>Ga0172371_10010764_pt1 | contig 12309 bp, 9 predicted proteins | sample Lak12m_FD_114543 | JGI IMG/M metagenome (GOLD analysis project Ga0172371, IMG submission 114543) | Freshwater microbial communities from Kabuno Bay, South-Kivu, Congo - kab_022012_12m | ecosystem: Environmental > Aquatic > Freshwater > Lake | place: Democratic Republic of the Congo: South-Kivu... | reverse complement strand
TATCTGCTCAAGAAGGTTTAGATAGTAGTTAATTTGATGTGCTTTCGTCTCATTTGGCACAGGGACTGCGGTTGTCAGAAGAAAGCCTCTGCCGTCCCTGTTATATCCAGCCCTCTCCTTTATGCCTGCAAGGAATGTTATAATGGCAGCGTCGAATGCATTTTGAAGCAGGATCGCGCCGCAGAACCCTTTTCTGTTAAGCATCCTTGACAGTTTTATTTTGCCTATAATGCCTTTATATTCATCGCCATAAATGATTATCTCATCTATATTCGGATCTTTTTCAAAAAGAGGCGATACCCATGGTTTTACAAGAAGGGAGATTTTTGTTTCAGGCATTGCCTTTCTCAAAGTCCTTAATGCAGGCAGGGTCATAACACCATCCCCTATCCAGTTGACTGCCCTGACCAGCAGGTTCTTACAGGACTTATCAAACATAAATTATTGTAACATTTCATCAGAAAATCGTTCTTCCTTCTCTGTCATTCCGACTTGTTCGGAATCTTTCTTTGGCATGCTGAACTTGTTTCAGTATCTAAACGATTGAGATTCCGAGTCAAGCCCGGAATGACAACAAAAATAAGAGATGGAATTTTCATTTTCTTGCAGTTCAGTGAGGTAGTGGCTATAATTTGATTATGTATAAGAAAATCCTTGCTGCTGTGAATGAGTTTACAAATTCAGAGATAGCGGCAAGGTATGCGATAGCCCTTGCAAAATCCAGTCATGCACATCTCTCCTTAATGTTTGTTGCAGAAGATAAAATTGACAAATCTGTATTCAGACTTGCAGAGTCTGCCCTTGAAAGACTTCTCATAGAGGCTGAGGGTCAAGGAATAGAGGTGGAGCGCATCATTGAAAAAGGGGTCCCTTTTAAAAAGATATTCGAAATAGTAAAGAAAGATAAGCTAGACATTATCTTTACAGCCACAAGAAGAGAGGATATAAAAAAGCGTTTTTTTGTGAAGACCCTTGCAAGAGAGTTTATGGTAAAACTGCCATGTTCTGTGGCAATGGTGAGGGTAGTTCGCATGGGAAAGATACATCCTAAGAATATACTTGTCCCTTTGAGGGGTTATATGACAAACCTTGAAGAAAGGGCTTGTTTTGTGGCAAAACTTGCACAGGGCTTCGAATCCACTGTGACACTTTTTCATTCACCCAGTCCCATAACAAGTTTTTTCCACGGAGAGATACATTTAAAACCTGCCCAGAGAGAGGAACACATTCCAAAAGATATAGAGCAGTTTACTGAATGTTTAAATCGGTACATGATACTCCATGAGAGAAGAATCGGCTACGGTGGCATTTCACGGGCCATAACCATAGAAGCTGCCCATAGAAGAAATGACCTAATCGTTATGGGGGGAAGTGAGAGGAGTCTTTTAAAGAGCATTATTAGCGGCAATCCTGTAGAGGATGTCCTCAGGGAAGCCCCATGCAATCTTATAATCCTGAGACCGAGACATGAACATCGATGAAGATACACAATCTGTCAAAGGAAGAGGTTTTAAAAAGCCTTGTAACTTCTGATAGAGGGCTCTCTGAAGAGGATGCAAGAAGACGTCTCCATGAATATGGTCTGAACGAGATAAAAGAGGTCAGAAAAAGGCCCCTATATCTGAGATTAATTTCCCAGTTCACCCATTTTTTAGCTGTTCTCCTCTGGATTGCCGCTTTCTTCTCTTTCCTGTCTGAATATCTACATCCTGGTGAGGGCATGCTTACCCTTGGCATCGCAATAATAGGAGTAATATTCATAAATGCAGTTTTTACATTTATTCAAGAATACCGTGCAGAAAAGGCGCTTGAAGCCCTGAAAAGGCTACTGCCTTTTTATGTAAAGGTTTTAAGGGACGGAAAAGAAAAAGAGATTCATGGCAGAGAGGTTGTCCCGGGTGACATGATAATGCTTTCAGAGGGTGATAAAATCCCTGCAGATGCAAGACTCACAAAGACATCTGATCTCAAGGTGAATAACGCGCCTCTGACAGGCGAATCGGAGCCGATGTTAAGGAGTCATGAACCATTTGATGGGGAATTTCTCGAGAGCCCTAATATTGCCTTCGCAGGGACCACAGTTATCAGTGGTTCAGGTATGGCAGTAGCATTTGCAACAGGAATGACAACAGAGTTTGGACGTATTGCGCACCTGACAAGCGCTGTAGAGGCAGGACTCAGTCCGCTCCAGAAGGAGATTATAAAGGCGACAAGACTTGTAGCTACAATAGCTGCAGCAGTTGGTATATTCTTTTTTTCTTTAGGCTTTTTGATTGGAAGAAGTTTCTGGGACAACTTCATCTTTGCAATTGGCATAACAGTGGCGCTTATTCCTGAAGGCATGCTTCCAACAATGACCCTTTCTCTTGCTATGGGAAGCCAGAGGATGGCAAAGAGAAAAGCATTAATAAAAACACTTACATCTGTTGAGACACTCGGCGCTGTAACAGTGATATGCACAGATAAAACAGGCACACTTACGCAGAATAAAATGGCTGCGACAAAGATTTGGTTTGATAACCGGGTTAGTGATGTAAGGGATTTTAAAAAAGTTAATGCGGTTGAACTATTAAAAATAGCCTATCTCTGTAACAATGCGCGCTTTATAGATGGGCAATATAAAGGTGACCCAACTGAAGTTGCGCTGCTTAAAGTTGTAAGAGAAAACATTGGGGATTTAAAGGCAGAGAGGGTAAAAGAGATACCTTTTGATTCAGAGAGGAAAAGGATGACCACGATTCAAATAATCCCTCCATCCCCCCTTTTAGAAAAGGTAATCCTCCCATCCCCCCTTTTAGAAAAGGGGGGGAAAGGGGGGGTTGTTGCTTTTACAAAAGGTGCCATGGAGAGTGTGCTTCCATTATGTACTCGTATGTTGATCAATGGTGAAAAAACGCCTATGGATGAAACACTCAGAAAAGAAACTATGGATGCCTACCATGCTTTAATGGATATGGGGCTAAGGGTACTCTCCTTTGCCTATAAGGAAATCGAAAACACCCCCCCACCCATCCCTCCCCCTCATGGGGGGGTGGCAAGGGAGGGGACAAGACATGAGGAAGTTGAAAATAACATGGTCTTTGCTGGATTGATTGGTCTTGAAGACCCTCCGAGACCAGAGGTGCCAGAAGCAATACAGAAATGCAATGAAGCAGGAATAAAGATAATCATGATCACAGGTGATGGTAGTAGAACTGCAGTTGCTATTGCAAGAGAAATAGGACTTATTAAAAGAAACCCCATTGTAATCGAAGGCCATGAATTTAATCTGATGAGTGACGGAGAACTAAGAGAAAAACTCCTGGAAAAAGAGGTCATATTTGCAAGAATGACACCGAAGCACAAGATGAGGGTTGTATCGATCTTAAAAGAAGAAGGAGAGCTAGTAGCTGTAACAGGTGATGGCGTGAACGATGCACCTGCACTTAAGAAAGCAGATATTGGCATAGCAATGGGGATATCAGGCACTGATGTTGCAAAAGAGGCATCAGATATGATTCTGCTCGACGACAATTTTGCAACTATTGTCAATGCGGTTGAGGAAGGAAGAACAGTATATGAGAACATAAAAAAGTTTATAACATATATTTTCGCATCAAATATACCAGAGGCAGCGCCTTACCTCGCCTATATCCTATTAAGAATTCCGCTTCCTCTGACTATAATTCAGATACTCGCAGTTGACCTCGGGACTGATATGCTTCCTGCACTTGCACTCGGCGCAGAGAAGCCTACGCCTGGTGTAATGAGACAGCCACCGAGAAAATTGAAGGAGAGGCTGTTAGATCTTCCTCTCATTACCAGGTCATATCTATTCCTTGGTCCGATAGAAGCCCTTGCATGTATGTTCGGGTTCTTTTGGGTTTTGTATAACGGCGGTTGGATATGGGGCACAAGGCTTCTGGCAAATGAGGTGCTTTATCTACAGGCAACAACGGCATGTCTTACAGCAATAATAATCACGCAGATAGGGAATGTCTTTGCATGTCGTTCGTCAAGGGAATCTCTATTCAGCCTCGGGTTTTTCACAAATAGGCTGATATTCGGAGGTATTCTGGTTGAACTCATGCTACAGTTATTTATTGTTTATCATCCCTTCGGAAATAAAATTTTTGGTACCGCACCTCTGAGTTTAGATGTATGGTTGATTCTCCTGCCTTTCAGTATTGGATTACTTGCAGCAGAAGAAATGAGAAAGTTTTATTTAAGAAGATTCAGTAATATTAAAGGATAGCTAATAATTTAGCTTGCAAAGCTTGAAGGCTTACAGCTTGCAAACGATTAAGATGACTTATCAATCATGGAGATTAGGGAATCAGCATCTTTATAGCCAGGGATAACGCCGCCGTCAGGAAGAATAATCGCAGGGGTTCCTCTTATACCAAGTTTTTCACCGAGTTTTATGTTTTCATCTATCTCTGAGGTTTTACACTTTGGCTCTGGAAGGCTTTTCCCTACAAAACTATCTTCAAGCAGGTTCATTGACTTCTCACAGACTATCGCCGTTGATTTTTCATATGCCTTTGGATGTAATTTTGCTAAAGGAAACATTTTTATATAAAAGGCAATATCTTTCCTTTTTTCTAAAATCTTTTTTATTTCCTGATGGAGCTTCCCACAATATGGACATTCAGGGTCAGTAAAAATAATAACTTTCTTTGATGCGTCTTTATCGCCCATTAACAGGGCGTTATCGAGAGGAATTTGTGATGTGTCAATTTTATTAAGGTTATAAAGTTTTTCTCCTGTTAAATTTGTCTTTGTTTTAAGGTTTAATATGGAACCGGATACAACGTATTTCTTAGAAAAATCAACATAAGCTATCCCCTTTTGTCCCCTTGATTCAATTGCAATCTCCCATAATCCTTTAACCGCAACCGGACCAACTTCGAGAACTTTCACATCAGGGATGCCTTCCTTAAGCAAATTCAGCGCCTCTTCATTCGTTATCTTGTGGCACTTTGAACAATTGTGATCGCAATTTTCAATACTATATGTATTATGAATGAGAAGAAAAATGGCGATAGAGATTACCACAAAAAAGGTTAGTATAAATTTCCGCATAGGTTATGATAGCATACTCTTGAAATAAATCAAAGAAAAAAATCGGATTCCTTTATACCTGCTTCAAAGATTTGTCAGGTTATGCCACTCAAAGCTCCTTAAGCCTTTCTGCCTGATAGTGAGTAATCAGGTTGTCAATTATTTCATCGAGGTTTCCCTCAAGCACTTGATCAAGCTTATGAAGTGTAAAACCAGTCCTGTGGTCACTGACGCGGTTCTGAGGGAAATTGTATGTTCTTATCTTTTCGCTCCTGTCGCCAGTTCCAACCTGTGATTTTCTTTCTGTAGCTCTGTCTTTCTCTTGTCTTTCCATTTCAATCTCATAAAGCCTTGATCTGAGAACCTTCATGGCCTTTTCTTTATTCTTGATCTGTGAGCGTTCGTCCTGGCACTGAACAATAAGTCCTGTTGGGATGTGAACAATCCTTACGGCAGAATAGGTTGTATTGACTCCCTGACCTCCGGGTCCGGAAGAACAGAATGTATCTACTCTAAGTTCTTTTTCATCAACCCTAATGTCAACCTCCTCTGCCTCAGGAAGCACTGCAACTGTTGATGCAGATGTATGGATTCTTCCAGATGCTTCTGTAACAGGCACCCGCTGAACTCTGTGCACGCCGCTTTCATACTTGAGTTTGCTATATGCATTTTTCCCTTGTATGGATGCGATTACTTCCTTGATACCGCCAAGTCCTGTAGAATTCAAATTTATCATTTCTACTTTCCATCTATTATGCTCAGCATATTTCAAATACATCCTGAACAATGTAGAGGCAAACAGGGCAGCCTCTTCACCCCCGGTTCCAGCCCTTATCTCAAGTATTACGTTCTTTTCGTCCCGAGGGTCTTTAGGAAGGAGCATAATCTTAAGCTCTTCCTCTATTTCAGGTTTTTTTTCTTTTAGTTCGTTGAGTTCCGCAAGTGCAAGCTCACGCAAGTCTTCGTTGCCTTCTTTTAAAAGTTCCTCTGTGCTTTCTATATCAGAAAGTAGCTTAGTATATTCCCTTATCTTCTCGACAAGTGGCTTCAGTTCCGCCTCTTCTCTTGAATACTTTTGGAGTTCAGCTGGCTTTGCTAGCACCTCAGGGTTTATCAGCAAACCTGTCAATTCTTCATATTTGCTTTCTATTGCTCTGAGTTTCTTAAGCATTTGTCCCCTCTATTGTAAGAACTTCTTCGAGTGCTCTGACTGCGACCTCAATTTGAGAATCGTCAGGTTCTCTTGTTGTAAGCCTCTGCAGTAATAGTCCGGGCTGTATCAATATCCTTATTATTATGTTGTTTTTCATTTTAGAAGAGAGTTTTAAAAATTCAAAGGAAAGTCCGGCAATTACAGGGATGAGGATAAGCCTTGCTAGAAATTTATAAATGAAGGGCCAGGCCTGCGGGATAAATGAAAAAGTGAATATACTCACGACCATGACTATGAGGAGAAAGCTTGTACCACAGCGAGGATGTAAAGAGCTATGTAACTTTATATTATTTACCGTTAGCTCTTTGCCATTTTCATATGCATGGATTACTTTGTGTTCTGCACCGTGATACTCAAATATCCGCCTCATCTCTTTCCACATGCCGATTGATACTATATATGCCACGAAAAAAAATATCCTGATAACACCATCGACAAGATTAAATGCAAAGGAGCTTTTAGATACAGATACGAATACAACTCCCAGAAGCTTTGTTGCATATAAAGGTAGTAATATAAAGAGTGCTATCCCGAGGACAACGGACAATCCGAGGGTAAAACCAATAGCAGCAGGATTTAATTTTTTTTCTTCTTCCTCTTCATAGGCCTTGTTTGCAGAGAACTCTATAGCTTTGATACCGATGAATAGAGCATGAAACAATGCAATTACACCTCGTATAATAGGAAGCCTTAAAACCTTTGGTAGTTCTGTCAATTCTTCTCTTTTTACGTGAATGTCCCCCTTTGGACCTCTGACTGCTACTGTCCAGCCTTTTCGGCCCTTCATCATAACACCTTCTATAACTGCCTGTCCGCCTATGTTTTTCACTGTAAAATACTCCTAACAAATGATTTATTATTTTTAGTAATCTCCCCTAACGCCCCTCTTTAAAAAAGAGGGGAATAGATTGCCTTCCTTTTATAAAGTCTCTCCATTTTAACTCCCCCTTTCCTAAAGGGGGGTTGGGGGGGATTACAATTTTTCATCATCCTTTGTGTCTCTTTGAGACATGAGTGTTTCATATGAAGATTTCAAAAAAAAGCCGTTAGCCTCGAAAAAAACCGACTAACGACTTTTACGTGTTTGGGTATCTACTTCTTAGCGTATTTTTTCTTAAACTTCTCTACCCTTCCTTCAGCATCAACTATCTTTTGTTTCCCTGTGAAGAACGGGTGACACTTCGAACATATATCTACCTGTATCTGCGGTTTTACTGACTTTGTTGTAAATGTCTCGCCGCATGCGCACGAAACTGTAACCTCATTATATGCCGGATGAATTCCTTCTTTCAATCTTTCCCTCCTGAAAATATAATTATATGAGGCTCTTGCAAAAGTCCCAAAACAAGACAATTTGTCATTTCGAGTGAAACGAGAAATCTTTTATAATCAATGGGGTATAAGATTCCTCACCTTCGTTCGGAATGACAATCTGTGACTTTTGCAAGAGCCTCATATATAATATTAAAAGATTTATAGTGGTTTTGGCAATAGGGCGAATAGGCGCATAAAAAGTTTTTACAAATCTATAATAACGATGCTTGATTTAAAGTAATTTATCCTTTATCCTTCGTATATATGAAAAAAGAAATGGTGGATTTTCTTATTATAGGCAGTGGTGTTGCGGGTCTGAGGGCCGCGATAGAGCTTGCAGAACACGGCAAGGTCCTTGTCGTCACAAAAGACAGACCTGCTGAAAGCAGCACCGAGTATGCACAGGGTGGAATTGCCGTTGCCCTGAGTGATGAGGATGAGGTAGGGATCCATTTTGAAGATACATTAAAGGCAGGTGATGGCCTCTGCGGGGAAGACGCCGTAAGGGTTCTTGTTGAGGAAGGCCCTGAAAGAATACTTGAACTCATATCATGGGGAGCCGAGTTTGATAAAGAGGGGACAAAACTGGATTTCACATTGGAAGCAGCCCATTCGAGGAAAAGGATACTTCATGCCCACGGAGATTCGACAGGCAAAGAACTTGAGAGGGTTCTCCTGAACAAGGTACGTTCATTCCCGTCAGTCAAAAAATATCCCTTTGCCTTTGCAATAGACCTGATTGTAAGAGATGGAAAATGTCTTGGGGCATACATAGTGAAGGGAGGGGAGATTATTGCCATGTTTTCAAAGGTGACAATACTCTCTACAGGAGGCGCCGGTCAGATTTTTTCGAGAACAACAAACCCTGCTGTGGCAACCGGTGACGGGATGGCCATTGCATATAGGTCATGCGCCGTACTTGAAGATATGGAATTTGTCCAATTTCATCCCACTGTCCTATTTGCTCCTTCTGCTCCTCAGTTTTTATTAAGCGAAGCAATGAGGGGGGAGGGGGCGATTTTGAGAAATATAAATAAAGAACCCTTCATGAAAAATTATCATCCCGATGCTGAGCTTGCGCCAAGGGATGTAGTTTCAAGGGCGATTATATCACAGCTGGTACGGACAAAAAGCGCCCACGTTTACCTGGACCTCACCCATCTCAACGGTAATTTTATTAAAAATAGGTTTCCAAGGATTTATGCAACATGTCTCCAATATGATGTAAACATAATAAAAGATTTAATACCTGTCTCACCAGCAGCGCACTACATGATGGGCGGTGTGAAGACAGATCTTAACGGTGCTACAAATATAGGAGGCTTGTATGCAGCGGGTGAGGTTACATGCACAGGTGTCCATGGTGCAAACAGACTTGCATCAAATAGCCTTCTCGAAGGCCTTGTTTTTGGCGCAAGGGCGGGCAGGGCAGCATTAAATTACTCCGCTGGCAGTAAACCGATAGATTTTGGCAGTAGTAAAATGGATCGTTATTCCCCTATCCCTGATTGTGAAGAAATAAGGCATTCACTGAGGAAATTGATGTGGGAGAAAGTCGGTATAATAAGATGTGAAGAGTCTCTCAGTGAAGCAAGGACGAAACTTGAGGGATGGTCATTTATCCTAGATAAAAACGTTGTAACAAGACGTGAACTTGAACTTAAAAACATGCTTACAGTGGCAAGATTAATTACAGAAGCAGCCAGTTTAAGAAAGGGGAGTGCCGGGGCCCACTACAGGTCTGATTTTCCACAAAGAGGTAATAGATGGCAGGAGCATATAGCATTTAAGAAGGAAGAAAAAGGTTTGGGCTATGAGTTCACTAAGTGATAGGAAACATAGAAAGGCAAAGATAGTTTGTACTATCGGACCCTCATCGGCCAATAAGGAAGTTATTCTAGCTCTCGTAAAGAATGGGATGGATACCGCAAGGTTGAATTTCTCACATGGTGACCATGACACTCATAAAAAAAGCACAGAGCTTATACGTTATATTTCAGGTAAATATAACAGGCCTGTCGCAATCTTACAGGATCTTCAGGGTATAAAGATCAGGGTTGGGCTTATCGAGGGCGGTGCAGCCGAATTAAAAAAGGGCAGGACAGTTCTTTTAATACCCGGAGAAGATATTGGAAATCAAGAAGAGATATTCATCTCCTACCCTGCGCTTCTCAGGGACGCCAAGAATGGAGATAAGATCCTCCTCGATGATGGCCTGATCCAGCTTTCTGTTATTGGCAGGGCAAAAAAGGCCCTCAGAGCAAAGGTGCTTGAAGGTGGAATATTAAGAGACAGGAAAGGCGTCAATCTTCCCGGCGTAAAGATATCCGCCCCATCATTTACAGAAAAGGATGAAAGAGACCTGTTGTTTGGAATAGATATGGGTGTCGATTATGTTGCAATATCCTTTGTGCGGGATGCTGGTGATATCATGACAGTTAAGAGATGGCTTAAAGACAAGGGGCAACAGATTCCACTCATTGCAAAAATAGAAAAACCAGAGGCCCTGTCCAATATCGAGGAAATCCTGTCCGAGGCTGAAGGGATAATGGTAGCAAGGGGTGACCTTGGTGTTGAGATCCCTCCCGAAGAGGTTCCGTTAATACAGAAGGAATTAATTAATAAGGCAAATAAAAAGGGAAAGATTGTAATCACTGCAACACAGATGCTTGAGTCCATGACCGAGCACCTGAGGCCCACAAGGGCTGAGACTACAGATGTCGCCAACGCAGTACTTGATGGGACAGACGCGCTGATGCTTTCTGCAGAAACAGCAACTGGAAGGTATCCTGTTGATGCCATAAAGATGATGGACAGAATTATAAGACACACAGAATTCATAATAGAGGGTGAATCTGCATATATTCGTGGAAACACATTTGCAGAGGCCACAGCAGATGCGGCATGCAGAGCTGCAGAGGATATTAAGGCAAAGGTACTTGTTGCTTTTACACAGTCGGGGTTTACAGCCAGGCTTGTGTCAAAGTTCAGGCCCGGGGTTCCGATAATCGCTTATACACCTGATGAAAAAATAAAAAACAGGGTGTGCCTTTACTGGGGGGTTACCCCAAAAATTATGAAGCTACCGGCAACCACCGATGAGATGATAACAAATGTGGAAAGATCTCTTGTCGAAGAACGCATTGTGAAAAAGGGTGACGGTATTGTAATCACCTCAAGTTCTCCTTTATCAACCCTCGGGAAGACAAATTTTATGAAACTACATAAGATAGGGGAGTAGATATTGCACAAAAATCAGTATTATTTATGTTTAACTATTTTTGGCGAGCGGTGACTACGGGTCCAAGTACTGGGTTGAGATTTGTTCCCAGGGCGTCAGGACATGCAGTTGCAATTTATTCGGAACAGATAGTAAGGTAGCTTTTATAAACATTTTTTACCTTGACATCGCACTACTATATGGAAAGTGTATTATGTTCAGCTTTGTAAACATATGTTTATATTCTAAAACATTGAAGAACAGGTGAGTTTATGAGAGGGCACAACCCATTAGATAAGATTTTAAGCAGTGAGACGAAGGTTAAAATCTTGCGTTTTCTTTGCAAAACAGAGGTAGAGTGGAGCGGGCGTCAGATAGCTAAAGAAATAAAAGTGAGTCCTGCTGCCTGCCATAAGGCTCTTCGAGAGCTTAATAATGAAGGGGCACTCTTACTCAGAGGCATTGGAAAGAGCAATCTTTACTCTTTAAATAAAGAGAACCTTTTTGTTTCAGACCTGCTTAAACCTCTATATGAAAGAGAAAGCAAAATCCCTGACGAGATATATGAGGGTATAGTAAGAAATATCTCCTCTCTTGTAATAAAGGATATACCTGAATTCCACCGTATTTTTATACACTAGGTTTTGAGGAGATTTGGGTTAATGCATTTGAGAATCTCCTCTTGTTTTTTTGTCAAGGTGACTATCCGAGAAATCTTAAATTGTTTTTTGGTATCTTTCATATACACCTTATACATTGTGCTCAGTTCTCTTAATGCTTCTTCTGGTGAAACCGAAATTTGTCTTAAATGATATTTTAACAATGAGAGCAGCAAATAGGACAAATAACAAATAAAAACGTGTGCAATCACCCTATTATAGAGCCAGTGTCGAATCGGCTGAAGGCGCGTGACTCCTTTCAATGTTCTGAAGGCCTTTTCAATTAAATCTTTGTCAAAATAGAGGTGCACCATGGCTTCTTTTGATAAGTCTCTGCTGCTGAATATGCATGAATAGCCGTCGAATTCTTCAGCTTCAGCAACAAGTGCGTCCACTATTTGACCGCGGCCGTCAAAGAATTTTCCAAGCCCTGCTTTTATCTTCTGCCCTTTCGATAATAACCTTTGTGCATTTTCAATCTCGTCATACCGTGATTCCCTTAAATCTTTTCTCTGCTGCTCATTAAAACAGAACGCCAAGGTTCCTTTGACGCCGTCTATAGTATGTGGAAGCGGTACAACATAAAATATCGTTTTATTTAAATGCACCCTATTGCTGAAGTGTATGAACGTATTTTGTGCTATTGTCTTCCGCAGTATTTTCTTTAAGCCCCCTCTGATAGGCAATCCGCAGAGGGAATCACATTGCAAATCCTTTATATCCCTAATATTTTTGGATGATGATATTCCACGATCGTAGACAAACAACCTGTTTTTCACCTCATAATATTTCAATTGAAAAATAAGGTCTTGAAGGGTTTTGGAATCATGCACGTTGCCGTCAAAGACCTTATGAAACAT
>Ga0172371_10010760_pt1 | contig 12312 bp, 14 predicted proteins | sample Lak12m_FD_114543 | JGI IMG/M metagenome (GOLD analysis project Ga0172371, IMG submission 114543) | Freshwater microbial communities from Kabuno Bay, South-Kivu, Congo - kab_022012_12m | ecosystem: Environmental > Aquatic > Freshwater > Lake | place: Democratic Republic of the Congo: South-Kivu... | reverse complement strand
TATCCTCTGTGCTGAACGGCAATCCGGATTTGCAGGTGAGGGCGGGTTGCTTTGTTACCTTGAAGAACAAAGGCCAACTGAGAGGTTGCATCGGATGTTTTACCTCAGAGACCCCTCTCTGGAAGACCGTGCACGACATGGCGGTTTCTTCGGCAACGCGTGACCCACGATTTATGAACAACCCTATCGTGCCTTCCGAAGTTTCTGGGCTTGACATCGAGGTGTCTGTTCTTTCCCCCATGCGCAGGGTCTCCCGTCCTTTGGAACAAATCACCTTGGGCCGGGACGGTATCGTGGTACGAGACAAAGGAAGGAGCGGAACGTTTCTGCCCCAAGTAGCAACCGAGACCGGCTGGACTGTGGAGGAGTTCCTTGGGCATTGCTCCCGGGACAAAGCCGATCTGGGATGGCATGGCTGGAGAAGTCCTACAGCTCAGGTCTTCACGTATATGGCCACGATAGTTGCCGAAAAAGAATTAACCGGGAGTCAACCAAGAAAAGAAAGATGAGATAAGCATGGGTGCCGCGCTTTTCGGTCTTGGGTGAAGTCGGAGAACAAATCCCCCTTAACCCCCCTTTTTCCAAGAGGGGAATCGGCTTTACCCCCCTTTAGTAAAGGGGGGCAGGGGGGATTTTAGGTCCAAGCATTTCAATGTTCGAACGAAGAAGCGCTGCACCCGATACGCATTTGCTCTTGTGGGGCACCCATTAAAATGCATGGGAATCTCCCCCTCGAAACTGAAAACTTGCGAGATGAGAGTGTCCTTTGGAGTAAACTCTCAACGCACAACAACGGTCATGTCTCCGTGAACGTTTACAGTAACGGAATACTTTTTGGTCAGGAGTTGATAATGGAGAGTCTAATCAGCAATGCCATAATTCAAGGCGCGTCGGTACCAGGCGACGCATGGGGAAATATCTGCACCTATTGGAAGTGGATACTCTGGGTTGGATTTGCCGCGGGTATCATTGGGGCGATTGCGTGTTACCTCATGAAACCACTGGAAGATGGCTGAAATGCGACCGGCCTTCCTCGTGCTCGTTACGGAATACCTTACATAGGGTTCGGGCAGGAGGGAGGCACGGCCCTTGGTGCATAGGCAATGACGGAGTGTGTGGAGCCTCCCTTCAGGACGTGGGGTTTCACATCGCAGTAAGTACCATACACTGGACGCGTAGGGCAGCGTGATGCAAACGGAACGCAGGCTTCACATACCCGGAAACATACCCGAGGACTTTGCCCAGGCGGTAGCTACACTACTCCTGCTCGGCATAGCCGGAGGTGACACGTGGGACACGATTTACCGACATCCTCCCGAGACGTCCTTGGCTTGGATCGAGGACATTCTCAACGCGAATGATACGGCTGGACTGGTTCATTCAGATTTGGATTGGTGGGAGCATCAGCTTCGCGGTCACTAGAAATGTCGGGCCGATCGGCCAATCATCACACCAGTAGATGTTTTCGTTTACACCCCAGGGGTGTTATGCTTCGCAGGGGGATTAATGGCCGTAAAACTGAATATTGAGGCGTTTGTCAAAGACTACTGCGACGGCGTGCCCGATCGAGAGTTGCTGGCCCGGCACCGGATAACTGCCAAGGAAATGATAGCAGTTGTCAAGAAGCTGATTCAGGAAGGGCAGATCAGCAAAGATCAGTACTTCGGGAGAAATCGCAAGATTCAGGAGATGGAAGCCCGTCAGGAAAAGAACTTCCTGAAATCACTCTACCATTGTCCCGTTTGCAGCCACATTCAGCCGACTCCGTTTAACCGTTGTCCCGCGTGCGGCCACGAAATCTCCGAGCATCACACCATCGGTGATGCCCCTGAGATTTCTTCACCAACAGCGGGCATCCACTATGATGGCGAGCCGGCAGAGACGACCGTGAACCATGCAGTCACAGCGGCCGCGGCAGGGGAATCCCCGGCATTGATTTCCGTAACCCCGCTTGATGTTCCCCCCGAGCAACCGGAGGCCGTTCCGGAAGCTCTGCAAGCTCTCGTGGGCCTGCCTTTGGAATCAGTATCGCTCTTACCCGCAAGCCCTGCGGACATGGCGAATGAGGATTTCGAAGTTGCGGGCGTGATCGCAGCGGGAGCTCAGTCGGCGTTGTTCAAGGCTGAACCCATCAGTGGAACCCGCGCCCCGGTTGCCGTGAAGGTATTCGATCCGGAATTCTTGCCCGAATCCGACTTCTTGGAAGTGGTAAGCCACATTTTGACCTACCAATCGGCCATGTCCGACAGGAACATCCTTACCGTCTTCGGATCCGGCACGTTGGGCGGTCAGCCGGCAATCATCTACGAATACTTGCCTACGAATCTAGAGATGTTGGTGACGACAGAGCCCGAGGGCTTGAATCTGGACCTCTTGATGAAGACACTTCCCCAAATGCTGAACGCAGTAGGGTATTCTCACATGCACAGAGGTAAGGATGGAATTATCCGACGCCTACCTCATGTCAATTTGAGACTCTCGCGGTTCTTCTATGACCAAGATACGGGAACAGTGAAACTAGAGGGGTGTGGCGTCTGGAGGTCTTTTGTAGATGTGAGGAAGCACAAACGCCGCTTGTGGGAAGAACCGGGAGTGGATGTATCGGCGCTCGCCCCTGAGGCATTCGTCCTCGACAGCGTGTTTGTGAACCCGTTCTTGGCCGACATGTACGCCTTGGGAACGGTCATGTACAAGCTTGCCACCGGTCATGCCGCTTTCACTGCGGCTGACGTGAAGGAGTACAGCTTTGCACACCTCCGCAAGTTTCCCATACCTCCCAGGGTTCACAGATATCAGTTGCCTTCGTGGCTGGACTCGATGATTCTCAAATGCTTGGAGAAAGAGCCGGAAAAGAGGTGGAGAAGCGCGACGCAGATGGAGCTCCAGATTGGTAAAGATTTCTCCTTGTGATTACTCCCTATCGGAAAGATACAGGAGGTCGATATGATAATGCAACGTCAAGGTACAAGCGAGCTAAGACCTGACCAGGTTCGAGCCATGGCCCACGGTCTTTACTATCTTGCTGAGATCGATGGAATTACCGAACACGAAAAGGATCTCATCAAGTCATTTCTCGAGGACGGGAAAGTCGATCTGAACTTGGAGAATCTGGCCAAGCTTCCTCTTTCAATTGAAGAATTGTCGTTCAGCCTGGACACCATGTTCCTCAGAAAGACATTCATGAAGATCAGTTTCCTGTTGGCAAAGGCGGACGGCGAGATCTCGGCAGAGGAACTGGCAGAGCTCCGCAGGCTGGCTCAGGCATTGGAGATCCCTGAGCCGCTCGAATCCCTGGCTCGTGATCTCGAAGAAAAGACTTTGGAATAGATGACATGTCCGGTGCACCATTAATGCCCTGTTCCACATGTAAAACCGGCGCAGGTGCATCGTATCCTTTTTGTCCCGAATGTGGGAAGCTCTCACCTTCGTTCGTGTCAAAAGGGCCCTTTGCACTTGAAATCGAAGAGGTTCCTGGGGAGAAGCTCCGCGCCGAGCTCGTGTCTCTTATCCGATCATGGTTTCCAACGGTTGATGTTCTTGAAGCCACGAACCGGCTCAAGTCGGGTCCGACTCTCTTGCTGAGAGGCATCGACGAGGAATCGGCTGCTCGCATCCTCGACATTGTCAAGGCGATGAAGGCACCGGGAAAGCTTGTTCGGGACGATGCCGGCCGCGGCCGGTTCAAGAGACTGTGGAATCCCGGGCTGATAGTAACCGCACCGGCTTTGCTCCTCGCACTCATCGTTGGAGGGATCATCGGGATCGTTGTAGCCGTGGCGGGCTTGGCAGTACCCCCGGCATGGGCATATCTCACAGGCACGCCCCGGTCGCCGCTCATTTCCGTTGTCCCAAGAGAGCCGGAAGAAGATCTGGTCCGCCTGTCATCTGAATATTCTGCTGCAATGAACCGTCTTTCGGAGCAGGACGGGAAGATTCTCCAGGACCTCACCACCGCGGTATTCGATGTGCAGCAGCGGCTTCAATCCGACTCACTCGCTTCCGTCGCAGCGGGCTCCCAAACGGGACGACTCTTTGGCGGCCTGTCCGATGCGGTAAGAACAGCCGTAGAAATTGCTCGGCAAATCCCATCGGCCGATGAAGAAGAAAAGTCCGCGCTGAGGGGGGATCTCAGGAGCGTGAGCGGACTAGTGGACAAGACCGATGACTGGTTTCGTTCAATCGAAGGGCAGGGCATAAAACAGCCCCAGGAGCTATCGGAGGATTTGCAGGAGATTACCGCGAGCATTGACCGCATCCTGGGCGACGTGAGATCGCCTCTTGCGGAGCAGGGCCGGCGGCGCGATAGGACACTCGAATGAAAGGGCGACGCTCGTCACGAGATCCACGGCGTAATCACTATCGTAGTCCTTTGGATCGCCTTGCACATAACCTGCCCCGACGGTGAGGGATTCTGCGATCAGGTTCTCAAGGCCCTTCTCAGTTGTATCCGTTGCCATCGTTCAGCACTTTCCATCCATCAAATACCCGACAAATGCTCCGCCGCCGAGTTTGCCCTGTAACATCCCGAAATCCCTTATGAGATGCAGCCCTCCGCCGGGAAAACTTGGGCGGAACATTCGCTTCTGTCAAATACCCATCAAGTAACCACCAGACCGCTGATTCCCGGCTCTGCCGGGGACCACTTGACTTTTGTCCCGCCTGGCTTGTCGGACTCCTGCCGCAAAGGCGTGTATTGATAAAAGATGAATTGGCGCCTTAGTTTTTAACAATGGTAAGGGCCTGAAAGAACAAGGCTTGATAACCTCGGTTATCGTGGGCTTTTGTTAAATCCGGTCTTTCTTTTGTTAAATCCACGTCTCATTTGTTGAGTTGCCATTTGGGCCGTTTCTTGGTTCCCGCATTGCTGATGATTCCCTTCCTCGAAAGCTCCGACAACAGGTTGTGCACCTTGTCCTTCTTCTGCTTCTCTTCGAACACCTCGGGCAGTTTGTACATGGCTGCCGACCTCCGTCACGCGGATTCCGAGACACTCTCTTCCCGGCTCTGCGTCTCCCAGAACAATTCGAGGAGATCTTTCGCCTGCATGGTCTGCAACCGGTCCTTGCCCAAGTCTTGCTCAATGGTTCCACGGCTCATCATGACGATCCTGTCGCCACTCTCCAACGCGTGAGATAAGTTGTGAGTGATCATCATGGTCGTCAATCTCTCCTCTCTCACGATCTTGCGGGTGAGGTCCATGATCTTCCGCGATGCCCGAGGATCCAACGCTGCTGTGTGTTCGTCCAACAACAGGATTGTCGGTCGCCGGAATACCGCCATCAGAATAGTGATTGCCTGACGCTGCCCGCCGGACAGCAGTCCCACTTTGGCCTTCATTCGGTCTTCCAGCCCTAATCCCAGGAGTTCCAAACGTTCGCGGATTCCTCTTCTCAATCGGCTTCCCAGAGCCGGACCGAGACCTCTGAAAGCACCGCGGCGAGCAGCCAACGCGAAGTTTTCCTCAATCGATAACCCGGCGGATGTCCCCATGAGTGGGTCCTGAAACACGCGGCCTATCAGTCCGGCTCTTCCGTGTTCGGGAATCCTCGTGAGATCTCGATCCGTCACGACTATCCTGCCGCCATCCGGAAAGTAGGTGCCGGCAACCAGGTTGAGCAAGGTTGACTTTCCCGAACCATTGCCCCCGATTATCGTCAGGAACTGGCTTTCAGGAACGTTGAGAGACAGACGGTCTATGGCAGTGACTTCATTTGCTTCACCGGGATTGAAGATTTTGGTCACTCGTTCTATGGAAATCACCGTAGCCTCCTCGAAAAGGTGGGGGTCAGGCTTGACATATGGGTATTTGTGCTCTCTGCATCATTCTTAGCAGTTTGCACCGCCAAATACCCATATGTCAAGCCTGACCCCCTGCGTACAGGCGATGCCTGACCTGCGGAAAGGTCAGTGCGGCAATGACCAGTCCGGCAGTGATCAGGTTCAGGTCGCTTGGGGTGAGGCTAAGGGAGCCGAATCTGAAACTCAGTGCAGTGGCTATGGCGAGACGATAGAGAACCGAACCCAGGATGACTCCGAGGGTGGAGACGAAAACGGACCTCTCCCCCAAGAACGCTTCCCCTATGATAACGGAGGCCAATCCCGCAATAATTGTTCCCACTCCCATGCCGACGTCCGCACTCCCCTGGCTCTGGGCCAGCAGCGCACCGGACAGGGCCACTAGCCCGTTGGATAGTGCCACGCCGGCTATGATGGCCGTGTGGGTGTTGACACCTTGAGCCGTCACCATCTTTGGATTGTCTCCGGTAGCTCGCAGGGCCAATCCAAAACTCGTGTGAAGGAAGAGATCCAGGGCAATCTTGACCAGTATCAACACGAACAATGCCACGACCATGGGAACCGTGAAAGACGGAATTCCCAAGTCCTGAAAACTGTCGAATAGGGAAGGGAGATTCAACAGGGTCACGTTGGGTGCACCCATAATTCGAATGTTGATGGAATAGAGGGCGATCATGGTGAGAATGCCCGCAAGAAGATTCAGTATGCGAAGTTTCGTGCTGATGACGCCGGTGAACGCTCCGGCCAGGATACCCGCAACAAACGCAGCGCCGACTGAGAGGAGTGGGCTTCCCCCGCCTGTGATGATCGTCGCGGAAACTGCGGCTCCCAGAGGAAGGCTACCGTCCACGGTAAGATCCGGGAAGTCCAGGACTCGAAACGTCAAATAGACGCCCAGGGCCATCAGCCCAAAGACGAATCCTTGCTCCAACGCCCCTACGAACGTATACCAACTCATGATTGGCAGCTTCTACTTGATGTTGTGGCACTCGCAGGAAAGCGCATTCCTCAGTTCTGCCGGCGAACCAAGACTTTCACGAATTATTTGATGGTCTTGGCGGCTCGTTTCAGGACTGAACTAGGCAACTTGACACCCATCTTTTGGGCCTGTCCCGGATTGATATGCAGTTGGAGTTCCTTCTGATACTCTACCGGCAATTCCGAGATCTTGGCCTTCTTCTCCAAGACCTTGCGAGCCATGGCACCGGTCTGGCGGCCCAGCCTGTAGTAGTCCACGGCCAAAGCCGCTATTGCTCCCCTCGCCACCGAGTCCACATCGGCAGCAAACAGTGGGATCTTGTTGTCCTGCGCGACTTTGACAACAGACTCCAGGGCAAGCACCACAGTGTTGTCCGTCGGAACGTGGATCGCGTCCACCTTTCCTACAAGGCTTTCAGCAGCAGGCCGTACAGCACTGGACGACGTTGCCGAAGCCTTGACCAGCTCAATGCCCCTCTTGACAGCCTCGGCCTGCAAGTCGTTCACTGAAGCCACTGAATTGGCTTCTCCTGAATTGTAGACAGTGCCGAGTCGCTTGACACTGGGGAGGATTTCAACAATCAGATCGAGTGGCGCGGGCACCGGAGACTTGTCCATGGTCCCGGAAACGTTTCCTCCGGGGGGCTTCAATGACTTCACCAGTCCTGCCAGGACAGGATCCGTCACCGCTGCAAAGAGGATAGGTATCTGCTTGGTCGCAGCAGCAGCGTCCTGGGACGACGGTGTCGAGATCGCCAAGATCAAATCGACCTTGTCGCCGACAAATTTCCGGGCAATCTGACCGGAAACCGGCCGGTTGTTCTGCGCGTTCTTGTAGTCGAACTCTACATTCTTGCCCTCCACATACCCGTTCGCGGCAAGCTCGTCTGTGAACCCTTTCCTTGTGGCATCCAACGCGGGGTGTTCCACTATCTGGGAGATTCCTATGCGAACAGCCTTGTCCGCGGCTGGTGCCAAGCTGATGCACACCATCATCAAGAAACCGACTACGAGTACTAATTCTTTCCTCATCGTCAGACCTCCGCAGACATACGGATTATAGTAGTTGCCAAAATTCTTGTCCGAAATGCACAGGTCCGTGTCGTTCCCAGGCAAATCCTCCCCGGCCCCCCATTTGCAAAGGGGGATTAAGGGGGATTTCTCTTTTCAAAGCCTGGGAACCGGACTTCAAATATCAGTCACTCTATTTGGCAATATCTATGACAGGCAATGGCACCGTGAAACCCGGATGCTGATTTATCATACTTCGGTCATGCGGTAAAGCCGCCATGCAGTGCGGTGAATCGAAGGACAGAAACCGCGGGATCAAATCCGTGCCGCCCTACGATGCACCGGGACGCAACGACGCGGTCCATCACGAGATCACTGCAACGGATGTTGACAGTGATGGTGAACTGTCCAATACTGCTCCAAGGGGGAGATCCTCCCAATTCGCAGAATTAATGAGCAAAGGACTGAGTAATCGGATGGTAATGAACGGACGGGGTGGAGCCACAGGCGTCTCATTCCGACTGCTCCCAACAGGAAGCTTATGATAAAGAAGAGTGAAATTCCTGCGAGGTATCCTGATGACCGGCCTTTGGAGGAGGACCTGGGGTCGTGGGGGGTGCTCCATGTAAAGCCCAACTGCGAGAAACTCGTGGCCGGGTACCTATTGAATCGCAACATCGCTTACTATTTGCCGCTCTACCGAAAGAAGTCACGAGTAGGATATTTCAAACGGTTCAGGATCACCGAGGTGCCTCTGTTTCGCGGATACCTCTGCTTCGCACTGCCGAAGAAGGACCACGCCTTGCTCTACGGGAGCAAGAAGCTGGTACGCATCGTTGAGGTCGACGATCAGGAAAGGTTCGTCAAAGAACTCCAGGCAGTGTCGAAGGCTGTTGAGACGGGAGACGACTTGTTGATAGAACCGGGGTTGGTCCCCGGAAAGCGGGTGTTGGTCCTTTCCGGTCCACTCCAAGGCACACAAGGCATAATAGTAAAGAGGCGAAAGGAGCGACAGCTGGCCCTCTCGGTTCATATGTTCAATCAAACGGTGCTGCTGAAAGTGGATCCAAGTACCAAACTGGAAATTCTCGACTGAACATTCGGAGTCGGGGAAGATCCTTCCCGGTCCGCGGTTCTTTACCGTTCACCACGAGCGATACACGCACAAATGACTTCTTGCTCGGCCAAAGTCATTTCCCGGGCCACCAGCCGGAAAAGGTTTGTCTGATACCCTCTCCGAGATTCTGTACGTCGCGGCTCAATTGCCCCAAGACCGACGAAGCCGGTGCCGTCTCCTGCTGCTGAGGCTGGTACTGGTTCCGACGTTGATTCCGGTCTCGGTCGGGCTGTGGATAAAGCGCTTGGGGTGGTGCCTGGCCTGGAGAGGCCTGCTTTTCGAAGGAGTCGAGAATAAAGGTATCTATGGGATTTGCAGTTGCCGGTATTCTTGGGCGAGCGACGGGCCACCCGCGTGAACCGGCCTGCTTGGGAGACTCCTCTTCCACTTCCGTCGCAGGCGCGTGACCGGAGGGTATCCTTGCCGTGACTTGCCCATTTTCATCGGGGACCACCGGCCGGGATGCCGGTCTTCGCTCTGGTGAAATGTTTGGTGGAGTATACGGCATCGCAGCGGGCAGGGCGGGCCGTACGGTCTGTCCAAGAGGTGGTGGGCTCGTCGGTGCACCGGTCTGGGGCGGCACATATGGCGTGGGAAGCGGGGGCCCTGGATTTCCCTGAGCGACATACCGAGAAGCCGGCTTGACTTGCTCGACAGTGTCTCCAGCCTGGATTGGGGAACGGAACGGTTTGGGTTTTCCATACTCGACGGGAGCATTAGGGGAATTCTTGACAGGCTGCCGCTTATTTCTTGGCTTGGGTCTGGTGCCCTGGATTACTTGAGTCTCGGCCCGGCCCTGCCTGATCCTGGTATCCTTGGGTACCGCAGGCGGTTTCTTTGCGGTCGCCGACTTTGAGGGTGTTTGGGGAGAACCAGGCCCTTGAGGCTCCAAATTGTCCGGTTCGTCAGGCATTGATGGTCTAGCCGCCGGCTGCTGGTCGGGAAGCGTTGATCGCGTCTCAATCGTGCGTCTGGGCCCAGCCTGTCGGACACCAGGGTTAGCCACGGGCCCTTGTCGGGCGATATCCGAAAAGGTCTCACTTTTTTGGGCCACCAACTGACGCGAGGGCCCGAGCAGCGATTCGATGAGGGCTGTAAACGGCCCTTCTTCCCAATCCACCATACCCACGCCATTACCGATCACTTGACCGTTGCGGTCGATGAGATAACTGGTGGGAACACCGGGCACCTCGTAAATCGCCTCGGATTTGGAATTGACAATGAACGTGGAGGGCGTACCACCGCCGAGGCTCTCCTTCCGAACCGAGAAACGATTCTCGGGGTCACAGCAGAATCTGAATCCGAAACCACACTTTTGTGCATAGGATCTGACACTGCTGTGATCGTCAAAGAGGTTCACAGCAACTATTTCAAGCCCTCGCTGCGCGTATTTCCTGTGGAGCCGCTCAAGAATGGGCTTTTCTACGGTGCACGGCCGGCAGTCAATCTTCCAGAAATTCAGAATTACAACCTTGCCCCGTAAAGCATTCAGATCCACCACTCTACCTGCGAGATCCCGTAGAATCATATTGTTGGCCTGACATGGCGCGGGATAAATATTAAAGTTGTGGCTCTTCAATAAATTCGGCAGGCCTTCAGGCAGAGGAGCGGCAGTGGCGGTTCCCATCCAGAGACAGACAGATGTTACCAGCATTCCGATAATGGCAGGATATTTCTGCATAAACCTGTTCCTTTGGATAGAAAGCTCACAAACTAATTCAATCCTACAATACAATCAGTAGTATTTCAAGGATTTTTTAGTGAAGCCAGACCTCTTGCTTTTTTCTCCATGTTGTCATATAACGCGAGGAGTCTGGGGGGGGCAAGGCGATCGCCGGCGCTAAGCGCGCGGGAGGAAAGTCCGAACTCCACAGGGCAGGATGCCGGGTAACTCCCGGAGGGGGCAACCCCAAGGCAAGTGCCACAGAAAGCAAACCGCCTCCGGATCGCCGGAGGTAAGGGTGAAAGGGTGAGGTAAGAGCTCACCGGTTCTCGTGGCAACACGGGAAGCCAGGTAAACCCCATCCGGAGCAAGACCAAATAGAGAAGCGCTCGAGGGCGGCCCGTCCGAAGCTTCTGGGTAGGTTGCTGGAGGCGGCGGGAGACCGTCGCCCTAGACGAATGATCGCCGCCCGTATATCGGGAACAGAATTCGGCTTATCGCCCACCCCGGACTCCCCAAGGGGGCCCCTATGACCGAAAACAAAGTTGACGACCAGAAACGGATTGAAGAAGAGCCGAGGTCCATGCCTGAAGTGCCTTCCGGCAGCCGTACGATTCCTTTCTTAAAGGGATTTCTTCTTATCCTTGTGCCAATCATCGCTGCCGGAGTAGCATACCGCGCCGGATTGTTGGAACCCTCGATCAAATGGCTGAAGTCGTATCGGGCGAGTGACAAACCAGCCACGGTGCTTACCGGACTACCCGTACAGGATCTCCTCTCTTCGCGCAACGTGTTGACCGTAGTGGGAAAGAGCCCTGTCGACCCGTCACAGGTTTCGCTTTCGTCTTTTGACAAATCACGTGATGCCGATTCACCGGATTCCGCAAAAGCTTGTCCACCGGATCTGCTTGGAGCGCAAACCCAAGAGGGTGAAGTCACCAATCGAACCACGATCGCGGCGGGCTCCGTTGGGCTCCCGGAAAAGGAATCGGAATCTTCCAAGAAAGACAACGCTGAGATTCCGACAATCGTGACGAGAAAACCGTCCGAAAACGACTTGGCTGAAACGAAGAGGACGGCCGGATCTCACCATCATCGGTTGCTCAGGAGGCGCACAGGGCAGTCGTGAAGGAGAGCGCCGGGCCGTTCGATCAGTTGCGTAACAAAGACGCGCAGGAGGTGGACAAGGAGAAGGAGCAGCACGCGGCAGATCCGATGAAGACCCCGTCGCCGATACCAAGGAAACTGAGCAAGAAGGCGAAGGGCAGTCACCAGGCGAAGTCGAACCGGGATGAGGTGGCCGTCGTACCGAACCCGGATTCAGGATCATCCGACGCGGCCAAAGCAGAGCGCTATCAGCTGCCAGGGGCTCTCCTGGTAAAGATAGCGAGTTACGAAGGGTCACTGACGAAATGGGGGATTATGGTAATTCTGGACGACGCGGCATCGATGGCCAAGAAAGCCAAGCCGTGGACCCCTGACCGGAACCGGGCGGCAGTAACCCTGGTAGGGAAGCTACCTGAAATCGTCACACCAGGATCCAAAATGGCAGTGAGAGATTTCCTCTGTAGGAAATCAACAGCCAACAAAAAGGCTACTCCCTGCTTGAGCCACATGCTCTATGACTGGTCCGGTGCACCGTTCAAGGAGTTGAAGCGGAATCTGGACCGGGTTGATCCCCAGGGTAAGAGCAATCCTTGTGCTGCCGCAGAGTTTGTGGTGAAGCGGGATCTTTCGGGATTGGGAC
>Ga0172371_10010759_pt1 | contig 12314 bp, 6 predicted proteins | sample Lak12m_FD_114543 | JGI IMG/M metagenome (GOLD analysis project Ga0172371, IMG submission 114543) | Freshwater microbial communities from Kabuno Bay, South-Kivu, Congo - kab_022012_12m | ecosystem: Environmental > Aquatic > Freshwater > Lake | place: Democratic Republic of the Congo: South-Kivu... | reverse complement strand
CGCTATCTCTTCCCCCGACCTGAGCCATGCGCGCTTCCCGTCGAAGTCCACGGACGCTACTTCCGCTCCCAGCGAGAGGTTCGCTACTCTTCCCGCGACACCTTCCCCCAAAGTCTGGATTCCTCCCTCCACCGGATAGCGGAAGAACGCGTTGGGGATGTTCGTGTAGCGCCGATCCAGTATGGCCCCTTGGACCACGTCTTTGAGGTCCAGCGTCACTACTTTTCCGCCGACCCAGTCAGCGGACAGCTCGTCGAGTTTGCTCACTCCCCAGAGCTTGGTGTTGTACGGTTCCAGGAAATGCTTCGCGATGCCGTTGCCGAACGACGACATGACGAACTGACTGAAGTCGGCAGGTCTGCCGCTGCCCCTGGCCCGCGCGGCAGCGTACCCGACCAGGCACTCGATGATCACGTCGGGAGGCAGCCCATGAAGGGAGCACTGGAACGGGAAACGGGTAAGCACATCGTGCGAGAAGATGCGGACGTCTGATTCGAGAAGACGAAAGCGCCCCTCACCCACAACGTCTTCGAAGAAGCTGATGGCCTGCTGGTCCGCAGTAAAGAAGACGTGAGGCACCAGGTCGATAGTGAATCCCGCTGCCCTGGGCGAGCGGAGCAAGCCGCCCGGCCACGAGTCCTTCTCCAGGACGAGGGCGCGCTCGCCAAGATCAGCCCCCGCGGTCAGCCCGGCGAGACCTCCACCGGCAACCAGAATGGGGGGATGTGGCCCTCGGCGGAGCCGAGGGCCGTCAACCGACATCACGCCTTCTCTCCGACGCGGCGGTAGCCGAGAATCGCCATTGCGATGGCGAAGAGGAACAGTGCGGGCAGAGTTCCGCCGTTGCCGGAAGCGCAGCCGCTGTCCTTCTTCTTGGGCGCGGGTTTTTCGTCGTCGACGTCCTCGTCGGCAGCATCGCTGACGACGTCGCCAATGGGTGCGCCCACGCAAAGGCCATCCTCGCTGCACTGAGTGCCCTCGGCGCAGGTGCACTTTCCGCCGCAGCCGTCGTCGCCGCAGGTCGTGCCGTCGCAGGCCGGAACGCACTTCTCTTCGCACTTCTCTTCAGCGTTGCACTCCGTGCCCTGGGCGCAGGTGCACTTGCTGCCGCAGCCGTCGTCGCCGCAGGTCGTGCCGTCGCAGGCGGCAACGCACTCGCACAGGCCCTGGTCGTTGCATGTTTCGGGTGCGGTGCACTCGCCGCACTGACCGCCGCAACCGTCGTCGCCGCACTCTTTGCCGTCACAGACAGGCTGGCACGCGACGCACGCGCCTTCCTGGCAGACTTTGCCGTCGGCGCACGCGCAGTCGTCAGCGCAGGTGGAGCAATCTTCATCGCCGTTGCAGTACTTATCGCCGCAAACGGCCTGCACTTCGACCGGCGGGCAGCCGCCGCAGTCGTTGACGCATTCACCGACGCAGTAGTCGTCCCACTCGGTCTCGCAGCAATAGGGGTCCATGTCACAGACGCAGGCTTCGCAAGCGCAGCCGCCGCACCCGGTCACACCAGGAGTGGCTTCGCAGCCTGCCTTGGACAGGCAGTCCCCTTCCTGGCAGACCGCACCCTCGGGGCACTCCCCGCACGAACCGCCGCAGCCGTCCGAGCCACAGAACTTGCCCTTGCAGTCAGGGATGCATTCTACGCAGGCCCCTTCCACGCACTTGAAGCCGGGCTCGCAGGGAGGATCGCACGACACGCAGCTCAAGGGGTTGGCCCCTGAAGGATCCCCGCTTCCGTCGGTGCCGCAGTCGTACCAGTTGTTGTCCGGAGACCAGCCGCACTCGGGATTCAGCCCGGCGCAATCGATGCAGTACAGCGCACCTTCGAGACAGTAGACCACGCGGCCGTATTCATCGCAGCAGCCTGCCTCGCTGATATCGCCGCAGTCGGGATCCGATGGCTCATTGGGGCCCAGGCACGCCATGCCTTCGACGCAAGTGCCCTCCGGAGTGCAGATCGTTCCTGCACCACACTCGCCGCACGAGCCGCCGCAGCCATCGTCGCCGCACGCCTTGTCGTCACACGCCGGGGAGCAGCAGGCTCCCTTGAAGCACGCTTCCCCCTCATCGCACGCGCAGTCCGCAGGGCAAGTGCCGCAGTTCTCGAACTCCTCTGCAACGCACTCCCCGTTCCCGCAGTTGACAAGCTCCACGCACCCGCCGCAATCGTTCATGCACTCATCAGCGCAGATGCCGTCCCACGAAGTGCCGCAGCAGAAGGTATCCATCTCGCAAACGCACTCCTCGCATGGACAGCCCGGGCAACCCGGCGTTTCGGTGACCACGCAGCCGAGACCGTCGTTGCACTTCCCGTCAGCGTCGCAGATCCCGGCTTCGCACTCGCCACACTCACCGAAGCAACCGTCGGGGCCGCACTCCTTGCCATCGCACTGCGGCACGCACGTGGACTTGCACTTGACCGAAATCGTGTACGCACCGGCGTCCTCCGGGAAGAACCCGTCCACGACGAAGAAGTAAGTCTCGCCTGCTACGGCGTCAAACAATAGCTCGTTTTCCCCTCCGTCCATGCAGGCATCGATCGTGCACGCACCCTGAGTCACGACGAGGTCGAGGTCAATTGCGTCCATGTCGTACTCGATGCTGACCAGCACGGTGTCGTCCACAGCCGCAGTGAGCTGATAGCCGACTTCGGGACCGGCTTCCGGGAACCCCGTGCAATAGTACTCCTCCAGGAGATTCTCGTGGCCCGTCGTGTCGCCTTCCTTGATGTCGTCGCACGTGATCTCCTCGAGCATCTCGCACGAGGGCAGCTCTTCGCAAAGGCCTTGCTCGGTGCACTGGAAGCCCGGGTCGCATGTGCCGCAGTCGCCTCCGCATCCGTTGTCGCCGCAGACTTTGCCATCGCATGCCGGAGTGCAGCAAGCCAGCTCGAAGCACACATCGGGCTCGACGCAGCCGCAGTCAGCCGCGCAATTCTGGCAGTTCTCGAACTCCTCGGGCAGGCACTTCCCGTCGCCGCAGTTGGCAGGCACGAAGCAGCCCCCGCAGTCCGCGATGCACTCGCTCACGCACTGGCCATCCCACGCGTTTGCGCAGCACCAATCGTCCATCTCACACACGCACTCTTCGCACGCGCATCCGCCGCATCCGATTTCGCCGGCATCCTCGCAGCCCGGGCCCTCGTGGCAGATTCCGTCGAGGCATATGCCCCCACACTCGCCGCACTGGCCGCCGCAGCCGTTCGAACCGCACATCTTGCCGGCGCAGTCAGGCACGCATACTTCGCAACCGTCGGGAGTGCAGACCTCATCCGGGCCGCAAGCCGGATCGCAGGTAAAGCAATTCAGGGGGTTCGTGCCGGCAGGGTCAGCGCTGCCGTCGGTCCCGCAGTCATAGTAGCCGAAATCGGCGCTCCAGCCGCACTCGGGGTTCACCCCCGCGCAGTCGATGCAGTACAGCGCACCTTCCAAGCAGTACACGACGCGACCCAGACCGTCGCAACACCCTGGCTCGGTGAAATCACCGCAATCGGGTGAGCTGGGTTCTTGGGGCCCGAGACAATCATCCGGGTAGACTGCGCTTGTCACGGATGGGAACGCCAACCAGACTCCGGCGATCAACAACGCCAACGACACTCCTCTCAGCTTCATGAGATCCTCCTGGAAATGGTTTTCACTCAACCGGCCACTCAGCTTGGGAGGGATGGTACGGATGCGGCGCCCGCTGTCAAGCGAAATTCGCGGCGCTTCACTTTCTGACCCAAAATTTGCACCTTGTTCCAAGCGGGCTAGACTCCATGGCGTAGGAGGTGGCCCCGCAATGGCGCTCGACAGGGGAAAGTTGGCATTCAAGAATCCGGGAGACGACTTCCGGGTGTTCCAGGGGGACTCGCTCGCGCTTCTTTCCCGCCTTCCGTCGGAAAGCGTAGACGCCGTGTTCGCTGACCCGCCCTACTTCCTGTCCAACGGCGGGGTCACGTGCAAGTCGGGGCGCCTGGCTCGCGTTGACAAAGGGGGCTGGGACAAGTCGGCAGGTGTGGGCAAGGATTTCGACTTCCACTGCCGCTGGCTGGCGGCATGCCAGCGCGTGCTCAAGCCCAACGGCACCATCTGGGTTTCGGGAACACGGCACAACATCTTCTCCGTCGGATTCGCCATGCAGACGCTGGGCTTCAAGCTGCTCAACGACATCGTCTGGTATAAGCGCAATCCTCCTCCCAACCTGAGCTGCCGCTATTTCACGCACTCGACGGAGATGCTGATCTGGGCATCCCGGGACGAGAGGTCGAGGCACTACTTCGACTATCCCCTGATGAAGAAGCTCAATCTGGGCAAGCAAATGCAGAGTATGTGGGCGATACTGCCGCCGAGGGCATCGGAGAAAGTCTGCGGTCGGCACCCGACCCAGAAGCCGCTGGAGCTGCTGGAGCGCGTGGTCCTGGCATCGACGAGGCCCGGCGACACTATCCTCGACCCGTTCTGCGGGAGCGGAACCACAGGCGTTGCGGCCGTCCGGCATGGCCGGCGGTTCATCGGGATGGAGCTCGAGCAGCAGTATGTTGACCTGACGGTCCGCCGCTACCTGGCGGAGATCAGTCCGATTTCATCTCAGGGCTTGGACACCTCAAAGATCAAGACTTCGCTTTTCACATTGTCCAGCACGTAGACAAACCCCGAGCTGTCCACGGCCAGCTTGAGCGGGGCTGCCATGGCGGCGTCGCCGGCCTGCTTCCACTCGCCGATCGACCCGAAGGTGGGGTCAAGAACCGGCCACTCGGCCGGAAGCGGACACGAATAGCCGCAGACAAACTGGCACTCGCCCATGCACACCTCGTCCCACTGAGTCTCGCAGCAATACGGGTCGCTGTCCGCACCCTCGTAGAACAGGGACGGGTCGAGCGCGCCTTGACCGGTGCAGACGCACTTCTCGCAGGCGCAGGCCGCACAACCTCCGGCTTCCTGCTTGTTGCACCCCTCACCCCCTTCTCCGACCCACCCATCGCACAGACCCTGGGGATTGCATTCGGCAAAGCTCGGGCACTCCCCGCACGTGCCCAGGCATCCGTCGCTTCCGCAAACCTTGCCCGTGCAGTCGGGCTGGCAGCTCTCGAAAAGCTGCACTCGTTGGTTTCCCACGTCCGCAACGAAGAAACGCCCGTCGGGAAGCATCGCGATGTCGGACGGCCCCTTGAACAACCCAGGGTCAGCGCCTTCCTCACCGAACTTGGCCACGAAAGCCAGCGACCCGTCGAGCAGCTGGACTCGGTTGTTCCCCTGGTCCGTTATGAACAAGGTCCCGGTCGGGCTGACCGCGACGCCCGACGGCTTGTCGAAGTTCCCGTCACCCTCGCCGCTCTTCCCGGCAATTGCCGTGACCTGCCCTTTCTCATTGAGCTTCATGATGCTGTTGCCTGAGTCAAACTCTTCGCCAGGGCCGTCGGTGACGTATGCATTCCCCGCGGAATCGACCGCGACATCAGTCGGCCCATGAAATAGTTTCACTCCCGAGTCTGCCGGGGGCCAGATCGCGCTCACGCTTCCGTCCGGGGCAAGAAGCAGTATCCTGTCGTTGCCCGTATCGCAGAGGAAGATTCGACCGTCGGAGCTTTGAGCAGCGCAACCGGGCGCCTTGAGAGCCGTCCCGCCAGCTTCCAGAAGCTCCCCGAGCTGCTCTCCGGCCCCGGAAAGAATCAGTGCACGGTTGTTCCCCGAATCGGCGACCAGCACCCTGCCGTCCGACAATACCGCAAGCCCCTTCGGGCTGCTGAGCTGCCCCTCGCCCGTCCCCTTCGACCCGAAACGATGCATCAGCCGGGCGGACAGCGTCTCCACCGTGTTCACGCACGATCCGCCTGCTACGTCGCAGAGGTCCTCTGTCACGTCCACCCCGTCGTCGCAATCCTCCGGCGTGGAACAGCACCCTTTGGCCCCGGCAAGCGGCCTGTGAGCGCACTCACCGGCCCAGGGAAGACAGTAGTCGAACGTGCATGCGTCCGAGTCGTCGCACGACAACGGGGGAAATCCACACTGGCCGGACTCGCATGTATCCTGAGTACATGGGTTCCCGTCACTGCATGTTCCCGCCGGGTCCCACCCGCTTCCGTCAGCCCGGCAGGACTCCACCCCGGCATCCATGCATCTCTTGTCCCCGGGTGAGCAGACTTGCCCCGAGACGTCAGATGCGTCGCCTCCCGCTACCCTCCCGTCGTCCGCCGCCTCCTCCGCGTCTTTCGCCTTGTCGTCGTTCCCCCCCGCACACCCCCACCACACCGCCATGACAGCCAAACCACCCAAGCACAACTTGGCAGACATGCCGCACCTCCGATCGTCTCATAGTAGACAGGATCACCGCCGCGGTCAATCAAGGATAATGAGGACGCGAACAGCCGAATCTTTGCCGTGAGGCACGATCCTGCATAGAATGTTCCCGCGGGTGGGGGTATGTTTGTTGTCCTTCCGCTGATGACTGTGTCCGTGCTGCTGTTTCCGGCGGAGCAGGAGTCGTCTGCGGACGCGTGGTGCGCAGCGAGGTGCGAGGAGTTGTTTGCGCCCGACGCGGAGGCCCCGGCGTGCGAGAAAGACTTGATCGAGCACAGCGTGCGGGGCGGGAAGATAGTCGAGACCGTGGTGGCTGACGAGCCGTGCAGGGATCGCCACCGGGCTTGGAACGTCAAGCTGGTCAACCGGAAGAAAGCGCGAAGGGCTCTGGGAAACGTCGATGGGTGCCGGCTCTGGTGCGCGGACACGATGGCGCTGAGAAAAGGGGAGCCCCTCCCCTCGGAAGCGCAGGAACTCGAGGACATTCTGACCGGGGTGGAGCTGTGCATCCTGACCGAGTCGGACGCGGACGACATCGGGCTTTTCCGCATCCCCGTCGAGTGTCGCGGGATGCTGTTCGTTGCTGCCGGGAAGTTCATGATGGGTGCGAATCGCAATGTCGAAGACGCGCAGGAAAGAGAGAAGCCGCTGCACGTGGTGGAGCTGGATGCCTACTTCATGGACAGGCACGAAGTGACTGTGGCCGCATTCCGGCGCTGTTTCGAGGCGGGTGCGTGCAGGGTGCCCGAGATGAGGGGCAAGCTCAAGTACTTCAACTGGGGCTACCCGGAGCGCGAGACTCATCCGATAAACGGGGTCGACTGGAGCCAGGCGGACGCGTACTGCCGCTGGAGCGGCAAGCGGCTGTGCACGGAGGCCGAGTGGGAGAAGGGGGCGCGGGGCCGCGATGCACGCAATTTCCCCTGGGGCAACGAGTCCCCGTCGGCCCATCTGGTCGTGATGGATGACGGCCTGGACCCTGAAGATTCCGGCCGCCCCTGGCCCGTGCTTTCCTATACCCAGACCGTATGCTCCCATCCGGCCGGAAACAGCCCCTACGGCTTGTGCGACATGGCCGGCAACGTCTGGGAATGGGTCGCTGACTGGTACGACGAAGACTACTACAAGTCCAGCCCCACGCAAAATCCCATGGGGCCTTCCAACGGCCAGTTCAAGGTGATCCGTTCCGGCAGATTCTCGCACATCGGCTACTACCTGCGGGTGTCGAGCCGCGGCCACCTCTCGCCCAAGAGCAGGTTCCCTTACTTGGGTTTCCGCTGCTGCATGGATGCTGTGCCGGAGGCCGGAGGCCGGAGGTCGGAGGTCGGAGGCACGCGCATTTCCAGCGCAAGCGCGTCGAGGTACGCAGCCAGGGTCATTCCGTGAGCTGCCGCCAGTTTGTTGAGAGTGGCTGTCCTCGGAAGAGACTGACCTGATTCCAATCGCTCCACTTGCCGTGAGGAGAGCCCCTCCACTTCCGCCCGCCGAAGTCCCCTGGCGGCTCTGACAGTGGCGATGGCCCCGCCCAAGAGCCGATCTCGTCTCAGGCGATCCTCGGCCACCTGTTCCCTGGTCTGTCTGCTCGTCAATACTTGCAGTGTGCCGATATCTACATGCACATCCGCGTCGGGCCAGTGAATGTACGCGCCGTCGGGAGCGATATTGAATCGCTTCCTTCCGGCCGAAGCGGTCGTGGTCAACCCGGGGATCTGAGCGAGCCGCACCTCGAACTTTCTGAGCGCACAGTCCACTACCATCAGCCTGTCACCCAGCACTACGGCGTCGGCGATCAACTGGTCTTGCGCCCCCATCCGCCATGCCCCGACTACACGGAAAGCAAGGGAGAGGTCCGCGTGGACGTGCAGGTTCTTCAACATGCGCAATCCCGCTGACTCGAGCAAATGCGTGATCCAGCATGGTTCCAGGTCGGCTCGAACCAGCATGACCTTGAGGTGGTGGTGCGAGTTTGCCCGCCGGGCGAACGAGGCGACCTCTTGCAGTCTCGATGCTCGCACTACCACCAGAATGTTCGCGGAGCCCTTTGCCAGCCTGAGGTCAGGCTTTCGTACCAGCCTCAGCTTCGGCGAAGACAAGTCCTCGGCCGCCCAGTCGGGGTCATCCACCAGTACCGCAACGTGCCTGCACGCGTTCATGGCACTACCTCTTTCCGGCACACAGTGTAACCACCTTGCGACATTAAGTCAAGCATGTTTGAAAGTGTTTTGTCGCAGGGACGAGGGAGCAGCGACGATGGCAACCAACATCCAGCCAGAGCGGAACGCTCACCTCTCCGGGACCGTTCCGTGCCGGAACGGTCCAGTAGGCAGTAGGCAGTTGACAGAGGACAGTGGGCAGTGCTGCAATTCGGCCGTGTACTGAATGCCCTAGCGGATTGACGCCGTCGACACTGTCTACTGCCCTCTGTCAACTGTCTACAGAGAGCGGTCCGCTGAAAGCGGAACGCTCTCCCTCTCCCGCCCTGCGGGTCAGCGCAACTACTGTTGACACGAGCGAGGATAATCGGCACGCTGGCGCTGATGCTCCGGGGATTGCGCCTTGGGGAGAGGAGGTGTTCGATGGGATGTTGTCGCATGAAAGTGTGGTTCGGCACAGGGATCCTGTTTTTTTTCGGTCTCCTTCTCGTCGGTTGCGAAGGAGCGGGGGGGATAGTGCTCGGGGACATGGTGGTCTCGGGCGACTACGGGCCGGGGCCGGACGTCAAGGACGTTGGGGGCAAGGCCGACTCCGGGCCGGAGGCAGTGACCGGGGAAACGGGCACGGTGGACGTCGCTGACGAGGCGTTTACGGAGTGCGAGCCCGGAAGCGGCTGCTTTATCGAGCCATGCTCGGAGGCCGGCGACTGCCAGTCGGGATTGTGCGTTGACCATATGGGCGACCTTGTGTGCTCGAAGTACTGCGTGGAGGAGTGTGCTCCAGGTTGGCTGTGCCGGGAAGTGGCCGGCCGCGGTCCGGACCTTGTGTTTGCGTGCGTGTCAACGACCTCGACGCTGTGCAGGCCGTGCGTTGCGGATGCCGACTGCGCGGGCTCGCACGGTGAAGAGGGCGTGTGCGTGACCTACGAAGGGGAGGGCTCCTTCTGCGGCGCTGCATGCGCCGGCGACGAGGGCTGCCCGGGCGGCTTTGCGTGTGCGGACGTGCTGACGGTCGGTCGAAAGCAGGCGAAGCAGTGCGTCCATGCCTCGGGCGTCTGCCCGTGCAGCGGGAAATCCACAGCTCTGGCCCTGTCCACCGACTGTTCCGTGACCAACGAATGGGGGACGTGCAAGGGCGAACGGACGTGTACCCAGTACGGGCTTTCAGAGTGCACGGCAGAGACCCCTGGGTTGGACGAGTGCAACGCCAAGGACGACGACTGCGACGGAACGACCGACGAGGAAACGTGCGAGGACGGGAACGACTGCACCAAGGACTCCTGCCAGGGAGCGCAGGGGTGCAAGCATGAGGCGCTCGACAAGAGCAACTGCGACGACCAGGACCCGTGCACGGTCACGGACCATTGCGAGGCGGGCACGTGTGTCGGAGCACCCGTGGAATGCGATGACGGCAACCCCTGTACCGACGACGCATGCGATGCTGCCAAAGGATGCAGCTTCGTGCCGAACTCCCATGCGTGCAACGACGGGGACAAGTGTACGGTCGGGGACCAGTGCAAGGGGGGTGAGTGCGTGCCGGCCGCAAAGCTGGTGTGCGACGACGGAAACGTGTGCACGGCTGACTCGTGCGACGAGAACAAGGGGTGCTCGTTTGCAGCGACGCCCGGAGCGTGCGACGACGGCAACCCGTGTACCGCGGGGGACAAGTGCTCCGAGGGGAAGTGCTCGGGCAGCGGGCTTGTCGATTGCGACGACGGGGACGTGTGCACCGATGACTACTGTGACCCGGCGGCCGGGTGCGACCATGTTCCCAACACGGCCCCGTGCAACGACAGCGACCTGTGCACCTTGAACGACACGTGCAGCGACGGGAAGTGCACTGGCGGGGCCGCGTTGGGCTGCGATGACAAGAACGCGTGCACCACCGACGTGTGCAGCTCCGTCAAGGGGTGCCTCCACACGAACAACACCATCGAGTGCGACGACCTGGACCCGTGTACGGAGCAGGACGCGTGCTCGGGAGGGGTGTGCCTCGGGTCGGTTGCCAAGGATTGCCAGGACGGGAACCCGTGTACGGACGACTTCTGCGTTCCGCTGGCGGGATGCTCGCATGCGAACAACAAGGCTCCGTGCGAAGATGGGAACGTGTGCACGCTGGGAGACAAGTGCCTTGGAGGTCTGTGCAACCCGGGTGCGGCCATGAGCTGCGACGATGGGAACGTCTGCACTGACGATGCGTGCGACCTCGTCAAGGGGTGCATCCACTCGAACAACAAGTCTTTGTGCGACGACCAGAACGCTTGCACGACGGGCGATGTGTGTGCGGGCGGGGTGTGCCTTGGCAAGGGAAGCCTCGATTGCGATGACGGGAATCCGTGTACCAAGGATACCTGCCTTCCGGGAGGCGGATGCAAGAACGACGCGGTTGCTGCTCCGTGTAACGACGGAGACCCGTGCACGGTCGGAGACTTCTGCGTCGCGGGCCTGTGCAAGCCCGGCCCCGCCACCGACTGTAACGACGGAAATGTCTGTACCAAGGACGGCTGCGACCCGAACAGCGGGCTGTGCACCCATGCTGCCGTGGACGGAAACTGCGACGACGGGAACAAGTGCACGACTTCAGACGTGTGCAAGTCGGGCAAGTGCGTCGGCGAAAGCCCGCTCGATTGTGACGACAAGGAGGTGTGCACGACGGACTGGTGCGATCCGGCGACCGGCTGCGTACACAAGGTCAACAGCGCCCCGTGCGACGACAAGGACCTGTGCACGACCGGCGACTTCTGCCACCTGGGAAACTGTATCGGCGCGGGAAAGCTGACCTGCGACGACGGCAACCCCTGCACGAACGATTCGTGCTTGCCCGAGACCGGGTGCAAGTTTTCGCCCAACAAGGAGCCGTGTGACGACGGCAACGCATGCACCGTCAGCGACGTGTGCGCCGGAGGGTGGTGCGGCGGACTTCCGCTGGGCTGCGACGACGCAAACCCCTGCACCAAGGACTCCTGTGACCCCGCGACCGGCTGTATTCACGCCGCCGCGGCGGGACCGTGCGATGACGGGAATGCGTGTACTCTGGGCGATCAGTGTGCGAACGGAGAGTGTGCTGGCGGCCCGGCCGCCAACTGCAACGACGGAAACGTCTGCACGCTCGACACCTGCGACCCCAAGTCGGGCTGTGCCCACAACCCGATAGACGGCGGCTGCGACGACGCCAACATCTGCACCACCGGCGACTTCTGCAAGGACGGAGCGTGCCAGCCCGGCACGGGCAAGCTCGACTGCGACGACAAGAACGCATGCACGGACGACTCGTGCGATGCCAAGGCCGGCTGCGCGCACTCCAACAACGCCGCGGTGTGCGACGACAAAAATGCCTGCACTACCAGCGACAAGTGTGCCGGCGGCGCCTGCACCGGCGGCCCGGCCGTGGTCTGCAACGACAACGACGTCTGCACGACAGATACCTGCGACCCGACAAAGGGTTGCGTGTACACCCCCGGTGCGTGCAAGATCTTCTCGTACCAGTTCAGCTCCGGCACCGCCCCTCAGCAGGCATGCGACCAGTGGAATTCGTTCCGGTCGAGCCTCACGGCCAACTACAGCAAGGTCACCATTCGAGGCAGCTACGACCAGACCGGCGTGAGTTGCTCAGGGCCCACCGCCAACTCGATCTGCCAGGCAGTCCGCACCGCCGGGACCGGCACATGGAACTGTGACGGCCGCACATGGCGCGTGGGCGAGTGCGGCGGAGTCGAGCTGAACGCCGACGGCTCGATGTGCAATTGCCCCAGCCCTTCCTACATCGTGCGCCCCTGCATCGCCAACCCCAACTGGGGCGGCGCCAAGACCGCCACCTGCGGCGGCCCTGCCCAGACCCTGGAAGTCTTGTGCCAGTAGTGTGAGGCTGGGAGGCTGGGAGGCT
>Ga0172371_10010758_pt1 | contig 12314 bp, 12 predicted proteins | sample Lak12m_FD_114543 | JGI IMG/M metagenome (GOLD analysis project Ga0172371, IMG submission 114543) | Freshwater microbial communities from Kabuno Bay, South-Kivu, Congo - kab_022012_12m | ecosystem: Environmental > Aquatic > Freshwater > Lake | place: Democratic Republic of the Congo: South-Kivu... | reverse complement strand
CGCCTGGGTGAAAGAACGAAATGCTCAAATTGTTAAGGTGCTTTGGCGGTTTACTACCGCTGATGCTCGGATCAAACTAAAAAGTCTTTATCCTAAGATTGAGTTTTGACAGACTACTAGGTAAATTTTTTAAACTTTTTTCCTTTACAAATAAGAACATTTTTACTAATATTTTAATACTCACATCGCTCTCCCAGAGATTGAATCTTAAAGATTACACGTTTTTTCACCGCCGTTTTTTTGAGTTGAATCAAAAAACAATTCAACCATCAACGCTTTTTCATACTCATTTTTCGATTCGTTTGATTCGCCTGCCCTCGCAGCGTAGCGAAGAGGGATCCCGCATTATTAATTCAAAGAAACGAATCAACCTTAAAAAACGGTGAATTACAGGTAGGGTGTCGTCCCCCGCCTTTTGGGGGACGCACCAATAAAACAAAAACTTATCTATGATCACGCAAGCTCATTAAAAACTTTTATTGCGCCTTCCACAACACAGTCATTCATCTTTATTCACCGGAAATAATCTCAATCGCACTTAAAGGTGAAATTTCTCGACATTTCACATATATGAAACCTGCAACCTTGACGCCTGCGATGCGTATATTGTCTAAAGAATCTCACTCATTTGGAGGCAATTATGAATCGTTCTCAGCGTTCCAGTCTTGCGATTGGCGTAATTCTCGTCCTGGTCGGCATCTACTTCATTCTGGCCAACACGGTCCCTCAGCTTGAACAGTGGCTCAACATGCAGTATTCCTGGCCGATGATCATTCTGGCTGTTGCCGCGGGCCTGTTGCTGCTCGGATTGTTGGTGGGCGCGCCCGATATGGCCGTGCCGGCTGTGATCGTGGGCGGTATTGGCGGTATTTTGTATTATCAAAACCTTTCCGGCAATTGGGGCAGTTGGGCTTATATGTGGGCGCTCATCCCCGGTTTCTCGGGCATCGGCATGATCCTGGCGCACATCCTGGGCGCGCGTGACCGCTATTCCTTGCGGGCCGCGTTCGATACCATCGGCACCAGCCTGGTGCTCTTCATCGTTTTTGGCGCATTCTTCGGCGCTTTCAGGGCCTTCGGCGATTACTGGCCGATCCTGCTGATCGCTGCCGGCGTTTTGATCGGCCTGCGCACACTGCTGCGGCCGCGCAATTAATCATCTTCAGGAGTAAAAAATGAGAAGGTCAGCATTATTCTTTGGCACGATTATTGTTTTATTGGGAGTTGTTCTGCTGGGCATCAACCTGGGCATTGTCACCAGCCAGATTTGGCGCTTTTTCTGGCCCCTGGTGCTGGTGATCCTGGGTGTCTGGTTCCTGGTCGGCCCTACCCTTTGGAAGGGCAGCACCGAGTCGGTTGAACGCTCCATCCCTCTTTCAGGCGACAGCGAAGCGGAGATCATCTTCAACTACGGCGCAGGCCGCATGAACGTCGCTTCCTCTTCGAATCCGCAGGAACTCCTAGGCGGCTTCTTTGCCGGCGGGGTCACAGAAGACCTGCAGCACATTAACGGCAAGGCCGTGCTGAAGATCAATCCGCCTGCCGATTTCTTCCCCGGCAACTGGATGTACGGGAACAAGGGCATTGAATGGGACGTGCGTCTGAACCGCGACATCCCCCTGCAGCTCCACTTCCATACCGGCGCCTGTGAGGCGCACTTGGATTTGGGCGACTTAAAAGTCAACGACCTTTCCATCGAGACCGGCGCCAGTTCCACCGACGTGAAGCTTCCGACCAGCGCCGGTTTTACCCGCGTGGTGGTAAAATCCGGGGCGGCTGAAGTTAAACTGCACGTGCCGCAAGGCGTGGCAGCCAGTATCAGCGAGTCCAGCGGTTTGTCGGGCATTAAAGTGGATACTTCACGTTTCATGCAGAACAGCCATACTTACCAATCTGCCGACTTCGGCACCGCGGCAAACAAGGTCGAGATCTATTACGAAGGCGGCGTTGGGTCCGTCGAGATCAACTAAACGGAGCGCATCATGAAAAAAATAACCAAAGAAGCTTTCTTCGGCGGACTGCTCGTCCTGGCGGGCATCATCTTTCTTGTTCAGCAGGTCTTTCACCTGCCCATCGGCGGGTTGTTCATCGGCATGTTCTTCCTGGCCGGCGGCCTGGTCTTCCTTTACCTCGTTCTGGTGGATAAAGAACGCTGGTGGGCGCTCATTCCCGGCAGCACGCTGGTGGGGCTGGCAGCCCTGATCGCCTGCGGGGACCTGTTCCCGCGTTTTACCGACCTTTTCGGCGCCGCGATTTTTCTGGGCGCGATCGCTCTGGGCTTTCTGGGTGTTTACCTGCTTAAACCTTCCAATTGGTGGGCCATTATCCCGGCCGGCTCGGTAGCCACCATTGCCGCCATTTCTGCCATTCACGGCAACTATGGCATGCTGCAGGGCGGTCTGTTCTTCCTCGGTATCGCCGCCACCTTCGCAGCCGTGGGCATTCTGCCTTCCGGAAGGCACGAAAAATGGCCCTGGATCCCGGCCGGCATCTGCTTCCTGTTGGGTTCCCTGATATTGGTCGGCTCGGGCGCATTGATCAACACCTTTATTGGCTGGGTGTGGGCCGTTGCCTTCATCGGCGTGGGTATTTATCTGGTTACCCGTTCTTTTATCAAGAAAGGTTAGAGAGGCGCAGAGATGACCAATAAACTTTACCGAAGTCAAACGGATCGTATGCTGGGCGGCGTATGCGGCGGTCTTGCCAAATACCTGAACGTGGATCTCACCATCGTGCGCCTTTTCTTTGTCGTGCTCACCCTTTTGGGCGGTTTTGGACCTTTGATCTATTTCATTATGTGGATCGTCGTCCCGCTGGAAGGCTACACTTACCAGGATACCCATCCCGAACGTTTTGACGGAGAAGACATCAAGGAGCGCGCCGGCATGGTGCGCGATGACTTCATCAGCGCCGTCAAGTCACCCAACCAGAATACGGCCCGTTTTATCGGCATCGCCCTGGTTTTGGCCGGTGGATTCTTCCTGCTGCGCCAGCTTCACCTGCCCTGGTTGAACTGGCTGGATAGCGGCGTGATCTGGGCAGCCCTGATCTTGCTGGCCGGCATTGCGCTTTTAATGAAAGCAACTCGTAAGGAATAAAATGAACGATTATCGCAGACCTCACAGTCTTTTCTTTCCATTGTTATTGGTGGCGGCAGGTATATTGATCCTGCTGATCAACATGGGCTCTCTGCCCGGCACGGTCTGGCAGAACCTGGTGCAGTACTGGCCGGTGATCTTCATCATTGCCGGTCTGGATGGCCTCTACAAACGGGACGGCTGGGTGGGCCCTCTGGTGCTGCTTGGATTGGGCACCGTTTTGCTGCTGGGCAACCTTCACTACATCGCATACAGCGGTTTCTCATTGCTGCTGAGACTATGGCCGATCCTGCTGGTCGCCATTGGCCTGGACGTGATCCTCGGTCACCGCGCCTCCATCTGGAGCAACCTGATCCGCGTGGCGCTTGGCATCGCCCTGATCGGCGGCATCGTCTGGCTGGCCACCGTTTCGCCCTATTTCAGCATGGGCATGAAGTCTGTGCCTTTTGAGCAGTCGCTTGATAAAGCCACCTCCTCGGAGGTGCGCTTTTCCGTGGCCGTTGGTGAACTCTACCTGGGCGGCGGGGCAGACAAGAACGTGCTTGTATCCGGGACGGCCGGTCTTCCAAAAGAAATGAGTCTTGACCCGGTATACGTGGCACCCAAGAACGGCAAGAGCCAGCTCACTGTGGCGGGTAATGACGTGGTGATCCTGCCCGTGCACTCCTCCGTCAGCCCCTGGGAGTTTGACCTGAATTCCGACATTCCCATCGACCTGAGCTCTGAAATTGGCGTGGGCGAGATGCGCGTAAACCTTTCGGATACCAAAGTCTCGGAATTCGAAAGCAAAATGGGCATCGGATATTCCATGGTGACCCTGCCTGACAATATGGATGTCAACGCTCACATCAGCGGCGCCATTGGTGAAATGGTCATCCGCATTCCGAGTGACAGCGAAGTTTTGATCAAAGTCGACAATGGCATTGTCAACACTGTCATGCCCGCGGGATATACCCGTACCGAAGGCACCATCCGTTCCCCTGAAGCAAAGCCTGGCGCTGATAAGATCAACCTCAACGTGGATCTGGCGATCGGCAGTCTCGTCATCCAGGAAACAAACTGAACCGACAAGGGAGCGTGTATCGCTCCCTTGTTCTTTTATCCAACCTGATCTAAAAATGAATACTCTCTTGACTTCGAAAAATAGCTTGCTATAATATTTTATGTCATCGATGACATAAAAACCCAAAATAATACACAAATTCAATGACCGAATTGGAGTAATTGGGCAAAAACGAGAACAAACCCCGTGAAAATGAAGTTTTAATTCTCGTTATATACTTAATTCATCTGCATCCCATTCTTCACAGAGAGGAAACATACATGAATCTGCACCTCATCCCCGTGCCGGTAAATATCATTTTGATCGTGATCTACCTCATTGCGCGCAATCGTGAAGATTTAAAGGTCACTGCCATCATCCAGCCCTTGACCACTCTGCTTTCGTTGCTGGTGGCCGCCCTCTGCCTGTTCAATCCGCAAACAAACTCCTCCTACACGATCTGGATAGTGATCGGTTTGGGCCTGTGTCTCGTGGCTGATATCTTCAATATCGACATGAACAATGACAAGATCTTCATAGCCGGGATCCTCTTTTTCATCGTTGCTTATTCGGAATACGCCATCGCCTTCACGGTGTTCAACAATGGCTTTCACCGGCAGGATATTTTGATCGGCATCCTGTTTGTGCTGATCTACGCCTTGCTTATGGCGCTGTATTGGAAAAACCTGGGGAAATACAAACTGCCTGTGATGATCTACGGTCTTTTCATGCCGTTCATGGTCACGCGCGCCATTTCCACCATTACCAGCGGAGTCTTCCCGCTTACCGCCGCCATCCTGGTCACAGGCGGAAGTCTGTTGATCTTCCTGGGCGACATGGAGTATGGCATCCAGCGCTTCTACAAACCCGGAAAATTCACCGTCGGACCGATTGGTTATGCCGGCGGTCAATTGCTTATTGCTTTAAGTTGTGCCTATTTTCTCATCTAAACCGGAGATCGATATGAACATCAAACTACCTCTAAAATCCAAACTTGGTTTTGGCGCCGGGGAATTCAGCAGCAGCATCTTTTTCACCCTGACGTCTTTTTGGCTGATGAACTTCCTCACCGATGAGGTGCGGCTCAGCGCCGGGATCGCCGGCACGGCCCTGCTGGTGGGCAAGATCTGGGACGCCGTCATCGATCCCTTTATCGGCTCGATCTCGGACCACACCAAATCGCGCTGGGGACGCCGCAGGCCCTACCTGCTGTTCTTTGCCATCCCCTTTGGCGCGGCATTCGTGCTTATGTTCCGCAACCCGAGTATTGACGGCCAGACCGGCAAATTCATCTGGGCCATGCTTACCTACATTTTCTTCTGCACGGTCTATTCCTTTACCAACATCCCTTATAACGCGCTCCTGCCGGAAATGACCAGCGACTACAACGAGCGCACCAATATCACCGGGTTCAAGATGTTCTTCGCCGTAATCGGCACGCTGCTGGGCGCCGGCGCAGCCATGCCGCTGATGGCGCTCTTCGCAGGGCGTTCGGCCGGCTTCGTGGGCATGTCTGCCATCTTTGGTTTTCTGGCGGCTGCTTCACTGCTTGTTACCTTCTTTAGTGTCAAGGAACCGCCGGTGGTCGAATCCAAGATCGGCGGAAGTGTGCTCAAGTCGCTGAAAGACGTGTTCTCAAACCGCCCTTACCTTCTGATCCTGACCACCTGGTTCTCCAACTCTACGGCCGTGGCCATCATGCAAACCATGCTGATCTATTATTACAAATATCTTATCCTTGATGAGAACGCAGTAACGCTGGCAATGATCACCCTGCTGATCACCTCCATGCTTACGATCCCGTTGTGGGTCTGGTTGTGCAAGAAGATGGGTAAAAAGCAGGCCTATATCACCGGGATGACCTTGACGCTTTTGGCGGTACTTGCCTTTGCTTTCTTTGCGGATAAGTTGGGCATGGTCTCCGCCCTGGTTCTAATGGCCCTGGCAGGGGTCGGCTTTTCTTCCCATTACGTGGCTCCCTGGGCCATCGTTCCGGACACGGTCGAATTTGGCTATGCAGAGACCGGACGGCGCAGTGAGGGAGTGTATTACAGCGTATGGACATTTGTCATTGCTTTGGGCGGTGCGCTGGCCGGCTTTCTGGTTGGGCAGGGACTCGAACTCTTTAATTACGTCCCGGATGCGCTACAAAGCGCCAGTTCCGTGTTGGGCATCCGCCTGCTGATCGGCGTCCTGCCGGGCGTGTTCATCCTGGCATCCAATATTGTGCTGGCGTTTTATCCGCTGACGAAAAAACGTTATGAAGAGGTTCTGGATAAGATTAAGAAAATGGAAACTGAAAAAGCATCTTGAGGAGGCATCATGAAGGTTAACATCATCGGTTCCGGCGTCGCAGGCTTGACCGCGGCGCTGACCTTGGCCAAAAACGGTCACCAGGTGGAAATTTTTGAACAATTCAACCGCATCGGCGGCGTCACCGGCGGTATGGAAGCCGAGGGCTTTGAATGGGATTATGGCCAATTGGTCGTGGAAGCCTTCGGAAAGGAAGAGTTCATCGGCGTCATTCTGGATGAACTGGGCGTATTGGACAAACTCGAACTCGTACACGATGAACGCGAATACGATTTCCCGGATTTCACCATCCGCGTCCCCGAGGAATACGGCGGCATCCAATGGCGCATGGAATACCTGAAAAAACAGTTCCCTGATGAATCTGCCGGCCTGGACGCCTATTGGAAGGATTACGTGCGTTTTACCCGCTTGGTCACGCTGGGTGGGCGCATGGAAAAGGAAGGCCTGGGCACCAAGATCGCTTTTTATCTGACCCTGCTGCCCTTCCTTCCCAAACTTAAATGGAACGCCGAGAAATTACTGGCGCATTATTTCAAATCCGAGAAGTTGAAATGCGTGTTCATGTCCATCCTGGCGGACTTTTTCACCCCGCCGTCTCAATTCCCTGGATTGGGGATCTTTACCCTCAACGGGGAGATCACCTTCGAAAAACGCATGCCGACGCAGTTGGCGAAGAATGCCGTGATGACGCGCTTCTATTCCCTCGTTGGCGGGTTGAAGGTGCTAATGCAAGTAATGGCCGACGCCATCGAAGAGTGTGGTGGAAAGATCCACCTCGATTGCAGCATTGAGAAGATCCTCATGCAAGACGGTAAAGCGCGCGGTGTGGTCGACCAAAACGGAAAGACCTACGAATGTGATGTCGTGGTTGCCTCAGGCGGCGCCAAGGAGACCTTCACACAACTGCTGCCCGCCGGTTCTTTGCCGGAAGGCTTCGCCGAAAAAGTATTGTCCATCCCGTTGATGGGTTCCGTTTTTATGGTCCATCTCGGCGTGGATTACGATCCGTCTGACGTACTGCATACGGTTTGCACCTATTTCTATGGCTCGTACGATATCGAAGGAGAGGTAAAACGCGCGCAAGCCGGAGTTTATCACGAAGGGGAAGCCGGGTTTGTGGTGCACTTCCCCAGCCTGCGCTCCCCGGGCATGGCGCCAAAGGGCAAACATGCGCTGACGATCTACACCATCTGCCCGGATAAGCTGGCCGAAGGCGATTGGGAAAGCGAAAAAGAGAAATATGCCGACAAGCTGCTGGCTTATGCCGAAAAGAAAATGCCCGGCTTGCGTAAACACATCGTCGTGAAGCGCATCATCAGCCCGGTGGAATTCCGCAAGCTGACCCATCTTGACCATCACGCCTTTGGCGGATTGGCGCCTGTGATGGACAGTTGGAAGATCCCCCACAAGACTCCTGTGGATGGGTTATGGTTCATCGGAGCGCAAAGCGAAAGCGGCGGTGGTATTAACAACGTTTTACCAAGTTCCTATAAGACCGCCAAACGGATCATCAAAGAAAACTGACATCAATAAACGACCCTGGCATGAATAAACCTTGCCAGGGTTGAATTCTGTTGAAGTGATCAGATCCGGGCTTGCGGGCTGGTCACTAATTTTTAATTTCTCTAATCATCCATCAGGGAATAAACGATCATTCCATCGTCAAATTTGACCGGCCGTGGAGCCTTCTCCTTGTCGCTGGCGTACCATACTGTCTGGTTTGCCATTGAGACTTTCCAGGCTTTTAAATTTCCCGCCGGCAAGTCGAGAGTCTCTTCACCTTGGACGTGTAAAACCTCTTCCGTCACCACCGGCACGGATTCCTGCAACGCGTCATCCCAGCGAGCCAGGTTCACGAATTGTGGCTTGAAGAAAAGGCTGTTGCTTACCTCCAAATCATTCACCCTCCACAGCCATTCATAATCAAATAATGCCCCATCAGGGACTTCAGTTGCGGTTGAGCTGTCGCTTCTGGTTGTGGTTAAATAACCGTCAGACAGGTCGCTTGAATAACTCATTTCATTGGCATATTGTCGTTCATAATGATATTGAAGGACTGTGAATTTGGATGCCTCCCAAACAATGTCCAATTGGGCGGTATGCCCGGTTTCCTTATAATAACTGGATCCTTTTTGTACTTCGAATGCATGGATGGTCTCACTGCAATGCAGGGTCAGGGTCTCTCCTTCAGGCGTGAGAAGGCAATCCATCTCGCCTGCGGGGCTGCCGGCTGGATCCACGGCTTGATAACGGCTTTCCACTGCCTGGTCCAATGATGGCTTACTGAAGGTCAGAGTCTTGGACGCGGTTTGCCCGCTCAATTGTGCTGCCAATGTCGCGCCGACTATGGCTGCGTAAAGGATGCCTGCCACGATCAGACTCCAATATTTCTTGAACCAACTGGATTGTGGGTCAATCACCTGTTCAACTGTCTCCGGTTTAGGTTGAATGCGGATGAAGAGGAAAAGCAGTCCCAAAGCAACAATGAAACCCGCCAAAGAGATCCACATACTATCAAAAAGCATGCCGGGCAATTGACTGCCGCTGAAAGATAAAATGCTCACAGTCGCTGCGGCAGCGTTCATGCCAAAGTGGATCAGGATGGTGCCCACGATCGAACGGGAACGCCAGGCCACATACCCTAATAAGAAGGCTACCGGCAGCAGCCCGGGCAATCCGGAAAGGCGAAAATGGTAAAAAGCGAACATGACTGCCGGCACCGTAATGGCAAAAGCCGCTGATTTGCGCGCCTCATAAGAGCCTTGAATGACGCCGCGAAAAAGTACTTCCTCACAAATGGGCGCGCAAATGGCAATCCCGATGAAGTAAAAAGCAGATTGCCAAACACCTTGCGGTAAAGTGCTTTGAGAAAGGTCCACGGAAGGCAATCCTGTCAGGTTAGCCATCGCCAGTTCGATCAAAACACTGAATAGATAGGTGCAAATACCCATGAAGAAACTTACCAGCGCGACCGGAAGGCTGATCCGGTTCAGGCGCAATCCTTCTTTCATAGGCACTTTGCGTACCAAAATAAAAAGGATTGCCGGAAGCAGGATCAGGAACAGTTCGGTAGCGATCAAACCCAGCGAGAGATTGAGCATCTGCAAAATCGAACCGACCAGTATAACAAGCAGCATGGTGATCAGGTATAGTAAATTGGCTGATGAGATTGAAAGCGATTTTTTCATACCATTCTTCCTTGAACAATGATGAATAAAAAAAACTACCGATAGGTTTACGCAAAAAACAAACAATAGTTTCAAACATGGGACGAATTCGGTTTATCACATTGGATCAACCGATAAAGCAAACTTCCACCCTTAAAAAACAGGAAAGATTATCCTTTTTCTTTCAATTTCTTCTCTATCAAATCCACCAGAGCGCCGACATTCTTTAAATTTGCGATCTCAAACGGTCGAAATTCAATATTGAAATGATCTTCAACTGCCAAGAGCAGCGTGACATGCGACATGGAATCCCAGCCCTCAACGTCGTTGGAAGTTGTTTCAGGAGTAATGGTCAACCCCTTCTGCTCAAATACGGTTTCAAAAACGTTGTTCAATTCCTCAAGTACGGTCATTTCATTCCTCCAGAGTAGATATATCGCCTTCATCCTGATGTAAATATCGGGCTCGCAGCACACGCCGCATGATCTTCCCGCTGCGGTTTTTTGGAATTGTTGAGGTAACTTGAAATTCGGATGGAACTGCTACCGGCGAAAGACGATTAGAAACATGAATTCTGCACTTGATCTCAAACGACTTCGACCATTCAAAGCCCGGTTTCAAGGTAATAAACGCGACAATCTTTTCATATAACATCTCATCCGGGGCACCGATCACAGCTGCGTCCACAATCCCGTCCATTTCAAGCAAACTGCTCTCCACTTCAAACGGCCCTACCAAATGGCCGGAAGTATTTATTACATCATCATTACGACCAAAGAACCAGAAATAGCCATCTGCATCAATTTTCGCCTGGTCACCGGTGTCGTAATATTCCCCATGAAATTTGCTGCGATATGCGTCGTCCATATTTAAATAAGTGCGGAACATCGATGTCCAGCCTTTTTTCAGACGCAGACTACCCACTTCACCACTTTCTAGTTTTTCGTTCTTTTCTGAAAATACACCCGCAGTTACATCGCTCAAAGGTTTTCCCATTGATCCGGGTTTTACTTTTATTCCCGGCCGGTTAGAGATCATAATTCCCCCGGTTTCTGTCTGAAACCAGGTATCATAGATTTCTCGTTTCATCCTTTGATTGACCCAGGAGATAATCTCAGGGTTTAGAGGTTCACCCACACTATAAATTCGTTTGAGATCGGGGAATTCCTGCGGGAGATTAAACACCTGCGCTTCTTGCTGGATCAACATGCGCAGGGCAGTTGGAGCCGTATACCAAATCGTAACTTTTTCTTGCTTTAAAATCTCAAACCATTCCCGGATTCCAAAATTGCCGGTGTAGTGCACTTGTGTTATCCCCTTTGCCCATGGGCCGATAATTCCGTAGGTAACACCGGTCACCCAGGCCTGGTCTGCTGTGCACCAGTAAATATCATCCTCCTCAACCTGCATAACCTCATCCATTGTCAGCAGGTGATGTGAAATTGCTCCATGAACGTGCAAGACACCTTTTGGTTTGCCGGTAGACCCTGAAGTGTAATGCAGCAACGCCGGAGATTCAGTGTCTACAGGTTCGGTTTCAAACTGGTCGTTCGATCCTTCCATTAATTTTGAAAAACTTAGTATGCTTTCATCCAAATGTTCTGGAATATCCGTCAGGATAATTTTTTTTAGTGTGGGCAAACCAGGCAAGATGGTTTCTATCTTTTTATAAAGGCTGGATTTTGTAATTAATACCCTGGCAGAGGAATCCAGCAATCGCTCTAACGCAGCTTCTCTCCCGAAATTTGAAAATAATACTCCTGCAATTGCCTGGGTCTTGAGAATTCCTAAAAATGTAACAAAAACTTCCAACTGCTTGGGAAGAAAAATAAAAACCACATCTCGTTTTTGAATGCCGATGGATTTTAACACGTTGGCAAACCGGTTTGAGAACTGATCCAACTGCTTAAAAGTATAGTCGGTCCGGCTTAGGTCAGGATGGATCAGACGAAGCGCGGTTTTGTCGGCGTTGCCCTGATGGCATTGCAAAGTGGTGCAGATGGATGCGATATTTTGGTTCATATGTTCTACTCTTGATAATAGATTCGAAAATTGACGGCCATCTGATAATCATCGTCTCTGCTTTTTATTGTAACCTCAATATAATAATCCCCAAAATCTGGCAGAAGAAAAAAATAAGAATTGCTGTCCTGCCAGTCTGAAACGACAATTGCCTCTTTCATGTCATATTTTTTCAAAGCGAAGAGATATTCTACGGGAGCGGTCTTGTTTGCCGGGATTAGGGTTAATACTCCCCTGTTTCCGTTTAAATCTAGTTTGTAGTCTTCAAAAATCAATGATTCGTAGTATGTCAATTTTTTTTGATCCACGCTCAAATTCATCTGTTCTCCAAGGCTTTCTGCCATTTGTGTCAATAGCCGCCTCATGTGTACCAGAGATAGCCGCATTGATATGTACCACGAAAAGGAGTGTGGAAGGGGTTAAGATTCTGGTTTTATAGGGTCTTGAGAAATGGATTAATTTGAGTCAATTTCCTTTCTGCGGCTGCGTTGGCGGAAGCTGTCACCGCGGATAACGAGAGTGTGAGCATGATGAGTCAAACGATCCAGAGCAGCGCTGGCAAGAAGATCATTGGCAAAGACCTCGCTCCATTCTTCAAAAGCGCGGTTACTGGTGATGATCATGGAACCATGTTCATACCGCTCAGTGATGATCTCATAGAGATCCTGGGCG
>Ga0172371_10010755_pt1 | contig 12317 bp, 12 predicted proteins | sample Lak12m_FD_114543 | JGI IMG/M metagenome (GOLD analysis project Ga0172371, IMG submission 114543) | Freshwater microbial communities from Kabuno Bay, South-Kivu, Congo - kab_022012_12m | ecosystem: Environmental > Aquatic > Freshwater > Lake | place: Democratic Republic of the Congo: South-Kivu... | reverse complement strand
TCATGGCAATTAGCTCCTCCTGGGTTCCTCTTCTTAGCATAAAGATTGCGTAAAAGATTACGCCACCAGTATACACGAGATCGGTAACCCGAGGGTAACCCTAATTGCTGCAATCGTAACATGATTTACAAAAAATATTTATGGTGGAATAAAATAAGTTAAGCAATATAATAATCTGGGATACACGGTATCCCATTGGAGCAGCTTAATGTCCCAGTTTCGGCAATACACTGAATTTTCAAAGGATTAACCCCATATTAATTCAGCGCCCAGATTACATAGTTTAAGTAGGCGGCGAAGCTGACCCAAAGTAAATATGGCACTAGCAACCAAGCGGCCGGTTTGGAAATTCTGGCAAAAACGATGATTGTGGCAAGTATCGCCAGCCAAAGAAAGATTATTTCGGCAAATGCTCCGCCGGGGCTGTGCCAGCCAAAAAAAATGATCGACCAAAGAGTGTTAAGGACTAGCTGACCAATGAATATGCCAAGCGCGATTTTTACATTTTTGCGATTCAGCCCCTTCCTCCAGATCAGATACGCCGCGATTCCCATGAGAGCGAATAGCGTTGTCCAGACCGGACCGAATACCCAGGCTGGCGGGTTGAGCGCGGGTTTAACTAGGGCGGGATACCAAGTGGTAACAGAAGGAGCGGTAAATAAAGATCCAATGACACCGGCCAGTTCGGAAACAACGATAGCGATGATGAGTTTAAGCAGATTATTCATTTTGTTTTTATTTTAATATTATTTTCTTTCTTCAGCTCCTCTTGTAAAGGGAACTTTAATTACTGGGATAGCAGAGTATCGATTTTCTCGTATATCTCGTTCATCTTGTATTTCATCGCTTCTGAGCCAGTTTCAAGCTCCTTTTCGGAAACAACTGTAGCGACTTCAAAAAAGTAACCTTTTTTAGATTCTGAGTTTGGATAAAAATTAAAATCATAGACATTGATTGTATAGACAGAATCGCACATATGACATTCGGCTGAACCTGCATCAGCTTGGGCAATGAAAAAACGGCCTTTTCGACTAATAACTCTGTATGAATTTTTATAGTTAGAGTTGAATGCTTTATCGGCCGTTGCTAAACTAAATTCATTTTTTTCGGGGTTAAATGAAAATACATTTAATTTATACAGCCAATCGGTTACAGCGGGCATATATGTTTCGACCAAAATCTCGTCTATTCCATCATTGTTCATATCTAGAAACTCAAGACTTTTCTCTCTTTCAGATTGCAAATCTAGACCCTGAACGGTCTCCGGGAATAAACAGGATGCTGGAAGCGTTGAAAAATAACGGATAATATTGTTGTCATCAAGAATTGCCAAAAGAGAAGGATTGCTGAAACCACAATTCTCAAGAAAATCATCGAAATTCCTTGTACCAGTTTCTTCGTTAACAAAATTATCTGGATTGTATTTTTCATTGTAAACAAAACGGCTTAATGCCAAAACTTTATAATTGTTTCCGCCTTTTCCTTTATAATTTTTGCTGATTGCAATATCATACCCAGGAGGAAGCTCAAACGGTTTTCCGACAGCTTCTTTTATTTCAACCGGCTTTTCTTCCCAAAAAGAAGTGAAAGGAAGCTTTTTAGTTTCCTCAATTTTATTATAGAGAAGCATTCCTACTCCATCTTCTTTAGCCTCAACAAATCTGCTGTATTCCCATAAGTAATATTTTGTGCCAGAAATCCACCCGCCATTCCTTTCACTTTTTTCCATTCCCTCGTGCATGGGCATTGGATGAATAACCAATAAATTGCTGTCTGCAGTATAGGAAATGTCTTCTGCTCCCACTAATGATCCGCTTTCCTGCTTATAGTCTCCCATATTATCAAACGGAAAATAAACATCTCCGTTTGTTACATTAATTACTGCCAATTGTTGGCAGTTAGTCCCGCACCCCCAAGTTGTAATGTTGAAATGACCATCAAAGTTCCCACCTTTAGCGATCCCTTCTTCAAGTCTGGTCTTGAACAAGGAGACTTTTGGGTCGCTTCCGAAATTCAGTCCGGCAATGTCGCCTTTATATAGAGAAAAGGAGCTGGGGAAATCGGAAAAAGAAAATTCATCCGGCAATCGCTCTATTTTTTCGACTTCTACATCAGGTACGCATCTCCCGAAAATTGTATTTTGATAGGCACAAGTGATGCCTGTCCATTTGCCTGTAATTCTAAGGTTGCCTTCGGTGGCAACATTCGCTTTGTCGCCAGTATAAGCGTAGAAGAAAGGATAATCTTTATCTTTAGGGTTTATTTCAATTCCGTAGTCTGTTCCGCTGTGGAAAATTGCAATTATTTTACCTTCCCAGGTAACGTCTATCGGCTTATCGAAAGTCACTTCTTCTGAATATTTTCCGACAAGTTCGGCCTTTTTGGCCTTCTCCGCTTCGGAGATTTCCACTTTTTCGGATCTTTCAGTTGTCACGGCTTGGGAAGCTGATTCTTCTTTGGGCAACTCCTTTATCGGCTCGGTATTGTTCCGGGTCTTCGAATAAATGACAAAAGCAACGCTTCCAAGAAGCGCGATTACCAGAAGAATATTGAGAACAGTTAATTTCTTCCCTCCAGATTGCCTTTTAGTTTTCATTTTTGAGAATCAAAATCCGTATTTACGCTTATTGTAAGCAATCAGAACATTAAAGTCCAATATCAGTTTTCTTTACTTTATATCTGTTTTGGGGTAGGATATTGTGAAATGTGGAAGTATTTAAGCGACAAAATCAATGAAAATACCAAAGAGAAACCAAAAGGATGAAGAACTCAAATATGACGTAGCTTTTTCTTTTGCCGGCGAGCGGCGGGAATATGTCGGAAAAGTTGCGGCAGAATTGAGAAAAAGCGGTATCGAGGTATTTTATGACGAATATAACCAGACTGATTCTTGGGGCAGGAATCTCGTGGACCACTTCCATGATATTTACGGCAAAAAAGCCTCGTTTGTGGTTGTATTTATCTCGGAAGAATACCCACTTAAGACCTGGACTAATTATGAACGCGAGGTAATTACAGCGCGTAGTTTAGTCGAAAAAGGGTTCTTGCTACCTGCGAGATTCGACGACACCGACGTTAAAGGATTACCCAACTCTATTGGGTACATGGATTTAAAAAAGTTCTCTTCCGAAGAATTCGCGCATGAAATTATCAAGAAACTCGGAAAAGAAAAAAATAATAAAATAAAAGGATCCGAAGCTGATTTTCCCTTGCCTAATGCTGGAAAAAACAAGATCAATCCCTACGAAGAAAGAAAAAAGTTCTTCAATTACGTTATGCAAGAATTGAAAAGAAGGTGTGGCTCTGTCCCGGCAGTAGATTTTTACGAGGAGGAAAACGGCGACAAGAAACAGATTAGAATACTCTACGAAAAAGACTTGGTTTTTTCTCTTGATATCCAAAAAGGAGGAGTAGGATTTAGTAGTGATCAAGGCGTATCGTTTTCTGTTGGAGATAGGGGTAGCGTCCCAAGCGGAGTTAACGGTTACGGGGATTTCGAATGGGACAAGGAGAAAAACGAGGTAGTTCTTAATATGACCGACTTCAGCGTATTTGGTTTTTACGGTGATGGCGAGAAGAAAATGACTTTTGGTGAATTTTTAGACAAGATCTGGGAGAGAATTGTTAAAAATATCGAAGAATATGACTCAAAATAATTTTTAAATAGAAATAATATGGAAAGAAGAGTATATAAATGCAAAGATTGCGGTCATGAGTTTGAAGTCGAAGTCTTGTCCATGGAAGAGCGGGAGGAAATGATACGAAAGAATAATCCTTTTTATCCGATTGTCTGCGAAAAGTGCAAATCGAAAAATATAATTGAGAGATAAGAGCATCTTGTAGCCGCTTCATTTGGATCGTAAAATCTACATTTCTGAATCCTGTATCAACGTTGAAAACAATCAATTCTTTGGCTCAGTTCCAGTAATTTCTTTTTCTGCTTTGGGACAGTCAGGAAAATTTCGGCAAACAAGTACTTCGCCTCGTCTTTTTGGCTCTTCTCCTTCTCGTATTTCTTTTGCAAATTGCGATGGTTTAAGCTCTTCTCCGCATACATCGCATTTCTTAATTGAGTTTTCCATAATTATTTAAGTTGGCAATTATAACATTGTTTCTTCTCTTCTCCTTTGCAAACGGTCTACAGCGTATATTTATTGTTTTATTCCCTTGCCTTTTTCTTGATTTTTCTTCGCAGGTTTCCTTCGACCAATTTTCGGATATTTTCTTCACCCTCCACTCCCCTTAACCGGCCGGTAAGGAACCCGAGACGGTAACTTATACCCGTCGTTCATGCTGAAATTTTTCAAATTAATTTTAGCAATTAGACATGCAGTTCATTAATTTGAAATACTAACAATGATAGAAATACTTCCTTGTCTGGATCAGAGGGGTGGGTAAATTTGTAGCCCAAAATCGTCTCATTATTTTTCAATTCATCTGAAGATAGCTCGTATTCTGTTTTGAAATTTTTGTGTTGTTTGATTGCTCCGTCGGATTTCGCTAGGATTGATGAAGAATCAGGGTTTTTATTAAACAAAATAATGGATACTTTTGTGTCTCTCCAAGTTACATAGCCGAGGAGCTGGTCGATTGCTTTTAATAACTCTTTTTGCCCCTTCCAAAACTTACATTCAGCAATAAAAACATTTGCGTTTTTATGCCTAATTAGTATGTCAGTCTTACCATTGCCATTGAAAGTTTCCCCCGTAGCATTTCCTTGATAATGTCCGTTAAGAAGAATTAAGAAGAAATTTCTTATATCTTCTTCTTTTAGTGAAAAGAAGGTTTCGGGACTTCGCTCCATTGCTAAAGCCATATCTTTTACTATGTTTAGAATATTTTCGTATTCCTCAATAGCAAGGGCAGGTTCAGGAGTGAAAGTATTTGGCTTTTGGCTTTCTGCAATAATATTCGGTTTTCTTCTTATTTCTGGGATATTATAGGTTTCTGGTATGTCTTCTCGCTTCTTTATTGGTATTTTGAAAGATTGAATAATTGATTGGTTCTTTTCCGCAATTTGCTTTCTTTCTTCAATCTTTAATCTAATAAGATTTGGCAATTCACGATTAAATTCCTCGGCATCTTTGGTCAAAAATTGTATATTTTTTTCAATTAAGCCGATGTCGGATTCGTAGATAGAGCTAAAATCTGTCTGGCTGTCTTTTGACCGTTCTTTGTAGAACAAATGGATTTCTTGACCTTGTATTGTCGCATTTATCTGCTTGCTCATATTATGTGCGTAGGAAGTTGGCTGAATATCAAGCAGGGATGCATCGCCATCGAAAGGAATACACACGGTAAATTCTATGTAATCTTGATTTACGTTTATTATCCCGTCTCCCCAAGGATCTCTCATTCTTTCATTTGAAATTACTTCTTTTGGCGTATCTTTGAGATGTTTTTCGTCAAGTCTCAGCTCTGGTGCTTTCATCGAGTAACGACTCTCAAAATAATTTACCAATTCTTCGGTAGATGAAGTCAGAATGGAATTCAAATCGTATTTCTGTATCTCTTCAATAATCGCATTCCTAAGCGATCTAGACTCATCGGAAAATAACCGTTTCGAAAAAAGTTGGCCTTCCATAAGCTGGTCAGAAGTTTAATATTAGAAGCTCTTTGATTTTACCCCTTTTATGAGCTTTGCAGTTTATCGCCCTATTGGCATATATAGTCTCTTGCCTATAATTTTTGAAAAGTTTAATTATAAAATCAGAATATGAATTGCTGATCATTACATAACATCCTTTTTTGGTTAGATTGTCGGTAAGTTTTTTAAGCGTTTTGTGATCATCGATAGAAAAATTTTTGTCAGTATACTTAGTAAAACTGGAAGTTTTTGTTAAGGGATAATATGGGGGATCAAAGTATACTAAATCATGCTTTTTTACATCTTTCGCGGATTCATAAAACGATAAAGAGGTAAGTGAAGACTTCTTCAATAGGCTTGAGGAGGCAAGAATATTATCTTTGTCCAAAATTTTTAGATCACCGTGTCGCCCAAAAGGTATATTGAACTCGCCTAGTGAATTTTCTCTATACATTCCATTATAACAGGTTTTGTTCAAAAAAATTAAATACGCGCTTTTCGTCAGAGTGCAATTTAATTTATTATATTCATCCCTGATTTTATAGTAATATTTTTTCTTCTCCGTTTCGGTTTTCGCATTATATTCTTTCTCGATTTTGCTGAGCAAATCTATTATTTCTCTGGGTTTAGTCTTAATATCTTGATAGGTAGATATTAAGTTCTTATTTATATCGTTCAAGAAAGATTTTTTTGGCCTAAGTACATAAAAAAGAGCCCCGCCACCTAGAAATGGCTCATGATACCTATTAAATTTGGAAGGTAAAAATTTTATTAATTGAGATACAAGTCCATTTTTGCCTCCAGCCCACTTTATAAAAGGTTTAGCTTTTTTCATTTTAAAATTAAACGCTTGCTTTTGTTTAAGGTTAATGCTACTTTTTGAATAATATAATATGCTGTATTTAAGTATAATTTTATATTAATCAAAAATGGTCGAGGATCTGCGTAATGTGCAACTCAAAAAATTTTACGACTCTGACAAGGATGACATCCTGAAAGAATTCTTTATCCCCACTCTTTCGGTTTCGACTTCATACAAAAGACTGGCGGGCTTTTTTTCTTCAACGGTTTTGGCAACCGCTGCAAGGGGATTATCAAAATTTATTTTGAATGGCGGGAAAATGGAGCTTGTTATAGGAGCACATTTGTCTAAAGACGACTTTGAAGTTGTAAGGAGTAGCTCGGAAAAAAGAAATGAATTTATTTCAAATTTTGTTATTCATGAGCTTGAAAATATTGATTCGATGCTGTTAGATAACGTCAAAGCTCTAGGATGGATGTTAAAGAATAACTTACTGGAATTAAAAATTGCCATTGTCTCCAATAAGGGTATTTTTCACCAAAAAGTTGGTATATTCGAGGATAATAAGGGAAATAGAATTTCTTTCAGCGGTTCCGACAATGAGACTGGATCTGCTTGGAAGTATAACATAGAAGAATTTAAAGTTTTTAGAAGTTGGATACCAGAAGAGGTCGATTGGTTTAAGTCCGATTTAGAGAAGTTTAATCGTTTTTGGTCGAACAACTCGAAGAAAGCAATAGTAATGAACGCTCCTGAAGCAATTAGAAAAAAGTTGATAAGCATCTCGCCAAACAGCGTAAATGATTTGAAAATTGTTGAAGGAGAGATCGTGGATAACAAAGAAAAAACATCGACTTCTCAAGATTCTAGATTAAAACTTAGGTCTTATCAGATTAGTGCAGTGGAGAAATGGATTAAAAATGGCTCGAAGGGAATCTTTGAGATGGCAACTGGAACTGGCAAAACAATAACTGCTCTTGGTGCAGCTGAACGTATTTCAAAAGAGAATGGTCGCATATGCGTAATCATTAGTGTTCCATACAAGCATTTAGCAACCCAGTGGAAAAAAGTAATCGAAAAGCAAATTCCCGATTCTATAATTGTTGAAGCATATAGTGGAGTGGCAGATTGGAAAAAGAAACTCAATTCGAGATTGAAGTATTACAGGGACAACTTAGTAAAAAAATTATTTATCGTTAGCCTCTATTCAACATCGTCAACAACTGATTTCATCGATATAATCAACAAAAACCATAATCAAAAAAATAGCTACTTGATAATTGCTGATGAGATGCATAATTTGGGAGCCCCCTCATTAAGCAAAGGAATGCTAGATATTTATAATAAAAGACTTGGCCTAAGCGCTACTCCAACAAGACATTTTGATGAAATTGGAACAAAAACACTTGAGAAATATTTTGACAGAGTCGTATTCAAATATTCCCTTAGAAAAGCAATAACAGACGGTCTTTTGACTCCATACGAATACTATCCCGTGTTTGTAACTTTAGACGATCAAGAATTTCAAAAATACCTTGATTATTCAAGAAAAATATTATTTAGCAAAAAAGCAGAAAACGACGAAAAAGCTGAAGAATATCTTAGAATGCTACTGATAAAAAGGAGTAAGATCATTAAATCAAGCAAGAACAAGCTGGTAGAATTTAAAAAAATAATGGAGAGTATTAGTAAAAATGAAGGAATTGACCACCTTCTAGTATATTGTGATTCGGGAGGACAACTGATTGAAGCCCAAAAGATAATTAACGAACTGGGAATAATCAATCACAAATTTACCCAAATTGAGTCTTTGTCGGAAAGGAATCAAATTATTGATGACTTCGATAAAGGTGTCTATGACTGTCTAGCTGCTGTAAAATGCCTCGATGAAGGAGTAGATATCCCATCAATTAAGACCGCAGTTATTTTAGCCAGTTCTTCAAATCCTAGAGAATATATACAGAGAAGGGGTCGAGTGTTAAGAAAGTATAAAGGTAAAGAAAGTGCAAAAATTTACGATTTCTGTGTATTGCCACCCAATTTAATTGAAGATTCCCACTTGAGAGAGATTGAAAAAGGGATTTTAAAAAAAGAGCTCCACAGAATACAAGATTTTTTGGATACTGCTGAAAATAAAGCGTATACAATGAATATTCTGACGGATATAATGATGAAATATAACGTTTTCTTTGATTAATATTATGCCAAACATTAACGAGGACATACTGAGTGAGATTAATAATATGAAAGACGGATCCCAAGAGTTAAGAGAGTTTTTAAAGTGGCTCATTGAATTTGAAAGCCAGAATTCCGATAAAGACCGTTTTTCCTACAAGGAAGAGATAGATGGAAAAATCGAAGATTTAATCCAAAATACATAAGGTCGTATGCTAAAGATAAGAAGAATTCAAATCAAAAATTTTAGACAATACAAGAATGTCACTGTCCAACCCCCAGATGACAAAGGTTTATTTTTATTCATCGGGAAAAATGGGATTGGGAAGTCAAATTTTTTGAATGCTTTATGTTGGTGTCTTTATGAGAAACAGCCGTTTAAATTCCACGATGACGAGAAAAGTTTACTGAATGAGGACGCTGCAAAAAATAATGAATATGATGAAGTAAGGGTTGAAATAGAAGTTGAGATGGACGGCAAGGTCTATTTATTTCGAAGAACAAAACGAGAAACACAAAATTCTCAGTTGAATGTTATGATGAAATACAAAGAAGATTGGAATAGATTAGAAAACCCAACTATTATAGTGAACAGTTTTTTACCTGAATCGATAAGAAAATTTTTCTTATTTGACGGGGAGGCGGTTCAAACGTTGTTCAAAGGTGATTATTCCTCTGGCTTAAAAGATAGTATTTGGAAAGTATCGGGAGTAGAGTTGCTTGATAGAGCAATACAGCAACTTGAGAATATTATCGTTGAGCTTAGGAGAAGCGTGAGCAGGGGGGAACCTCAGATGGAAGAATATGAAACCAAACTAAAAGAAATTGACATTTTACTTCCACAAAAAGGTAAGGAGAAGGAAGAAAAAGAGAAAGAATTGGAGAAATTAAAGAATAATATAAGAAAATTGAGAGAAAAACAAGCTCAATTTTCGAAATATCGCGATCTGCAGGACAAAAGAGAGAGTCTGGAAAAATATCATTCACAGTTAGTCGAGAACCTAAGCGAGATAGAAAAAGATATAAACAGTAAAATTATTTCCCTTGCTCCATTCATTTACATCAAAGAGCAGATAATAAATGTTGCGCTAAAGATAAACGAAGGAAAGGAAAAGGGTGAAATTCCCCCTAAAATTAGATTGCCCTTTGTGCAAGAACTCATTGATAAAGGAGAATGTATTTGTGGAAATAAGATTAGCAAGGGATGCAAGGAATATGAAAAGTTAATTAAACTTTTGGAAGACGTAGAGCCAAAAGAAAATAGAGCTTTCTTGCTAGAAGATACTTTTGAAATAAACGGGATTCTCCGAGAAATTAATTCATTCAGAGAGAGTATAAACAGCTTGCGTGAGAAAAAGGTCTTAATTATAAGCAAGAAGGATACCGTCGAAAGAGAGTTGAGGGAAACAAGAGAAAAATTGAAAAACGCACCAGATAGAGAAGTCGGGAGTCTTGAATCCACAATTCAAAGAATCGAAGATCAGATTGAAGAGAATATACGAGATATTGGAATTTTGGAGGGTGAAATAAAGAGAAATGAGGAGCTAAAACATGAGTTAACTGACCGTCTTGCAAAACTGTCGATGACGCAGGAAAGAAATATGTTAAAAGCAAAAAAATTAGATTTTTCGTTAAAAGCTAAAGCTAAGGCGGAAGAAATCAGGAGTAGAATAATTGATCAAGTTAGAAGAGTTGTATCCCTCAAGACTGATAAGTATTTCAAATCCCTGATATGGAAAAAGGACGATTTTGATAGAATAGAATTTAGCGAAGACTACAAGATTTTAGTCTCTAGAAAGGGGAAAAATATAAATTCACTTGAAGATCTGTCTACGGGAGAGCTGAAGGTGCTTGGGTTCGCAACTATTAAAGCATTGGGCGAGCTAAGTGGTTTTCAAAAAGTCCCTGCTTTTATCGATGGCCCTCTTGAGTATCTTGATTCAGAAGTCCAGAATAGTTTCCTAAATTTGCTACCTCAGTTTATGCCCGATAAACAAGTTTTTGTCTTCTCGGTAGACAGGGAGTCCATATTGAAATTCGGAAAAGAAGAAATTAAAAAATGTAATTTTTATAATTTAAATAGGGAGAAAGGCGGCACAGAAACAGTAATCACACAATCCAATGGAGATTAAATTTCCCCAATTCATAAATGTTGACAGAGAGGTTAAAGCAAAATATCTTGAGCCCCTAATCAAGAATAGGAGCTCAATGTTTTACGGGAGAGAACTGACTGATGTTTATTTTTTATCAGCTTCCATTGGACTAAAAAACAACATTGAAAAAGAAACATTAAAATCAGAAAACTTGAGACTTTACAGTACGGCTCAAGAAAGATATAAACTACTGATCCGTATAATTGTACTTAGTAAAACAAATTTCGATTATGGGGTGCTTCAGGACGGGAAAAGATGTTTGAAAATTGTAGAAGGATATGCTAATGGTGGAGCACCGATTCTTTATGGGAAAATTTTTGAAGGCAAAGGGTTAGATTTTTCGATTGAAGATGAGATGTTAGAATCAGTTGAGAACAAATAATATTTTTATGCTTCTCGTCCTCTTTTTAGCACGCTAACTTTTTATAAGTTTAAAACTGATATTGTAGGTGTAGAAATCAATATTCTCAGTGACTGCTAACGCCCGGCGTAATCGAATGTCGTCTTCCAGTGCGATTATCACTCCACTCACTTTCTGGTCTTTTTCGGCCAGTTCTTCTTTGACGTAGCCCATATATCGCTGAATTTGTCCGATCACAACATCGCTTATCCTTCCTTTTTTGAGCTCTACCACCAGAATCTCCTTTTTATTTTTACTTATTGCTAGGATATCGATTGGGCCAGTATCACTCGGATACTGCTGGCCAATCAAACCGCTTTCGTCTGAATAGATTTCATATTTTTTGCCAAGCTCGGTATGCTTCCAGTTCTGCACCAAAAAATCTTCCAAATGTTTTTCGAGGGCGAACACGGATGGGTCTTCAATAGTTTCGTCAGTAGCGACTATTAAGTCCGGGCTGTTGCCGGAGATTAACCCTTCGATCTCTTCAGCATATTTAGTAATATTACATACGGTTCCTATAGAACCGGCAGAATTCCGAAGTGAATCACTAAAATTGTCGCGCGAGATTGTTTGAGGAAACCATTTGACTGCCCTTCGGTGAGGAAGAATGGTTCCACTTTTTTCGTGTTGGTAATCTCCTGTTACTTCACCAACCATATAACTGCCCTTGCCATCGGGGCATAACACAATATCTCCAGTCAAGATTCCTTTGGAAACCGTCCATAACATTCCGCAACCCAAGCCGGCGGAAACTTTCGAGCTTCCTGGAATTTTATTCATATAAATCGGCACGAATTTCCGATTAAAATCTTTCCAGTTTTCAGGAAGCTTATTTGAGAGATCGACGCCACCAAGCCATCCACACCCAATGAAGTTGCCTTTATAAGCAGTCTCAGCATACATACTCCTGGGACCAAGCATTATCCGGTAGTAATTCTTCATCACGGGGTGGTTATTTATGAAAATTTACATTTTACTAAACCTTATACCCGAATTTTGAAAAATGCTAGTTATACGCAATAATAAAGGCGTATACAGACTTAAGTTGAAGTAGCTTTTAAAAAATTTGCGCGGTTTTGTTACGATTGCAGCAATTAGGGTTACCCTCGGGTTACCGATCTCGTGTATACTGGTGGCGTAATCTTTTACGCAATCTTTATGCTAAGAAGAGGAACCCAGGAGGAGCTAATTGCCATG
>Ga0172371_10010754_pt1 | contig 12318 bp, 9 predicted proteins | sample Lak12m_FD_114543 | JGI IMG/M metagenome (GOLD analysis project Ga0172371, IMG submission 114543) | Freshwater microbial communities from Kabuno Bay, South-Kivu, Congo - kab_022012_12m | ecosystem: Environmental > Aquatic > Freshwater > Lake | place: Democratic Republic of the Congo: South-Kivu... | reverse complement strand
CGCTATCACCTACGGGGTAGAACTAGACCATCAGCGGGCGGAAGAGAGCAAGGCCAAGCTTCATCATGTATTGAGGTGCGGCATAGAGGAGACAAGGATACAGCATCGGTCCTGTTCACTGCTTCTTCTCAACCCCCCATATGATGAACTCACGCTGAACGAAGAATCTGACACCAAGACGGAGAGACAGGAACGAGCGTTTCTTCGCATGACCGTGCCATATCTGATTTCTGGAGGAGTGCTGGCCTACATCATTCCTCAAAATCGTCTGGACAAGTCAATTGCACGACTGTTGGCCAGCAGGTTTGAGCGCATCAAGGCGTACCGTTTTCCCGATCCGGAGTACGCAGACTTTAGACAGATTATCGTGTTTGGGGTGAGAAAGAACGACAACACTCTCGATGAGCAGGAAGCTTCGAGGCTTCAAAGCGTGCCGAAGATAGAGCTTTCACCTCTCACGGACAACGCTGAGATCGTTTACCCGATCCCGGCCTCGGATGGACTCACTTTGTTTCGATCCATATTGCTCGATCCGGCAGAATTGGAGAAGCACATGGCGCAGTCTCCCCTATGGAAGCGGTTCTCCGCCTTAACAACACAATCCGAGATCCGCATTCCACGCCCGCCACTTCCCCTGCATTCCGGCCACCTGGGCTTGTTGTTGGCCGCGGGCAAACTGGATGGAATTGTAGGCACTGGTGAGGACACGCATCTGGTCAAGGGAAATGTGCGAAAAATCACGACAGTGCTCCAAGAGATGAAGGGTGAGGTGCTTGAGGAGCGTGAACTGGATCGTTACGTGGTCTCTATCAAGATCCTCAACCGACACGGAGAAATCAGGGAACTCACCTGAAGGAGGAACAATGCTCGGCACGGTAGTTTTTGAAGAGGACTGGCGCAATATCAAGGTCTCGGCCTACACGGACTTTTATGCTTATGATCCTGAAGACGGGTCTCTGCTGTTCATTTCCTTGGCCGGGAATGAGCAGGCGGTAAAAGCCATATCCTCTGCCATCATTGCGTGCAAAACAGTGAGCGTCGAGCGTGAGGGACAACCTGAGCATCTCCTGCACGGTCATGCTGCCTCACGCTATCGCATCATGTCTACTAAACTTGCCGGAGGGCCTTTGCATCAGATCGTGGCGGATACCCAGTTTTATCAAAATAATGCGAGCGATTCCCGCCTGGTGATTATCCCGGCAGAAACGCCGCTGTATGAAGTGATCTATAACCAGGTGCTTGTCAATCTTGCTTCCCCGCTGATTCCAGCCTGGGCGCACTGGGTCTGTGACCGACTAAAAGAGATGGACCGTCTCAGGGAAATGGTGGGAACACTTAAAGTTGCGGAGGTAATCGTAGACGACCGTACTGTCGATGAGATCGTCTCGAAAGGCATCCGAATGGGACAAATCCATATTAATGAACACGGAGGTGTACATGCTGGGGTCCATTAACGATGTGACAGGGTATCTTCAACTCTTCGGCGCTGCCCTGGCCCACAAGATACAGACCGAAGCCCAACCCCTTTTTCGACCGGGTGATGAATGGCATCCCCGAATGCAAACCCTCTTGCGTACACCATTCCAGGCGCAGGCTGATTCCATCCAGGCCGCAGTCGAGACCTTGAGGAAACAAGACAGCGTGATGTGCATAGGCGAGATGGGTGTCGGAAAGACCCTCATCGGGGCAGCCATTCCATACATCATGGAGAACGGGCATTCGCCTAGAGTGCTCGTGATGTGCCCCGGCCATCTGACGCGCAAGTGGGCACGAGAGGTAACACAGACTATCCCACGGGCACAGGCGACGATACTGAGCCGTCTGTCTGACGTGCAGGCGATTGATCCACAACAACAGCATGTCGGCCTCCGGTTTTACATCGTGAGCAAAGAACGGGCCAAACTCTCGTATGCATGGCGGCCCGCGTTCAATCTGCGCAGGAATGTTCCGGTTTGTCCGGACTGCGGCGAAAGAGTGGTAGACCGTGACGGAGTGCCTATGGATCAGGCAGACTTGGCGAAGAGGAAGCATCGCTGCTCAGATTGCGGTTCCCCCCTATGGCAGGCGGACAACACCAGATTCCGCCGGTTTTCTGTGGCGGATTACATCAAGAAGCGCCTCAATGGGTACTTTGATTTCTTCATCTGCGATGAAGTACATGAGCTGAAGGGCGCAGCCACTGCCCAAGGAAACGCATTCGGAACCCTGGCGTCAGCCTGCAAGAAGACCATTGCGCTGACTGGCACTCTTTTGGGTGGCTATGCCAGCCACATGTTCTATCTCAACTACCGGCTCAATCCCCAAGCAATGTTGGCAGACGGTGTCAAGTACGGCAAGGAGATGAACTTCATAAGCCGGTATGGCGTCTTGGAGCGTGTCACACGATACTATCCCGGTGACGACAACATCTGCTCCAAGGGGAGGAAAGGTCATACTGTGACCAGAGAGAAGCCCGGTGTCAGCCCGGCCATATTCTCTAACCACCTCATGGGTTCCACGGTGTTCCTCAACTTGGAAGACATTGCCCTTGACCTGCCCGAGTTAACTGAAGAAGTGGTACCGGTGGAAATGGACAGTGATTTGGCTGCGGCTTACGATGAACTGGAGCATAAGGTTGGGAGCGCTATGAGGGAGATGCTTGTCAGAGGCTCTCGCAAACTGCTAGGAACGTACCTCAACAGTTTGCTTTGCTATCCAGACCGGCCTTTCCAAAATGAACCCATCATCTATCCTGGAACCGATCGGGTTATTGCTCAGCCCGCAGCACTGCCGGGGAACCGGACGTATGGCAAAGAGCAGCAACTCTTAAACATCGTTCATCACGAACTTTCAGAAGGCCGCCGCTGTTTTGTTTATTGCGTGTACACAAATACGAGGGACATTACAGCCAGGCTCAAAGATATCTTGGCCACTAATGGTATCCGGGCTGAAATTCTCCGCTCGCAGGTCAAGCCAGAGCTGAGGGAGGAGTGGCTCCGTGAAAAGGTAGAACAGGACATTCAGGTTATCATAGGCAACCCGATCCTGGTACAAAAGGGATTGGATCTGTTGGACTTCCCCACCATCATCTTTTATCAGACCGGATACTCGATCTTCACTCTGAGACAGGCTTCTCGGCGCTCATGGCGCATCGGCCAAGACAAGCCCGTACGGATACACTACCTGCACTATCAGGGAACCATGCAGGAGCGGGCTCTTGAGCTTGTCGGCAAGAAGCTCTCAGCCTCTTTGGCTATTGAGGGCAAGCTTACCAATGATGGTCTTGTCTCGATGTGCGCGGGCGACGACATGACGCTGATGCTCGCACGGACATTAGTGGAGGGCAGCCGAATAGAGGGGGCGGAGTCTGTGTGGCGGACACTGAACCGGCCTCGACAAGAACCAAGAAAGGAGAACGTCATCCCGTTTCTTTGGAAGAACTGGTCACTGGAACTCTTAGAAGAGCGTTCCTTCATGCTCTCGGAAGATCTTCCAGGTGCCTCGGCACTCGGTTAACGCCCGTCAAGAAAGCCACACGAATCCCTGCCCAAACAACCGGACTGGCTTACCGTGCGGAATTTCCTCCATTACCTACGCTCTGTCTGAGAGTGGCCCGTCTGATGAGATCCGCAATCCTATATTTGCGGTATCTCTTTCCGCATTCGGTGACGGCTATTTGATCCTTTTCGCTGTACGGACGCATAAAAACTTCCCATCCGCAATTGCGATGCGGGCCGAGCGCCGCAAAGCAAATCAAGTAGTTGTAGCGGGATGATCCCATCCTTAAGATTCTGCAACTCCGAATTTGATTTTGGTGGTATCCGCCGGAATAGCGGCGTCGGGGAACTGGAACTTTCGTCCGCCTCACTCCGTGGTCATGTCAATCCCCTCACGTAGAGACCTTCTAAACCCATAGATATAGTCTTATGATTAAGAGGATATTATGAAACTGGAACAAAAAGACCGAAGAGGCGGAAAGACACTTTGCTGGAAAGTCTGATCTACTACAATCTGCTCCTATGCGACCGCCATTGGGCCTCCTCTAGCCTATGGCAGTATAATCTCATTCCGTCATCTACGCCTACACTTCAAACATGAGGTCCTCATGATGTCCTCGACATTGACCAACCATATATCGTCCCATCCCACCGGACTGGTCATTGCTGCTTTACATATTTTATATCCTTTGTAATCATATTGAAACTCAGTCATTACACCCTTTTCGTCACTCAACTGTATCATTGTACTCAATTTATAATGTGCCATTACTAATGTGTGAACATCCTCTTTGTCAACATACAGATTGATAAACGACTTAGCAGCAACCTCACTCAAAAAGATTACCGATCCTTTAGCAACTGTACAGGTCGTAATAAAATTTTGTTTGTTTGGCCTAAGTTCTCTCTCTTTATCTGCCTTTTCCTCTGCTTCTTTTCTCCTTTTCTGCTCCGCTTCCTTCTTTTGTACATACTGTGTTATCCCTGTTGCTCTTTTCGTGTTTTCTATGGCATCATCCATGTGGCAAATCCCATAGATTATAAGGCCAATTATTACCGACGGAACTATTATGAGAGTTAATATAATAGGCAAAGGAGGATCTTCACCTCCCCTGTCCCGTTGGCCCATAGAAAATCCCATCGCAAAAGTGGGATCTGATTTGCAGCGAGACTGGACAAACAGTGGTCGGGCTGAATCATGGGAATAAACTAACTCATCCAATTTTCGTCCTGATTTCCCGTCCTTAAAGCCTTCTTCCCATCTCTTCCGAAGCTCTGCATTTTGAGGGTCTACTTCTGGACAACCCGGCTCATGGTTCGGATAGGGTGCACCACACTTAGAGCAATTTAGTGGCTCTTGGGGACCTGAAATCTTATTTGTCTTTTGGTGTCCATCGTTCTTAGGCGTCGCTGCACTGGGGGACGCCACGTTCCCAGAGGCAGCTTGCGCGGCTGGAGACCTTGGGTTCATCGTTGCTGCGGGAAGTGTATTTCGATTCTCTTGCTTTAGACAGCCAGATTCCTGGCTAGTATGTGATGCAGATAGGGATGCTTTTGTCTGGGGTATTTTCAATAATTGCACTACCTTCGTGTGGCCAGATTTCTCAGCAAGGTTCAGCGCTGTGTTCCCGTTGCAATCGGTGATATCTACGTCCGCTCCGTATTGCATCAAAAGATTTACCACTAGGTCGTTACCAAATTCCGCAGCCAACATTAGGGCTGTAGAACCATTATTATCCTTTGAGTTTATGTCAGCTCCTTGATCCAAGAGAAGTTTTACGCGGGATTCAATTTTTCTCCACCCAGCCAGCCTCTCGGGCGTCCGGCCGTCCCGATTGGTTATGGTTGGGTCAATTCTTTTATCCAGAAGAACCTGTAGATGTAACACTGAATCGTAGAAATCGTCGATGGCCCACATCGGTGCCGTCCGACCGCGATTATCCGTTAAGTTTACGTCTGCTCCGCGCTCCAAGAGAGTATTCATTACCGAATCGAGGCCTCTGTGTGCCGCCCGCATCAGAGGCGTGAGACCGTCTTTTCCCCTTGAGTTTATGTCCGCTCCGTGATCCAGAAGCCACCTGACATCGTTGGATGTTGTGGCTTCGAACAACTGCTCACTCCAATAATTATTTCCAGAGTCTGTCATCCTCGTCTTCCGCTCCGCGGACAGAAATTGGTCTCAAACCACTGGTCGAAACCTACACCCGACACATGCGGGCAACTGATGCCTGGAACAGATAGAAACGGCTGCTGAACACGGACAAAATGCACTATCCGAGGGTTAAACCGTAGCCGCACTGGAGGTGTTCTCGCTACGCCTTTTCATTAGCCCGGACAGCCACAGTCTCTCTCGTCCGACTTGCTCGGGCAGGTGACTTGTCCGTTTCATGGTCTATCGGTTCCGCCAGGGATAGTTGCCTGACAGCAGCCACATTGCGATCACAGCAAGAATCACCAGTGGTATCCCTGTCACCGAACCCACAGCCAGGATTGCCCATATGACCGCCGCGCCTATGACAAGAACGATGAGCCATTCCATTGTCTTGCGTTTTCCTCGTGATGTCCGACGGCTTGGTCGCAATCAGCTGCTCGGAGGGTTTGTACCAATCTCTGCCCAAACACGGTACAGGATCGCCGTTGCAGGTTGAATCTCGTGTTCACGGTGACAAGCCCACTGCACTCTCATTCTCTTCAGAAGTGATGGGATGATACTCCCAACATTCGGCGCCTCCGTAGTGGGATAGGTCGCGGCGCTTTGTCTTTCCGTGGACATGGCCTTGCAAGTGCCTTGCGCCTTTGTCCTGCCTCTTCCTTTGGGGCTGCGGGCGGTGCGACAACCAGATTTTCCGCCCGTAACCTGGTAGGATCATCTTCGAGCATCTCCGTTAATCGGGCTCTACATCTTAGCATATTCTCAGACAGTTGTCTGTAGATTTTCCGTCTGCGGGCAGTCATTGAATCCGCAATGACTGAGCAGCCCCAAAACCTTCCTGATCGGCCTGATATTGCGAGAATATTCGGTGAAGTCCTGCAAGAGCTCCGCCGCGCACGTGGACTGTCCCAAGAAGAATTCGGCTTTGAGTGCGAATTGCACCGGACCTACATCAGCCTGTTGGAACGAGGAAAGAGGATTCCTTCACTGACGACCATCATTCAGTTGGCGACCGCCTTGAAAGTCCCTCCCTCCGAAATTGTGCGGCGGGTCGAATCCCGTCTGGGATGGCCAATTGAGAAGTCTCATACTGAGATGCGGCACTGAATAGTAGGAGCGGAAAAGGAATTTTCATATCTAAAGCGAGACGACCTTTCTTCATGACTTAAACCAGGACAAGGAATACGGATCACAGAAGCTGTGGCAAAGTCTTTTTTCTCATATTGAACTGCTAGGTACTCGCAAGCTCCTCCACCATGAAAGCACAAACATAGCTCCAGCGACCACAGAGCCGATTGATCCCAAAATGTAGAAAACCAGACCCGAGAATTTGTAGCAGGTCTCCAATTTGGAGGTCTTGCCCGCTTCCGAATTGATCTTCAGCACCTCCAGCACCCTCTCGGTACAAGCCACTTGCTCTTTCAAATTTCTGTACTCAATTTCCTTTGAAGCCATTTCCTGCTTAAGTGCTCCCACTTCCTTTTTCAGTTTTTTGAGGACTTGTTTGTCATTACCGCCCATCATTACTTTGGATTCAACCGCATCCAATCTAGTTTGCAATATCGTATTTTCATTCTGGATCTTCACCTCAAGCTCTCTCGGGTTTAGGGCAAACTTAATAATGTTAATTAATGGAATAGTGAAAAACACCAGGAGAAGGACAGTCATAGTGATAAGAATTGCCCGTGTGACAAACAATTTACCAGAACGGCTTTTGGCTTGGCTTGACCTCATGAGTTCTCCCTGATTCGTCAACAGCATTGTTCAATGCTGATTAGGGCTAAAAAGAGTTTTAGACGAGATCCTCTCAGCTCGCTTCTCCCACTAAGATGAATCCGGCCCAGAAGAAAGGATGGTCAAAGCGTTTGCGGAGTTCGCGTCTTGCTGAGTCCAGTGCCTCCAATTTACTTTTTCCTTCTTTGATGTGGCTGAAAAAGCTCTTCACGAGGTCCACCGAGCGAGGCTCAGACACCGACCACAGGCTTACGAGAATACTTTTGGCCCCGGCATACTGAAACCCTCGTCCCATTCCCATCGTCCCCTCGCCCGAGATTTGTCTCCCCACGCCTGTCTGGCAGGCCGTGAGAACAACAATGTCCGCGTTCATTTTCAAGCCCATCACGTCTGTCATCCGAAGATAGCCATCAGTGCCAGGAGGAACAAGAGTTAAAATGAGAACGGGCTCCAAAATCCCTGGCATATCCTTAGACAAATACCCATGTGTAGCGAACACAACTTTATCGTAATTGACTAATGATGGACCGATTATTTCCAAAAAATTGTGCTTGCTTGCCGACCAGCCGGTGTAGACATCGCAGTTCTGATCATAAAGTGCCGCGAGCCTTTCAGCAAGCTCTCCCGTGTGGGAAAGGCGCTTAAAGCACGGGTGGCCCACTTGGCCAGTCGGCGAGTCTGCCATCAGATTAAGGCGCCATAATAATTTGGCGAAGATGCTACCGGACATCTCTTCTTTCGGTTCACTTGCATTTCTGTCATCCGTCTCCTCGAAGACCGGATCTGCAATGACCAGCAAACGAGATTCCGTACCTTTTGATTTGGCATGAAGCCTAGCTAGCGTGAGTGCTGTAACTGACTGATGATAAGAGACAAGATTTCTATCTCCAAAGAATTCTGCACCTGAGACGTAAGGCAGATCCCTATCCGTCTTAATGGTGCCCTGTTCGTTCAAGACGAGCATCTCAAATGGAAATGTGCCGAGAGATTCGTCCGGAACGACTATCACAGGGACATGCGGCGGTAGAACTTCGAGGATATCTGCGAGTAGCACATCAGCAAGTTTCTTCCCCGCCGAGAGATCGAACGATTTTAACTTGTCTTCCAAATTGTCACTTCTCAGATTTTCGAGAGGCATTCTCAATCGCATAATCAGGGAATCTAGTGCGGCCCTAGAAACATCTTTGGAAAGGGCTTTCATTATCTGCTTGCCCCTCGTGAGATAAATCATTACTCCGTTATCCGTGACCTCATACTCTAGAAGCCATTCGTCATCATTTAGAGCTGTCTCAGTCAAGTACATGGGCTGCGGATACTTGACGGCAGCAAAGACCGGATACATCTTTCTTATTTTTCTTAAATGGATTCCTCGTCTTTCCCGTATTCGACCTATATGATCGGTGTCAAAATCGCCTTTCATATCGGCCTTTGCTATGGCTAGCTCCGAGAGCAAACTATTTATTTCTCTGTCCTCATCCTGAATATTCTGAGGAACACCAAAGGTAACTTTGTCAGCAGTATTTACCAGAAAATCCGCAAATGAGCGCGCTTTGGTCATCTCTGCATATCTGAAGGATTCGTGCCAATTTCCCATTTTGAGAAAAACTCGACATAACCCTTCATACGGCAATATTCTTGCGATACTAGAGATCTTAGTATTGAAAAAGTTCCTCCTTTGGGCCTCGGGAAGGGCTTCACGGATTTGCTCAAGAAGTCCGGCAGCCTCACTATAGGAACGGATTGCGTCTTCGTATTTTCCGACGCCCTCGTAAGCGACGCCTTTCAAAGCAGATGTCACGAACTGTGTGTCAGTGGTTGGCTCGGTCCCTGCCGAAAGGTGTAGGAGCGCATCGACATATTCGCCCTCTCGTATATCAAGTAGTGCCAAAACAAATTCCGAGAGTTGGGAATGTCCTGTCATCTGCCTGACCGATTTGGTGTCACCAGTTTCCAGGAGGACCTTGGCCATTGCTTCTATCAGAGGCTCTGTGGGGACGCCCAGTTCTTTCCTCAACGTAATCAGCTTTTCATACAATAGAGTTGCCTTTTTGTGCTCGCCATCTTTGAGGTAGGTTTCTGTCATGGCCTGCAAAAGCCTTCCTTCCGCAATCGAGTCTCCATTTCTCTTGGCGAGACTCAGACCGTTCTCGTACAATCGGAGTGCTTCCTGCGTGAATCCATACGAGCAGTAAATCTGCGCCATGGTGCTCAAAGCTTCAATCTCAAAACTTCTGTTACCGGTTTCTCTGGAAGAAGAGAGCGCCTTTGCCGACAGTTCCAATGCATTTTCATATTGCCCGAGACAGTTGACTGTAAGGGCTTTAGTTATTAGAAGTACGACGCTTACACTTGAATCCCCTGGTTTTGTCTGAACGTCTAAGCCCTCATCGATCAGTTCTAAGGCTCTTGAGTAATGGCCCTGATCCCTCTTCAGGGAGGCCAATCTCTCAAGAGTGGTGGCTTGTCCAAGGGTGTCTTCAATCTGTCTTTGCGCGGTTAGTGCTGTTTCCAATAATACTTGTGCTTTTTCATACTCGCGAAGCGCCATGTGAACCGTGGCAGTGGCTTCAATTGTGGCCGCCCAGCCTTTTATATCGCCCGTTCTCTTCCTTATCTCTAATATGTCCTCGTAGCATTGCAATTGTCTTTGGTACTGTTCTAACAATTTGTAAACAGAAGCCAACTCGTTCAAGGTGGCGGCTTGGCCATTCAAATCACCTAACGTATTCTGAATACCCAGTGTCTGTTCATGGAAATCCAGTGCCTTTTCAAGAGGACCATGTTTGGCAAACCAGCGGCCGATGTTATGTAGGCCCACCGCTTCACCCTGCCGATCAAGGATATTTCTGCTTACCGCCAGAGCTCTATAGTGGCATTCGAGGCATTCTCTGTGTCGGCCCAGCTTTTCGTAAGCCTGGCCAATGTGACTAAGGATACTTGCCTCCTCTTTTTTGTCTCCGACTTCTTTCGCCTCTTTCAATGCTTGCTGAAGATTTCCAACGATCTTTTGCAAATGTTCGTCTGAGCTGATCCTATCTGCTGAAACAGATACTTCCTTGCTTGTTACCGGTCTATCATTTCGCCGCATGGGAAACATAGAAAAGATTAGATAAATGCATCCGACTGCCAACAAAATGATTATTATTGCAAAACGATTGAACACCGGGTTTCTTCCTGTTACCATTCTACTCTCTCCGAGAAGAGCAGAACCGCCAGTTAACTGGGTAACGAATCAATCACTCTGTGGCCTGGGGTTGCCCGAAGCCGATTTCCGCACCGACACTTCTGAGTCTTTTAGTTATTACAGTTATATTCCTGCTCTGCTAATTTTGCGTCAACCGCATATAGATATCCATCGTTCCCTCCAAAGTACACGACCCCGTCTGTCACAGCGGCATCGTGATCTGCTGGATAATCAGATCCGAAGTCGAATTTCCAACTCACCCCGCCAGTTCTTGAATCCAGGGCGTAAAAAGCTTCTCGGTCCCGGAAATAGACCCGTCCATCCGAGATAGCCGGTGTGTTCCAAAGGCCTTTTGTCTGGAATCTCCACCTAAGCCTTCCCGTCGCCTTATCCACACCGTACAGACAGTCGCTGGAGGGGACGCAGACCATACCATCTCCGACGCTTGGTGCAGCAGAAATTTTCGCGCAAGATACAGTCCATTTTTCTTGACTGGTTTTGATATCGAAGGCCCGACAAGCGAAAGTGACTCCAACGCGGATGCCTAAGTATATAACCCCCTCAGAAACAGTAAGAAAAGAGGACACATCTTCTTGCGGTTTAAGCTCCCATGTCTTTCGCCCAGTGGACAGATCAAGCCCGTAAATTATATTCTCGGATGCAACCGTAAAAACCATTCCATCATGAGCATTGGGCCTGTACAAACGTCGCCCGACCACAAATTTCCACTTTACCTGACCACTGTTCAGGTCTAAGCCACAAACGTAACCATCAGCCGTTTCCGTAACGATCATTCCGCTTGCCGGACAGATTTTTCCCGCAGTCCATTCCTCCTGTTTCCATCTGAGCTGTCTTGTCTTAATGTCCCAGGCATAGAGGGTCTTGCCCCCCCTGAAAAAGAGAAGTGCAGCTCCGACAGCCATGTCCGGTTGCCAACTATTCGGAAGTTTCCATCTTTCACGACCATTAGCGCAGTCAACTGCAATCAGATTTGAATTCACGGGAAAGAAGAGAACAAGACCATCGCTGACCACTATCGGTGAGCAAAAGAACTCTCCGACCCGTATCTTCCACTTCAGTCCCGGAGGACCTTTCGGTCTCTGGTTGCCAGGTATTTGGGGGAAATCGCTGCCGACTTGGGACAATTCCTCCAAATTCGTCCTTTTCTTAACCACCGCAGAATCTTGCCGTTCCGAATCGACTGCAGCTCGCTCATGGATATTCGATATTTCTTCTTCCCCATGCGGCTTCGTATCAGTTACCTTTTCAGTCGGCTCACCCACGGTTGTGGCTGGTTCCGTTCCCCTGTCATCCGCTCGTTGTACCGGTGGGATCATGGCAACATCCATTGCAAATAGGCTTCCATCCCCACTCCAAAAGAAAACGCCACCTTCAATAGCCGCAGGTCCGGTTTCTTCAGCGCCTCGATACTTGATTTTCGACTTCAGGGTACCGGTCTCTGAATTGAACACATACAAATAACCATTTGAACCCACCGCATAAATATTTCTACTAATCAAAGAAATGGTATACAAATCAGATGCATCAGTCCTGGCCTTCCATCGGGCACTCCCCGATTTGAGGTCAACAGCGATGACATGAGCATCTTTTGTACTAAAGCCTGTTGGCCCGTTGAGGGTTGTTAGATAGGCTAGGAGCCTGTCGCGCAACAGGCGAGGTTTGAACGGCTTCGCGCCAGGTCACGGTTCATTTTTCGATGGTCCTGTTTCTCAGAGGCTGTGGACTGGGGAAACAAGGCAAATGAGAGACTT
>Ga0172371_10010753_pt1 | contig 12318 bp, 5 predicted proteins | sample Lak12m_FD_114543 | JGI IMG/M metagenome (GOLD analysis project Ga0172371, IMG submission 114543) | Freshwater microbial communities from Kabuno Bay, South-Kivu, Congo - kab_022012_12m | ecosystem: Environmental > Aquatic > Freshwater > Lake | place: Democratic Republic of the Congo: South-Kivu... | reverse complement strand
TTTTCATACTGATATTCTTTTATTTTAACATTTATTATTGAAATTACCGTGTTCGCCCACGAAGATACGAAAAATCTTGATAATTACCAAATAATCATTTTCTCAAAATATTTAAACTAATGCTGTAGATTTTGTTAACATGCTGATAAACAGAAATTAAACAATTCAACTTCTTGATTTATTTTACTTTATTTTAAATTAATTATTTCAAATAGTAGCTGTTAATATTATTCTTTTTTTACAAATGATTAAATTACAAGATGTTAAATTTGATTTTTTGATTAAATTTTACCCCGTGTGCGCACACAATTACCATATTATTTTTTATAATTCAAAAATTTGAAGTACTTTTGCACAATATTTCTGTGTGCGTACACGGTATTTGTGGTTTTATTAATTAGTTTTTATTAAAAAGGGTATTATTTATGAAAAGATTGAACAGGATTAATGCAGGCGTAAACAGTATTTATCCGGAAAGAATTATTCAGTTTGGTGAAGGAAATTTTTTAAGAGCTTTTGTTGACTGGATGGTAAACAGAATGAATGCAAAAGCTGATTTCAATGGTTCTGTTGTGGTTGTTCAGCCATTACCTAACGGAATGATTGATATGCTTAATGAACAGGATGGTTTATATCATGTTAATCTCCAGGGATTGAGTAAAGGTGAAACAGTTAACAGCATTGAGTTGATTGATGTTATTAGCCGCTCACTTAATCCTTACTCTCAATTTGAAGATTATTTGAAACTGGCTGAGCAGCCTGACATGCGTTTTGTTTTTTCAAATACTACTGAAGCAGGTATTGCGTTCGATCCTGAATGTAAACTTGAAGATGCACCTGCAAGCTCTTATCCTGGTAAATTAACGCAGTTGTTATATCATCGTTTTAAAACTTTCAATGGTGATAAAACTAAGGGTTTGCTGATTTTTCCATGTGAACTTATTTTTCACAATGGTACTGAACTTAAAAAAACTATTTATCAGTATATTGATTTGTGGAATCTCGAAGATGATTTCAGGGTATGGTTTGAAACTGCTTGTGGGGTTTATTCTACGCTGGTTGACAGGATTGTACCAGGATATCCGAAGGAAACTATCAACGAAATTCTTGAGAAAATACAGTTTGAAGACAGACTTGTTGTTCAGGCAGAAATTTTCCACTTATTTGTAATTGAGGCTCCTAAAAGTGTTGCAAAAGAGTTTCCAGCTGATAAAGCCGGTTTGAATGTGTTGTTTGTCGATGATGAAAAACCTTATCACGAAAGAAAAGTTACATTGTTGAATGGTCCTCATACTGTTTTAGCTCCCGTTGGTTATTTATCAGGATTAAATATTGTGAAAGAATGTTTGCGTGATGATGTGATGTCGAAATTCATTTATATGATTATGTATAAAGAATTAATCGAAACCCTGGATTTACCAAAATCAGAATTGAAGAAGTTTAGCGATGATGTATTGGAAAGATTCAATAATCCATTTGTTCATCACCTGCTAACAAGTATTATGTTGAATTCTTTCCCTAAATTTAAAACCCGCGATCTTCCGGGACTAAAAACTTACCTGGAAAGAAAAGGAACATTACCTTCAGGCATAGTGCTTGGTTTAGCTGCCATTATTACGTATTACAAAGGTGGTAAAAGGGGTAAAACGGAAATTATTCCAAACGATGATAAGGCTATTGTTGATTTACTGAAGATTCTCTGGAGTCTGAATGATATCGAAATGGTTGCCAAAGGTGTTCTTGCTGCTGAATTTATCTGGGGTGAGAATTTGAATGCTATTCCTGGTTTACATGAAAAACTTGTTTTTTATCTGAAATTAATTGATGAATTTGGTATGAAAGAGGCTGTAAGATCTATTGTTTCAAAACGATTCAATCTGATAGTTAAGGTCGACTTTGAATTACCTGTAATTGAAGAATAATATATATTTATGAAATATCTGAAAATTAATCCTGCAGATAATGTGGCTGTTGCACTCGAAACTTTGACAGCTGGTGATATCATTGCTGATAAGGATGTTAAAATTACTGTCAAAGATGAAATACCCGTGGGTCATAAAGTTTCACTGGCTTCGCTGAAAGTAAATGAAAATGTTATCAAATATGGTAATCCAATTGGACATGCTATTACTGATATTCAGGAAGGTTCATGGGTAAATGAAAAGAATATCAAAACAAATCTGGAAGGCTTGCTGGATTATGAATATCATCCGCAGGATTACAAACCGGTTTTTGAGAACAGAAATCTGACTTTCAAAGGTTACCAGAGAGCCAATGGTGATGCTGGTATCAGAAATGAAATCTGGATTATTCCTACTGTCGGATGTGTGAACGGTACTATTAACTCACTGGCTGAAAAACTGAGAAGTGAAACCGGATTGAAAGGAGTTGATGCGATTGTTGCCTATCCGCATAATTATGGTTGTTCTCAACTTGGAGGTGATCATGAAAATACAAGAAAGATCCTGAAAGACATGGTTTTACATCCCAATGCCGGTGGGGTGCTGGTGGTCGGACTGGGTTGTGAAAACAACCAGGTTTCTGCCTTTAAGGAGTTGCTGGGCGAGGTGGATAGTAGCAGAATTAAATTTTTGGAAACGCAAAAGGTTGATGATGAATATGAAGCGGGCATGGAATTATTGCGCGAAATCTATGCGGTAGTTTCCCGGGATGAGCGTACTGACATTCCGCTCGGTGCTTTGAAAGTTGGTTTAAAATGTGGTGGTTCGGATGGTTTTTCCGGCATTACTGCTAATCCTTTGCTGGGTGTATTTTCCGATTTCCTGATTGCTCAGGGTGGCAGTTCTGTATTAACCGAGGTTCCGGAAATGTTTGGTGCTGAAACTATTCTGATGAACAGATGTCTGAACCGCAATCTTTTTGATAAAACTGTTAGTCTGATCAATGATTTTAAAGACTATTTTCTTCAGAATAATCAGCCTGTGTATGAAAACCCATCACCGGGAAATAAGGCAGGTGGTATTTCAACACTTGAAGAAAAGTCGATGGGCTGTACACAGAAATGTGGAAATTCGCTTGTGAAAGATGTTTTGCTATATGGTGAAAGAATCACAACACCGGGATTAAATCTGTTGAGTGCACCCGGAAATGATTTGGTTGCTGCAACAGCTTTAGCTTCATCGGGTTGTCAAATGGTTTTGTTTACAACCGGTAGGGGTACACCATTCGGTACATTTGTACCAACCATGAAAATATCAACCAATACGGCTTTGTTCGACCGAAAAAAAACCTGGATCGACTTCAATGCAGGCACAATTGTAGAAAATGAAACCATTGATGAGGTTAATGAACGTTTTATTCAATATATTATTCAGGTTGCCAGTGGCGAGCCTGTTAATAATGAAAAGAAAAATTACAGGGAAATTGCAATTTTTAAAACCGGCGTGACACTGTAATAAAACGAATCTTTCATCCGGAATTCTTTGTGATATAAAAATTGTTATATTTGCAGGGATTCCGGATTTTTAAAACCTGAATTTATTCACTTTATCCTTAAAATCACATCATGAGAAAATTAATTTGCATGCTGATAAGCTTGTATCTGGCTTTAAATTTTGTTTTTTCAGCTGAAAAAGTTTCTTTTAAACATTATTCTGTCGAAGATGGCTTATCTCAAAATACTGTAATGGCCATTTTGCAGGACAGAAAAGGTTTTATGTGGTTTGGAACCTGGGATGGTCTGAATAAATTTGATGGCTATCAATTCACTATTTTCAAATCTTTACCAGGAGATAACAGCAATATCTCTACAAACAGAATTGACCTTATACATGAAGATAAATTCGGATTTATCTGGATTCAGACTTATGATGGTAAATTTCACAGATTTGATCCTGGTACCGAAAAATTTAACAGTTTTCCCAAAACTTCAAACAGATATTCCTATGGTATCGAAAGAAAAAAGCGTTTTTTTGAAAGCTCAAATGGTGATATATGGATTGCAACCAACGAGTTAGGTGCAATCAGGGCTATTCAAAATATTAAAGATAATGAATTAAGTTTTGTTAGCTACTCAACTACTTCCGAACTCAAAATTAGTAGTAATAAGGTCAATTTTATACTGGAAGATGATCGGAAAAATATCTGGCTGGGTACTGATAACGGACTCTTTTCTGTCAATAGCACTCAAAATAAATCAGAACCTGAAAAGAAAATTTCCGGTAATGCTTTCTTTTCTGCTTTTGTTACCGGAAAAAATTTATTTTTTGGTGATAATGAAGGTAATCTCTGGATTATAAAAAACAGGGAAAAAATCATCGACAAAATTTATCTCGGTAAGAAAACAATTATCACAGATATTAAATCAATCGATCAGAACAATCTTTTAATCACCTCTGACAAGGCTGGCTTCTTTTTATTCAATATCAATTCTAAATCGCTTAAATCGTTTAATTCGGGCAATAATCCCAATATTTATTCTGATAGTTTTTATTCCGTAATCATTGATTCTTATCAGATTGCATGGCTTGAGTCTGAATTCGAAGGTGTTACACGGTTCAAACTTTCAGATTTGTCAGTAAAACATTTCAGGCCAGCTACTGATGCTGTTAACAGAATATCTCTTTCAAGAAATTTTATGGTTTTTGAGGATATTGATAAAAGATTGTGGGTCAACCCGAATGGAGGAGGATTTTCACTGTACAACAGACAAAAAGATTTGCTTGAGAATTTTTATAACGCACCGGGGAGTTCTGAAAGTAAATTTTCCAATGTTATTCATTCAGCCTATTCTGATGATAAAGGTAATCTGTGGATGTGTTCATACAATAAGGGTTTGGAAAAGATATGTTTTTCAAAATCTAAATTTCGGAATATAGCGGTCAATAAAACGGTTAACTCAATTACTTCTAATGAGATCAGAGCTATATATCAATTAAAAAACAGCAAAATACTTGTTGCAACTAAAGATGGTTTTATCAGGTCTTTTGACAGTAATTTTATACAGACAGGATTGTTGGATGTTACAGGTAATTTTTCAGCAAATGGTAGTGCATTGAAGGATTTGGCTTATTGTTTTTTTGAAGACTCACAGAAAAATATCTGGATTGGTACAAAAGGGAAGGGATTGATAAAATTAATTCCTTCGGATAAAAGTAATAATCCACGTTACAGATTAATAAGATATTTGAATAATCCATTGGATTATAAGAGTTTGTCAAGTGATAATGTATATTCAATAATTGAAGATAAGCAAGGTAGAATATTGGTTGGTACTTTTGGTGGGGGATTGAATGTAATTCAACCTGAAACTAACGACAGGATTAATTTTATCAATTTTAAAAATCAGTTCATGTCTTTTCCAATCAATAATTGCTCCAAAATCAGGGATATGATTCAGGATAAAGATGGGACAATCTGGGTTGCAACTGCGAATGGTTTACTTCAAATTGAAGATCTTCTGACTTCAAAAATGAAACTATATTATATTCAAAAAATTTCAAATGAATCTGAAAGTCTGAGTAATAATGATGTGCATGCATTACATATCGACAGAGAAGGGAAATTATGGTTGGGTACCTTTGGTGGTGGTTTGAACAGGCTTGTTGAAAAATCAGGCGAGAATAAACCTGCAAAATTCGAGATTTTCACAACTAAAACTGGTCTGAACAGCGATATTGTTCTTAGTATATTGGAAGATAAAACCGGAAGTCTTTGGTTTAGCTCTGAAAACAACATTTCTAAATATGATAAAAAAAACGGTCAATTTCAAAATTATCAGACTTTTGAGGGCCTGAAAGAATCTCATTTTTCAGAAAGTGCTGGTTTATTTACACAAAAAGGCGAAATTCTGTTTGGCAGTAATATTGGATTTACATACCTTATACCATCAGAAATTACTAAAAACACATTGATTCCAAACCTGGAGTTTACACGATTTCAGCTGTTTAATCAGGATGTTAAATTAACTGATAAAGATTCACCTCTAAAAATGAGTATAGGTTATGCAGATGAAATCAGATTGAAGCATAATCATTCAGTTTTTAGTATCGAATATGCTGCTCTTGATTTTTCGGGTTCGGAGAAGATAAATTATGCATTTATGCTCGAAGGATTTGAAAAAGACTGGAACTATGTTCAGAAGCAACGAAAAGCAACATATACAAACTTACCAAAAGGAACATACTATTTTAAAGTAAAATCAACCAATAATGAAGGTTTGTGGGTGGATAATATCAAAACCATAAAAGTTGTGGTTCTTCCTTCATTCTGGGAAACATACTTTGCTTATTTTATATATGTAGTTTTCTTTTTATCAATACTTTATCTCGTTTATTATATTACAAGAAAATTTGAAAAATTAAAACATGATGTTGAAATTGAGCATAAAATCAGTGATATAAAACTTAGATTTTTTACCAATATTTCTCATGAATTGAGGACGCCTTTGACTTTAATTACTGCACCAATAGAAAACATTCTCAATCAAGAGAAAATATCTGCTAATGTACACGAACAATTACTGGTGGTTAAAAGTAATTCGGACAGAATGTTGAGAATGATTAATCAGATTCTTGATTTCAGAAAGATTCAGAATAAAAAAATGCGTTTGAAAATTCAATTAACCAGTTTGGATGCATTACTGATTAATATTTGTTCAAATTTCAATAAGGAAGCTTTAGATAAAAATATTGAATATAAATTCGATGATTTGAGAAAAGATACGGATGTATGGATTGATCAGGATAAAACTGATATGATTTTTTACAATTTACTCTCAAATGCTTTTAAATTTACATCTTCTGGGAAGAAAATTGAAGTCACAATGACTTTGAATTCTCAGGGAAATGCAGTTGTAAAGGTAATTGATCAGGGAATTGGAATTCCGCTTGAAAAAAGGAATGTGCTTTTCGAACGATTTACTTCTGCCAATGAGATTAATTCAATTCCCGGTATCAGAGGTACAGGTATTGGGCTCAATCTTGTTAAAGAACTTGCAGACCTTCATCAGGCTACAATTGAGGTTGAAAGTGAACAGGGTAAGGGTACAACTTTTACGGTTACTTTCCTTGCTGGTAAGGAACATTATGGTACAGATGTGGATTTTGTGATGGCTGATTTTAATGATGAAAAATCTGAATCGGAAGAGCATCTGGTTACATTCAGAGAAGATGAAGTTCATATTTCAAAAAGAGATTTACCTTTAATATTAATTGTGGAAGATAATGAGGAAATGAAAGAGTTTCTGCGCAAAGTAATTTCAATTCATTATCATGTGGTTACTGCTTCGAATGGTGAGGAAGGACTAAAAATGGTTGAAAATCATATTCCTGATTTAATTATATCCGATTTGATGATGCCGGTCATGGATGGTTTACAACTCACTGAAGCTGTAAAATCCAATGAAAATACTTGTCACATTCCGGTGATTTTATTAACGGCAAAATCTGCAATCGAAAGTAAACTTGAGGCAATGAAACATGGTGCCGATGATTACATCACCAAACCTTTCAGTCCTGTATTTCTCGAAGCCCGGGTTGAAAATATGCTGGAACAAAGAAGAAAATTACAGGAAGTGTTCAGAAAAAGATTGATGGATTTGCAACCATCTGATAATAACACTGTTTCGCAGGATGAAGTCTTTATTGCTAAACTGCTTGAGTTTATGGATAAAAATATAGAAAACAGTGAACTTACGGTTGATGAAATGGTTTCCGAAATGGCAATGGGAAGAACTGTGTTTTTCAATAAATTAAAAAGCCTTACAGGACTCGCACCTATTGAATTTATCCGGGAATTAAGAATAAAACGTGCTGCTCAGTTACTAAAATCCGGCGATTTTAATGTATCTCAGATTACATATATGATTGGAATGAGTGATTCCAGATATTTCAGTAAATGTTTTAAGAAAGTGTATGGTGTTACACCTTCTGAATACAAAAAATCGTTGAATCTTTGATTAATATTGTTCGCGCTCGTTCGGGAATTCTCCTGATTTTACATCTTCAACATAATGTTGAATTGCCTGATGCATTACTGATTCGAGATTGGCATATCTTCTGAGGAATCTGGGTGAGAAATCATTGTTTAATCCCAGCATGTCGTGCAATACCAAAACTTGTCCGTCAACTTCGCCACCGGCTCCAATACCAATTACCGGTATGGTTAGTTCCGATGCAATCTGACCGGCAAGTTTTGCTGGTATTTTCTCCAGAACCAATGCAAAACAACCGGTATCTTCCAATAAATGAGCATCTCTGATAAGTTTCTCTGCTTCTGAATCTTCACGTGCTCTTACAGCATATGATCCGTATTTATTGATGGATTGTGGCATTAATCCCAAATGACCCATTACAGGAATCCCGGCACTCAAAACTCTTTTTATTGACTCTACTATTTCTTCTCCACCTTCCATTTTCAGGCAATCACCATGCGTTTCTTTCATGATTCTGATTGCCGATGTTATGGCTTCCCTGGAGTTTCCCTGATAACTGCCAAAGGGCATATCAACCACAACCATTGCCCTTTTAACGCCTCTCACAACCGATTTTGCCAGGAAAATCATTTGATCAAGCGTTATCGGAAGTGTGGTTGTGTTTCCACAAATTACATTGGATGCTGAATCTCCGACTAAAATAACATCTATACCTGACTGATCCACAATACTGGCCATGGTGAAATCATATGCAGTTAACATGCTTATTTTTTCGCCTCTTTTTTTCATTTCAACAAGTCGCTGGGTCGTAACCCTTCTGATGTTTTCGTAGTGAACTGACATATTATTGAGTTTTTTTGTGCCTGCAAAGATATAGAATAAATTTTTAACCTGTTACAACAATTTAATTAATGTTTTCTCGTTATAATCTTTTATGTTGTATTCTTAAAATATCTGATATCCATTTTCCTGTAAATTTTTATTGGTTTTTATTCTCAGAATTGAGATAAAACCATTAATTTTGCAGTAATATAATAAAACACGCATGAAAATGTTTGACATATTTACTTCCGGTTCTTCAGTTTTTACCAGATTTGTATCATTAAAATACCTTCCCCGGTGGTTTGTATTGGTCATCGACATACTTTTATGTTCAACCGCTCTTTTATTTGCCGAGTACCTGGCTTTTGAAATGAAAGGAAATACACTAAAAATTGCCAAAGATATATCCATGCAACAATTTGGTGTTATTCTTCTTGTTCAAATTATTTTCTTTGGTATTTTTCACACTTATTCCGGTGTTTTGAGGTATTCGAGTTTTGTCGACGCCACTAAAATTTTCTTTTCTGTTTTAAGTAATGTTTTGTTTTTCAGTCTTATTAACTTGTTCTATATTTCAGGAAGTGGTAATGTATTTGTTTTTTATTCTGTATTAGTAGCTTATGGAATTCTGGCATTTATGTTTTTGTTAATTTTAAGATTGTTTACAAAAACTTTTTATGATTTTTTTACTCAACGGGGCGACTATATCACTCCTGTGATGATTTTCGGAACAAAATCTGCTGCAATTGGTATAGCTAAAATGCTCATGTCTGAACAGGTTGGATCGAAATATAAACTTGTCGGATTTATTGACGATGAAAAAAGTGCTGTGGAAAAAATGATTATGGGTGTTAAGGTTTATCATCTGAACGACGAGATTCTTAAAAACACGATTTCAAAGAAATGTAAATCAATTATCATTTCCCCACTCAAACTGAATCAGGTTAATTCTTCAAATATTTTAGAGAAATTTATCGATAATAATTTGACTATCTTATCCTTACCACCTATGAATATCTGGAAAAGTGATATTCCCAGTATAGGTCAGATTAAATCAATACAGATTGAGGAATTACTGGAAAGACCTCAGATTAATATTTCCATGGATAATATTACTGCTCAGTTGAAGGATAAAGTGGTTCTTATTACAGGTGCCTCAGGATCAATTGGTAGTGAGATTGCCCGTCAGGTGCTGAGGTTTGAAACGCAACTTGTTGTTTTGCTCGACTTTGCTGAATCACCCATGCATGATCTTAAACTGGAACTTCAGGAAAAATATCCGGAAAAAAACCTGACTTGTTTTCTTGCTGATGTTAGAAATAAAGACAGGATGGATTATATGATGGATCTTTTCAGACCAGATATTATTTATCATGCTGCAGCTTATAAACATGTACCCATGATGGAGGATTATCCGGTTGAAAGTGTTCAGGTTAATGTGTTGGGTACTAAAAATCTCGCTGACCTGGCTATGAAATACCGGGTAGAGAGGTTTGTGATGATTTCTACTGATAAGGCTGTTAATCCAACAAATGTGATGGGAGCATCTAAACGTATTGCTGAAATTTATGTTCAGGCACTTTACCGAAAACTTCATTCAAGCATGAATGGGTCTACTACCAAATTTATTACTACCAGATTTGGAAATGTGCTCGGTTCAAATGGTTCAGTTATACCTTATTTTAAACGTCAGATTGAACAAGGTGGGCCGGTTACTGTTACGCATCCTGAAATCATCAGGTATTTTATGACTATCCCGGAAGCTTGTATGCTGGTTCTCGAAGCAGGTTCAATGGGGAATGGTGGTGAGATATATATATTTGATATGGGTAAACCTGTGAAAATTGTTGATCTGGCCCGTAAAATGATTCGTTTGGCAGGATATGTACCTGAAGAGGATATAAAAATAGTTTTTACTGGTCTGAGACCCGGTGAGAAACTTTATGAAGAATTGTTGAATAAAAAGGAACTAACTCAGAACACACATCATCCGAAAATTATGATTGCCAATGTGCAACAACATGATTATGATAAAGTTTCGGTCTTGATTGATAAACTGATTAATTACAGCAAATTAAGCAAAGATTATCTTACTGTTTCTACAATGAAAAAAATTGTACCTGAGTTTAAGAGTAAGAATTCTCAATACGAGCGACTTGATATATGATTTCTGTTGAACAACTCAGGGTTGAATTTGGTGGCTCACCTCTTTTTGATGATATTAGTTTTTTAATTAATGCAAAGGATAAAATTGCATTGGTCGGTAAAAATGGTGCCGGCAAAACTACTCTGCTGAAAATATTAGCCGGTAAAATGTTGCCTTCGTCAGGTAGGGTTAATTCACCAAGAGATATTACAATTGGTTATTTACCTCAGCACATGATTCATAACGAGGGTACAACTGTTTTTGCAGAAACGGAAAAGGCCTTTGAGAAAATCCTGATTATTCAGGGAGAAATTGAAAAAATGTCTGCAGAACTGGCCGAAAGGACTGACTATGAGAGCAGGGAATACCACGATTTAATTGATAAACTCACTCATACACAGGAACATTTACACATCATCGGTAATGGTAATTTTCATGCTGAAATTGAAAAAACATTGCAGGGATTAGGTTTTATACGATCTGATTTTGAGAGAATGTGTTCTGAATTCAGTGGTGGATGGAGAATGAGGATTGAACTTGCAAAAATTATCCTCCAGCGTCCTGATGTTTTATTACTCGATGAACCTACAAATCACCTGGATATTGAGTCTATTCAATGGCTTGAGAACTTTCTGATAAGTTCAGGAAGTTCTGTAATCCTTGTTTCACATGATAAGGCTTTCATTGATAATGTAACAAACCGAACCATCGAAATTTCTTTGGGTAGAATTTATGATTATCAGGTAAATTATTCGAAGTATATTGAGCTTCGGAAAGAAAGGCATGAGCAACAGGTCAGAGCATATGAAAATCAACAGAAATTGATTCAGGATACTGAGGATTTTATTGACAGGTTTCGTTATAAAGCTACTAAATCTGTGCAGGTGCAATCAAGAATTAAACAGCTGGATAAACTGGAAAGGATAGAGGTGGATCTGGAGGATAATTCCCGCTTGAGTCTGAAATTTCCACCGGCTCCGCATTCGGGTATTATTCCTGTGGAAATGGAGCATTTGTCAAAGGCTTACGGTAATCATCTTGTTCTGGATAATATTGGTCTGATAATCAACAGGGGTGAAAAAGTGGCTTTTGTAGGAAAGAATGGTGAAGGCAAAAGTACCCTGGTGAAATGTATCATGGAGGAAATTGAATATTCCGGCAAAATGAAAATGGGTCATCAGGTGAAAATTGGTTATTTCGCTCAGAATCAGGCTTCATTGCTGGATGAAAATTTGACTGTTTTCGAAACTGTTGATTATGTTGCAACCGGTGATGTAAGAACTAAAATCAGGGATATTTTAGGTGCATTTATGTTTGGAGGCGAAGCATCTGATAAGAAAGTAAAAGTATTGTCAGGAGGAGAAAGATCCAGACTTGCCATGATCAGACTTTTACTGGAACCTGTGAATCTGTTGATACTTGATGAACCAACCAATCACCTCGATATCAAATCAAA
>Ga0172371_10010751_pt1 | contig 12319 bp, 14 predicted proteins | sample Lak12m_FD_114543 | JGI IMG/M metagenome (GOLD analysis project Ga0172371, IMG submission 114543) | Freshwater microbial communities from Kabuno Bay, South-Kivu, Congo - kab_022012_12m | ecosystem: Environmental > Aquatic > Freshwater > Lake | place: Democratic Republic of the Congo: South-Kivu... | reverse complement strand
TACTTGAGTTAGAAAATAAGGTTTAGAATAAGGGTAGGTAAAATCATAAATAACTATTTTTTAATTACTAATTTGCATTTTTATTTTTAATTTTTGATTTTATAAATTTATGTCTCATGATTTTAAACTTTCAGTAAATGCAATTATTGCCAAAGATGGAGAAATTTTATTGGTAAAAAGATCTGATCGTGATATGTGGAGATTGCCAGGTGGTGAACTCGCCTTAGGCGAAACAGTTGATGAAGCCATAGTGAAAATGATTCATCAGAAATTAGGACTGACTATCAGTATTGAGCGTGTGATTGGTTTGTATTCAAAACCTATTCAAAATGAATTGGTAGTGTTATTTTTGGTGAATATGATAAATAAAAGACAATCACCAAAACCAAGTGGTAATTATGTGGCAGCTGACTTTTTTCCAGTTGATACAATGCCAGATAATTTTCCTGATAAAAATTATGAACGAGTTGAAGACTATAAGGAAAATTATAAGGATGTGGTTATTCGTACACAAATGTCAGCTCCATCTAGTTTAAAATTTCCTTTAACAGGTAAATAAATTTATGAAAGGTATTATTTTAGCTGGTGGTCTGGCTACTAGATTGAGGCCATTAACACTTGTCACCAGTAAACAACTCCTGCCAGTCTATAACCGACCAATGATTTTTTATCCTTTATTTACGTTATTAAAAGCTGGGATTAAAGAAATACTTATTATAATCGCTCCTGATTATGCGGGACATTTTTTACATCTGCTAGGCACTGGTAGGCAATTCGGTGCTAAATTTACGTATGAGATACAAGAAAGTCCTCGCGGACTTGCAGATGCGTTTATTATTGGGGAAGATTTTATTGATAATGGTAATGTGGCTATGGTACTAGGTGATAATATTTTTACTGATGATGTGAGTCAACATATTAAGTCATTTAAAAGTGGCGGACGGGTGTTTGCAAAACAAGTACCAGATCCAAAAAGATATGGTGTGGTAGATTTTGATAAAGCTGGCAAGGCAATATCAATAGAAGAAAAACCATCTAAACCAAAAAGTAATTATTGTGTGACGGGTCTTTATATATATGACAATCAAGTAGTAGAAATAGCTAAAAATTTACAAGCTTCATCGCGTGGCGAGTTGGAAATCACAGATGTAAATAATGTCTACTTGCGTAAAGGAAAACTTGATGTAAAGATAATTGAAGGTGAGTGGTTTGATACTGGAACATTTGATTCACTACTCACTGCGTCTAGTTGGGCAGCAAGTCACCAGCATCTATGGGAAGAATATCGCCTGTAAAGATTATTTGTGTATTATCTTTTTCAACACTATAAATAATTTGAGTACCAGTTTTATCAAACTGGACTTTTTTTATCCCCTCAGTTTCTAAAATTTTAGCCCTATTTCTTTGATCCCGTTCATCAAGTTCTATAAATTCTAAACTATTAGGTTGCACGAGTAATATATGATTGTTTGATGGATACCATAGTACGTTTTTAATCGATCCAGATTGACGAGTGATTAATGCTAACTGCTCACCCCGTTTTGTCCATACCTCCCAATCATTAAAAAATATTATTGTACCATCTGGTGCAAAGATTACATTTGATATATCATTGTATATTTGAGAGCTTTTGTTAAAATTTTCCTCATTATTTTCTAAATGTAATAAATATAATTTTTGGTGTGTGTGGTCTAAAATAATTGCTAACTTATCTTCTACACCTACAAACTCGTAATCAGTTGAATCAGGAAGTAGGTAGTCAGGATAAGTATCGTTGGGGAAATTTGGTTTGTAAATTCGCAAATACACATTACCATCTAAGGAGTTTTTTTTCAAAAAATAAATTATTCCTTGGTCAGAATAAAAATCTAGAATTTTGTCTGCCTGTTCTGTAAATAATTCTAAACGCGTATTTGTATAGGGATTTACTTCAAATAGTTGTGTTTCATTTGCACAAAGTAGTGATGTTACTTTATCAGCATATAAGTTACAATTTTCAGTGGATCTTTGTGAATTTATTAATTGTAATTTTGTGGGCTCGTTGTAATTCCAAAAATAATACTGTGTAGGAGTCGTAATAAGTAATACTTGCATATTTTTTGACCAGGTTGCATCTGTTATAGTTTCGTTAAAATCTACTATTTTTTGCGTTTGACTATTTGTTAAATTAAAAAGTTCTAATGAATTATTTTTTTTAAAAAGGATCAGAGCGTGGGTAGGTTCATATATCCAGAAATCAACATTATCTAAAATTTGTTTTACTGATAGATCTTTTTTAAATAAAAAAATATGTTCAGCAAAAGTCGTTTCGCCAGAATTTACGGCTAAAGTTTTTTGCCAAGAGTGATACCCTTCGCTCGTTATTTGAATATTATAACGGTTGGAAAGTAAATTATTAAAACGCCAAGGGGTTGTTTTTTTAAAAATTTCATCATTCAGTGTTATAGTAACGTTACGAGGAACTGTGCGAATTACTAAATTACCTATTTTTTCTAATTTATTTTTATAATAATTCCAACGAATACCCGTTGTGTATAATACAGTAAGAGGTGCAACTATAAAAAAAATAGCTGCAAAGCTTAAATATAGAAAACGTCTTGTGCGTAAGGTCATAAAGTAATTACACAGTAATTATAGTACAAATTTAACAAATCTTGAATTCTTAGCCTAGATAATTTAAAATATAAGAGAATACAAAACATGTCAAAGTATATCATTCAAGGAAAAAAGCAATTAGCAGGTGTACTACCAGTGTCGGGAGCTAAAAATATGGCTACCAAAGTGTTGGTAGCTTCCTTATTATCGTCAGATACTACTATTGTAACTAATGTACCTGAGATTGAAGATGTAAAACGATTGGTAGAGGTATTGACAGAATTGGGTGTTGAAATAAATCATCCTAGTATTGGTAGATACGAATTAAAGCCAACAAATTTTAATCCTGATAAATTAAATATAGAATTAGTTTCTAAATTCAGGGCGTCTATTCTTCTACTTGGTCCTTTACTTGCACATTATAAAAAAATAAATTTTCCTCATCCTGGTGGATGCACAATTGGCAAAAGACCAATTGATATGTTTTTACAAGGTTTTAAGGCAATGGGTGTGACCGTTGAGGAAAATGAACATGACTATATCTTTACTCATCATGGGTTAAAAGGTGCTCATATAGTTTTTCCTCAAGTTACTGTCACGGGCACAGAAACATTATTACTTGCTGCAGTAAAAGCAAGTGGAGTTACTCAACTTTTTAATGCTGCACAAGAACCAGAGATTGTTGCCCTCGCTAAATTTTTGAATGCCCATGGTGCAAAGATTTCCGGAATAGGTACGAGTATTATGACTATTGAAGGAGTTGATACTATTCGTAGCGGGGAAGTGAAAATAATACCAGATCGTATTGAAGCTGGTTCATTTTTAGCACTCGCGTGTGCAACTAATAGTCATTTGAAAATTGAATGTTGCAACCCTGAGCACCTTCGTATACCGATTGCTTTGTTACAACAGATGGGCGCACAATTAAAAATATTTGATGATTCAATTGAAGTTTTTTCTGCTGAAAAATTAAAATCGCAACATTTTAAAACCCACGAATATCCTGGTTTTGCTACTGATATGCAAGCGCCTTTTACGGTGCTTATGACTCAAAGTCAGGGGCAGTCATTAATTCATGAAACTATTTTTGAAGGCAGGTTATTTTATACGGATTTTTTAAATCGCATGGGCGCAAATATTATTATGTGTGATCCGCAACGAGTCTTAGTTACTGGACCAACTGAGCTTTATGGAAAAAAACTTGAGTCACCAGATCTTCGTGCTGGCATCGCAATGGTTATTGCTGGATTATTGGCAAATGGCACTACAGAAATAGACAATATTTATCAAATAGAGCGGGGGTATGAAAATTTAGTTTTAAAATTAAAAAATATTGGTGCTTTAATCGAAAAAGTTGATTAGTAGAGGGTTAATTTTAAGTATGCTATAATATTTATATTGTATGAGTTTTACTAAAAAAATTACTATCGCTATCCTTACGGGTTTTTTTATTTTAGGGGTCTTTATAGCTGGCCTTTTTATAGGTGCTAGTTCAAATCCTTTAATGAAAACTATTTTTACGGTTGGAAAAAGTCAAGTCTTAGGCAAAGATTCTCAGCCACCTTATTTATTACAAGATGTTAGTTATGATTTATATTGGGAAGTTTGGAATACTGTCAAAGAAAGATATTTTGATAGCGCTAAAGTGTTGGATACCGAGTTATTTTATGGTTCTCTTGCGGGAATGGTTGCATCACTTGGTGATCCTTATTCAGTATTTTTAAATCCTCAAGTGAATAATGAATTTACTGAAGAGCTGAGTGGACGTTTTGAAGGTATTGGAGCAGAAATAGGTTTACGAAAGGATCAATTAACCATTATTGCACCTTTGCCAGAAACGCCAGCTTATAAAGCTGGTTTAAGATCAGGTGATAAAATTTTAGCAATTGATGGACTTGACACTCAAGGTATGGCTTTAGATAAAGCAGTGAGCTTAATACGTGGTGAAAAAGGTAGTTCAGTAAAGTTATTTATTTCGCCAGCAGATGGTAAAGATATGAAGGAAGTAGAAATTATTCGTGACACAATTAAAATTATCAGTGTAAGTTGGGAAGATAAGGGTGATCAGATTGTGTATATTAAAATATCTTATTTTAACGAAGATACTTTTGATCGTTTCCGTGATGCGGTAAAAGAAGCTATAGCGACTAATCCCAAAGCGATTGTACTCGATTTACGTGGCAATCCTGGTGGATTTTTGGATGTGGCAGTCAAAATTGCAAGCTATTGGGTAGATGCTAAACCTGTGGTATTAGAAAAAATGCATGATGGATCAATTACACCATTTCCAGCTGTTGGTAGGCCATTATTAAAAGATATTAAAACAGTAGTATTGGTCAATGAAGGGTCTGCATCTGCTTCAGAAATTGTTGCGGGTGCTTTGCAAGATTATAAACTAGGCACTATTATTGGACAGCAAAGCTTTGGTAAGGGAAGTGTTCAAGATTTAATAGAGTTTAATGATGGTTCCTCAGTAAAACTTACTGTAGCTAAATGGCTCACGCCAAATGGACAAGCAATAGATGAGATTGGGATTACTCCTGATATTGTGGTTGAAATGTCCATAGAAGATTATGATGAGTTGAGAGATCCTCAACTTGATAAGGCAATAGAATTAAGTAAATAGTTATTGTATGAAAGTAATTTTATTAAAAAGTGTAGCTAAATTAGGACGAGCCGGAGAAATAAAAGAAGTAAATGATGGGTATGGTCGAAATTATTTACTGCCACAAAATTTAGCGAAAGAAACAGATAAAGCAGTAGTCTATAAAGTACAAGCTAAAGTCGCCAGTCAAAAACGCTTAGCTAAAAAGCAAATGGCTGAAATTGATAAATTTATTAAACAATTTGGTAATTTACAGCTTGAATTTAAGAGAAAAGCAAATGAATTAGGCCATTTATTTGCACATGTAAAAGAGGAGGAAATAAAAGAAGAATTAAGTAAATTAAATATCTTATCTTTTATTAAAAATATAGAAGTGCCAGTTATTAAAGCGACTGGTGAATTTTTTTGCCAGATATACTTTCAAAATGGACAATCTGCAAAAATTAAAGTAGTGATTAACCCATTATCATAACATATGGCAAAAAAGAAAAAAACTAAATTCATCTTTGTTATGGGTGGTGTACTTTCTGGATTAGGGAAAGGGATAGCCACTTCATCTATTGGTAAACTTTTACAAAGTAGAGGATTTACAGTGTCAGCTATAAAAATTGATCCCTATATCAATGTTGATGCTGGCACGATGAATCCCACCGAACATGGAGAAGTATTTGTTACTAAAGATGGTTTAGAAACTGATCAAGATGTAGGTAATTATGAACGTTTTTTAGATGCTGAATTAGATGCCGATAATTATATGACTCAAGGACTTGTGTGGCAAACCGTAATAATGCGTGAACGTAATTTAGAATATGGAGGAAAATGTGTTGAACCCGTGCCACATATACCAGATGAAGTGAATCGTCGTATAAAAAAATTAGCTAGTAAATCTAAGGCGGATTTTGTAATGATAGAAATAGGTGGCACGGTAGGCGAATACCAAAATTTTATATTTTTGGAAGCGGCTCGTATGATGAAATTAAAAATGACCAATCAAGTCTTGTTTGTTATGGTTTCTTATTTGCCAATACCTGCGAAAGTTGGTGAAATGAAGACAAAACCTACACAAACAGCCGTAAAAACTCTTAATTCCGCAGGTATCCAACCAGATTTTATTTTAGCGAGAGCAGAGCGAACTTTGGATAATAAAAGAAAAGAAAAAATTTCTCTTTTTTGTAATGTAGCCATGGAAGATGTTATTTCATCGCCTGATGTAGATAGTATTTACCAAGTTCCATTGGTATATAGAGACCAAAATTTAGATAAAAGGATTTTGCAAAAATTTGGAATGGAAGCAAATAATAGAGACATGCGTGAATGGCAAAAAAAGTTAATTGACATTCCTAAACATACAAGAAAAAAAGTTAAAATAGCATTGATTGGAAAATATTTTTCAACTGGATCGTTTACATTGTCTGATTCATATATTTCGGTTATTGAATCATTGAAATATGCAGCTTGGCACTGGCTTGTAAATGTGGATTTTACTTGGATTGATAGTGAAGATTTTGAAAAAGGAAAAAATGATATTTCTATTTTACAAGAATATGACGGGATTGTTGTTCCTGGCGGTTTTGGTGGAAGGGGTGTAGAAGGTATTATTCAAGCAATTAAGTTTGCCAGAGAAAAAAAAATACCTTATTTTGGTTTATGTTATGGTATGCAACTTGCTTGTATTGAATTTGCAAGGAATGTTTTACATTTAAAAGATGCACACACAACTGAGATAAATCAAGCAACTACTAATCCAATTATTGATTTAATGATTGAACAAAAACAAAATTTAAAGAATTCTCGGTATGGTGGATCTATGAGACTTGGGGATTATAAATGTAAATTAGTACCAAAAACAATTACCCAGCAAGCATATAAGCAAACAGTTATAAATGAACGACATAGACATCGTTATGAATTTAATAATAAATATCGTGCTAAAATTGAACGAAAAGGTCTTATGGTTACTGGCGTAAATACACAACGAGATTTGGTTGAGATAGTTGAATTAAAGAACCATCCATTTTTTATAGGCACTCAGTTTCATCCCGAGTTTAAATCACGCCCCTTGCGTCCTCATCCTTTATTTTCAGCTTTTGTGAAAGCAGGTATTGATAAATAAATAAAAAACACCCAAGCCGATAAGCTTGGGTGTTTGAGTAGTGTTTACTAATTTAGAATATGAACGTATTTAGCTAGTTTTTTCTTACCGTTGAAGCTCAAGACCTTCTTTGTTTGAAATTTAACAGTCCCTGCATTTTTGGCTACCAATGTGTCATCTCCACCTCGCAAAACACTTTTGCCTGGACGGACTTTTGTACCTCTTTGCCTTACAAGGACATTTCCTGGTTTAGCAATTTGTCCATCAAACATTTTAATACCTAAACGTTTACTGACCGAATCTCGACCTAAACTAGTTGATCCACCTGCTTTCTTATGTGCCATAAATTTAACTTAAAAATTATAAAAAAAGTATATATAGTATAACAATTGTGAGAGGTATTGTCAAGAAAATTATATATTGCTAAGGTATCTATATGCAACAAAAGAAGAAAACAACAAAAAAAAATTTGTCATCAAAAATAAAAAAATATATTGAAATTAATATTAAGCCGTATATTCAAATGGATGGAGGTGATATTGAATTTATTGATTTTGACAGTACACAAGGCTTGGTACGTGTAAAATTAATGGGTGCCTGCGTGGGCTGCACTTTATCTACTATAACACTTAAGTTAGGTGTAGAACAGCAGTTGATTGCTAAATTCAAAACAGTTACTGAAGTAATTATGATTGATTAATATAAGTGATTATTTAGCTACCCAATTTACCTAAATTATAAATTTAAAAACTCATCTGTGGTTTTATATCTTCTTCAGAGAATGAATTATTTGCTGATTCATTACGTATAGGTAAAAATAATTTATCAAATTGTTCCCAGTCAAAATTAAAATTTATTAATTTCTTTTGATATGAATCTTCAACCTTTTTTAATAATTTAAGATTGATTGCGGCTGGAGCAATATCTGTCTGTAAAATAATAATTTCTTTAGCAGATATTATAGTTTGATAAAAATTAAAATATAAAAAAACACCAATGCCAATGACTAAAAAGAAAGAAAAAATGATTGTATAAATTTTTAAATGATTTATAAAGTAATGGTTTAATTGTTGCAAAAATTTTTTTAAATTCATATTATTGCCAATAAATATTTCCATCTACTAAAGCAGAAATTTCCGTACCTTGTTTATTTAATGATATTTTATTAATTGAAATATAGTAAGGTTTTTTATCAAGCGCTTGAATAAATTTTAAGACATTTGAAAGTGAACCAGTAAAATTAATTTGTACTGGCTCAGGAGTAGGGACAAGTGGTTTATTAAATTCAGTAAGTTTTAACACATGAGTTACATTATATATTTCGGCTGTTTTTTCAATATCATTAATAAACTCTAAAGTGTCTTCTGTTTTTAATATAATATCAGATATTTTATCTAAACGTTCTTTTGATCCATCAAGTTCTTCTCGCGTCTTTTTTAAAGAAAGTCCTTGTTGATATTTAGTTTCAAGCTCCACTCTTTTTTGATAAATTGATCTATTTAATTGCCTAATATCTAAAATAGTCCTCACGGAGAAGAAAAGAGTTGCCGAAAGGAGTACAATTAACAGAATAATTGTTATATTTACTCCAAAAGAATTTTCGTTTTTAATTTTGAGTTTGAGATTCATCGCGACAAATAAAATTAATTAGTTCTACTGAAATTGAAAAATCCACATTTTGTTTTTTTAACAAAGTATTCAGTGGCAATACAATTTCTTTGGTTAATTTGCATTTTTCTAAGCTGTCTTTTAGTCCCAATAAATCATTTCTCGTATTTGCCACACCATTCAATGTGAGTATTTTTTGACTTATATCAATTTCTATTTCGGAGAATGTAATGCCAGAAGTAATGCTTTTATTTATGTTATATAAGAGTTCAGGCCAACTAGTATATTCAGTTTGTATCTTATCCAAAGTCCTTATTTGTTTATTATAATTAGTAACTTCTGTATTAATTTTTTGATGAGTAATATTTATTGCTTCTGCTTGCCGTTGTACTTCTGCAAATTTGTTAAGTAATATCAATTTTGCACCAAATAACACACCACTTATAACAAATGTTAAAACCAATATAATGAGTATAATATTTTTTATAATAACATATTTCCACATTAAAAATGCAGCGGTTTTTTCTTGAGGTGGTAATAAATTTAATTCAATCATATTATTTTAATGCGAGTCCTATTGCTGTAATAGTTGATAAAAAAGTATCCGTGGGTAATTTAATTTTATGTGGTACTTTTATATTTTTTAAAATATTATTCACTTGTACAGGAATACCTGTTTTATCAGTGAGTAACTCATTTAACTGTGACATATGTGCGCCACCACCACAAAGTATTAATGAGGTAACTGGCAAGTTATCATCAAAATTATTTTTGTAATAAAGTAAACCTGATTGAATACAGTCTACTAAATTATTTAGTTCTTTTTCTAAAATTATTTTGATTCCACCTTTACATTTTTTTTGGTCTAGTCCGCAAATAATTTTAGCATTTTCAGCTTGTTGAGGTGAGAGCGCTAATGTAGTACTAATAGTTTCAGTAATTTTTTCACCACTGATTGGCAAAGTCATGCTAAATTGAACAGAATTATGTGAATAAATAATCAAACTGCTTCTGGTAGCACCCAAATCAATTATACCGACTGCCTCTGTCAATACTTTTTGTTCATTTATTAATGCTCGAGCGATTGATACAGCTTCAACTTCTAATGACAAAGGGGTTAGTTTTGCTAGTTTTAAAAGTTTAGTATAATCATCTACTATTTCTTTTTGCGCTGCACCAATCATTATGTGCAGATCTTTGCCATTTGGATGAGTGCCAATTTTTTGCCAATCTAAGTAAATTTCATCGAGTGCAAAGGGTAAATGATGTTCAACTGCCCATTCAACTGCCGAAGGTATTTCAGCTTCTGACATATTTGGAATAGTAATTAGTTTTACAAAAGCATGTTTTTCTGGTAAACAAGCATGAACAAATTTTGTTTTTATTTTTGGTCCTTGTGCACCGTGTATAAGTTCAATAATGAGTTGGGCGATTTCTTGATGTTTAATGATTTTACCATTATCAAAATATCCAGGTGGTACTATTGCTTGGTTAAAATTTATAAGTTCATTTGTATTTTTTCTTTTTTTAATACCAACTAATTTTAGTGATAAGTCACTAATGTCCAATCCGAAATATGGTATTTTATTATTTCTAAATAGCATAGTTATATTATACCTAATTTGGCAGTTCTTCCCAAGTGATAAAAGTATAATCTCCACTGGTAGGAAAATAAGGCGGGGGAGAGAAAGTTAATTTTGTATCATAAATACTTTTTGTTTGATTATAACCGTCAATTGTTGTACTACCTGATACCCAGGTCCATGTCCATATTTTATTTGTGATAATTCCACCATAGACCTCAATATAGTTTTTAATTAGACGGTTCCAATATACAGCCCTATAGACTCTGCCTTTTTGAGCAAGCATTATGGCATCAATGTACAAACTGGTTGGTGCATGTCTTGGTACTTGAATATTTTTTTGTGCTATTAATCCTAATGCATGATTTCCATCACGGGCTACATAACGTACATTATTATTTATAAAAATACTTGTATTTGTCGAAGGAGCATCAGGAAACGCAGCTGAAACAAGAGTAACCTTCCCATTTACAGTTCCTTCTACCCATACATCATCTTCAATAAATATTATTCCATTGTTAGGGATTGTATGATTTGCTAAAAAAGTCATATTTCTAATTTCTTCTGCTTTATATTCATACCCGCTTAAATCGTCATCATCAATTTGGTATAAAGCATTGTATAAACGAGTGATAGTATATAAATCATAAGTGCCATTATTTTGAAAACGAACTAAATAACCGTAGTTTGCGGCTGCATAATAATCTCCATCTGCTTGTGCTTGTGTTTTTAAATTTGAAAGATCCATGGTAATGGAAGCAAAATCGATTTCAGGTTCAGGGAAACTCCAAAGGTCACTATTTGGTCCATTACCCCAAACGCCTGGTTTTTCTTCATAGGAACAGCCGTGATCTGGTGTGCAGATGTATGTTGTTTTTGCAGAGGTCACTAGTGAGTCGTTAGTACCATCCATACGAATACCACCATTGGCATGCATTTCACCAGAAACAGATTCTGTACTTCCGAGCCAAATATCTGTATTGGTTAAATACGAAAAATGAGCGAGTGATGGTTTGCCATATTTTACTTCTACTGTTTTTTTTAAAAGAGGAAATTTATTAACCCATCCAGTTGAACGAATAGTAACGATAGTGGAACCGATTTGAGGTGGGTTAATTTCTAAACTAAAAGTACCAACTAAACCAGTTGTTGGGTCGTTATATTCATGCACATAAGGACCAGGTGTGCTAGTCGCGTCAGTGAAGTCATCAGGGTCATGAGCTAAATGCCAACGATAATAATTAATACCAGCTTCAGCAATATGGAGTGCTTGTACTTTCGCAACGTGTTGATTATTTAATTTTTGTTGATAGAATACTACGCCTAAAAGACCAGTGATAATTATTAAAAATACACCAGTAAAAACAACTACCAGGATCATCATGCTACCTTTTAGATTATTGTTTTTTGTTTTTAATTTTTTAAACATTATAAGTTACTCTTAAGATTTCGTAGCTGCATATCAGTTTCTAAATCAAAATCAGTTGGTGCTCGGAAAGGATCAATATTAATACGTAAAAAAACATGCATGAGTTTTGTCTCAACGAGACGTGCTGGAGCTGGTAGGGGATTATTAATCGTGTCATATGGGTATTCTCCATTATAATATACAAAAATTGGTTGGGTATCATTACGCACATGTGTTGATATAATGGAGACCACCTCATTATCAGGGTTATAATCTAAAGGATTTCCACTTGGTTCTGTAATCCCTTTTTTTAAATCAGTACCATCAAGATAATAACGTATTCGTTCAGTATATACATCTTGGTCAATATCAGAAAAAAATATAATTTCTTGATCACCCGCAAGCTCCAGCGCATAGGAACCATTTTC
>Ga0172371_10010750_pt1 | contig 12319 bp, 10 predicted proteins | sample Lak12m_FD_114543 | JGI IMG/M metagenome (GOLD analysis project Ga0172371, IMG submission 114543) | Freshwater microbial communities from Kabuno Bay, South-Kivu, Congo - kab_022012_12m | ecosystem: Environmental > Aquatic > Freshwater > Lake | place: Democratic Republic of the Congo: South-Kivu... | reverse complement strand
CAACATTTTATCTGAAAGGTGATGTTCTTTCTATAAGTTCTTCTCTCCACCCGTGAAACGGGTGGTTTTTTGTTTCGGATGCTTCGCATCCTCAACTTTCTAAAGAAGGCAAAATAAAAAAGCGCCGCTTTAAGCGGCGCTTTTCTTTATTATCATTAAATAAAATATTCAAGTTTTTCAGTCGGTTCCCCCCCGCAGGTCGCGGACGATCAGGCCGACATCCTGCCCCCTTGCCTGCGCAATCTGGATCATCTGGGAAACCGTCACCAGCTTGTAACCCTGGTTGGTCAGGTCCCGGATCACCCTCTCGGCCGCATCGGCGGTCTGCTGGTAGATGTCGTGCATCAAGACGATGTCCCCGTCTCCCACGTAATTCATCACGTTATTATAGTCAATCTCCTCGTCCCTGTGTTTCCAGTCTTCCGGGTCCACCGTCCAAAGGATGCAGGCCCTGCCGATATTGCTCGCGATGCTATCCGTCACATTGCCGTAAGGCGGCCGTACCAGTATGGGGCGCGCGCCCACCGCGTCAAATATGGCCTGGTTGGTGCTTTCCACTTCGTCCATCATGTCCTCAGTGGAAATCTGCTTGAAATCCTTATGGTCGTAGCTGTGGTTGCCGATCTCGTTCCCGCTCTCGTATATCTCCTGCACCACTTCCGGGTATTCGTCTGCTAGTTCCCCCAGCAAAAAGAATGTCGCCACGCCGTTGTACTTTTTAAGCGCTTCCAAAACCTGACGGGTGGTTGAAGGGTTCGGGCCGTCGTCAAATGTGAGTGCGACAACTTTGTCCTCCGGGTCTATCCCTTCAATGCTAAAAGCGCTCATATCCCCCTCCCCGCCGATCAGAAAACTGGGAATATCTTCCCCCGTAGCCGCGTTCACCGTCACCCGGCCGTCGGGGTTTAAAATTTTCTGAGAAAGCACGTCCTGCAGTTCGTCAAATGTCAGCGCCGCTTCAAAACTGCCTGCGGCAGCGGGCGCGATCTGGTTCGCGTTGAAGTAGAAAACAACTTCTCCGTCCCCGACGGTGAAGTTGGTAAAATTGCTCTTGGTTGCCGCGGTCCCGCTCTCAAACATCTCCGCGCTAAAATTGCTTTTCAGGGCAGAGTTGTCTTCCAACTTGCCGCGCAGCAGTTTGGAGAGGGTTCCCGCATAATCGGTTTCGCTGTCAAAAACGTCGTCCAGCGCCATTTTTTCCTCTGTCTTCATGTCGTATGCAAAAGTAGTGATAAATCCGTTGGTGCGCGAAACGCCCGAATCGGCATCCGTAACCATCTTCAGGCTGAACACCGCGTCTTCCAGCATAAAAGGCTCGTATGTAATGGTCAGGTGGGGTTTTTCACCTTCGGATGTGATCCCCTGCCCTCTCTGCACTTCCTGCTTGAACTCGTCAATCTTTTTCTGTACCAGCGCGGCGATATCGGAAGAGATCGTATCCTTGTCCGAAACGCTCGGGTAATCCGCAAATATGAGGCAGTTTTCCTCAAAATCCGTAACCCGGTTGTTCTCCGTCCCGTCCATCTGCGGCACAGGCCTGCTTTCCATGTCGGCGAGCCACGTTTGACGGTCAATCTGTGAAACGGTCGCCGAAGGCTGGCTTTCCGCATTGATTGTTTCCTGGATCACGTCGCATCCGGAAAAAATTATGGTCATGGTAATGGCCGCCAGAAGGAGAGCCGTTATTTTTTTTGCCATTTTTTCGATACCCTTATTGTTATTTTATGATGCTTCCATCATCAATATCTTTAAATCAACGGCGCACACCGTCTGCCACGCCGTCCCTGCCATAATACCATAAAAAAGCCGGCCAATCAACCTCCGCCCGGTTCGGCCCGTCGCCTCCGTCTGTTCGTCCGCCCAAAGCGCTTATTTTATACCCTTGTTTTATAATACGGGTTGCGCGCTTTTAAACACATATAAAACAGAAAATCGCCTGTTATCATTCACTTTTCAGAATAGGCGGCGTCCACTGCGGACAACAGCTCGTCTATCCAAAGGCCCGCCTGCTTCGCCTCCCATGTCAGCTTTTTAAGTTTGCCAATGATCTCTTTTTTTTTCTCAAGCCGGAAGGTATTGATATTTTCCGCAATAAAATTACCCCTCCCTTTTTGGGAGCACAGGATCCCTTCCGCGAGGAGACCGGCGTACGATTTTTGAATGGTATTGGGATTCACCGCCAGGCGGACGGCCAGCTGGCGTACAGACAGAACGCGGTCTCCCGCCTTAAGGGAACCGTCCAATACCTCTGATATAATGTTTTGTGCGATCTGCTCAAAAATCGGCGTATCGGAATTTTTATCAATCAGCACGAAAAAACACCCCTTTTGTACTATCTGCTATAGTACACTTTGAGTCTATCGGGCCCTGCTGGTTTTGTCAACTTATTTCAAAGCGGTAATTTTTTTTTATATTTTCTCTTTAAAAATAACAACAAACATAATATAATATACCCCGTGGGTGATTTGGCGCACAATCTGAATAACACGGGATTTTAATTGATGCAATCAAATGCATTTTAATTAAAATAAATTTTTATGAGGAGGGTTTCTCTCATGGATTTTACCTATTTGGCTCTAATCGGCGCGGTTATCGGTCTGGTATTCGCACTCATACAGAGCCGGAACATCATGAAGAAGAGCGAAGGTTCGGATAAGGTTAAAAAGATCGCAGCTCTGATACGCAGAGGCGCGAACGCTTATCTGAAAAGGCAGTACAAAGGCGTTATTATATTTTTTATTGTTGTAACAATAATACTGATTGCACTGTCGGCTACCGGATTCACCACTTTCTTCGTTCCCATTGCTTTCGCAACAGGCGGCTTTTTCAGCGCCCTGTCCGGATTCATCGGGATGAAGATCGCTACCTACGCCAATTCCAGAACGGTCACGGCTGCGAAGTCGAGTCTCAATCAGGGACTGCGCGTAGCGTTTTCCAGCGGCACCGTTATGGGAATGACGGTTGTCGGCCTGGGGCTTCTGCTGCTAACTGTCTGGTACTTTATTCTAAGGGCAGTTTTTGTGGATGACCTGGCCCAGATTACGACAACCCTGCTGACCTGCGGAATGGGCGCGTCCAGTATGGCGCTGTTCGCACGTGTGGGCGGCGGTATTTTCACGAAAGCCGCCAACGTCGGTGCGGATCTTGTCGGCAAGGTTGAAGCCGGCATCCCTGAAGACGATCCCCGGAATCCTGCCGTTATCGCGGACAATGTGGGCGATAACGTCGGCGATGTCGCGGGTATGGGCGCAGACCTGTATGAATCCTATGTCGGTTCAATCATTTCCGCTGCGGCTTTGGCGGTCGCCGCCGGCTTGGGGGCTGCAGGCGTTCTGATTCCTCTCATTATGGCTGCTGTCGGAATCGTCGCCAGCGTGATCGGCACCTTCTTCGTTCATACAAAGGAGAACGCATCGCAAAAAACGCTGCTGGCCGCGCTGCGCAAAGGCGTATATATCAGTTCCGTTATTATAGCGGTGGTCAGCTTCTTTGTGGTTCAGAATGTATTGGGCGCGCAGCACATCGGTATATTCGCAGCCATCGTCAGCGGACTTGTAGCAGGAATGTTGATTGGGTTCTATACGGAATATTCCACCAGCGATACCTATAAACCAACGCGCAATCTTTCGGATTCGACCAGCGGCGGCCCGGCAACCGTTATCATCAGCGGGCTTGCCCTTGGGATGCGCAGCACATTCTTCCCGATAATCATCGTAGCTGTGAGCGTTCTTATCAGCTTTTTTGCAGCCGGAGGCGGCCAGAACTTCAATTTAGGCCTCTATGCGGTAGGCATTTCGGCTGTGGGCATGCTTAGTACGCTTGGCATCACCTTGGCTACGGATGCTTACGGTCCGGTTGCGGACAATGCAGGCGGAATCGCGGAAATGGCCGGGGAACCGCCTGAAGTGCGCCAGCGTACGGATGCTCTGGATTCGCTTGGCAATACCACCGCTGCTTCCGGCAAAGGCTTCGCTATCGGTTCTGCGGCGCTCACGGCCCTCGCGCTGATTGCCACCTTTGTCACGCAAGCGCAGTCGCTAGGCGCAAAATTTGAACTTTCCCTCTTGAATCCGCCTTTGTTGATGGGCCTTTTCATAGGTGTTATGCTGCCCTTCATGTTCTCTTCCATGACTATGTCTGCGGTTGGCAACGCGGCTCAAAAAATTGTTGTTGAAGTCCGGCGGCAATTCCGGGAAATCAAAGGGCTTATGGAAGGAAAAGCGGAACCGGATTATGAGGCATGTGTGGATATCTGCACACGCTCAGCACAAAAACTGATGATTCTTCCTGCCATCGTAACAATTATTGCTCCCATCATTGTTGGCATTATTCTTGGTGTCAGCGGCGTTGTCGGCATGCTGGCCGGTGCTACGGCATCCGGGTTTGTTCTAGCCATCATGATGGCTAATGCCGGCGGAGCATGGGATAACGCAAAAAAATATATTGAAGGCGGCGCGCATGGCGGTAAAGGTTCGGATGCCCATAAAGCAGCCGTTGTTGGGGATACGGTAGGTGATCCTTTCAAGGATACGTCCGGCCCTTCCATCAATATACTTATTAAACTGTTAAGCATTATCTCGGTAGTATTTGCTTCATTTATTATCGCGGTAAACAGCGGAATATCTATTTTCTAAATGTTTTAAAAGAGAACCGTCTTTTCAAAAGGCGGTTCTCTTTTAGTCTAAAATTATCATAAAACAAATAATCAATTGACTTTTAAATACATGATGATAGAATGATAATGACTATTTATGTGGTTTGGAGAATATAATGTCGGCAAAAAATAAAATAGCTTATATCATCATCAAAACGGCTATAGACTATATCGCCGCAATTATATTAACTATTGTATTATCCCCATTATTTTTAATTATTAGTATTTGCATAGCCTGTGATTCAAAGGGGCCCGTCATATACAAACAGGAAAGGCTCGGTAAAGGCGGTCGTCCTTTTATGCTATATAAATTCAGAACAATGGGGATCGATGCTGAAAAAGACGGCGCACAATGGGCGGATACGGACGATCCCAGGGCAACAAATTTCGGCAGATTTTTACGGAAAAAGCGTCTTGACGAACTACCGCAGTTTATCAATGTCCTGCGGCATGAGATGTCGTTTGTTGGTCCCCGTCCCGAACGAGAGGTCTTCCACAGCGAATTTATAAAAACAATACCGGAGTTCGACAATCGTTTATCCGTTCTTCCGGGTATCACCGGTTTTGCACAAATAAGCGGGGGGTATGATCTTTCTCCCGCAGAAAAGCTGATTTATGACCTTGCATACATTGAAAAGCGTTCCTTAAAACTGGATGTCTTCATCGTTCTGCGTACAATACGCGTAATGTTTTCGCATGAGGGCGCAAGATAACTGAGATAACTGTATTGATATAAAAAAGGCCGTATATATACGGCCTTTTTCATGTTTTTAAGTAACAGTTTTTAAAAGGCAATTTCATAAATCTCCCGGATATCTTTTTCTTTCAATACGGCAAAACTGCCTACGCTGCCGCCCGAATGCTCCGCTGCCGCTTTTGCCATTCGATCGAGGCGCGTTTTGTCCGGGATCCCAAGCTCACGGAGGCTGGTTGGCATTCCTATTCCCGATAAAAATCCTATAAGTTTTTCAATTCCCTGTATAATCGTCCACTCCGGGTCTTCCGGGCGATACTCGATATCAAAAATTCGGATCGCAAACTGCAGGAAACGTCCCATATCTTTTTTGTAAACATATTTCATCCATGCAGGGAAAACCGCCGAGAGCCCTGCCCCATGTGAAACGTCATAATCTGCGGATAATTCGTGTTCAATCATGTGCGATCCCCAGTCCTGTTCCCGGCCGACGCCTGCCGTATTATCGTGCGCTATCTTGCATGCCCACATAATCTCGGCACGCGCGTCATAATCTTCAGGATTATCCAAAACAACCGGCGCGTATCTCATCAAGGAACGAACCAGTCCCTCGCACATTCTATCGGTTGTATCAACGGCTTTTGTTTTTGTAAAATAACTCTCAAAAACGTGAGCAATCGCATCCGCGATGCCGCCGGCCGTATGATATGCCGGTACGGTATATGTAAGTACCGGATTCAATATGGAAAACACGGGACGAAGCACCTCGCTGTCACAGGCAAGTTTTTCACCGGATTTATCGTTTGTAATAACGCACCCGTTGGAAGATTCGCTTCCGGCGCCAGGAATCGTTAAAATAGTTGCAACAGGGAGAGCCTTGCCGGGTTTTTCACCCTGGACAAAGAATCTCTGCCACAAATCTCCGTCATTCACGGCTCCGATCGCAATCGCCTTGGCAGAATCGATCACGCTGCCTCCCCCAACCGCCAAAACAAGCCCGATGCCTTTCTCCCGGCAAATTCGAACGCCTTCGCATGCAAGAGAATATCTTGGATTTGCCTGGACTCCGCCCAGTTCAAACACTTCGATCTTTGCGTTTTTCAAAGAATTTAAAACCCTGTCTATCAATCCGGTTTTTTTCGCAGACTGACTCCCGTAATGCAGCAGTACTTTATTTGAAAAACGCGCCGCTTCCTTTCCGGCCATATCTTCCGTCTCCCTGCCAAAAATCACTTTTGTTGGATTATAGTAAATATCATTTAACATATTGGCCCTCCTGTTATATTTTTAATATTTTTTTTGCATTTAAATAGAATATCTTTTCCAAATCGTTTTTTGAAAGGCCAAGCGAACGGATCAGTTGAACCTCATCCCCTGCATGGCTCCAAGGCAAATCGCTTCCGAACAATATTCGCTCTGCCCCATGCGCTCTGATGATCTGTGCTGCCAAATTAGGAGGTATCTTTCCCATTGCATAAGCGGTATCCAGGTATATTTCTTTTCCGCAAAGGCTATCGAGCGCTTGTTCCCACATCATATATCCGCCAAAATGTGCTGCAACCACCGTTGCCCCCTCCAGGGGTTTCAATGCTTTTGCGAGATAGGCGGGCGTCATGTGTACCGGCGGGTACAGCCCGATATCCACTCCGCAATGAAAAACAACGGTCATTCCTTTCTTAGCGATCTTTTCATAGATCGGCGTCATTTTTTTATCATCACCATAAAATTGCTGATAATCAGGATGGAGTTTTATTCCATATAACCCCATATCGGATATCCTGTCTATTTCAGAAAGTGCATCCGGCGCATCCGGGTGCACGGAACCAAACGAAATAAGCCTCCCTCCGTTTACAGAAGCCGCAAAATCATTGACTGATTTCTGTTGGCTGGGATTGGTCGCCACGCTTAAGACGACTGCCAAATCCAACCCGTTTTCGTCCATAAACCCAATAAGTCCTTTTTTTGTTCCGTTATAAAAGGAACGTGCGCCCCCGGCGTTTAAGGAAAGCTTTTGGATCGCGTTGGGTGCAACGGAATCCGGAAAAATGTGCGTATGAAAGTCTATCAGCATATATGCCTCCAGGAAAATATGTCCCATACTTCTGTGTTAACATATTATCCCGCAGGATAAATTATGTCAACCGTATTTGCGCTATAAAACAAAGACTCCTGCCATAAGGCAGGAGTCCTGTTTAGGGAAGAACATCAGGTGTGTTTCTCTTTAAGGTTTCCTTTTTCTTTTCTGATTTCAACCATACGTTTTGCATACGGTTTGTTATAGACCGCACAGCCGACAGGCTCCTGCCGAATCAAAAATTCAATGCAATTGTCGCATGCCGTGCACCATTTGATTTCAGAATCACGGCCTTCCATCATTTTCTGCGGCAGATAAGGATCGGCAAACGATTGCCTTCCCAGTCCGATCATATCAACAATACCTTCGTTAATGTTTTTATTGCCCCAGAATTTAAGCGTATTCTTTTCAGGCGCTACCGCTTGGAACGGCTGTTTCCCATCCCGATAAATCGAATAATCGGAACCGATCACTACCGTATCTTTCTTTAAATTGTCTCTGCATACCTTTTGGAAATAGAAGTGGAAATAGCCGTGGTCCGGTATTTTCCTGTCCGTTTGGGATAAAGCCAGCGTATGGGAAGGTGAGCCGGCAGACTGCCAAATATAGTTGGCGCCGCGCGCCTCCAGTCCTTTAATCAGGGATATGGACTCTGTCAGGTCCATAAGTCCGGTATCCGGCCCTGCGGAACCCTGGCCGCCCGGGAATCCTTCAAAAATAGATACTTTTGAGCCCACCAGGAAGTTCGGATCGTTGACTTCTTTCCTTACTCTTTCGGTCATATCGAACGCATAACGGCTCCTGTTTTCCCAGCTGCCGCCATACTTCCAGTTCTCCTTGTTGAAGGGGCGCAGTATCTGCGAACCCAGGTATCCATGGCAGAATTTCAAATCAACGCCATCCGCGCCGACTTCATGCGCAATTTTCGCAGCCAGCACAAAATTATCTATCACATTATCAACTTCTTCAACGGAAAGCTGCCTTGAATTTTCATAACCATATAAGGGCTCCTTTGTTACGCGTACGCGCTCGGAAAATCCCGGATGGCTGATCTCTCCGGAATGGGTAAGCTGAAAAATAAGCACGTTGTTTTTATTAATACTTTTCAGGTGTTCAACAAACTTTTTCAGTGCGGCAACATTCCTGGGCATAATACTCAGCTGGTTTTGCCTGGAACGGCTCTCATATTGGATGGTGATCGCTTCCAGGTTAATAAGCCCTGCCTGTCCTTCAAACAGTTTTTCATACCGTTCATACGTCTTTGGGCTCGGATTTCCGTTTTCGTCCGCATCGCAACATTCCATTGCATTCCAGGCGAAACGGTTAGGCGCCACTTTATTCCCGATTTTTATCGGCGTATACAATACATCTTTTTCACTCATAAGTAATACCTCCCTATTTTTCTAAGAACAAATGGTTCTTAAATATCCATACTTTCATGTTTTTATCATAATCGAGGATTATGCAACACACAACCCCAACCATACCCCTAGTTTACCCTAGGTAAAAACTGGGGTTTCGGTTGACAAAGCATATTCCCCCAAGCTATACTTATATATGGGAGGTTCGAAATGGAAAAAGAGAACCAAAAACATACGGACTGGGTATTCACACCCGACATCAACACAACGATATCTGTCAAGAACGAAGCGCAGTTCCTGTCCAGCGACCAGCTCTTTAAAACGATACTGGAAAGCATACAGGACGGCGTGAGTGTTCTTGATATTAACCTTACGATCAAATATATCAATACGTCCATGAAATACTGGTACACCGGGGAAGATACGGCCATCGGTAAAAAATGCTATGAGATATACCATAACCGCACGTCTCCCTGCACAGCCTGTCCTACCCTTCGCGCAATCCAGACGGCAAAACCACAGATGGAAAAGGTCCAGTACTCAACAAAAGGGAAAAACCAGGGCTGGCAGCAGCTTTACGCCGTTCCGGTGGTCGATCAGGATCAAAAAGTGATCCTGGTCATTGAGTATATCCGGGATATCACTTTCCAGCGGCGGATTGAATACAATTTGCAGGAACTGGAACATCGGTTTGAAGCAATGGAAAAACAGAACGAAATGCTGATGCAGATACTTGCGCAGCGGGAACAATACAGGGAGGAACTGGAGGCAACCATTACCAGTAATGTTGAAAAATTCATAAAGCCCTCCCTCAATTACCTTAAAAAAAGTGTCCGGGAACAGGACGTTAACATGGTCAACGGCCTGATTGACGAAATCGTCTACCCCATCACAAAAAAACGCCCTTCCGCCATAGCAATGCTTTCCCCAAGGGAACTCCAGGTTTGTGCGCTTATCAAGGAAGGAAACGTCAGCAAAGAGATTGCGGATAAACTTTTCATCACACAGAAAACGGTGGATTACCATCGCATCAATATCAGAAAAAAACTCGGCATCAAGCGTTCTACCAGCCTGCGTTCCTATCTTGAAACGCACCTGTAAGATCATTCTGTCTTGTTCATTGAATCATTTGGCCTAGGAGGTTTTATATGTCAGAATTCAGACAAATCATTCCGGAAGATTTTAAGGGGAACCCGTTTTCCATGATCGGCTCAGACTGTATGTTGGTCTGCGCCCAAAAAAAAGACGGCAGCATTAACGCGATGACCGCCGCCTGGGGCGGTCTGGGGGTTATGTGGGGCAAAAATGTCGCGTTCGTTGTTATCCGCCCGCAGCGTTTCACCAAGGAATTCGTAGACGGATCGGAAGGTTTGTCTCTGACTTTCTTTGGAAAAGACTATAAAAAAATGATGAGCTATATGGGATCGGTATCAGGACGCGACGAAGATAAAATCAAAAAAATGGGCCTTTCCGTAACAAAAGACGGAGATATCCCCTATTTTGGAGAGGCGCAGACCGTCCTGATATGCAGAAAACTATATGCGCAGGATATGAAGGCCGATTGCTTTATCGATAAACAGCCGGATCACATGTGGTATCCGGCGAAAGATTACCACACCCTGTATATAGCGGAAATCGAAAAAATATTAGTAAAATAAAAAACGCCTCTCTTTAAAAATAAGCTCCGCAAACATTGTTCCTGGCGTTTTGAACACTGCAAAAAACAGGCCTGCCTTTTGGGCAAGCCTGTTTTTATGGTTCAAAATATTAAATGATTTATAAATCAAACGGCCGCAGCCTTGTTTCTATTTTGTATTTTATGTGCAAGGGCAACCATGACCGCGCTGCCCGCCAGCATGGAAAAAATGATATACAGGGGAACGGTGAACCCCATCGTCTCGGCCATCCGGCCCATCCACAGCGGAGCGGTGATCCCTCCCAAATTGAGCGCAATTAAAAGCACGGAAGAAGCCGCAGCCGACCTGCCCGGGAAAAGATCGCATATCAGATAAATAAAAGCCGGGCCGAAAACGCCCTGAAGGGCGCCTCCCAGCACAACAAACACCATGGCCGCCCCCACGCTGACCGGTACAAGCGCGAGCGAAACCAGCATGCTCGCCCCTGAAAGCACACATAAAAGAATACACATTTTCAATATACTGAACCGGTTGAACCAATAGGGAGAAAAGATGCGGAAAACCAGCATTCCTGCAAAAAAAAGCGTAAGCGCTACGCCGGAAAACCAAAAACTGACGTTTGCTCCCTCGATCAGATAGGATGGGTACCAGGAAACGAGTCCTCTCTGAAAAGAAAAATACAGTATTCCTGCCCCAAGCATCGCCCAGGCCGCGGGATACCGGAATATCCCGCCCAAATCGCGCACGGCTTCGGGGCCTTTTTTCGGGGTATCGTGCACCTGCATTCTTCTTGATGCCGCCGCCAAAATTCCTATTGCCGCAAACCCGGCAATCCCTACGATCAAAAAAGGCCGGCTGAAACTGGCAAAAACATTGGGGTCAACTACGGCCGTTGCAAAAAACGGCCCGATTACGGCGCCCACCGCATACGTCATATGCAGCATGGGAAGCGCGGTTTTTTTACGGTCCGGAAAAATATCCACAATAGCGGCATTACCCATAATATCTATGAAGGTATATCCCACACCGGCTACCAGTGCAAACAGAAGCACCTGCATATAGTTTGTCCCAAAGGCCGTAAAAAGGCTTCCCGCCGCCAGCATGGCGGTTCCGAAGGCAATCGCCTTCAGCCTTCCCATTTTGTCTCCAAAAAACAGCAGCAGCAGGGAAACGGATAATCCTCCGGCCGACTGCAGGGTGGTCAAAAACCCCTGCTCGGTGGTGCCTGTTCCCAAAAAGCCCATCATTACCGTTGCTTCGGCTCCGTACAGGCATGCAAACACCGCATATATAATCATGATAATAAAAATGGATAACAATAAAAATTTTTCTCTGCCGTTAAACATTCGGCCCATTCTCCGTTCGTGCCGCATAATTAAAATAGTTTTTCTGTTATCAGCGCGGTTCTGCGCAGGTTTCAACAGGCCCTACGGTCTTGTTTTTCCCCTTGTTCATCCTGTGCGCAAGGGCAATCAGCCCGACGCTGCCGATCAGCATAAAGGAAATGATATACAGCGGAATGGTATACCCCCCCAGCTGGTCCTTCATCCAGCCCATCCATAAGGGCGAAGTAATCCCGCCCAGATTGATGGCAATCATAACGACGCCCGATGCGGACGCGGCTTTTCCCGGGAACATATCGCAGATCAGAAATACATACGCCGCAACAAAGGCTCCCTGCAGGATGCCCGCCGCAATGGCTAAAGTGACCGCCAGCGCGACAGATACCGGGGCGACGGCAACCGATGCAATCATGCATACGGCGCATAAGATTGTCATCAATATCGTCATTTTTAAAATACTGAACCTGTTGAACAGCATGGGCGATACGATGCGGCAGGCCAGCGATCCGAGGAAAAACAGGGTCGTCGCCAGCCCGGAAAAAGCGAAAGTCGTTTG
>Ga0172371_10010749_pt1 | contig 12321 bp, 11 predicted proteins | sample Lak12m_FD_114543 | JGI IMG/M metagenome (GOLD analysis project Ga0172371, IMG submission 114543) | Freshwater microbial communities from Kabuno Bay, South-Kivu, Congo - kab_022012_12m | ecosystem: Environmental > Aquatic > Freshwater > Lake | place: Democratic Republic of the Congo: South-Kivu... | reverse complement strand
CAATATAGCCTATATCGTGAAAGCAAGGGTTGTCGTATTAAGGGATCTTGGACCTGCATTATCACCTTTTAATTCATTCTTGTTCCTGCAGGGATTGGAAACACTGCCAATACGGATGATAAAACACAGTGAAAACGCTCTTGCAGTTGCAAAATACCTCAAAGCCAATCCTTTGGTTTCATGGGTAAATTATCCCGGACTTGATTTGAGCCCTGAAAAAGAAAGAGTAAAAAAATATCTGCCTAAAGGTGCGGGCGCAATCATAGGATTTGGAATTAATGGAGGAATTGAAGCTGGCAAGAAATTCATCAATTCTTTGCAGCTGATATCCCATCTTGCAAATGTCGGTGATGCTAAGACTTTGGCAATTCATCCGGCAACAACAACTCATCAGCAATTATCTGAAGAAGAGCAGCTTGCAACGGGTGTAACTCCAGATTTTATAAGACTTTCAATAGGACTCGAGCATATTGATGATATTGTTGAGGATATTGAACAGGCATTAAAAAAATCCCAAAAATAATATAGGAAGATTTATAAGAAGATCTAAAACATATAAAGAAATAAAATATAAGGAGACTAGAATGTCAAAAATTTATGAAGATATAACAAAAACGGTTGGTAATACACCTCTTGTAAAAATAAATAAATTAAATAAAAATCCCAACACTATACTTGTCAAACTGGAATCTTTTAATCCTTATTCAAGTGTGAAAGACAGGATAGGCATTGCCATGATCGAAGCTGCGGAAAAAGAAGGGAAAATTAATAAAGATACAGTGATTATTGAACCTACTAGTGGTAATACTGGTATTTCTTTAGCATTTGTTGCAGCGGCAAAAGGCTATAAATTGATCCTGACAATGCCCGAAACAATGAGTATTGAACGAAGGCAGCTGCTAAAAATCCTGGGTGCAGAACTTATGCTCACAGATGGCACAAAAGGAATGAGCGGAGCAGTTGCAAAGGCCGGTGAACTGGTGGCTGAAACCAAAAACAGTTTCATGCCACAGCAGTTTAACAATCAGGCAAATCCTGAAATTCATAAAAAAACAACAGCAATAGAAATACTTAATGATACTGACGGAAAAGTTGATATCTTCATTGCAGGAATTGGTACCGGCGGTACAATTACCGGAGTTGGTGAAATTTTAAGAAAGAAGAACCCGAATGTTAAAGTAATTGCAGTCGAGCCCAAGGATTCACCCGTTCTCTCGGGGGGCGCACCCGGACCTCATAAAATCCAGGGAATTGGAGCAGGTTTTATACCGCAAGTGTTAAACAGGGATATAATAGATGAAATTATTTTAGTTTCAAATGAAGATGCCGGTGAAACAGCCCGCCAACTGGCAAAAACCGAAGGAATACTGGTAGGAATATCAAGCGGCGCAGCATTTTGGGCAGCTATTGAAGTGGCTAAAAGAAAAGAAAACAAGGATAAAACAATTGTAGTAATACTTCCTGATAGTGGTGAAAGATATCTGTCTACCTGGCTTTTTCAAAACAATTGAAATAATAAATTATTAAAGCTAATATCCGATTATTATAAACAGTTGTTTATTTATAAAAATATAAAAATTAGATCTTCCATGGACAAAAAGGTAAAACTAAATAGCAATAATAGTGTGGGAATTGTAAAAACAAAGTTTTTCAATTTTGCAGAAAAGCCAGATGAGCTTATTTTGTCAAATGGCATAAAATTGGGCCCTATAACTATTGCATATGAAACTTATGGCGAGCTTAATAGCAAGAAAAGCAATGCAATTCTGGTGTTCCATGCACTGTCAGGGGATTCTCATGCAGCAGGCTATAACAGCCCGGATGACACTAAGCCAGGCTGGTGGGATATAATGATTGGACCTGGCAAACCTTTTGATACCAAAAAGTTTTTTGTTATTTGCGCAAATGTCATTGGTGGTTGTAAAGGTTCTACCGGGCCTGCCTCAATAAATCCGGAAACAGGAAAACCTTTTGGCCTGGCATTTCCGGTTGTCTCAATCAAAGACATGCTCATACCCCAGAAAAAATTGCTGGAGCATTTGGGAATCAAAAAACTATTCTGCATTGGCGGCGGTTCCATGGGTGGCATGCAAGCCCTTCAGTGGCTGGTCACCTACCCTGGCACCACACAGGGTGCAATGCTTATAGCAACTTCTCCTACCCATACTGCCCAGGCAATTGCTTTTAACAGCGTTGGCAGGTTTGCAATAATTTCTGACCCTAACTGGAATAATGGAAATTACTATGGTATGGAAATACCAAAGATTGGACTCTCAATTGCCAGGATGATTGGACATATAACATACTTAAGCGAAGAATCAATGCACAAGAAATTTGGAAGAGAATCCATTAAGGTTGCCAACAGCCCACTCGCTAACTTCATTAGAGAATTTGAAGTTGAAAGTTACCTGCAGCACCAGGGTGAAAGTTTCATAAAGAGATTCGATGCAAATTCTTATCTTTATATTAGTAAAGCAATTGATGATTTTGATATAACAGACGGTTACAATAATCTTTCGGAAGCATTCCAGAATATCAAAGCAAAATGTCTGGTTATATCTTTTACTTCTGACTGGCTTTATCCAAAAGAGCAGTCTATGCAAATAGTTAAGGCTTTAAAAATAAACGGCATAGAAACTACCTATACCAATTTCGAAGCTGAGTATGGACATGATTCTTTTTTGATTGAAGATGAAAGACTGAAAAAACTATTTGCGGGATTTTTATCATCACTTGGAACGGCATCCGGAGAGTAAAATAATTGAAAAAACTTGGAATTATAAAAGATTGGGTTAAAGAAGAAAGTAAAATATTGGTTCTTGGCAGCGGCGAGGGTGAAATTTTAAAAATTCTTGGCGGAGAAAAAAAGACTCATGGCTTTGGAATTGATATTGATGAAGAAAAAGTTTTTCAGGCTATTTCCCAGGGCTTATCAGTCATTCAGGGGGATATTAATAAAGACCTTTCAGATTATCCTAAAAAATCATTCGACTATGTCATTGCTCACGACATTATCCAGATTATGAATAACCCTGATAAAACTTTGAAAAAATGTCTTGAAATTGGCAATAAAGTCATAGTGAGTTTCCCAAATTTTGCTTATATAAAAATCAGGCTTTATATCATGTTGTCGGGCAGAATGCCAAAAACTAAACTTCTGCCTTATGAGTGGTATAACACTCCAAACATTCACCTTTTTACAATCAAAGATTTCAAGGAACTTTGCGCTAAAGAAAAAATTAAAATAATTTCTGAAAGATTCAGCGGTTTCGGGAAAAAAGAAATTCCAGGCTTTCTTATTCCGAATATTTTTGCGGAGTTTGCTTACTTCCTAATTGAATGATATTTCTTCCTGCTCTACCAGGTTCCCATGGCTGTCTAAAACATTACAGATCCAGCTTTCTTTTTTCACATCAATACGCAAGAAATGATAAAAGCCTCCTTTTTCCTTTGAAACATATGGATAAGCTCCACTGCATCCTGTAATAATATATTCGGTACCATCAATATTCTGCTTGTTAAAAAGGTGCTCATGACCATGAAAAACTCCATCAACATTAAACTTTTTAAAAAGCTCTCTGATATAATCCTGGTTTTTCTTGCTGGAAAAAGCCACATGTTTGGAGCCATCAGTAATACAATCTGGATTTAAAACTGAGTACACAGGAGGATGTATAAAAATAAATACTTCTTCATCTTTCATTTTAGTAAGTACGCTCTCGAGCCATGAAAGCTCCTGTCCTTTTACTGCACCCCAATTGCCAGGCTCATAAGCATCCAATATTATGAAATTTATATCTTCAAATTTAAAACTATAAAAGAATTCTGATTTAGAATCAGGTAATTCTGATTTGGAATTCAGGCTTTTGCTTAACTTTAAAAATTTTTCAAAAAACTCCCTTGAAACACTGCTCGCAACATCATGATTTCCGGGAGATATGTACATGGGTAAGGCAAGTACGCTGGTTGTATGAATATAGTCTGAGAATTGCCTCTCAAGGATTGATGGGTTTTGAGTATTTCCCATTATTATGTCTCCTGTATTTACAAAGAAAGATGGATTTTCATGCTTCATCGAATTTAAGATTTCCTGAAAAACAGCAGGCTGAGGAAGCTCGTTATTTGCAGGCCTATTGTCACCTGCAACCGTAAAACTGAACAAGATCTTATCTTCTACGGTCTGGGTTGTTGTAGAAGTGGTAGACACATCATCTGCTGCCCCAGTGGCTTCGCTACCGGTTTTTCCACTATCCGCTGTAACGGTGGCCCCATTATCAGTGGTTTCGTTAACCGTGGTTCCACTGATTGAAGTCTGGCTACCCGAGTCTTGGGTCGATTCGCTGACAAGAGATTGCCTGGTTGATATTTGTCCTTTGCAACCTATAAATCCTATAAAAACCGATATGGAATATATCAGGAGAAGTAAAAGTATTATTGGTATTACTTTTTTACTGCTATCCTTCATTATTCAAAAATTATAACATTTTAAAATATTTTGTAATTTAAAAATTATTCGAATTCTGACACTTGACAATAATCATTTCGGTTCCCTAACTCCGATGAGGTTTGATTATTTTGACATACTTATTTAATATACTTTTGTGGTAAAATTAACATATTTAAATCTAATTCCAAAACATTATTTTATCTTATAAAGGAAAGCATGATAAAAAACTCTAAGACTCTAGAAAATTTTGAGAAAAAATATATCAAAAAAAACAATCTAACTTTTAAAGAAAAGTTAGCAATATATGAAAGCCTATGGGCTGAAGCCTTATGGATGAAAGTATTGCCGTCTAAAGACCCACTTGAAGGTATTGAGATCGATATAAAAATTGCCTGGATTTTAAATTCACTCCATAAAAAATAAATTCATAGTAATAGCATAAAAATATGTTTGAAGAAATATTAGCTAAAGTAAGTAATTTTTTAAATAAATTATCAATTCCCTATATGGTAATTGGGGGTCAGGCTGTCCTGCTTCATGGCGAACCACGTTTAACCCGCGATATTGATATTACTCTTGGAATAGGCATAGAAAAATCTGAACTGATTATCGAAAATTTGAAAGAGATTAATTTAAAACCTTTGCCTGAAAATACCAGGGATTTTATAAATAAGACTTTTGTGCTTCCTCTAGAAGATACTAATACAAGAGTAAGAATCGATTTTATTTTTTCTCAAACTGATTATGAAAAAAGGGCTATAAACAGGTCTATTAAAATAAACTTAAAAGGTGTTAAGGTAAATTTTTCTACAGTTGAAGATTTGCTAATTCACAAAATCTTTGCCGGACGACCAAAAGATTTGGAAGATGTTAAAATATTAATATTAAAAAATCCTGGAATTAATAAAAATTATGTAAGGAAATGGTTGACGGACTTTGATAAAACTTTAGAGAATAAAAATTTCCTTATACAATTTAATGAGATAATTAAACAACTTTAACAGTTAAATAAAAATTTAACTTTGAAAAAAGATTTAGGGCTAATTCCCGCCTTTAAAGGTCAGCACCACTTTTATAGTCTTTAAGAAAATTTTAAAATCCATAAAAGTTTTATATTCATACACATATATTCTGTCAAACTCTGCCTTCTCAGGAATTGTTATGTCGTCTCTTCCATTTACCTGTGCCAGTCCCGTCAACCCTGGCCGTACTTTGTCGGTGCCTATTTCTTTCCTGAGCCTTATTTGCTCCACCTGCCCCAGGTGAGAAGGCCTGGGGCCCACAAAACTCATATCACCTTTTAAAATGTTAAAAAGCTGGGGGAATTCATCAATGCTGAACCTGCGTAAAAACTTTCCAATCTTTGTAACTTTTTTTTCCCGGTCTTTGAGTTCTTCGGCAGGAAGGTCTATTGTGCCTTCTCTCATTGACCTGAATTTAATAATGTTAAAATATTGGCTGTACAGCCCAACTCTTTTTTGCAGGAAAAAAACACTGCCCGGGGAATCAATTTTGATAAGAAGCGATATTATAATCCAGAATGGTAAAAATATTATTATCAGGATGATCGCAACAGATATATCAAAAGACCTTTTTAGAAACTTACGGATCATAGCATATACCACATTTCTTTTTCATTAAAATCAGGTATCAGCCGTTTTAGGTCTTTAAACAAGTTTCTATAGTCATAAGTTTCTATTTCTTTTTCAATACTGAATAAAATGTTGGAAAGCTCTTCCTTATCAAAAGACCCATTATCCTTTGCTTCAAAAATATGTTTGAACCTGCTTTCAGTAAGAACTTCGTCTTCACTTATTATCTCTTCGGTAATTTTTTCACCTTCTCTTGGACCGGTATATATAATTTCAATATCTATGTGCGGCTCCATGCCGTACAACTTGATCATATTAGTAGCAAGGTCCAGAATACTTATCGGTTCTCCCATATTTAAAACATAAACCTCTCCACCGCTTCCCATAATGCACGCCTGTATGGCAAGCTGGCTGGCTTCAGGGATAGTCATGAGATATCTGTTCATTTTTGGGTGGGTTACTTTAACGGGTCCGCCCGAGCTTATCTGTTCTTTAAAAATATTTACAACACTTCCATGGCTTTCCAGAACATTGCCAAATCTTACAATCATAAATTTTGTACTGTTTTCTTTTGATATTGACTGGAGGTATTTTTCTGCAAGAAGCTTTGAAATTCCCATTACGTTTTTTGGCTTTACAGCCTTATCTGTAGAAAGCATTACAAACCTTTTTACTTTTGTTTCTATGGCAATTTTTGCCAGAATCTTGGTGCCAAGATAATTATTTCGGATTGCAGCCTCCGGATTTAACTGCATTAGTGGCACATGCTTGTATGCGGCAGTATGAAAAACTATTGAAGGATGGTATCTTTTAAATACAGAGCTCATCAATTTTTTTTCTCTAATATCAGCAACTATAGGAATTAGCGAGTTAAAATTAAACTTATTTTTAAGCTCTTCTTCAATTAAAAACAAATTATTTTCAGAGTGATCTATGATTATAAGTTTTGAAGGTCCAAATCTTAAAAGCTGCTTGCAGATTTCTGAACCTATTGAGCCGCCAGCGCCTGTAATTAAAATTATATTATCTTTAAATTCCGAAGCCAGCTCCGGGATTTTAACTTTTATCGGTTCCCTGCCCAAAATGTCTTCGACCCCGATGTCTCTAATCTGGTCAAGGTAAACCTTGCCGTCAATTACTTCGTAAAGGCTTGGAGATGTTTTACAAATTACACCTGCTCCTTTAGCTCTAAGTGTTATATCCTTTCGAACTATCCCTGGCGCTGAAGGCATTGCAACAAGAATTTCGTCTATCGCAAACTTTTGTATTGTGTCTTCCAGGCTGGATAAAGATCCCAGGACTTTTATACCGTGGATATGATTGTTTAATTTCATTCTGTCATCATCTAAAAATCCTACGGGTATATATTCGCTGTTTCGCTGTCTTATCATTTCCCTTACAATCATTTCACCGGCATCACCGGCACCGACAATCAGGACTCTCTTTTTTCTGATACCCCTTTTCCCAAACCTGAGTTCATTAAAAAACCTTTCAGAAAACCGCGAAATTATCATTAGAAGCAAAGTTATCAGGTAGTCAATGATTAAAATACTTCGGGGAAAATACGGGAGCACAAAGACACGACCGAACCAATTAACAGGCTGGCTCAATATATAAAAAATTACACCCATTACTATGATTGATAACGTAACTGCTTCGACAATAGCAACCATGTCCTTGATTGAAGCGTATTTCCAGACCCTTCGGTATATCCCGAAAATAAAAAACATAACAATCTTTACAAGGATTATTATCAGGACATAGGTTCCAATATAATTTGAATACTGGGAAAATATGGTCCCGCTTATACTTATATTTATTACTCCACGCAGAAAAAAGGAAATAATAAAAGAAGAAAAAATTATAAGTATGTCAAATATTACAAGTCTTGTTATTTTAAGTGCCGAGCTTCTTTTCATATGCCAATTATAGCACAGAATTTAAGGTATTTTGCCTACTGTTGTATATTTTCTTTGTAGTCCTTGCCAAGAATTACAATCACATCTGCTGTTGAATAATAATTGCTCCATTTGCTGCTATATTGTTCAACCTCGTAACTGTTTAAGATCAGAGCGAGCTGCTCAGCATTTTGCTGTTTGCCATTTTTATATATTATCTTTGTTTTCTCAAAATTATAGTTTTCAGCATTGGCGATGCCTTTTACTTTAAATTCATATTTTTTAATATAATTCTGAAAATCTGTAGCAGAACCTTTAATGCCACAACCGTTATAAATCATTACCGAAGTCTTTTTAGTAATTGTCCTGTCCAATGTCACACCTATGTTTACATCTATTTCAAGCGGGATGACACCTTTCTGGGAAAACCATGCTACTGTTTCATGAACCAGGTCATAAGCCAGCACATATCTTCCAGGCTTATCGGGAGCAGTTATAAGCATTGCAACAGTTCCATTTTCATTGTGATCTATATTGTTTGGCAGCTCACCGCTGTCACTATCATATACAACAACTTCTCTTGTATCTCTATTATACCAGTGAACTCCCAGGTCAACCCTTTTTTGGCCTGAATTGCTCCAAAGCAAGTAACCTGTATTTGTAACCGTGATTTTAGTTTCAAATTTCTGGCCTGGCAAGACTTCATTTGGAGTTGTCCTATTATCATTATATTGCGCTGCGTACAATACATTTACAGCAACATACTTTTCAAGCGGAGGAACTCCCTGATAGGAAAACCATGTTTTACCTTCATGAACCATATCAATTTGTAAAATATAATTGCCCTTTTGCGGGGGTGATAAGATTTTTATGTCAAACTCTGCTTCCTGGCCTGGTTTTATAGAGTCATAAGGCAGGTAAGTCCTTTCACCGTCAAGTACAACAGCTTTTTTTGTTTCAAAATCAAGCCAGTGATAACTTAAGTAAAATGGGTTTTCCCCTCCCCTGTTCCAGTCAACTGCTCCGGTGTTTTTGATCTTTAACTTGCCAAAGTACAATTCATCCTCACCCATGGATTCCGGAATATTTTCGACATTACTATATTCAAGCCCATACATGCTTATTGGTTGTCCAAGTATTATCCTTTCCCACATTGCCTTAGATTCCTCTTCATCAGGGATCTGAACGCTTATCGTGCCGTTCTCAATCCAATCAGGACGGGATGGAATAATTGCAACATTTATATTTTCAGAACTTAAGGAAAGAGCTTCTTTCGCATAGGACAGAATTGTTACCAGATCAAGGTCTGTGTGGGTGTTTTCAACCAGTATGTTGAAATAATAAGGGATTTTGGAAATAGTCTTCAGATTTAATTTTTGATTGAATAGCTCCCTGAATATATACTGCTGTCTTTGGATTCTTCCAATATCTCCAAGCTCTGTAGATCTGCTTCTTGTGTAAGCCAGTGCCTGCTCTCCTGTAAGGTGATGGTTCCCGGGTGAAAAACTTGCACCGCTTTTAGGATCTATCAGTGGCCTGTCTACAACAATATCAACACCGCCTAACTCATCTATTAGCTTGATAAAACCATCAAAATCTATTGTTATGTAATGATTAATGCTGGCATTTAAGAAGTTTGAAACAGTTTTTATCATCAGCTCTTCACCACCAAAAGCATATGCAGCATTGATTTTATCCTTTCCATGGCCTGGGATATCAACAAGAGTATCCCTTGGAATTGATAAAAGGGCTGCCCTTTTTTCATCAGGATTTAGATGCAAAACCATAATGGTGTCAGCCCTGCCTATTTCAGTTTCACTATCTCTCGTGTCTCTTCCCAGGATAAGGACAGTTACGGGTGACTGAGGCGTACTTATTGGTGTAAGTATACTTTGGATCTCAGAAGATGTTGCAGAATTTAAAGTTTTATTGGTAGAATTAACATAATAAAAAAAATATCCTGTTGTGCAGCCGCTGATAACAATTATAACTGAAAATACGATTATCAGGGCTCTGGCATATCCTGGCAGCTTGTCAAATTTAGTTTTCCTTTTGACAGGACTACTTAAAACTTTTGGCTCCAGTTCATATTCTAAAACTGTGTCTTGCTTATTTCTTCTAAATATACTCATTATTTTAAAAATTTGGCCAAAAAACAAAAATTAAAAAAATATAAACTCTATTATAACAAAATGGAAATGTTTTTTTTATAAACCATTTTAAGCAACTAAACTGATATCAGCTCCCAAACCTGCCAGCTTTGATTCAAAATTTTCATACCCTCTCTGAATATGATGGATGTCACTTACTTCTGTTATGCCATCTGCAGCCAGCCCTGCAAGAACCATTGCCGCTCCTGCCCTAAGATCAAAAGCCTTGACAGGAGCACCCGATAAATTTTTAACACCCTTGATTACTGCATGGTGGCCATCTATTTTTATATTAGCACCCATCCTGTTTAATTCATCCACATACATGAATCTATTCTCAAAAACATTTTCAGTAATTATAGAAATCCCGGGTATTATAGAAAGAAGCACTGCAATGATTGGCTGCAAATCTGTTGGAAAACCCGGATATGGCAGGGTACTGATGTAAACAGGGTTTAATGTATTAGCAAGTCTTCTTACAATTATGGTATTATCGTCCTTGCTTTCAATATCTATGCCAATTTCTTTTAATTTGAGGCAAAATATCTCCATATTTTTCCATATAGCATCTTCTATTACTACCTTACTGCCGCAAAGGCTTGCCGCTATAATAAATGTACCTGCCTCAATACTATCCGGCATAATTCTGTATTCTGTCCCTTTGAGCTTTTTTACACCATTTATTTCTATACAATCGGTACCTGCTCCATCTATCTGCGCCCCCATAGAAATAAGAAAGTTAGCAAGATCTACTGTTTCTGTTTCGCGAGCTGCATTGTTTATAATTGTTTTGCCTTCTGCCATGCATGCAGCCATCATCAAGTTTTCAGTTGCACCTCTTGACGGAAAATCCAGGTTTATAATGGTACCTTTTAGCTTGCCGCCACTATTAATAACACCATCTGAATTTAGAATTGCCTTTGATGCCATTTTGTCGCCCCTGACGGCACAATTTATATAACCATGTTCAACATAGTTTTCAGCCCCCAGATTTTCAAAACCTTTAAGATGCAAGTCTATCTGCCTTGCGCCAATATTGCAGCCACCGGGAATTGCAATTTTAACCCTGCCGAATTTGCTCAGCAGCGGTCCTGCAACAAGCACTGACGCACGCATCTTCCTGACAAGTTCATAAGGCGCTTCAAAACTGTTTATTGATAAAGGGTCTATTTCAAGCCTGTTCTTTTGAGGTTCAAAAACAACTTTAGCATTTAAAGTTTTTAAAACTTCTGCCATTGTATTAACATCTTCAATGTCCGGTACATTTTGTAGAGTGACTTTTGAATTTGCAAGAATTGATGCAGCCATCAACTTAAGTGCAGAGTTCTTTGCCCCGCTAATTTTTACATGGCCCGAAAGGATTTTGCTGCCCCTGATAATATATTTTTTCATGTAACGCCCGTTTTTTTATTACCTAAATTGAATTTATCCTGTTACTAAGAGTAAAAGATATTATAACAAATGAGACAAGAAATAAACAAGGCAGCAAGACAGCAAAGCAGACATATAAGATTACATATTATTGATTAATTTTATAATCTCAATTTATAGGTATCTTAAAATAACAGGTTTATTTATATCATTTCTTTAAAGATTTTAATGAAGCTATTGCCTGAATTACTTTTCTGGTTTCTTCCGTAATCTCATGTGTAATATTATGCTTGCCCTTGAGTTCTTGACATGTTTTTGCCATATTTTCCTGGGTTGTCCTGATGGCCCGCTCAGTCAGAATATTAGCTTTATTATTTATGAACTCAAAAAAACCTCTGCATACTGCAATGAATATCGTTTCCTTTGCATTGACTAATTTCACAATTCCAATTTTTAGCTGGATTATAATAGGAATGTGTCTGGGTAGAACCCCCAGACTGCCACTTTGTCCGGGAATACTTATAAAATCAACCCATCCTTCAAAAACCTTTTCTTCGGGCGTTACAATAGTGACCATGATTTTATTCTTTTCTTCAGTCCCTTTAGCTTCCATGAGATTAAATTATTTTAGCTTATTATTACTTATCAAGATAGGTTATCATACATTATGATGAACCCATCTTTCTTGCCCGTTCTTCCACTTCTTCAATCGTTCCTGCCATATAAAATGCCTGCTCAGTCAGATTATCATATTTTCCTTCACATATTGCTTTAAATCCTTTCACAGTATCCTCAACTCGTACATACCTTCCTTCTCTCCCGGTAAATTGTGTCGCAACAGAAAACGGCTGTGACAGAAATCT
>Ga0172371_10010747_pt1 | contig 12323 bp, 6 predicted proteins | sample Lak12m_FD_114543 | JGI IMG/M metagenome (GOLD analysis project Ga0172371, IMG submission 114543) | Freshwater microbial communities from Kabuno Bay, South-Kivu, Congo - kab_022012_12m | ecosystem: Environmental > Aquatic > Freshwater > Lake | place: Democratic Republic of the Congo: South-Kivu... | reverse complement strand
TCCGACACCACAACCCGCCCACAAAACCGCATCCAGGCGTTCTACAACGCCGCGGACACACAAACCAGATCCACCTGCCCCGGCGAACAACACGAAAAACACCCGTTCCGCAACAGAAACTCATGAGTCGAACGCCGATCTATCTCGCGCTGCTGAGTGCCCTGCTTGTTGGAACGGTTCGCGCGGAGGACGCACGCAAAGCGGCCTTCTGGCCGGATAACGTGCCGCTCGAGAAACGGAACCTGGTCTTTGCGCTGGACACCGGGGCCTTGGTCCGTGTCGACGTGCTGAGCCCGCAGCTTTTCCGCATTCGGCATAGCAAGACCAAGCGGTGGACCGAATCAGGGCTCAATCGCTACGGCATTCTCAACTCCGTGTTCCCGGAAATCGCGTTCGAGCAAAAGGAAGCCGCGGGCATCTATTCAATCGTCACCCAGCAGGCAAGACTGACCGTCAGCCGCAAGGACGGCTCCGTTGCCCTGACTGCCGCTGACGGGAAGGCGGTTGCCCAGCAAGCTGCTCCGGTCTATCAAACCAACGCCGGCTACGAAGTCCGTTTTGTCCTGGCCAAGGAGGAACGCATCTACGGGCTGGGAGACGTCAGCCGCGAGAACATCATGCGGCGCGGCGGCATCTACGAGATCTGGGTCAAGAATGTGAACTCCTACATTCCGATTCCCGTCGTGTTGAGCAACGGGGGATGGGGCCTCCTGATGAACACCACCTGGCGAAACATCATCGACGTCGGCAAGAGCGATCCGGAGCGGATGATCTGCAAGGCAGCCCGCAGCGATCTGGACTACTACCTGTTCTGCGGACCAGACTACCGCAGCCTGTTGGACACCTACACGTCGCTGACCGGCCGGCCCTCGCTGTTGCCGATCTGGGGCTACGGGCTCACTTACGTCTGCAATCAGAACATCGATGCGTTCAACCTGATCACCGAGGCGGTCACCTTCCGCCGCGAGCAGATGCCGTGCGACGTGATCGGGCTGGAACCGGGGTGGATGTCGAAGAACTACGACGGCACCACGGCCAAGGCCTGGCACCCGGAGCGTTTTCCCATCCCCTCTTGGGCGCCCAAGGGGCCGCACACCTTCTTCGGCGCGCTAGAGCGTAAAGGGTTCAAGCTCAGCCTCTGGCTGTGTTGCGATTACGATCTGGGCGTCTACGAGGAACGGCAGTTGGCCGCGGCGAAACCCGCCTCCACCTCGGGCACGAAGACTGCGACGGGCGCCACGGTCAACGTGCAGGAAGGTTTCCTCGACGAGCGTCTGAGCCAGCCAGCCGGCGCGAAAGCGGGCGATAAGAAGGCACCCAAGCAGGCTCAGCCCGAGGGCGTAGAGCCCTGGTTCGAACACCTGAAGAAATTCGTCGATCAAGGCGCGGCGGCCTTCAAGCTGGACGGCTCCAGCCAGGTCATCGAACACCCGACGCGCAAATGGGGCAACGGCATGACGGACGAGGAGATGCACAACCTCTATCCCGTGATCTATGCCAAGCAGATGGCCCAGGGATTCGAGAACCACACCAAGCGGCGCGCGATGGTCTACTCCGCCGGTGGTTACACGGGCGTGCAACAGTACGTGGCCACCTGGGCCGGCGACACGGGCGGCGGCGCCAAGCCGTTGGCCTCGATGTTGAACCTCGCGTTTTCCGGCCACTCCAACCACTCCTGCGACATGACGGTCTCCGACGTCGAAGGCATTCATTTCGGGTTCCTGCAAACCTGGGCCCAGGAGAACAACTGGGACTATTGGTATCAGCCCTGGCTGTTGAAGGAGGAGCACACCGCCGCGTTCCGCCAATACGACCAGCTCCGTTACCGATTGCTGCCGTATCTCTACTCGGCGGCCGCGGAAGCTGCGTTGACCGGCTATCCCGTGATGCGCGCGATGCCGATGGTGTATCCCGACGATCCGGCCTGGGATGCACGCCTGAGCCAATACATGCTGGGCGATTTCCTGTTGGTCTCGGCCTTCTCCAAGGACGTGCGCCTGCCGGCGGGCGACTGGATCGACTTCTGGAGCGGCAAACGCGTCACCGGCCCCGCGACGCTTCCCGTGGAGATCACGCCGACCCGTGGCGGTGCCCTTTGGGTCAAGAGCGGCGCCATCATCCCCACCTGGTCGGCCAGCGATCACGTGGAGAGAGGCTGGTCGCCTGAAGTGGGGCTGCTCGTCTATCCGGCGGCGCGCAGCAGTTTCACGCTCCACGAGGACGACGGCCAAAGCCTCGGCTACCGCAAGGGCCAGTTCGCCCGCACGCTCTTGAGCTGCGAAACGGCGGGAAAGACCGTCACGCTGACCCTGGGCGGCCGAGAGGGCAGCTTTGCCGGCATGCCGGCCACTCGCAACTTCACGGCGACCATCCACCTGCCGGCGCGGCCGCAGACGGTCACCCTGGACGGCGCGGCGGTGGCCGACTACCAGTGGAGTCAGGCCGACTCGACGGCCATCGTCAAGATCCCTGCCTGCGGCAAGACGCCGCGCGGGTTGACCATTACCTGCCGAAGCGGAGACTAGGCCGTATCCAGCGGCGGGAGAAGAAGCCTGGGCGCCCTGGCCTCCTCACCGGAAATCGTGCGAGCCGGGCGCAGACCTCGGCCTTGCGGCTCTGCATTCGGAGAACTTAAGATGTTCTGCAAACGAGTTCTTTCCTTCCAACCCGGAAGGTGTATGTCATGCCTAGAATGAATGTCGTCATGGATTGACGCTTTCTGCCTTAAGGATCGACGCCATGCGGTGCTTCTCAGCCTCCTTGTTGACGCCGGTGCTGCTCTTATTCTACGGTGTGACGGCTGCCCAACCACCAGTTGCCGGCGGAAGCACGGACCGGCCTGGCTTCCGCGCAGCCGTGGTCAAGGTCGACATTACCCCCGCCACCCCTCAACGATTGCATGGATACGGAGAGCGGGTGTCGACGGGCGTTCACGATCCGATCTACCACCGGATCGTGGTCCTGGACGACGGCACTTCACAATTCTGTCTGGTCTCAAGCGACGTATGTATCTTGTCGACGGTTCAATACGACCGCGTCTCTGAGTTGCTCAATCGCCGCTATGGGATCAACCCGTTGACTTTCTGGTGGTCTGCGACCCACACCCACTCCGCGCCGGAGACCAGCGAACAGGAAATCGCTCTTTTGTTCCTGCCGGAACGTTTCAAAATGCCGCTGGACACTGGTTATACGAGCATGTTTGAGCGGAAGCTCGTCGAAGGGATCGTCGAGGCCCGGCGGAAGCTGGCTCCCGCCCGCCTTGGAGCCGGCTGGGGATTCTCTCAGGCGAATATCAATCGGCGCGCGGTTCTCGACGGCAAAGCTTATCTCGGAATGAATCCCGACGGAGCGGTCGACCGCAGGATAGGCGTATTGAGAATCGACAAGCAGGATGGAACTCCGCTTGTCTGTATCGCCAACTATCCGATCCACGGAACGGTATTGGGCGGAAAGAGTCTGGTCGTGAGCGGGGACGTGCCGGGAACCACGGCCGAGTACTTCGAGCAGACGATTGGGATACCGCTCCTCTTCATCAATGGTGCCCAGGGCAACCTGGCGCCGATCTATAGCGGCTACCCAGGGGATCCCACGCAAGGACTTGGTTTCTTCAAGTCGATCCTAGGCGACAAGATCATCGATGCACACCGGAAGACTCCGGCAACCGCCGGCCGGGTGAAGTTGTGTCCGGGATCGATCGTTGTCGAGACGCCGCGCAAACCCGGTTTGGGATGGCCCTCGGCGCTTGGCAAGTACACTCGCACCAACAGTGCGGGGGTGAACCCGGTGAGGCTGCCCATTCGCTTCCTGAAGATCAATGACGATATCATGATCTGGAGTTCGCCCGCGGAACTGTTCTGCGAGATATCGAACGGCATCCGCGACCGTTCGCCCTTTCCGTACACTTTCTATTACGGGTTGACGAACGGGACGTTCGCCTACGTGCCCACGGAGGCGGAATGGAAACTGAAGGGCTACGAGACGGACGTCTCACTGTTCACGCCTTCGGCCGAGAAGGATCTCACCGAAGCGGTGGTCAAGTATCTGCTGGAACACAAATAGCGCTCCGCCCGCAGACAGTGGCCAAGTAACGGGGGCACACCTGCGAGCAGGCTCCTTCGGCTCGATGTATCTCGGGCCGGGAGCACGAAAGACCGTCGCCAATGCGCACGGGGGACTGAGCAACGAAACTACTTTTTGTCATCCCAAAGCGACTCGATCAGCGCCAGGGTTCGGTTGACGAACACTCGCCCGCCCTCGGGGCCGATGAGGGTGCTTTGCGGGATGGCGCCGTACGCCCCTCCCTGGACCGAACGTTGCGTCGGTAGGTAGCCGCCGCCGCCGGGGCTGGCCAACTCGACCACGAACGTCTGGACCGCCTTGCTTCGCGCCTTGATCTGCATGCCATAATCCAGGTACAGTTCGAAGGGATTGGTGGCGATCGCCAGGTCGCCAATCCGGATTACATGGACTTCAACCGGAAGTGTGGAGACGGTCTTCTGCAACTCGTAACGTTCCAGCGTGCGCCAGGCCCTGGCCAGCAACCAGTGCGTTCCGGTGATGGGGACAAACCAATATGGCTTGCGTTTAAGCTCGGGGTGCTCCTCGAGCTGCTTGCACATCTTCTTGTATTCACCAAGCAACCGATCGAACGTTTCCTGGACCGATTCGACTTTCTTGTTATGGAACGTGCTACGCCGCGTCGTCAGGTCCTTCTCCGTAATGACTCGCCGGGCAAGTTCGACCTGTTGCACGCGATGCTTCAGTACCGGGCTCCGGTCGATACTGACTTTCATGAAAGGCAGTATGGAGGTCACCCCGTCAGCGATCCGAACGCCGATCTGCTCCATCTGGGTGCGTCCGGTGAGCTTTTCCATCCGTTTTTCGGCGCGTTCATCCACCATGACTTTTGGCGACTGGTCTCCGGCGGCTGAAACTTGTGGCAAGACGAAGATCTCCTCGCCCAAACGCCTGCGAAGTTCCTTGCGTGTCTCATGCCAGAAGTCGGCGGAAATACGACTTCCATAGGCGACTTGAGATGGCATGGCAATGTTGATAACCACCCCCGTGAGAGTCCCTTTCACATCCCAGGTATAGAGCAAGCCGAGGGAATGGTCCTCGTAGCCCTCCACGTGGCTGAAATCGGGCCGGTTTGCGGTGCCATACATCTCCGAGGTGCCGTTATCGTAGGCCGTCAGGCGATTTCGTCCCGTTGTGGCGTACGACAGGCCGAAGCTGATCCCGCCTGCCTTCCTTGCCTTCCAGGACTGGCCGATGGCTCCCGCGATCCGCTCGGCGGCAAACTCGACATACTCTTCTGCGGACATGACGCCCGGGTCGATTCCCCATTTCGCCCAGGCAGCCGGGACATTGATCCCGTACTGCGAGTGCATTTTCACCAGGTCCGGTGCCGTACCCTGGTCAGGAGCAGTGTGGGTATGCGTGGCGTTCAGAATGATCTTGTCGACGGCAACCTCGGGGGTCGCTTTTCGAACCAGATCTTGGACCCGGGAATAGAGAATGTCGGTTACTCCCACCAGGTCCAACGAGACCATGATGACCATCTCCGATGGACCGTTGTCTCTGGTTGACTCGATGGCCAGGGCCGTTGTGTAGATATGGTCGCTGACACCCTCGGAGACTCGTGCTGCCGACCCTCCCGTGATCACCACGGGCCTGTCGGGCGTGATATCGGCAGATGCCCAACCGAGTTTGAGGGAACCGGTACTGGCTTCGGTTTCAGCGCCGACTCGGGAGGCAGGTAGCCATGTGGCCGCCGCCAGCAGACTAAGACCTAAACACGCACGAGCGATTCTGAAGCTTCTCATGATTCTCCCTGGCTCCTGTTTTCCGGAATGCAACCTGCGAAAACGTCACTTGCCGTCGGCGGGCGATTGGCCGCATCCGGGGCACAGGTGCCCCGCTATCGGCCGCCGAGGCAAACGTTCAGCGTTGAGGGCGGGCGATGTCGATCACGTACACCTGCCGCGACCCCTCGTGCACCGAGTTGAAGGCCAGCATCTTGCCGTCCGGCCGCCAGCGAGGATGCAGATCGCAGCGGGAGTAGGTTTCGCGGTAGATCTCGGGCACAAAGTAGGTGCCTAGCGGCAAGACGGCCTGGTCCGACATGCGAAGCACCATCAGCTTGCGTTCCCCCAACTTGTCCGGATAGGTGTCGGTGGCCATCCATTGGCCGTCGTCGGAGAACACGCCGTGCCCGTCGAAATCGAGCAGTCCGCGGCCAACGCGCACGTAGTCGGACTTGCCAACGGTGAAGAGGACATGGGTGTACACGGCGTCCTTGTACTTGGCGGTCACCATCAGCCGTTGGCCGTCGAGCCAGTTGAAGTGCGAGCCGCCCCAACCGTCGGGGAAACAACGCTGTACATTGCTGCCGTCACGGTTGCAGGTGAACGCCGTGGTCTCCCAACTGCGCACCACTTTTTGGCCGGACAGATTCTCCACGCTCCGCGCGAGCCAGAATATCTTCGAGCCGTCGCGGCTGAAAACCGTATGGCAGAAGTAAGCCAACGCCTTGGGGGCTTTGACCGGTGGCATCCTGTCGCGCACCGAGGCGATGGTCACAATCAGCTTCGCCTCGCCACTGTCGAGATTCACCAGCCACAGGCCGTCGTCGGTCGGCCAGGTCACATCGCGGCGGGCGTCCTGGCCGTCGCCGCCGTAGCCGTAATCGGGACGCGTGAGGCGCAGCCGCGCATAGTTGATGCTGACCGCCCACTTGCCGTCGGCGGACACGGCGCTAACCGGATAGGGCACCACGCGCCGCGTCTTGGCGGCCATGTCGAAGATCACGGAGACGAACTTGCCGCTGACGAGGTCGTTGAAGATGAAGTGCGTCTGGGGCGCCGTGGCCAGCCAGTGAGCCATGGTCGCCTCCTGGAAATTCCAGCAGCGCGTGGTGGTTAGTGGAAGGAAACGGTTGTTGTCCTGGGCGTCGACCACCCCGAGCACCGCGACATCGTTTTCAGTCGCCAAGCGGCCTGTCACGTCCGTCTCCAGCACCGTGGCGTAGCGACCGTCGGCGCTCCAAGCGTTGATGGCGTAGTAGCTAGCGAAGAGGTGGTCCTTGGGGCCGGACGTGATCGCACGCGGCCGGGAATAGGTTGGAAATTCCGCGGCTGTTCCGACTGTAGCCGCCATCGCCGCGAAAAACACAATCAGACTTCTCATGCCGTGTACTCCCGACAGACATTTGCTCATGTTCTGGCCCTTCACTTCTTGTACTCCATGAACTCGACGGTCGCTCCGTCGAGGGTCTGATAGAAACCGACCCTGGCGATGCCCGCGTCGAACGGCTCGATCAAGACCGTCAATCCCCGGGAAGCCTCGGCGATGCTGTCGGTGCGGAAGGCGACGTGCGGCTGCTCGCGCACCGGCCCCTTGACTGGACTGTCGGGGTCGAACCGCAGCCACTCGACGCGGTAAGGATGCGCCGCGATGTCGGTCACCCAGACCTTGGTGGCCGCGACGAACCGCTCGCCGGGCTTCTTCTCCGTGGCGATCAGCCCGACGTGGTCGAACTGCAGTTTCCGCGACGCCGGCCTGTCGTGTCCCTTGTAGTACTCCATGAACTCGACGGTCGCCCCGTCGTCGCTGCGGAAGAAGGCGACCCGCGCGATGCCGGCGTCGAAGGGCTTGGACGTGGGCGTGAGGCCCTTGGCCGCCGCGGCCGCCTTCTCGATGTTCTCCACGCGAAACGCCACGTGCGGATTGGCGCCGCGGAAGGCCCCCGCGGTCCGCAGCCACTCGACCCCATAGGGATGGCTCTGGAAATCCGTGACCCAGACCTTGCTCGCCTCGACGAGCCTCTCGCCGGGCTTCTCTTGGGCCGTGAAGATGCCGATGTGTTCGAACTGCCTGACGGGATCGAACGTCGCGGCCTCCTTGCCCTTCTCGGCTGCAGCCGCCGCGGCCATCAAAATCGCCCAAAGACACGCGCCGGAAACAACGCTACGGCAAGTCCACATCGTCTTTTCTCCTCGTTCGGCCCCTTGCTCTTCCAATAACACCCGACGTTGTTTACTCCACCTCGACGTTCAGCCCGCCCAAGTTGTACGATCCCTGCATGAGAAGGACGATTTCGTGATCGCCTTCGCTGAGTGGCACTGATTTCAGGACCGCTTTGCTGGTATGACGCCAGTCGGAGAATTCGTGTGCGGGGGTGTCGAAATCGGCGATGGCCTTGCAGTCAACCATGAGTTTCGGTCCCCGTTGTTTCGGAGACGGCGTCCCATATTCCAACGTAAACGTATAGTTCGCCGTCCGGTTGACGTGGACGGTGTACTTGAGCCATTCGCCGCCGGAGACTCCGCCGACAACGGTTTCGCCCGCGTCCACGTCTTCGTCGGCGCGGAATGTCTTGCTGGCGCTGTTGCCCGGCGTGCTGTCGGAATAGGCGAATCCCTGTCCGCCCTGATCGTAATGCGACAGCATGATCTGGCCGGGAAGTTGGATCGGCTTTCCGAGGTACGGCCCCGTCTTACCGTTCTTGCGAAGCAGCTTGACGACGTTTTCCGAGCGGCCGACGTTGCCTCTTTCGTCTTGCGCGAAGATGCAGAACGCGTGCAGCCCACGGTCCCAATCGGGCCGAATTCCGGCTCGTCCCGGCTTGACAAAATTCGTGCCGTCGTAGTAGTCCTGCGTGATTCTGACGACGAACTCGTAGGGCGGCGTGGACCGGCAATCCAGCAGGGCGCCGCTGTCGAACAGGTAGACTTGCTTGATCTTCGCGCCGGTTCTCGCCGACGGTTCGACCTGCGCCTCGAAATGCAGTTCGTCGCCGGGCTTGAGGATGTAGGCGGACTGGTCGGGCTTCTTGGCCAGTCTGACAACCGGGTCGGAATCGTGCGGATATTCGTAAATCCTGACGTAATCGACGAAGAAACTCTCGGGAAATCTTCCCTTCGTCGGGTCGCCGCCCGACTTCCCGCAGCAACCGGAAACAATGGCGTGCAGCGGAACGAAACCCGCCGCGTGGTTGAACGGGTCAAACGTTACCGAGCTGTACGGGCTGTGATTTGCCTCCGATTGGATGAGCTTCCCGTTAAGGTAATACGAGACTTCGAACGGTGTCCATTTGCAGGCTACCACAAACCAATCGTCGACTTTGCCGGGCAGCGTGGAGCCGTAGTTCCAGCTTCTCAACGTGCCGCACGCGAAAACATGCAGATTATGGTCGAGGACGCCGCGCGGTTCTTCGCCCGGGTTCTTCGGCCCCATGTAATAGTCTTCGTACACGTCGATTTCCCAGCCGTCGAGGAACGGGTTGGAAGGTCCGTGCGTGCAAAGCCAGAACGCAGACCACCACCCGGACTGCTGGCGGAATTTAACCCGCGCTTCGAAGTAGCCGTGTCCGAAGACCTCGTTGGAATAGAGGCTGGCACTCTTGGTTTTCGTCTTGTCCGGGGTCGCCCAGTTGCAGACGATTTCGAGCAGCCCGTCGTGGACTTTCGCGTAGTCCTTCTCGCTTGTTGGGCTGAAGTACCATTTGCGGGTATCGACCCGGTCACCGTCAAATTCTTCATCGAATACCTTCTTCCAGCCCGCCTTGACCGGATCGAACTGCGGGACGAGATCGATTTTGAAGGGCGTTGCGGAAGTTCTCGATTCCTGGGTCGCCAGCCCGATCACCAGATTGTCGATGGCCACCTCCGCCGGGGCGTGTTCTGCGACGAGGCGATAGCTGAACTCGACGGCTGAGGATGCCGGGGCTTTCCGCTGTCCACTCACGCTTGTCGTTCTGCTATCGACGAGACTGTAAATGGATGCGGTCCACTTGCCCGAGCCGCTGACGCCGAAAACGAAGTCGGCCGGTAGGCAAGTCGACGGTATTTCCAGCGTCTCGAGCCGGTTCTCGCTTTCGAGAACCGAGAGGGTCAGGAATGCCGAATCCGCTCGGGAGCAGATCCGGCACGTCATATCGGAGGCGACGATTTCAAACGCCCCGTTCCCACTCCGGGACGGTTCCCGCCCGAAATTCTGGATACGAACTCCGGCGGCGGCAAACAAGTCTGCGTCCGACTTGCCAGGAAGCGGCTCGATGTTGTTCGGGCAGGTGATGGCGAGTATCCCATCGGTCTTGAAGACGCCCTGTCCGGTAACCGAGAGCAGCCCCGGTGTCGGATTCCCCTTGATCAACAGCGGGTTTCCGGAGCAGCGAACCGAAGGACCATCGAAGTTCTCCTCGAAGGTACGTTTGGAAAGCTGCAGTCTGCGGACGGTGCCGCGCAGATCCAGCGGACCAGCGAGTTTTAGGATCGCGCCCCTCTTGCCCGTGACGATCCTGACCGCAATGATGTTCGTCCCCGCTTTGAGTCGGACGTTCTTGACGTGATTGTCGATCTCGACAGGCGATCCGGCGTTGGCTGGCACAGGGGCATCAATCACCGGCGCGCCGTTGAGGTAGTACTGCATTGACCCGCTGGCACCCGCGCCGATGGTCATTTCGCAATCGTACTTGGCCACGACGGGCGCGAACGCCCATGCGCAATGGGATGGGCCGGAACCGTCCAGTGGCGCGAAATCCAGCGTGTTGGAGATGAGAGCGGCCGTCCGAGCTCTGGCTCCGCCGAAGGTTTCCGGAATCGATTGGAGCTGTTCCCGCGACGGATTAAGACCCTTGTCGACGGGCGCGAAGATCGTCCAGGATTTGGGCATGCGGGTGTCGCCGACGATTCGCGGCGGCTGGATGTCGAGGGTCAAACGACATACCTGTATCTCCGCGCCCATCTTGCCGCCGATGGCGAGCGTGACGGCACGTGTTTCGCAGGCATGTCCGTTGTCGATGGGAATCGTCAAAACGTGCGGCTGCCACGTGTCGGAGAGGGTGAATGGAGAGCTGACGATGACCCCGTTCCAGGTGCCCTTCTCGCCCCATCGGTAAAATGTGGCCCATGCCAGCCCCTTTCCCTTTGCGAGAAAGGAAATCCGGCCGATGGAGCCGGAGCGGGCGGGGAATCTGCCGCGGGTCTGAATGGCGCCGCCGTCGTCACCAAGGACGTTGCTTATACTCAATGCCGTGTTGCCCCCATGGGTGCCGGGTATGGTTTTGACGGCCGGGAACGGTTTATAGCCGCCCCATTCGTGAATGGCCCAACCGTCGGGGAAGCCGCCGGGCTTCTTTGATTGAAAGCGACCGTTGACGTCCATCGGCTCCGCCAACAGCGCACCGCACATCAGAGCAGTCAACAACGGGAGGAGGATCGTGATTTTCATGGAAGGGACGTCTGAACTGATAGGGGATCGCTTTCGTCGGCCTGTCCTATTGATAATCTCGTGCTCATTGGCCGTCAAGGACGTGCGAAGTGTGCCGTCATGGGCGCGAAGTCCGGCTTGCCCCGGCACAACAGCCGGTCAGGGCCGTGAGCACCCGAGCTGCACCCGCGACGTCCGCATAGACGCAAACGCACCCATTGGCCTTTACCCTTCCGTCCACCTATACTGAATCATGTGTACGATGTTCTCGACGGCAGCGAAGTCGCGCGGAATGCCGCGGTCATTCGCGCAGACCTTCGCCCTGCCACGACTCGGATTTACCGGCTTGAGAAGCTGCGCTGATGACGCTTTGATGTTCCGGCTTGAAGGAGAAAGCGATGAAAACGTTCTTGGTGCTGCTGACGGTTGCCTGCCTGCCGCTCGTAACTCCTCGGGCGGCATGCGGGGGCGAGAACCTGTTGGTCAACGGCCGCTTTGACGCTGAGCAAGTCGCCTTCCCCGAATTCTGGACCCCCTCCTCTTCGACCAAGGGCGTGGTCTACCAGCGCACGGGCGGACCCGAGGGACGCATGCCGGCCATCGTCCTCAAAGGCGACACGGAGGCGTCCGGACAGGTGAGCGTCCGGCAGCAGGGGCTGACCCTCCTGGCCGGCGAAATGTACAAGCTCAGCGCCTATGTCAAGACCAAGGGTTTCAAGAGCCGCAATGGCGGGCTGATTATCCATAACGCCGGCTGGACTTCCGACACGGGGCTCAAGAAGTTCCCGGCCGATTCCGACTGGACGTTTCTCGAAAAGACCTTCACTCTGTTTCCCTCCCGCGACAAGGAATATGGCGTGGCGCTGTTCGCCATCGATCCTGCAGGGGAGATTGCTTTTGCCGACGTCAAGCTCGAAGCCCTCACCGAAGCCGCCCGCAAAGGCTCGCGCACGCAGATGGCCCTGATTTCGGCGCCGCGGTTGATTCCCATCCAACCCCTGCTCAACCAGATCCCCCGGCAGAACCCGCAGCTCATCTTCAAGTTCTACGGCAACCTGCCGGACAAGCCTGAGGCTTACGAAGGGCTGATCACCCTGGACGGCGACGGCCTC
>Ga0172371_10010746_pt1 | contig 12324 bp, 12 predicted proteins | sample Lak12m_FD_114543 | JGI IMG/M metagenome (GOLD analysis project Ga0172371, IMG submission 114543) | Freshwater microbial communities from Kabuno Bay, South-Kivu, Congo - kab_022012_12m | ecosystem: Environmental > Aquatic > Freshwater > Lake | place: Democratic Republic of the Congo: South-Kivu... | reverse complement strand
GTGCCGGAATATGTCCGCATTTCGCGCCTCATCCGCGACATTCCGGAAGAAAGCATTATTGCCGGAAATAAGATCACCAACTTACGCCAAATTTTGCAGAACGAAAAAGTGAGATGTCGGTGTATTCGTTGCCGGGAGATAAAGAATGAAGAGTTTAGAATGAAAAATTTAGAATTTAGAATCAAAAAATATAAAGCATCCGAGGGAATAGAATATTTTCTATCGTACAACGATAAAAAACGAGACAAACTTCTCGCATTTTTAAGGTTACGAATACCGGCTAAAAATGAGAAAAATTTCATTCCCGAGCTACAAAACGCCGCGATGATCCGCGAGCTTCACACCTATGGCACAGTCATCCCCGTCGGCCGGAAATCCGACGCCACCCAGCATCTCGGTCTCGGTAAAAAACTTATCATTGAGGCGGAAAAAATCGCGCGTAAAAACGACGTGGATAAATTGGCGGTGATTTCCGGTGTCGGCGTGGTAGAATATTATCAGAAACAAGGGTTCAAAAAATCCGGGCTGTACTTGATAAAAAATCTTTGATTAAAATCAGAATGGTTTATATGGTTTTAATTGAGGTCGTAATTCCTCTTCCCCCAAAAAAACCAATCATGGCCTCTTTTTTATTTCTCCTATTGTTTTATTTTCCTCAAAAAGCTACAATATTCTTAATAATCATTCATAATTCGCTCGCCTCGCTGACTCACCTCGCTTCGCGCCCGCTCCGACTCGTTGGAGACGAGGCGAGGGCGAAACGGGTAAATCATCACTAATAATTATTTCCCTATGAAATTTCTTTCTCAGGCCGACCCGGAAATTTACGCGGCGGCCAAAAATGAACTGGCAAGACAGCGCGAAGGTCTGGAAATGATCGCCTCGGAAAACTTTGTCTCCCCGGCGGTGTTGGAGGCCATGGGCACAGTATTCACCAATAAATACTCAGAAGGACTCCCCGGCCACCGCTACTACGCCGGCAATGAATTCGTTGATAATTGCGAAAATCTCGCGATTGCCCGCGCGAAGCAACTTTTTGGCGCCGAACACGTCAATGTCCAGCCCCACTCCGGCTCGCAGGCCAATGCCGAATCCTACTTTGCCCTCATGAATCTCGGCGATACCATGCTCGGCATGTCGCTGGACCAGGGCGGTCATCTCACCCACGGCAGTCCGGTTAATTTTTCCGGAAATTTTTACAAAGTGATTTCTTATGGGCTTAAAGCCGACGGCATGATTGATTATGACCAGGTTTTAAGTTTAGCTAAAGAATATAGACCAAAGGTCATCCTCTGCGGCGCCTCGGCCTATCCGCGCGTAATTGATTTTGCCAGATTCAAAGAAATTGCCGACGCGGTTGGCGCCTATCTCATGGCTGACATCGCCCACATTGCCGGCCTCGTCGCCGCGAAAATTCATCCCGACGCTATTCCCTACTGCGATATTGTAACCACGACCACGCATAAAACCCTGCGCGGTCCGCGCGGCGGTATGATTATGTCAAAAGTTACCGACCGTCTGCGACCGGATGATAAGAAAAATCTGGCGCAAAAAATTGATTCGGCTGTTTTTCCCGGCATGCAAGGCGGCCCTCTGGATCACATCATTGCCGCGAAGGCCGTAGCTTTTAAAGAAGCTCTAGGGCCTTCCTTTATTGAATATCAAAAGCAAATCGTGGCTAATGCTAAAATCCTAGCCGAAACTTTACTCGCTAATGGTATTGATTTGGTTACCGGCGGCACGGATAACCATTTGATTTTAGTCAATCTGGTTAATTTAAACATTGCTGGCCAAGCGGCTTCCGACGCCTTAGAAGCGGTTAACATTCACGCTAATAAAAACGCCGTGCCAAACGATCCGCGTAAACCTTGGGATCCATCGGGTATTCGTCTTGGCACCCCAGCCCTGACAACGCGCGGGATGAAAGAAGATGATATGCGCGTTATTGGACAAACGATCGCCAAAGTGCTAAAAAATATCGGCGAAGAAAAAGTGACCGAGGATGCCCGCGGCGTGATTAAAGAATTAACGGAAAGATATCCGCTGTATCCGGAACTGGAATATTAAAAATTTTTAATTTCTAATTTTAAATTTTTAATGAATTTTTAATTTTTATTGACCCAACTAAAAATTAATCCATTAGAAATTCACTAGAAATTAAGAACTAAAAATTAAAAATTGCCCTGTGTTTATCAACGGTAAAAAACTCGCGGAAGAAATTTTAATCAATCTGCGAAAAAAAATTATCAAGCTTCCCCACCCGGTGGGGCTCGTGGCGATTCTTGTTGGCGACGATCCGGCGAGCCGACTTTATATTGGCCTAAAGAAAAAGACCTGCGCCAAGACCGGCGTAGAATTCCATGATTATGTTCTATCTGACGAATGCGCGGAAAAAGATATTATTGAGGTAATCAAATTTCTGAATGCCGACCCGGGTATCCATGGTATATTGGTTCAGCTCCCCCTACCCCTAAAATTTGACACGGATAAAATTATCGCCGCGATTAATCCCAAGAAAGATGTGGATGGTTTTCACCCCGAAACACTCAAAGGATATATACGAGATAAATTCGAATACCTCCCGCCGCTGGAAATGGCAATATGGAAAATGATTGAGTCAACCAAGGAAAAAATTGCCGGCAAAAATGTGCTGGTCATTGCCAACAGCCGCGTCTTCGGTCAATCCTTAATGAAATTTTTAAAAACCAAAAAAGCGAACCCACAATTTTGTCTTGCCGATGATAAGGACCTGAAACAAAAAACCACCCGGGCCGACGCAATCGCGATCGCGATTGGCAAAGCCAATTTTCTCAAGCCGGAGATGGTAAAAAAGGACTGTATCATTATCGACGTTGGGATAAATAAATCTCGCGGCAAAATCGTAGGCGACGTTGACCCGCGAACCAAGAAAAAAGTTAGCTTTGCCTCGCCCGTTCCGGGCGGCGTCGGCCCGATGACTATCGCCTGCCTCCTCGAAAATGTCGTCCGCCTCGCTGGACAAAAAAAATAAAAAGCCCTTTCAAAAATGCCTCGTGCTGTATATTGCGGCACGAGGCATTTTTAATTTTTGTTGATTTTCTGTGTAAAATCTGGGCATTGATTTATCCCCGCCGATAAGCTAAAATTAAACGAGTAAAAACCTTCTATGGCCGACCAAAATCAAATCAAATTAAGCCCCCAAAACCTGGAAGCCGAGCAATCGCTCCTCGGCTCCATTTTGATTGATAAAGACGCCATTATTAAAATCTCCGACACTGTTTCGCCTGATGATTTTTATAAAGAAACACACAAATTGATCTTTGAGTCAATGCTCTACCTTTACGAAAAACGAGAACCGATTGACCTCCTCTCGCTTGGCAACCGTCTGGAAGAAACCAACAACGCCGAACGGATTGGCGGCCGTACCTATCTCGCCACCCTCACGAACGCCGTGCCGACCGCGAGCAATGTTATTACTTACGCTAAAATTGTGGCCAAGAAAGCCACTTTGCGCCGACTGATTTCTTCCGCGACTGATATCGTTGGACTCGGCTACGATGAAACCGAGGACCCGGAAAACATCCTGGATAAAGCCGAACAAAAACTTTTTGCGGTTTCGCGCCAACATCTGCGCCAGGCCTTCACGCCCATTAAATCCGTTTTAAACGACGCCTTTGAACGCATTGACGAGCTACACCGCGAGCGAGGTAAACTCCGCGGTACCACGACCGGTTTTCACGCCCTAGACAATCTGCTCGCCGGTTTTCAAAAATCGGACTTGATTATTCTTGCCGCCCGGCCTTCTATTGGTAAAACTTCGCTCGGTCTTGATTTTGCCCGCGCCGCGGCGATTAAATCTAAAGTGCCGGTTGGTTTATTTAGTTTGGAAATGAGTAAAGAGCAACTGGTGGACAAGTTTATTTGTGCCGAAGCAGGGGTGAGTTTATGGAAAATGCGGACTGGCAAGCTTTCATCTCGACCGGATGACGATGATTTTCCAAAAATCGGCCAAGCCATGGGTATATTATCCGAAGCGCCAATTTTTATTGACGACTCGGCCTCGGCCAATATTATGGAGATTCGCACCAAAGCCCGCCGCTTGCAAATGGAGCATGGTCTCGGTATGATTATTCTTGACTACTTGCAACTCATGGAAGGCCGCGGCAACTACGGCGATAATCGCGTACTTGAGGTAGCGGAAATCACGCGCTCGCTCAAAAGCATCGCGCGCGAACTAAATATCCCTGTCATCGCCCTGTCCCAGCTCAACCGTTCGGTGGAGTCCCGCTCCCCTGCCATTCCCAAGCTCGCCGATCTGCGCGAATCCGGCTCAATCGAGCAAGATGCCGACGTCGTAATGTTTATTTATCGTAAATCAATGGACCGCACCCGTTTTGACGTTCCTGAGGAAGAAAAACATATTGCCGAAGTCCATGTCGCCAAGCACCGCAATGGTCCGACTGGAATTGTCCGTCTATTCTTTGATGAAAATACCACCAGCTTTAAAAATCTGGAAAACGATACTGAATATACACCAAATTAATAAATGTAATGCGGATTATGCGAATTTCAATTCGTAGTATTCGCTCGCCTCGCTAAAGCTCTGGCGAAGCGGGCATGTAGTTCGCAACATTCGCATCGCTATATATGTTTTCTAAAATTAAACATCTAAAAGACCTGCGCAATCAGGCCAAGACCATGCAAAACGCGCTCGCTGAGGAAGTAATCACGGTGGAGCGGTCAGGGATTAAATTAACGATTGACGGCAATCAAGAAGTCCGATCGCTTACTTTTGAGCGCGAACTGCCTAAAGACGAACTGGAGCGCGAATTGCCTAAATTGATTAATGAAGCCAACGAAAAAATAAAACGAATTATGGCGCAAAAAATGCAATCTATGGCCGGTTTTGACGCGTTTAAATTTTGAAAAGTTGATTTTGCCAACAACAAAGGAGGGTGTTGATGAGGGATGAAGTAATTCTCATTGTGTCAAAATTGGAGTGGGAGGATCTTCTGAGGGGTAGAGTAAAAACTCTTACTTTCTATAAGGAGAACGACCTTCACCACGAATTCGGTGATAAACCGGAAGAATACATAACCCAGGTAAAAATCACCGAAATTACGTGAATACCAACAACGGTTTTTCGTGTTTTTAGGGATTCACAGATAAAAATCCCTTTTTCACAAAAATTTATCTTCTATATGTTTGCGGACCGTGCCTGTAAAAATTATCCTAATTTGTAATTCACGAGTGTATGTCTAAGTTTCCACCCACAATTCAAAATCTGATTGATGAATTAAAACACCTGCCAGGTGTCGGACCAAAAACCGCCGAACGGTTTGCTTTTTATTTATTAAAAAATAAAAATACAGCGGAAAATCTAGCCCGCGCCGTTGATAATGCTAAAACAAAAATGACAACCTGCGCCGAGTGTGGCACCTTCTCGGAAAAATCACCCTGCTACATTTGTTCCAATCCCAAAAGAAACAGAGCCACAATTTGCCTTGTGGCCGAAACCAATGACCTCGCGGTCATCGAAAACACCTCGGAATACGACGGACTTTATCATGTTATCGGCGGCACCTTGAATCCGCCGGAAAAAATCACGATTGAAAAAGATACGCTCGCAAAATTAGAACAAAGGGTTAAAAAGAACGGGGTTAAAGAAATAATTCTCGCTCTGAATCCTGATCTAGACGGCGAAACCACAATTTTATACTTGACGAAATTTCTCAAACCGCTTAAAGTAAAAATCACCCGGCTGGCACGTGGTCTCCCCATGGGTGGGAACCTAGAATACGCCGATGAAGTAACTCTAAGTAACGCCCTAAAAAACAGAACGGAATTATAATTTTAAAAATAAAAAAACAAGGAACGGTTTAGATCCGTTCCTTGTTTTTTTATTTAACTGATTTTTTCAATTTCTATTTCTGTGAACGGCTGCCGGTGACCGCGAATTTTTCTCTGTCTGGTCTTCGATTTCCATTTGACCACTCGGACTTTTTTATCCTTGGCTTGATTTAAAATTTTGGCCTCGACTTTTGCCCCGGAGATAGTTGGCTGACCGATCTTTGCTGTCTCCCCTTTATCATCGGCGATTAACAAAACATCACTAAAACTAATTTTCGCGCCAATTTCTCCGGCCAATTTTTCCACTTTAATCTTTGATTTTTCGGCCACCTTGTACTGCTTGCCACCGGTCTTAATCACTGCAATAGTCATATTGTTTGAAGTATTTAAAATTTATAAGTGGCTTCAGTTTACTACTTATTTTTTCCTCTGTCAAGCACTGCTTTGCGGCCATTAAAATAGACCACGGCCGCGCCGACCATTACCATTAAAATTAATAGGATGCCCAGGGCTAATAGCTTATCTCGGCTTTGCAAAAATAGCGTTAAGGAGCCAAAAATTATCGCGAATAGATAATACAGGGCAACAGCCTGCCGTTGGCTAAGACCCGCCTCAAGAAGTCGAAAATGCAGGTGTTTTTTATCAGCGGCGCGGAAAGGATTTTTCCGCTCAAAAAATCGGCGACGAATAATCACCCAGACCACATCAAGAATCGGAATACCCATAATGAGAAGCGCGGTCGCGATTTTTCCGCCGGCGATAATCGACAAAACGCCAAGCATAAACCCGCAAAAGAGAGCCCCGCCCTCGCCGAGAAAAATCCGAGCCGGATTAAAATTCCAAAAAAGAAATCCGAGCGTGGCACCGGAAAAAATCAAAGCGATAAAAGCCGTGTCCGGCTGATACCATCTCGTGGCCATGGAAAGCAGAAAGATGATAAACGACCCGATCACAGACAGTCCAGAGACTAGACCATCAAGACCGTCTAGGAGTTTTGTCGTGTACATCATACCCATCATCCAGACAGAGGTGAAGATCGGCCATTGCCAAAAATTTAATTGAAAAGTTCCGCCCAAAGGATTGGTAATCTCGCGCGTTCCGACGCTGCCAATGATGAGGATAATTATTGACATGATTGGGAAAATAATTTGCTTGACCGGCGATAAGTTGAATTTATCGTCCAGTCCCCCGCCGATAATCAGAACCAGGCCGGAAAAAATGATCACTAAAATTTCATTAAAAGAAATATTTTTGCCAACAGCCAGGTCGGGACTAAAAATCAGGGATAAAGTCAAGACGAGAAAAAAGGCGATAAAAATCGCCGTGCCCCCTAAAAACGGTACTGACTTCTTTTGAATTTTCCGCTCCGGCGCCGACGCTGGGTTATCCACGATATTAAAACGCCGCGCGAACGCGATCACGCCCCGCGTCGTGAGAAAAGATAAAATAATGGCAAACAAAAAATAAAAAAGGTAGTCCATATTACTGAAGACATTCTAGCAAAAATTATTATTTTTTACCATATTCTTGACATATAAAATAAAATGGATATCATATATACAGTTATTATCCTCTTCGGTGTGGTTCGGCGCGCGGGCTTCAATTGACGCGCGCCGAACAAATTTAAATAAAAAGGAGGTATTATGGAGAAGAGGACATTGGCGCCGTGACGGAACAGAATTTTAGGCCTATAATAGGTTAGAAAAATGACATACTTTGTTTCGACATAAAATGTCATCAAGCTAACCGGGGCTAAAATCGACCTGCCTCACGGCGCCCTTTCTATCACCAAAAAACGGCTTTCGCCGTCTTTTTTATCTTCAAAAAATCCCAAAATTATTAATTCGTAATTATTCTCGCATCCACCACTTTCACCCCCTTACCCCGTCCAAACACCATCGCCGGGTTGATATCTATCTCCTGAATCTCCGGTTGCGCCAGGGCCAAATCGCCCAACCTAACAATAATCTCCGCGATCGCGTCTATATCCGCCGCTTTCTCCCCTCTCGCGCCTTGCAAAAGTTTAACCGCCTTAATCTCACCCACCAGCTTCAAGGCCTCTTTTTTATTTATCGGTGCCACGCGAAAAACCACGTCTTTCAAGATCTCCACGTAGATTCCACCAAGACCAAACATCAATGTTGGACCAAATTGCGGATCGCACTTCATACCAATAATAATTTCCTTCGCGCCCTTAATCATCGGTTGAATCAAAACTTTCGCCTGCCCCGCGCCTGCGGGGGCGCCCGCAAACTTCCGTAAAACCGGCGCTAATTTTTTATATCCATTTTTAACCTCATTTTCATCTTTCAAATTAACTAGAACCCCACCAACGTCGGTCTTATGAACTAATTTCGATGCCACCACCTTCATTACGACCGGATAGCCCACCTTCCTCGCCACCGCGAGAACCCCATCTAAACTTTCCGCCAGCTCCGACCTAACCATCGTTATGCCATATTTCCTCATCAACCCTTCCATTTCCTTAAAATCAACTTGATTATCTTTCTTCTGTTTTAATGTTGTTTGTTTTAATGTTTTAATGTTTAATGTCTTTCTTTTTCCACGCTCCTCCTCGGATTTCCAAAACGCGTCAAGCGCTTTAACCGCGTCCTCAGGAAAAAGATAATTCACCACCCCGCCCCGGTTTAAAATCTGAATTCCCTTCTCCACCCGCTCGCCACCAACAAAACTCGCGACGAGCGGCTTACGATATCTTTTATTCAATCTCACAATTACCGCGGCTGTCTTCTCTACCTCAGTCACGGTTTGCGGCGTCAGAATTACAATCGCGCCATCAACGTTCTTATCACTCAAAACCGCGCTAAGAGCGATCTCGTAGCGATCCGCACGCGCGTCGCCGACCACATCAATCGGATTGTGAATATTGGCGGTCGCCGGTAATTTTAATTTTAAAACCGTAGTGGTTCGCGGGCTCAACTTTGCCAGTTTTAAACCGCTCCCCGCGACTGCGTCCGTTGTCATCACGCCCACGCCGCCGGCGTTCACTACAACCGCGATATTATTACCGGCCAATCGTGGCGCAGTGGAAAAAACACGCGCGTAGCCAAAAAGCTCTTCCAAACTCTCCGCGCGCGTAACGCCGCACTGTTTTAGGGCCGCATCAATGATCGCGTCCGCGCCGGCCAACGATCCGGTGTGCGACGAGATCGCCCTCTGCGCCTCGTCGCTCTTGCCGGCTTTAACGAGAATAAACGGCTTTTTCTGCGTCAGCCGCGAAGCAATGGACATAAATTCCCGCCCAGCAGAAATCCCTTCAAGGTAGCCGAGCACCACGTCCGTATTCTTATCATTGATCAAAAAATCCAGGATTTCGTTTTCCGTGATTCCCGCCTTGTTGCCGAGGCTTATAAATCGTGAGAAGCCCAAATTATTTTTCCCGGCCCAGTCCAACATCGCGGTCGCGATCGCGCCGGACTGGCTAAGGAAAGCCACGCGCCCGCTCTGAATCATGCCATCGGCAAAAGAGGCGTTAAGTCGGCTGACTGAATCAAGAAAACCGAGGCAATTCGGTCCCAGAATTTTGATATTAAATTTCGCGGCAATTTCTTTTATCTCATTCTCCATCTTCACGCCCTCGCCACCAACCTCGCGAAACCCGGCCGTAATTATCACCGCGTATTTGATTTTCTTTTTGCCGCACTCCGCCAGAACTGGCGCTACTATCGCCGACGGTACGACAATCATCGCGAGGTCCACCGTGGCAGAAATATCCAGAACCGATGGATACGCCCGCAACCCCTGGATTTTTTTGGACTTTGGATTTACCGGATACACCCGCCCGCGATAGCCGTATTTTAGGATATTAGCGAGAATTGAACCGCCGATTTTCCCCTTTTCCCGCGACGCGCCAATAACCGCAATCGCGCGGGGATTAAAAAAATTATTGAGCATAAAAAATAACTATTAATTACGGCTATATTATATCACAATTTCGGCTTTAAAAAAATGCTCTTAACTTTTAAAATCACCAACTAAGGGCTTCTCTTTTTGAAAACAAAATTAAATAAACCTTGCTTAAATTAAGGAATTGGATATAATATGGATGGTTATGTGTGGCGGACTGTGTAAAAAAAGGAGGAAAACACGGTGGAAATTATAATCGGTTTGGCTATCGGGGCTATCATTTCTGGCGGCTGTATCTTGTTGGCGCTATGTCTCGGCCTCGGAAGGTGACGCCATTTTCCCCACCAAGAGGAATGTCGCAAGATATTCCTCACAACCCACTCCATATAACTCAACTAAAAAAACCGCCCCTTATTTAGAGACGGATTTTTTAATATTCAATATCCAACCTATTCAATCTGATACGTCACCGACGCATACACCACCACCTCATTGCTGCCTGCCGGCACCGTCGGATTACTCACCCCGCCGCCGCCTTCGGCCATACCCATTGATTTATAGCTATCAAGATACATTGGGGTTTGATCGGCGCTGGACTCGGTAAAGCCAACGATTTTTCTGATTTTTACGCCCATGGTTTTTGACAACGCCTCGGCCTTATCTTTTGCCTGCTTAAGGGCCTTTTCGCGCGCTTCCTGCTTGTAGGTCTCCGGTTCATCAATAATAAAGCTAATACCGCCGATATTATTGGCGCCGAGAGAACCGGCCATAGCAAGCGTGTCGCTCACTTTTAACAAATCACGTATTTTTACCGCCACGCTCTGGTTCACCTGATAGCCGCGCAGAGTCTGCCGGCTATTATCCCAGTTATATTGAGGATAAATACTATAATCAGTGGTCTTGATATCTGTTTCTTTAATGCCGGTTTCTTTTAATTTTTTTATAATATTGTTCATTTTATCATTAGTCTCTTTCTGCGCCTCGGCGACAGTCGCCTTTTCCGTCTGTACACCCACAGTAAAAGTCGCGATATCCGGGATCGCGTTCACACGGCCAATACCCTCGATCGTGATCGTGTCGCGTACCGCCGGCGAACCAATATAGTTGTATGACTTGGCCCAGTTGCGAATGAGTAAAATCCCCGCGATAATTACCAGAACCATGATGGCGATTTTGAGACCGGATTTGATCAGCCAAATATTGCCATGTTGGCAACAGTTGTTTTGTTCATCCATAGATTTTATATTTTTATTTATTAATTTTTAACGGTTTTAACCCCACTAAATCCCCCTTTTCCAAAAATTTCAGCATCGCGCCGCCGCCGGATGATAGATGATATAATTTTTTGCTCACTTTCAACTTATCAAACATCGCGGTCGTGTCGCCTCCGCCGGCCACAATTTTGATTTTATTTCTAATCAAATACTGAACAATTTTAGTGTTCGGCTGGTCAAATGGCGACCGTTCAAAGTAACCGAGCGGTCCGACCCATAGAGCCATTTTAACATTTTTTAAATTTTTTAAATATAGCTCCGCCGTCTTCGGCCCAATGCCCCAGATAAAATCTTTTGTCGGCATATTTTCTGTCAAAAAATATTTCTTTAAATTTTTATCCTCACCCACATACAAATCCACCGGCAAAATGATATTTTTACTTTTCTTAAATTCGTAATTTTTAATTCGTAATTGATAATTGTTTCCAATTGCTCCGCCGAGCATCACCCATTTTGCTTTCTTCGCGAAACTTTTTAATACTCCGACTTTATCTGTCAATTTTACCCCGCCGATTAGAGCCGCGAGTGTCTCACCCTGCCAATTTAGTACGCCGCTAAGCGCGACAATTTCTTTTTCTAATAAAAACCCGACATATGACGGTAAATATTTTGGCACACCAACAATTGAGGCGTGCTCGCGGTGCGAGGTGGAAAAATCATTATTCACGTAAATATTCGCGAGACGCGCGAGCTGCCGCGCGAACGCCGGTGAATTCTTCTGTTCCCCCGGGTTAAAACGCAAGTTTTCTAGTAAAATTATTTCTCCATTTTTCATCTGAGAAACCACCGCCTCCACTTTTTTACCAATAATCTCATCTAATTTTAGCACTTTTTTGCCGAGAAGCTGACTTAATCGCTTCGCCACCGCGTCAAATTTTAATTCTTTAACCACCTTCCCCTCTGGCCGCCCCAGATGCCCCATTATAATCACCTTCGCGCTCTTTTTCCGCAAATATTCAATCGTCGACAGAGCCAATTTGATCCGCGCGTCGTCGGTAATCTTCCCTTTTTTATCAATCACCACGTCAAAGCCGCAACGAACCAATACCCGTTTGCCTTTTAAACCCTTAGCTTGCTTTATGGTTTTTAATTTCATACCTCAAAAATTCTTTAATTTATACTTCCTCTGGCCTAGGCCCAGCTCTTCTGCGTGTAATAACTGAAAAACGCCATTATGTCTTTGGGCAAAATCAAAACCATGATTACGCGCCAGCCCGAGATGGGTCGATGCTCGTCTTCTCGGACTTTTATATAGCACACTACACTCAACCAGCGTCGGCTGAGCCACAAAATCAACGACTCGTTTTATTAGATTTGCCGGGATAAAAGTAGTATTCCCCTCTTCGCCAAAATG
>Ga0172371_10010745_pt1 | contig 12325 bp, 8 predicted proteins | sample Lak12m_FD_114543 | JGI IMG/M metagenome (GOLD analysis project Ga0172371, IMG submission 114543) | Freshwater microbial communities from Kabuno Bay, South-Kivu, Congo - kab_022012_12m | ecosystem: Environmental > Aquatic > Freshwater > Lake | place: Democratic Republic of the Congo: South-Kivu... | reverse complement strand
CTTCGAAATTAACTCCTATTCTCACCTCGCCAACCTTAACGCCGTCAACATTTATATCCATTACAGAAGCGAAATTGGGATCTTTCAGCGACAAAGAAACTCCCAAATCTTCTCGCACGAAAACTTGACCATTGTTTTTGATCGACGCGATAGGCCTATCTTCATTCTCCCAAACCCAAACTTCATCGGTTGCGCCTTGTTTAAACTGGAAATAATAATTATCGGCATCATTTGTATCCATTACCTCGACGTTTTGGTTGCCGACAAACTCGCTCAAGCTGCGTTCGCCTTCTTTGATTACAACCTCTTGCATTTCGGGGACAACATACAAAACTCCATAATTGTTGAAACTTATTCTTGTCGGCAAATCGCCCTGCGCTGGCAAAATCTCGGTAGTGACTGAATCATCCAAGAACTCTATCGCGCCCGTTTCTGCATCGACGGTGACAACAACATCGCCATTTTCATTTAACAAAACCAAATCTTCAAGTTCCGTGCTGGTGTAGATTTTTTCTGTCGTGACAGTCTCGACATCGTAAGTATAAACCTTAACTTTTCTAAAAGTACTTGTTAAATAAGTGTAATCGGAATCGTTAACATAATCGTTGTTTAAAGCCTTTGCTTGCAGCATCATTTCTCCGGCTTCTTGCGTTGTAGTCAAAGTGAAGCTTGCCTGACCTTGATAAACGGTTGTCGGATTTTCGCTTGTTATTGTTCCGTACTCTTCGCCATCCGCAAAATCGAGTTCTATTTTCGTAAAATTATCTTGGGTATTCGTGACTCCATATTCATCTTTTAATTCGACGGTTATTTCGATATTGCTGACCCCGTCCGCATAAAGCATTTTCGAATTATCGACGGAAACTTCTATATAGGATGAAATTGCGGCGCTGTCGGCTATCCCATCGTCATCGGAATCATAAGCTCGACTCATATCGGTGCTATCCGCGACACAAGCTCCTTCGGCCCCGCCGGCACATCCGACAGATACGGGCATCGACGTGCCAACAGTAGATAACGAGTCGACCCACAACAAAATCATTTCAAGCCAAGTCAAAAGATCGATAGCTTCAAAAGAGTCTTCGCTTTCATCGCTCTCGCCATCTATGGGGTCTTCTTGTTGAGGCAAATCTTCGGGGTTGTAATACAAATCCGGAAGGTTCAATTCGGCATCGGGGTCGTCGATTTTCGCTCTTCCGTTGAATGCGAAATCATACCCGGTCTGATTGCCACTGCCGATTATATAAGCGACTTCGTATCCGTTATCGGGGTCGGAAATAAAAGCTTCGTCTTTGCCGAGATAATGAGACATTACATACTCGTGCTTTTGATCTATGTTCATATGCATCCATGCGAGAGCGTCCTCGATCATGCTTGCATCCATGTAGTCCACAAAATAATCTTCAAGAAGAGTGTCATACGAATTGCCACCGGGGATATCGCCGATAGTTTCATCCGTACCTTGTAACAGTCTATAAAAATCGGCCGCGCTTTCGGCATCAAAAACATTTGGATAATATATTTCGGCATACTCTTCATTTTGATCTTGAAAAGATACAAATCTCGGATCGTCGATCGGTAACGCATTCGAGAATTGAGCATCGACTTGGTCCGTGATCGTTTCGTCGGAAGGAGCCTTATGCTCGAAAACACTTGAGATCGAATAAGCCTCACTTTCATCGGTAGTAAAAGCCTCTCCGATCGAAGTTACTGTCTCGTAGAACGAAGGGTCGTCGCTATTTTTTACATAATATTTATTTACGAAAACGTCGATCGATTCTATGTAATCATCGTCGACATCAAGCGTATATCCGCCGGTGTCGCCAGTCAGAAAAGTTGTCAAATCATCTTGGCTGTCGGGATCGTAACCGATCATTTCGAACACATCGGCAAGATCCATATTTTCATCTATTCCCGGCATCTCGTCCTCGTCGTATTCGTCCTCCAATTCGTCAATCATGTATTCGTAATCATAAACCGGTATATCGCTCAAGCTCGGATAGGGGATATCGTAAGCGCCATCGCCGGCCAAGTCATCGATTATTGTTTCAACTTGATCGGCGAAATCGGCCTCATCGTAATCGCCATCGCCATCTTGATCTGAAGGATCGTCTTCATCAAAAAGCTTGCTGACCTCTTTCGTAAACTCCTCGGCATAATAAAGATAGCCTTTGTTATTATCTTCGAATAAATGCCCAAAAGTTTCTGTCCAACTGTCGTCAGTGAAAAAGGATGTTATAAAAGTATCTCCCAAAAACCCCTTAAGTTCCCGGAAGTCATTACAAGCTCTATAGTCTGGGGTTAACGACTCGTCTCCACCATCCTCAGCCTCGATCTCTTTTGTGCCGACGTTGCTTTTAACAGGTTTGCTGGCGATTTCAGGGAAGCAAAACGTCAGCTCGGAGACATCTTTGCCGTTCACCTTTTCTTCGCTGTCGTAAACCTCCATATTCGCGTAACTTCCGTAACAACCTCCGTAAGGCTCACCTTCTTCGTCGTACTCTCCGGCTGTATTGTAATCGTAAACTCTAAGGCCTTCGACAAGTTGCGAACCACCTTCTTCGTCATCATATGAACCCATATAAACGGAACATTGTTGGACCTTGGTGACATCCAGCACAGATCGTCCCAAAATTACTATGTCGTAAGGGTTAGGTAAGCCAAAACTTGAAGTGACAGAATGATTTATAAAATAAATCGGGTCTCCCAAAATAGAAGGGCCATCTTCAAAATTAAATTGCAATTGAACATTTACATTCGAGATGAAAGAAATGTTTTTCTGCACATTATCTACAAATGAATCGACCTGTGTTTCCACAAGATCGTTTACCGCGCGCAAATAAGTGATCGTGAATTCATCTTTTTTGCCGATAAGCGACATCGGCGAATCCAAATCGCTGCTAGTAGATCCGTCGGAATCGGTATAGCTCGACCAATATCTGCCGGTATAGTCGACCCACTCTTGCGTTTCAGCTATAACTTTTTCAAAGAGGTCGTAATATCTTTTCGTCAGTTGTTCGAAAAAAGTTTTCGACTGAATATCCGGTAAATCATCAAACATCGAAGTGTCGTCATCGTCGCTTTCACCCATATCTTCATCTTGAGTGCCGTCACCGTCGCCATCATTGTCCATATCGGTGTCCTCATCGCAATAACCGTCTTCATCGTCATCCCACTCGGGGTGATAAACCAAATTGGCATCATAACAATCGCTATCAACTTCGAGCATGCTGGTATCCAAAACACCTTCCGGATCATCCCTTGATATCCCGGCCCAACAAACAGAACCTTCCGGACAAATATAAGGATCTTCATCGACAAACAGAGAGGCCCATCCCTCCTGTAAATCTTCATCTCTTAATTTAAATAGAAACGGACTGGATTTCTTCTCCGGATTCCAGCCGGCCATTACTTCAACACCTGTCGGCCAGCCGTCGTCGTCCGTGTCGGTCCCGTCATTGTCATCGTCAACATTGCAAGTTCCGGGGCAACCGTCGCCATTTGCATCGCCTTCGGGATCTTCATCTATTTTATCGTCGCCATCATTATCGTTGTCCGCTATTCCGTCCTCATCCACAAGCCCATCTTGGTCATTATCTATTTCATCAAAAGGGTCTCCCGGATCTTCATCGATCAGCCCATCGCCATCATTATCCACTCCGTCTTCCGGGTCTTCATCGACAAGGCCATCGTCATCATTGTCCAAATTATCTCCGACCGAAACAGCCCCGACGGCTTCTATATAAAGATCTTCAGCCAAATGCTTATTATATCTGTTGTAAGCTACCGTTTCCCAATTATCGGTGAACCTTTCATATGCTGAAAAAGCTTCTTTGCTGATCGCATTTTCTTCCGCGATCATATCTCCGTAAAAAAGTTTCTGATCGAACTCGGCATATTCCGTCACGCCGAGATGATATAGATGATTTTTATCAAAATATTCGGCCAACTGTTCATTGGCTTCTTCTTCGTCATCGGAAGGAGGGACTATGACACCGTGCCAAACTTCAGGTTGAAGTTCGATCGCACTTGTATTTCTTTCAAAATTTCCGGTTTGTTCATTGAAAATATAAACCTTATCCTCGAAATCGGTATACGGCAACATGCTCAAAAACTTATTTCCGTCTTTGGTCACAACCGGCAAAGGCACATCGCCAACAACAACAACGCCGGCAAGATGATTTTCTTCTCCTTCGATATCGTCGCCATCAAAATAAAGTTTTTCCAAAACGGCAGAAATTTCATCAGTTGTTTTATCCGAATCAACTTGAATTATCAGAGACTTGGTCATTGCGAGCTCGGACTGAACATCATATCCGTACCTATCTATTCTTTCCGCCAAAGTATCATCGCCAAGATAAGATCCATACTCGTTATTCAATCCGTCGTATTCGTTTGCGCTGTTGTAAACGTCGCTATCAACCAATATCGCGACAATCCCATACTCTTCTACAACAGGTTTGCTGTAAGACAGATCAAAAGTAAAAGTTTGAGATATGAAAACAAGTACAACAAGCCAACTTGCAATTACCCTTTTAAAAGAGGAAAAAACCGGCATCTGTTTTTCTTGATTTTTGTTTAACAAAATTATACCTAAAATAACGGATTGAAAACAACACAAAAAACACCTATTTTTTCGACGCAATTAAAAACGCCTTTACAGGCAGGGAAATGTTATAAAAAAAATCTCCCGCCACAATGACATGACGGGAGATTCTACAAAAAAGTACGATTTAGTAAATTATGAAATAAGTAGGTTCATCAGCTGCTGAAGGAGCTAAAGCGCTAACGAAAGTTGAGTAAGCATTGTCTCCTGGAGCTGGGATTGCATTATATACAAAATCATCCCCGACTTCGGCAACTTCCAGTTGGGCAACTATAGCATATTTCGTCAAGGTGCCACCGGTATCACTTAGTAGAACAACTTCATAATCAAAATCACCAGTTGGATCAACGGGGAAAGCTCCAATATAATTACTCAAAGGAGATGATAAATCAGCAGAAGTTAATACGTCACCGGCTGCACCAAGATCACCAAACGTACCATTTTCACTCAAGTAATATTCAAGCCCGGTAGCAATGCTTTGTAGGTCTGTTTGCCTCCTTGCATCTCTGGCGCTTGCGCTTCCTCCGACGATTCTTGGTACGAGGGCGACAGCCAAGATACCAATGATTGTTACTACGATGAGTAACTCGATAAGGGTAAATCCTTTTCGTTTCATTTTTGTATTTGTTAAATTTTCAAAATCAAAAATTATTATACGATTTTTAGGAAAAGAATCAAATGGTTTTTGGAAAAAAGCTCGTGGATTGGCTTTACAACGCGTTTGCTACATCGGTTAGGCTCATGATCGGTTGCATTATGGCTGCCACAAGGCCGCCGACACTCAAACCCATGACAACCAATATCGCAGGTTCCAACATTTTTGAAAGGCCGCTGATCATATCGTCAACCTGCTCTTCATAAAACTCGGCGATCTTTTCGCAAACCTCGTCGACTTTTGCCGTTTGTTCTCCGACGCTGATCATGGAAACGACCATTTCGGGGAACAGAAACTTCGAATCGTTAAGATTTTCTCCGAGAGGAATACCTTGAGATACATCTTCTGCCGCCATGAGAATTCTCTTTTTATAAACCTCATTGCCGACGGCATTCGCGCTTATTTCCAGAGCTTTTACAATCGCGACGCCGCTTTTCATCAAGCTCGCGAGATTTCTTGAAAATCTAGATATTGCGACTTTCCTGAAAATATCTCCGAATTTCGGGATTTTAAGAAGATAATAATGTATATAATATCTTCCCGTTTTCGACTGTTTGAAAAGCCAAAATCCGACAATTGCTATCAAGGCAACAGCCGCAACCTCAATATAATTATTTTGCGCGATTTCACTCATCCCCATAAGAACTTTTGTAGATGTCGGCAGATCTGTGCCGGCTTGCTCGAATATGCCTGAAATTTTCGGTACGACGACGACGAGCATGATTACTAGAGCGATTATCAAAATCGTTACAACCGATGCGGGATAGATCATGGCGCCTTTGACTTTTCTGAGTAAGCTCGCGCTTTTTTCAACCTGTACGGCGATTTGTTTCAAAACGTCATTCAATTTGCCGGTAGCCTCACCGCTTCTGACCATGCCGACTTCCGCATCTCCAAAAATCTTGGGGAATGCACCCATCGCATCCGATAATTTGCCGCCTTTTTCAACTTTTTTCGCCAAATCTCTTATGATCAACTTCATCTTCATATTCGTCATTTGATCGGAAAGCACATACAAAGCCCTTATCAAAGGGACGCCGGCATTTATCATTACCGAAAGAAGTTCAAAGAAGGTAACTCGATCCGCAACGGTTACGCCGTTAAAACTTTGCACATACATATTCGCCTTCTGGTAGAAGTCTACAAAAATATTTCCCGACGTGCCGATCCGTTCGAGGTCGGCCGGCGCGAATTCGTTTAAGGCTTTTAATCTTGCCTCGTCTTCGTTACTCAAGCCGATATCCAACCTGACTTCTTGTTTGTTATTTTCCATATATTGTTATAAGTTCTTCATTTCTTCATTTCTTCACTTCTTCATATCTTCACTTCTTCTCTCTATCCCCTCCCCATGTCTCGCCACTCTGTAAACCTCCTCAAGCGTAGTTAGCCCTTTCAGAGCCTTGATCACACCGTCTTGTTCGAGGGTAACCATTCCCGCAGTTTTAATTGCGGAATCTTCTATTTCGATCGCAGTCGCTCTCTTTAATATAAGTCTTCTTAGCTCGTTGTTCATCTGTAAAACCTCATATAGACCGACTCTGCCTTTGTATCCGATATTGTCACATTCGGGGCATCCTTTGCCGTGATAAAATTTCGGGTTCGCAAGCATTGCTTTATCGATATCCGCGGTAGCGGGAAGTGAAGCGATAGCCTCTTTTACGATTTGCATCGTGCTGTCATCGGCTTTCATCTCTTCTTTACATTTATCGCAAACTTTTCTTACAAGTCTTTGAGCGATAATTGTGTTTATTGTGGAAGTCATAAGAAAAGGAGGGACCCCCATATTGTCTATACGAGTCAAAGTTTCAATCGCGCTGTTCGTATGTATTGTTGAAAGAACCAAGTGGCCCGTTAATGAAGCCTCGATGGCGACATCGATAGTTTCGCGATCGCGGATTTCTCCGACCATTATGATGTTCGGATCTTGACGCAAAGCGGTTCTTAAACCAAATGCGAAAGTATAATCTATATCCGGATGAACCTGACTTTGATTAAGCCCTTCCATCTGGATTTCAACCGGATCTTCGATTGTTAAGATGTTCACTTCGGGCTTGTTCAAGCGGTGCAAGCACGAATACAAAGTTGTCGTTTTACCTGAACCGGTAGGTCCGGTCGTAAGGACTATGCCGTTTGGCATCGCAAGGCTTTCTTCAATAGCTTTTAATGCCGGACCGCTTAAGCCCAATTCGGGCAAATCGGGAATTGTCCTCGATTGATCTTGTATACGCATAACAACTTTTTCACCGTTTGTGGTTGGCAAAGTCGAAATACGAAGATCCATTTCTCTGCCATCAGCGGTTGTAACCTGACTTCGTCCGTCTTGAGGGATTCTCTGTTCATCTATTTTCAAGTTGGACATGATTTTTATCCTCGAAATGACTGCAGGATGTATATTAGGAGGATATTCGACAATTCTCCTTAAAACGCCATCAATCCTGAATCTTATCCTAACAAAATTCTTTTCAGGCTCGATATGAACGTCGCTGGCTCTGCTATCGATTGCATATGAAAGAGCGCTCATCACAAGCTGTGGGATGTTACCCGCTATAATCGAATCCTGTAATTGTTGAAGTTTTTCGTTAGCCATTTAGTTTTGGAAATAAGCATTCAAATCTAAATTGTAAGACATGAAATTCTCCTGATCTTCATCCTCTTCGAGGTCTATAGAAACATTGCCTATCGACATGAGCCTTATCCCGCTATCCAAGTTGCCGGATGTCTCGATATATTCCAAGAATTTATAAAAATTATCTTCGGAACTTTCAATAGACATTTGAATCGGCAAAATGCGATATTGAGAATCGTCAGAGGCCGAACTTTTACCATAAGAGATACTGCTTATAAAGAAAGGACTGTTTGAAAAATTGTTCGAAACCTCAAACTCGTCGAACGCCCTAGTAAGAGAAGTAAGATCCTCGCTTACCGGGAAAATGTCCGAAAGCCCGCTGTTTTTATCAGATGTCGTGTCTTGATAAGTTAAAGTTGCGGAACTGATTTCATCGCTCATATCTCGTATGCTTTCATTGATCGAAATCAGAGAGTCGGTCAGGTCGTTTTTATAATTGTAATAATCCAAATAAGCTGCGACCTTGATATAACCGAAAACTCCCAAGCCCAGCAGTAAAAACAGTGCCAAGAAGGTTTCAATTTTATTTTTGATTTTATCCATATTTATGTGTTTATTTAATTATTCTTCAGATACGGGTTCGTCTGCGGGTTCATCGACAGATACTTTCACCTCTTCTTCTTCAGTTTCCTCAAGCTCTTCGGCTATACTGACTTGTTTATCTCGCGAATCTTCTCCTTCCTGTATTTTGAATTCCACTCTGAATTGAGCCTCGTATCCTTCGTCACCGGAAGATGATTTATTGAAAGCTCTTTCGGTTACATCCATGAACAAGGTTGACTCTTCCAATGCGTCAAGCAAATTCGCGATCAATGTGAAATTTCTTGTGTCGTCGGTTTTTGTAACCCCATCCAACGATATAGTTTTATTCTTGGAGTCAAAGTTGTATGAAGAATAAGATATATCGCTTTCTATCGCGCTGTTATATAAAGGATCGACCTGTTTCGTTATTTCATCGATTTCGGTAATTATGTCGGACCATTCCTGTCTTTCGGATTTAATTTTGCTGATAATTGTAAAATTATCCTCCGTTATCGAGCTGAGCTTGGAAACCAAAGATTCGATAGTTTCGTCGCTCATTTCGGAACTTGTATCCATGGCGATAAGCTCTTTTACAAAAGCGCCATTTCTAAATAATGCCAATGCCCCTTTCAATGCAGGGTCGTCGGATTCGGCCAATTTGCCTTCTATATAAGATATAGTTGCATCCTTGAAAACATACTCGCTTGTGAGTGTGCCATCGCTACGGATTTCTATTCCGACGGGAGAAGTTTCTTCGTCCAATTTGTCTTGAGCCATCGATAAAGCCAATGCCAAATCCTCGTAAAGATCTTCTATATCTGACTCCAAAGAATTTTTCTCAATAGAGGTTGTATATACAGATTCATATTGATTTTTCTTGTTCAAATACGAATCGGCGATGAATGAAAAACTATCGAGATATTCATAAGCCACGGTGTAGTTGTTTGTATTCAACTCCGCTTGTGCTTGTTTCAAACTTTCTACGGTACTATCAGATTCAACTTTGATGTTTAGTCCAATCGGATTGAAGCTGGCACCCATCGTCAAATAAGATCCGATCAGCAATAAAAACCATAAAAATACCGTTAACTTAAGGAAGCTTCCTCCGAAATGAGAAGGTTTCTCTACGATATTTAAAGAGTCGACTTTTGGCTTCGGTCCGAGGACTGAAGTGGTGTCGGTTTTCTTCATAACTGAATTGACGACATCGCTTTTCTCCTGTTGTTTTGCCAAATTGTCATCGAATATGCTTGTAAACACATTGCCCTTCGGCTCTGATTTGGCCAAATTTGGGAACAGTTTCTTTGCAGGCATAAATTTGTTTTTTATTTTTATCTGTATATTTTACCTTAAAAAAGGAGAAAAGGCAATGGTATAGGAATATAAAAAGAAAGGAAGCCCTATCGGACTCCCCCTCTCTATCTCTGCTATCTGCTTTTTGTAATTCTATTTTTTACTTCAACGTTACCGTAGCACCTGCAGCTTCCAATTTCTTCTTAGCATCGTCAGCGACATCTTTCTTAGCGCCTTGAATAACTACTTTTGGAGCGCCATCGACGATATCTTTAGCTTCTTTCAATCCAAGGTTTGCTAATTCTTTAACAACCTTGATTACGCCGATCTTTTGAGCGCCGGCAGAAGTTAATTCGACATCAAAAGTGTCTTTTTCAACTGCGGCTGCACCAGCACCTGCGGCGCCACCTGCGGCAACCATAGCAACAGGAGCGGCGGCACTAACGCCGAACTCTTTTTCCATTGCCTTTACCAAGTCGGCAACTTCCATAAGAGACATTTTCTTTACAGCCTCTAATACCTTTTCAGCTTCAGCTGACAATTTTACTTCTTCTGACATGTTTGTAATGGGTTAAGATATATATTTTTAAAATTCGCAATTCTATTGAGCCAACTTTGCTCTGTAAGCTTCCAAAGCGTAAACGAGCTTCCTTGCAACACCTGCAAGAGAATTTGCAACACCGCTTGCCGGGGCATTGAGAGATCCGAGCATTTTTGCGAGAAGTTCTTCTCTGCTTGCCAATTTGCTCAAAGCGACAACCTCTTCTTTGCTCAGTACTTTGCCTTCCATAAGGCCTCCGAGGAGTTTCAACGCCTCATATTTCTTGCTCATTTCGGCGATGATTTTTGCTCCGGAAATTTCATCTCCATAAGAGAAAAGAGCGGCGACAGGGCCGTCCATAAGCCCATCAGGGATATCATTGTAGCCATGTTTCTTTGCGGCTATTTTGATCAAAGTTTTCTTGGCGATTTTACAGCCAACCTTCTTCTCGCGAAGAGCTCTTCTGACTTTGGAGAAATCTTTTACAGTAATCCCGGCATATCCGGAGAAAACAACAGATTTGGCTCCTTCGAACTTTTTCTCGACCTCTGCGAGAATTTCAGCTTTACGTTGTTTTGTTACAGTCATATTTTAACCGGTTAAAAAATAACACTGTCGGTTAGAAAGTTTAGTCTCGGCGGGGCTTACTTGTTGTTCCCGCTGTCTTCGACCAGAACATCAGTATTTTACTCACTTCCACAAAAAGCGCAAGCAAAAAATTCATATGTTATACTGTGTACTACCAATGTCAAACCTACTCCAAAATCTGGAATCATTCGTGTCTGCCAAAAAGGCAAAACCACCTTTAATAATAGTTTTGGGGCCTACCGCGTCGGGGAAAACTGCTTTATCGGTTAAACTGGCACAGAAATTTAACGGAGAAATCATTTCGGCCGACTCGCGCCAGATTTACAGGTATATGGATATCGGGACCGATAAAATATCGGCAAAAGATATGGGAGGGATTAAGCATTACATGATAGATATCAAAAATCCCGATCAGATTTTCACAATGGCCGATTTTCAGAGAGAGGCGACACGTTGTATCGGAGAAATTTTAAATAAAGGCAAACTCCCATTCTTGGTGGGTGGCACAGGACTATACATAAACGCTATAGCGGAAAGTTACGAACTTGATTCCGCTCCTCCTGACAAGGATTTAAGAGGAGAATTGGAAAAAGAACTTATTGAAAAGGGAGCAAACGCACTCCATGATATGTTGAAAGAACTGGATCCTTTATCGGCATCAAAAATACATCCGAACAATCATAGATATCTTATAAGAGCCCTCGAGATAAACTTGAAATCCGGTAAACCGAAAGGCAATCGCAAAGGCGAATCGAAATATGAGATTTTCAAAATAGGCATAGATTGGCCACGAGAAGATCTATACGCGAGAATAAACAAGCGTGTTGAAGAACAGATAGGAAGAGGGATTTTAAACGAAATAAAAACGCTTCTTAGCGAAGGTTATGCAAGGACATTGCCATCAATGACTGGACTTGGATACAAGGAGTTTTTCCCATACTTGGATAATGAAAAATCGGTGGAAGAATGCTTGGAAGACTTGAAGCAAAACACCAGGAATTACGCAAAGAGGCAACTTACTTGGTTCGGGCGCGACGATACTATATATTGGATAACTCCGGGGGAATTGAAGGAAATATCGGGGGGTGATTTTTACGTCAAAAATCAACTTGCGCAACGCGAATAAGGTGAGCGTACCATCACCCAACGTAAAGTCCAGTCGGATTGGTGGATTTCCTCCTGTTAATTTGATATACAGGAGGCAGAATTTAACAGCAAAATATGAGAGATTTACATGCGGAGTTCGTGAGGTGCGGGTTGGAGGCGAAAAAGTGGATGCGTAAGTGCGAAATGTTGTTGCCGGAGATAAATCGCTTGGGCATTTTTCGCGAAAAAGGTTTTTTGAGTATTTACGAGTATGCGGCGAAATTGGCCGGCATGAATCATGAAAAAGTAAACGACTGTTTGCGCATCATGAAGCATATCGAAGACAAGCCGGAATTATTAGAAGTTGCAAGGCGTAAGGGATTAGGTGCTTTGCGACCTGTTGCAACT
>Ga0172371_10010744_pt1 | contig 12325 bp, 11 predicted proteins | sample Lak12m_FD_114543 | JGI IMG/M metagenome (GOLD analysis project Ga0172371, IMG submission 114543) | Freshwater microbial communities from Kabuno Bay, South-Kivu, Congo - kab_022012_12m | ecosystem: Environmental > Aquatic > Freshwater > Lake | place: Democratic Republic of the Congo: South-Kivu... | reverse complement strand
TGGGTAAAAACGGCCCGGGAATTTGGCGATCCAATTCCCGAACCTAAAGGGCGTCGTCTTGTGTATGCATAGTTGGCACGCAGCCATGTTCTCCTCCTTTCTCTTTGCCCTAAATGGTAGCCTCAAGGCATTTGCATCAGAAGTATTCCCGGGATTGACGACTTCGATCGGAGGGGTGAGATAGCAACATGAAGTGGAAGCGCTTCAAAGGGAGATATCAATGAAGGCATCAGCAGGTAATTGTATTTCACGGCGGGCATTTCTGGCGAATTCTGTTTGCGCCGGCATCATGGCGCCGGTGTTCCTGAAATCGTGTTTCACAACAAAGGACATTTCCGTTCCGGCCACAGCGAAAAAGCCGAACATCATTATGATCCTGGCTGATGATCTCGGCTATGGCGATGTGGGCTGTTATAACCCGGAGGCCAGAATACCAACGCCAAATCTGGACAGACTCGCCCGGCAGGGTATGCGTTGTATAGACGCTCACAGCCCCGCCGCAGTTTGCACTCCGTCACGTTATGCCGTGCTTACCGGGCGAATGGCGTTTCGCTGCGGGTGCGGGGGCGTGTTCACAGGCGTGGGCGGGCCATCCCTGATTGAAGAGGGCAGGCTTACCCTTCCGCAGATGCTTCGCAACAATGGCTATGCCACGGCATGTGTCGGCAAGTGGCATGTCGGAATGACATTCTTTGATAAAGAGGGAAAACCGGTCAATCGCGGCGGATTGGAGTCAGTCAGGCGGACGGATTTCAGCAGGACAATCCCGGATGGTCCGGTTGCGCGCGGTTTTGACTATTTCTTCGGGACTGCATGCTGTCCCGGGACTGACTTCCTTTACGCGTTTATTGAGAATGACCGGGTACCAGTGCCTCCGGTACAGTCTCTCGACAAAACCAGACTGCCGAAACACAAGTATTCGGAAGATAACCGGGACGGAATGATTGCGCCGGATTATGATATTGAAGAAGTTGACATGGTGTTCCTGAAAAAGAGCCGGCAGTTTATTGAATCCCATGTGAAGAAAACGCCGGACAAACCGTTCTTCCTGTATCACGCCACTGCGGCTGTTCACCAGCCCTCGTTTGCGGGGCATGATTTCAGGGGCAAGACCAAGGCCGGGCCGCATGGTGATTACATTCTTGAATTTGACGCCGTTGTCGGAGAACTGATGAAGACCCTAGATGATCTTGGCATAGCGGATAACACGCTGATAATTGTCACCAGTGATAATGGTCCCGAAATTGCAGCAGTGGTTAACATGCGCGCCGACTACAGGCATGATGGCGCAAGGCCGTGGCGCGGAATAAAACGCGATCAATGGGAAGGCGGGCATCGTGTGCCTTTCATCGCGCGGTGGCCGGGCAGAGTGAAGGCTGGCAGTGTTGGCAAACAGACCATATCGCTCACCGACCTGATGGCTACGCTTGCTTCTGTTGTTGGATGCAAGCTTCCTGATAATGCCGCGGAGGACAGTTTTGATGTGCTGCCGGTGCTGCTCGGCAGGCAGGGCGACAGGCAGATTCGCGAGTTTGTCCTGCAGCAGTCAACCGGTTCTTTTCTGTCAATCAGGCGCGGCAACTGGAAGTACCTCGACCATAAAGGTTCAGGCGGAAACAACTACAGCAAGGGGGATCTGGCTGTATTCGCGTTGAAGGAAAACGCGCCGGAGGCGCCGGGACAGCTTTTCGACCTCGCGGAGGATCCGGGCGAGACCAGCAATCTTTATTTCAAACGTCCGGAAATTGTTGCCGAGTTGAAGGCAAAGCTTGAGGAATTCAAACAAACTGGCCGCAGTGTGCCGCACCGCTGCACATGATTCAGCATGAAATGAGCAGTTAGACAGGATGAACAGGATTCAGATCTTTGGAGATCAACAGGGTATACCGAAATGACTTTTCGCCAGAATGGTGAGAAGTCATTTCGGCACAAATCCGTCTTTTTATCATGTTATCCTGTCGTTCCTTTCAGATCTGCTCTTCTCAGGTTCAATATTTCTCAAGGAGATCCAGCAGTTTCCTGTCGAGTTTGTGGCCGTGGAAATCCTCGTATTTAACGTCGGTTCGCTCGCTGTCGAGAACGCCGAAACTGCCGCGGAAGTTCCAAAGCGCCCAGCCCCATCCGGCTTTCTTCCAGTTCTGCAGGCAGTTCTCCGCCCAGGCCAGAACCACATCGTGCGGAGTCTTGTTGTAAGCGCCCCATTCGCCGACCATTATTCCGACTTTTTCGCTTTCAAGTTCCTGCCAGGGTCCGATGCAGCTGTTCCAGAGCCATGTCCTGTTTATCATTTCCCCGTGGTGGAAAGGGTTCCTGCCGTTTGAAGCATCGAATTGAACAGGATAATGTTTCATTCCCCACTCCTGGCTGACCGTGGGAAGAACCGCCTCGGTTTTGCCACCCGGAAGTGTGATTCCGATTTCGGAAAAAGTCATCCAGTCGCCTTCAGTGTTTTCCAGCGCTATCTGTTTTGCCGGTCCGGTAAGAACAACCTGGTAATCTTTGTCATAGACGTTCTGGTAGATTTTCCATTCAGCCTTGTATACAGCTTTCTTCCATTCACCGGTGCCTGCGCCGCACACGAAATTCTTTTCAAGAATCTGTTTTCCGTCTGCCCTGATTACGAGCTTGGACTTTGCCGAGACCGTGTTGACCCTGATCCGGACAGTGGTGGAAGCAGGGAAAGCGCCCGTGATGGTGATCGGGCTGGCTATGTCTTTCTTCTCACTGCCATAGAGGAACGCATTCATCTTTGAAATTGGCCAGCGTGGAACCGGCATATTGTCCGTGCCCTGCACCCAGGGAGCCTTGTAGTGGGTGATTTCAAATGGCTGGTAACCGCGGGTCGCCTGGGCCACCTTCATGGGAATAAGTTCGCGACAGGGTTTCGTGCCCCACTGCAGGCCGTCGGAAATGATCAGGCGGTTCGGATCTTCTGCCCGGATGGCGTTAATCATCTTTGAAGCAACAGCGGCATAAACGGCCGAGTCAACGCCTGCGGGTTCATTGAACAGGTTAAAACTCAGTTCGCTATTTGGAATGCCCTTGTAGCGCTTCGCGAAAGTGCTCCAGTGAAGGGCGCAGATCCGCTGGGTCTCCGGGTCGATCCACAGGCTGGTTTTCTCCGCGGGCTTGGCCACGGTGTAACCAGGGGCCCGGTGAAAGTTGATGCAGACGTGGATGCCGTATTGTTTTCCCCATGCCACGGCCTGGTCAATCTCCTTCAGCACGGACTCGTCAAATTTTGTCCAGTCGCCGTCCTTGATCCATACGCGATAGTCCATGGGAAGCCGGACAAAGTCGAAGCCGAGCGATGAGATGAGTTTGAAATCTTCCTCGGCAAACGGCTTGTTTCCCTGCGTTGCTATAAATTTCTCCAGAAGGTTGAAGCCGCGCCAGCGTGGAAGTTTTTCAGCGCTTGCTGGCGGGAGCTTCTGTGCGTCTGCACCAGACGCCAGCCCTGCCGTACAGAGCAATGCAGCCAGCAGCATCTGTATGATTCTTCTTTTCTGCATGGTAAGCTCCTGTGTTAAGCTGACAAGTCGGTTGAGTGGCCCCAGATGGCAGCCAGGAAAGAATTCACCACGGAGGCACGGAGGCCGAAGAGCCCGCAGAAAACTCTTCTTTCTCACAGAGAGGAGTGTTGCGTTGATTTGTCGCTGCGACAAATCAACGCAACGTCTGGTCAGAAGAGAGCACGGAAATCTTATCCTTTCCACTCTCTGTGACTCCGAGTCTCCAGCCCCGACTCTCTCCCGACCTCTCAGAGAGTCGGGATCGGGGTGGGTGGTGAATTTCTGCATCCAGTGTATTAAATATGCAACAAAAGTTTTGTTCATAATATTAACCAGGTTGCTACCTTGTCAGCAGGCGTTTGCGGGATGTTGGACCGGATTCAACGGGTTTGTGGATCACGAGTTTCCTTCCATCCTTCATCCCTGTGTTGTAGGCATTTTCATCCATGTTCCTGCCGCCATGGTATCGTGTTCTCAGGCGTGGATACCGTTTCCTGAGATAGGCGTCAAGCGCAGCGTCGCCTGATTTCACAAGCGCCATTATTCCCGGATTGGAGTTCTCCATCTTTCTTGTTTGTCCCTCAAGTTTCTCTTTGACGCCTTTCAGGAATCCCAGCGCGTAATCCTTCTGGCTTCTCTTCTTCCGTATTCCCGCCGTCTTAGCCTGTTCTTTAATGGAGAGGTGGAGGAAATCGAAGATGTAGGAGGCCATTTTGACGTTCTCCACGGTTCCGCTGATTTCAAGTATCTTGCCCTTCTTTACAACTTCAGGGACGGCGGTTGATACATAGACGGTTTCCACGAAGTAGAACTCGCGCAGGACCGATGCCAGCGCGTCATCGGCGACTGAATGGCGCCTGGCAGGCGAGCCGATGCACATGCTTACGTATTCGCTTTTGCCTGTCCTTGCGGGGTCGACGTTGAACTTTGTCATCCATTCATGGGCTTTCAGCATTGCCGCCTCGGCCTCGTGGGGATTCGGACTCGCAGCCAGTGCCAGCAGTTTCCTCACCTTGTCGACCATGGGATCCGCCGGACGGTCATTCTGCCGGATCCACTGGTGTATTGAAGGCAGGTCCCCTGATGCCCTCGGGTCGGCATTAAGAAGGCGGCATGCCTGCCTGAACTCGTCCCCATGGGAGGTGTCCGCGGCGTGGAGCACCTCGTCTGCGAGCTGGTGTGCCATTTCGTGGTGGAGGACTTCGCGGATGGAGGGCCAGGATTCGTCCTGAACGAGCCTGCTGTTCAGGGCAATTATTTTCCGGTCGCCGTGCCAGATACCCCAGCGGCTCTTCATTTCCCTGATTTCAAAGCCGGGCGGCCGCATATGTTTGCGGATGTGTTCGTCAAGGCACCACCAGGCGAGGCGCCATTCCATGCGGAGGGCTTCCAGGATGCGGCTTTCGTCGTTCATTGGCGGAAGTTAGCTTATCGCCGGCTTCTGCGGCAACCCTTCTTTGTACTACTATCCGTCATATTCTTGTTTTTATGCACGTTTCCTCTATGCCAGCACTAAATCCGAAGCACGAAACCCGAAATTCGAAACAAGCTCGAAATAAAGAAAAACTTTTAAATCAATGTTTGAAACATTTGAAATTCATTTATTTCCCAATTTGTTTCGAGTTTCGACATTCGGATTTCGAGTTTGGTTGTCGCGTGACCGCGTTGGGAGCGGAACGCGACCTCACGCGGCGGCTTCCCGCGCTGTGATCTGTGTTGTAGTGCTAAAGCGTCGCGCATTTCGAGCGGAAGTGCTTTCGCGTGATCTGCTCGCTGCAACTGCCTGCCCGCAATGCTACGCATAACGTTGCAGGCGGGTGTTCGCGGGATGCGGTGCGTATGCGTATACTGCCCCGATCCCACTGCCTTGTTGCAGCGGCACCTGACGCGAAATCATTCCGCTAAGAAACGAAATGCGCGACGCGTCTACCACGTCATCCCGCAGCGGGATAAGTGGTCACTTGCTTTGCGACGTGACATCTGGCCAGGGGCCAGGACTTCAGATACGGCGCATCGTCCCGAAGCGGGACGAATTAAGATCTGACATCATTCCGACGCGTTCCTGGCGTCTTACCTGGAGTTGCAGCGGGCGAGGGCGGACTGCATGATTTTGCTGATAAGGTGTTTGAAGTCCAATCCTGCCAGCCTGCATATGATGGGCAGGTCGGAATGGATGTGGTTGAGGCCCGGCAGGGGATTAACCTCTATGAAGTTTGGTGTTCCGGCAGCGTCCATCCGTATGTCGATCCGGCCGCCGTCCCTGCAGTCAAGAGCGCGCCATGCCTTGAGTGAAAGTTCGGCGCATTTCTTCTTAATACTGCCTGAAGCCAGTGAATAATCGACAAGTTTCTCATAGTTGGCCTTGGTGTGATAAGAGTAAATGCCCGGCCCGGCGTTCTTGAAATGGATTTCCATTACGCCAATGACCCTGGCTTTACTGCCGGTTCCAACTATGCCGACGGTGTATTCTTTCCCGGGCAGGTATGTCTCGACAAGCACAGGCTGCCTGAATTTCCTGAGAAGCTTCGCGCAGGCGGATTTCAGCCGGGCGGAACTGATGATCTTTGAATGTTCGCTTATCCCTTTGCCGGTGCCTTCAGCCAGGGGTTTGACGAAGAGAGGGAAGGGCAGTTTTACGGCGGAAATGTCTTTCAGGGTTTTTACCACGGCAAACGGGGCGGTGGGCACTCCGGATTTCGCCACGATTATTTTTGTCATGGCCTTGTCGAGGGTGATGGCGAGAACCATCGGGTCCGAAAAGGTGTAGGGGATGCCGTATATTTCGAGGATCGAGGGTACCTGCGATTCCCTCGCGACGCCATGGAATCCCTCTGCAATGTTGAAGACGATGTCCCAGCGGTCGCCTTTGGCAAGCCGCTTCACAAGCATTTTCGCGCTGCCGATCCTGGCGGTGTCATAACCCAGCGATTGAAGGGCCTGTTCGATACCGTCGATCGTTTCTGCCTTGTCGCATTCGGCGGTTTCTTCCTTGGAATATCCCTGCTTGAGATAGTCTTCCCTGAGATCGTATGTGATGCCAACCTTCACTTGTACGGCAGTCCGCTCAATCTTTCTTTTCTGACGACATTTGTGATGCAATGGTCCAGCCAAGCAATGCGCCTATGACAGCCCCTGACCAGGGGCTGGATGTGAGTGGTCAGCCGCCGCCTGCACAAGAAAGCGTATAGCCGATGACACCGCCGATTATGGCTCCAAGAATCGCCCCGATGATTGATCTGATCATTGTTTTCAAAATATCACAGCGATCCATTGTCCTCAAGATAAAGATGTGAGGCAGGCTTTACATTGTACATTCTGGAACTTCTTTCCGTTGCCCGGGAAGAACTCCACCTTTGACTTTTCCGGAAATTCGGAATATGGTTTATCCTGATTAATTTACCATGTCTTTTTCCGTAAAACATGGCGAAGCTGTGAAGGAAGTATCCTGCAATGGCGCCGAAATTACAGATTATCTCTCAGGATAACCAGGTGAGCGAGGTTGACTGCCTTGCTCTTATGATGATAGGCAGGGATTCGAAAAATGAAATTGTCCTGAAGGACCTGAAAGCTTCACGCAGTCACGCAAGCATCCGGTGCCTCGGAGACGGCAAGTATTATCTCATGGATATGGGCAGCGCCAACGGCACTTTTGTAAACGATAAACAGGTAACGGTTCCACACATGCTGGTGAATGGCGACCAGGTCTTCATGGGCAGTTCGAAGATTACTTTCATTGACGACGAAGTGAAAGAGGAGAAAGAGGGCGAATCTGCTGATAAGCCGGACAGTAAAAGTTACGCGACGCTGGTTACCAGGAGTAATCGCGTGCACAAGATTACTGTCCTTGTCGCCGACATCCGCAGTTACACCCGTCTTTCGGAGAAGCTGAACGTTGATCTCCTCGGGCAGATCATGAGCCGCTGGTTCCAGGTGGCCGGCGAAATCGTTGCGGCAAACGAAGGGGTGGTGGACAAGTTTATAGGGGACGCCGTCATGGTTCGATGGGTGGCCCGGAAAGACAGCAAGGATGTGGTGGTCAAGGCCCTCAAGACCGCACATGAATTATATCTTGCCTGTCAGAAAGTGAATGAGGAGTACAAGGTTGACTTGCCATTTCCCCTGCAATTCGGCGTTGGCATCAACACCGGCCGTGCGCTTCTGGGCAATGTCGGGGCACAAACCAGGCGAGACTTCACGGTGCTGGGTGATTCGGTCAATCTTGCATTCAGGCTTGAGGCGGCCACGAGGGCCCTCCAGACAGACCTGGTCATGGGTATTGATTCATACATGCAGCTTCCCAAGGCCGCCTGGGAAGGCAAACTCTCGTCGATCATGGTGAAAGGCAAGGAAAAGCCGATTGAGATTTGCGCGCTGAAGTTCGACGAAGTTGAAGGTGTGCTTCTCGGCCTTTCACTTTGAAATCAGGCTTCTCGCGCTGTTAATCAGGAAGGAGTTCATTATTATGCAGGACATTCTATTTTCGCCATGGAAGCTGGGAAAGATCGAACTGAAGAACCGGGTTGTCATGTCCCCGATGACCCGCAGCAGGTGTCCCGGAAATTCGCCCGGCAACATTGTTGTGACTTATTATACCCAGAGGGCGGAAGCGGGGCTTATAATCACGGAAGGAACATCTCCTTCTCCGAACGGACTTGGATACGCAAGGATACCGGGGCTTTTCAGCTCCCGGCAGGTTGATGACTGGAGCCAGGTCACTGACTCGGTACACCGTGCCGGCAGCCGGATATTTATCCAGTTGATGCACACCGGCAGGGTTTCCCACGCGCTGAATATGCCGGCGGGTGCCCGTATCATGGCCCCTTTTGCCGTGGCAATTGCCGGTACGATGTGGACCGATGCAGGCGGCATGCAACCGTACCCCGTGCCGCAGGAAATGAGCGAAGCCGATATAAGGCAGACGATAATTGAGTATGCCCGTTCGTCGGTCCTGGCAATTGAAGCCGGGTTTGACGGCGTGGAGCTTCATGGCGCGAATGGTTACCTGATAGACCAGTTCCTGAATACCGCATCGAACCAGCGCAAGGACAGCTGGGGCGGCAGTATCGAAAACAGGATCCGTTTTGCACTTGAGGTCACGAAGCAGGCGGTATCAAAAATCGGTGCCGATAAAGTAGGGATCCGCCTGTCGCCTTACGGTGCGTTCAACGACATGCAGACCGATCCCGCAATTGAGGATACGTTTGAGCGCCTGGCTGTTGAGCTTAGCAGTATTGGCCTTGTTTATGTCCACCTGGTCGATCACAGCTCAATGGGTGCACCGGAGGTGAAGCCCAGTGTCAAACAGAAGATTCGCGGGAAGTTCAAGGGTACGGTCATTCTTTCCGGCGGATATGACCGTGACAGGGCCGAATCGGACCTGGCGGAAAAGAAGGCTGATCTTATTGCTTTTGGACGTCCGTTTATCTCCAACCCCAGGCTCGTGACAAAGTTGAAGAACAGGTCAGCTTTAGTGCCGGCAGACCAGGCAACATTCTATGCGCCGGGCGAGAAGGGTTATACGGACTATCCGGTGTAAACGAAGGAAGGAACGGGCCGAATCTACGGCCAGCGCTTTCTCTTTTCGCGGGTCACGGTGTGACCCGCCCACATTCATCTTATGTGCATTCTGTTCTGGCAGGATGACTGCACAAGGTGTTAGAATCTCCGCCATCATCAAGAGGGTACTGTGTATACAATGGAATTTGCATGTGGAATCGGGATGCTCCTTATCTGGCTGGCCGGCCTGCTGGGATGGATCGTTCCGCTGGTGATTGGCCTGGGCTGGCGGCGCCGGAATGTTCCCGGTTTCCAGGCCTGGACCAGGTTTGCAGCTATATGGGGTGGAACGGCCCTTGTCCTGGCCGCCGGGATTGGCGTCATGCTGGCAGTTTCGCTTTCAGGCAATCGACATGGCTCGTATTCGCCGGACAAGACTTCTGAATTTTCCGCCGCCACATTCAAGGGGCCCACCGGGAACCTGAAGATTCCTTTTTCCGGTGAAATGCATCTCAAGGCGGAATGCAGTACGCTGGGCGTGATGGATTTTTCGACTTCGAACAGCACATTTGTTGTTCCCGCCGGCAGGATAACCGTCAAGAGCCTTGAGGTTACTGCGCGGGACAAGCAGAACCGTAAATGGATGGCACAGGGGAACTGGTTCTATTCCGGAGAGCATAAGACCAACGTGGTGGAAGTTCCGGCTGGAGGCATAAAAGAGCTGGCAATGGGGCCCCCCTTCAGGGCATCCATCCAGGTTACGTACTCTCCCGTGTCTGATTCTTTCCGCATGAAGCCGTTGTATTCTGATTCCCTGGGATATAATTATAAGGTCTGTAGTGATGACCGCAAGGGAACTGTTCCGGGATTCGAGCTTCTTGACAGCGAAAACAAGCTGGTGATGAGCGGCAAGTTTGAATTCGGCTGAGGGGGCTCACTCTCGTATTCCGGGCGAATACCAGAAAACACCAAAGGGGACCTCAAGTTGAAGCTGATAACAGGGGATGTTCCTTTCGATATCCAGGTCGTTGATACCCTGATGCGGCGATAACTACTTCATCTTGCGAAGATTTTCTTCCGGTAGTGTGCCAGTTCTGCGACAGATTCCCTGATGTCCGAAAGGGCGAGATGTGCTTCTTTCTTGGCCGGTGCTTTATACCTGGCTGGATACCAGCGTGATACCAGCTGTTTGATGGTACTGACATCGATGCTCTGGTAGTGGAAGAAAGCGTGCAGTTGAGGCATGTATTTGACCAGGAAGCGCCGGTCCTGCCCGATGGAGTTTCCGCACAGCGGCGAGGCTTTGGGATAACAGTATCGCCGCAGGAAGCGGAGTGTCTGCTTTTCTGCCTCGCGCAAAACAACGCCTTCGTTCCGCACGCGCTTGATCAGGCCGCTTCCGGTATGGGTGCGCCAGCACCAGCTGTCCATCCGTTTCAATGCAGACTCGCTCTGCCTGATTGCCAGCACCGGGCCCTCGGCGACGATGGCCAGGTTGTTGTCTGTAATCAGCGTGGCTATTTCCAGCAGGCAATGCCGTTGCGGATCCAGACCGGTCATCTCGCAGTCAATCCATACCAGGTAATCCCGGCTTCGCCGCGGTGTTGTTCGACGCCTGGTCGGACATTTTGTCATACGTGCTCGTTGCAGGAATCAGGCAGGAATTAACAAGTTAAGGCCTGACGCTGACGATGTTCTGCTGGGCTGCCTGCTTTGCGCGCTTGATGGCTCTTTTCTCTTCGAGTGTATGCTGGGGCGCTTTCCGTTTGTCTTTTTTTACATCGTGTGATTTGGACATTTGATTATCTCCTCTTATTATTTTTTGACTTCAGGGGATTGAGTTTAAGCAGTCTGTCAGTGAAAATGCAATGTCATTGTTGAATAGAAGTCCAGTCGGATCGCAGCAGCCGGCGTGGTCCTCAGAATCGGCTTGCAAATTCCTCCGGATATGGTATAGTCTCCGGTGAACAATATGAATGAAAAGGGCCGTTTCTATTGGTGTTCAGGGCGGTTTTGAAAAGGGGATGGAGGTTGTCATGAAGATATTTTACTCGATAGCAAGCGTTACTGTAATAGCAGTGCTTCTCGCCGGATGTATGTCGCCGGTTGGGCCGAACCAGGCCACCGGGACTGCCGTCGGTGCTGCAACCGGGGCGATTATCGGGGGCAGCCTCCGGAATGATCCCGGGGATGCGCTGATTGGCGGTGTCATTGGCGCTTTGATCGGGGCATTGGCGGGGAAGGATGTTGATGATGTTACCCGTCAGCATGTTTCGCAGGGACAGCCTTTGACGCTTGAAGATGTCAAGGAGCTTGCCAAGGCGAAAGTAGGAGATGACCTTATTATCAGCCAGATCAAGTCGACCCGCACTGTCTATCGCCTGTCTTCGGCGCAGATTATAGAACTCAAGAATGCGGGGGTCAGCCAGAAGGTTCTTGATTACATGATCAACACAACAACCACGACCCAGGGTTCAGCGCAGACATCCGGACCTGTGGTTGTGCCGGTGCCAGTGCCGGAAATTCTAGTGCCTCTTCCGGGTCCGCCACCGCCACCACCTCCACCGCCCCATCATCATTGGCGCTGATGCAATCTTCTCTGTACTTGTGTTTCCCTTCGGGTACTTGAGGCCCGGGCGGGCCGGGTGGTGAATAATGCTTATTCTCTTTCTGAAAAAATGGGGAAAGTCCACAGAATTGGAATTGTTGACGTCCATCCAGCTGTAGGGTATTGTACAAGACCTTTCAAACAAAACAACAGGAGGATACATAACATGGCTAGAGTTTTTAATTTCGGCGCAGGTCCGGCAGTTCTTCCGGAGGAAACGCTTCTGCAGGCACAGAAAGAACTTCTTGATTTCAACGGCAGCGGGATGTCGGTTCTTGAATGCAGTCACAGGGGAAAAGAATATGCCGCAGTGCATGACGAATGCATCGCCAACCTTAAGAAACTGCTCAATATTTCGGATGACTATGCCGTCCTCTTCCTGCAGGGCGGGGCAAGCACCCAGTTTGCGATGGTTCCAATGAACCTTCTCGCAAATGGGCAGACTGCGGACTACATGAATTCCGGCGCCTGGGGATCAAAGGCCATCAAGGAAGCCAAGCTGATTGGCAAGGTCAATGTTGCCGCGGATTGCGGCAAAGAGATCCCGACGCGGGTTCCTTCCGACAGGGAAATGAAGCTCACGCCCGGCGCGGCTTATGTGCACATCACATCGAACGAGACAATTTCCGGCGCGCAGTACAAGTCGTTTCCGAAAGTAGATGCTCCGCTGGTGTGCGACATGTCTTCGGACTTCATGTCCAGGCCGTTT
>Ga0172371_10010743_pt1 | contig 12325 bp, 11 predicted proteins | sample Lak12m_FD_114543 | JGI IMG/M metagenome (GOLD analysis project Ga0172371, IMG submission 114543) | Freshwater microbial communities from Kabuno Bay, South-Kivu, Congo - kab_022012_12m | ecosystem: Environmental > Aquatic > Freshwater > Lake | place: Democratic Republic of the Congo: South-Kivu... | reverse complement strand
GTCAACGGCGCTGTCAATCGGCGGTTCAATCGCCATATCAGAAAGAAGACTCTCCATTGAACGGTATTTTTCAGATATATTTAAAAAGATATCGAGGTCTTTTTTTCGTTTATTGAAATCATCATATTTGTTTTTGAAGATAGGAAGATAATAATCAATAACTTTTTGAGCTTTTTCTGTTGGGCTTGCGGGCTTTGTGTGAAGAGTAAAGAGTAATTCAAGTAGATGAATAATCTTTTCATTAAATCTACGTTGCAAAATTACTTGCGGCTCATTGGTGAGCGTTATTCCGGCGTTTGCAATTTCATCTAAAATTCTTTCCGCTGTTTTGGGACCAACGCCATCATGCAATAACAAGATTCTGTACCAACTGACAAAATCTTTTGGGTTTAAACTAATTCGAAGAAAGGCAAGAACATCTTTAATATGCGCGGTTTCAACGAACTTCATTCCGCCGTATTTTATGAAAGGAATATTTGCTTTTGCAAGTTCAATTTCCAAATCGAATGAAGAATAAGAAGAGCGAAACAGTACGGAAAGTTCATTCAAAGAAATTCCCGCATCGTGCAAGTCAAGAATTTTTTCTACAATAAATTTTGATTGAAGATTTTCATTTTGCGTTGCAATGATTGCCGGAAGCGCTCCTGATAATTTTTTTGAGAAAAGAACTTTTGGATATTTCTCAACTGCTTCTTCAACTATGTTGTTCGCCAACGCTAATACTTCCGGTGTGCTGCGGAAATTTTCTTCAAGTTTTATAATTTTAACATCATAGTAAAGATTTGGGAAGTCCATAATATTTTTAAAATTTGCTCCACGAAAAGCATAGATGGATTGAGAATCATCGCCAACAACCATAATATTTTGTTTGAATTCCGTAAGTGCGCGAATAACACTTGCTTGAAGTTTGTTAGTGTCTTGGTATTCATCCACCATCACAAAATTAAATGATTGCAGCAATGTTTTTGCAGAAGGTGATTGGCTGAGAAGAAAATCTCGAAGGTAAATCAATAGATCATCATAATCGAGCAGATTGTTTTTCTTTTTGTAATTCCCATAAATTTTTTGAACCTCCAATATTTGATCTATTCTTTCATGAAAGTGAGGATAATCTTCCAGGATAATATCTTCAACTTTTTTTTCAGTGTTTACTGAAAAACTAAAAACTTTATTTAATGTTTGTTTGTTCGGAAACCGTTTTTCTTTTTTCGCGAGTCCGGATTGGCTTCTAATTAAATTGATAACATCCTGGCTATCGCCTTGGTCAAGAATAGTAAAGGAAGATTCAAACCCAATTGCTTTTGCATATTTTCGCAAAATAGAATTCGCAAATGAGTGGAAAGTTCCGCCGTTTATTTTTGAGCAGCGGTTATCAAGCAAAAGGGAAGCCCTGTTCATCATTTCATTTGCAGCTTTTCTGGTAAAGGTAAGCAATAAAATTGATTGAGGCTGGTATCCAAGTTCAATAAGGCGTGCAACACGGTAAACCAATGTTCTTGTTTTCCCCGAACCAGCGCCGGCGATGATTAAATAAGCCCCTTCAACCGCGCTTGCCGCACGATATTGCGCAGTGTTAAGTTCATTTTTGTAATTTATAGAAAAACGGGCTTCATTAATTGCAGTAGTAATCAAGCCCGTTTCATTAATACGTTTCAGTTGATATTTTTTCTGAATCATCTTATCAGCGCTTTTGGCTTTCCTAAAACTTCTGAAATAATAAAAGCATTTCTAAAATCATCCGGGTTACGAAAAGAACTTCTTACCCTTGCAAATATCTGGTTGTGATAGACTTTTCGTTGAGCGGAAAATTGTTTTTCTAATTCTTTTTCCAATTTACGTCTTTCATCTTCTGAAATTTTTAATTTCCCATGTTCATATTTTACATTCGTGTTCGCGTCATTTGGCAAAATAACATCTCCCGCTTGATGTTCGGAAGCCGTTACTTTATGTTCGTCTGAATATTGATATCTCGATTCGGCTTTTTGCGGAATGGGCGAGGGAGAAGTTGTTTTCCCACGGTTCATCATCTGTTCAATTTCAGAAAAAATATCGAGATCAACATCTTTATACGAAGGTTTTCTTTTCGTAGATGAGCCGTACGGATTCATATCCGGAGGCGTTGATGAACCGTCATCTTCTGTTTGTTTTTTCTTAAAGAGCGGTGAGAGAAAACTATAAATAATAATTATTGCAACAAAAATGTTGATTAAATTATCCATTTAAGCTATCCTTTTTTCTCTTCAGGCTTTGCGATAGATTCCCGCATTTGCGTATCAGCTTGAACGTTTTTCAAATTATAATAATCCATAATTCCTAAACGCCCAGTGCGAAAAGCTTCAGCCATTGCTTTAGGAATTTCAGCTTCGGCTTCTGTTACGCGCGCCCGTTGTTTAGCAACTTCCGCAACCATTTCTTGTTCGAGCGCTACAGCGGCAGCCCGGCGTTCTTCAGCTCTTGCACGGGCAATTTGTAAATCTGCCTGCGCTTGATCTGTTTGCAATTTAGCGCCAATATTTTCACCAACATCAACATCGGCAATATCAATTGAAAGAATCTCAAAGGCGGTTCCGGCATCAAGACCTTTTGCCAAAACAACTTTAGAAATTGAATCAGGATTTTCTAAAACGTGCTTATGTGTATCGGAAGAACCGATAGTAGAAACAATTCCTTCGCCGACTCTTGCTAAAATTGTCGCTTCGGTAGCGCCGCCGACAAGCCTATCAATATTTGTGCGAATAGTAATTCTTGCAATGGCTTTTAGTTGAATTCCGTTTTTTGCCATTGCAGCCACAAGCGGTGTTTCAATAACTTTTGGAAGAACCGACATTTTTACGGCTTCTAAAACATCGCGCCCTGCAAGATCAATTGCGGTAGCTCGTTCAAAAGATAAACCGAGATTAGCTTTATCTGCAGAAATAAGTGCGTTGATTACTTTATCAACATTTCCGCCGGCGAGGTAATGAGCTTCTAACTTCCCGATATCTATTGATATTCCGGCTTTTGTTGCCGTGATCATTGCTCTAACAATAACATGAGGCGGTACTTTCCGTAACCGCATTCCAACTAAATCTTTGAAAATTCTAACTTTAACTCCGGAAAAAAATGCTGTTACAAACAATCCTATTGGCACAAAGTAAAGAATGACAAAAAGAAAAATCAAAGCTACAACTATCAAAACTACTGATAAGCCAGCCAATGCTTCCATAATTACTCCTAAATTAAATTAATTTCTTGCTTCTATTTACAATAAAAATAGTTGATTTTCAAGGAAAGAAGCAAAAAAACGCTCGTCATTCGTTTTCTAACTTGATTGAAGTTTAACGAATTAATATATTGTGAACGAAACAATTTTGAAATTAAAATTGTTGTTACTTTAAACAAGGAAATTCAGTTTATGGACGGAAATTTTTCAGATAGATTACAAGATGTTATTAGATTAAGCCGCGAAGAAGCTCTTCGTCTTGGTCATGATTATATTGGAACAGAACACTTGCTTCTTGGAATAATAAGAGAAGGACAAGGCGTTGCTGTACGATTATTGCGCAATCTTGAATGCGATTTAGTTCGATTAAAAAAATCAATTGAAGACACAGTACGCACTGCCGGCGGAACACTTACCATTGGAAATATTCCCCTAACAAAACAAGCGGAAAAAGTTCTAAAAATTACGCAAATAGAAGCCAAAATTTATAAAGCTGATGTAATTGGAACTGAACATTTACTGTTGTCTTTGTTAAGAGACGAAGAAAACATTGCCACCCAAATTCTTCATCAATTCAATATCACCTATGATATTACACGCGCAGAACTTAATGAGATGTTATCTTCTAAAGAACAAAAAGAACCATTTAGAGGCGTTCCTCCGTTAACGGAAAAGAAAATTGAAAAGACAAAAACTCCCGTTTTAGATAATTTTGGAAGAGACTTAACAAGACTTGCAATAGAGGATAAATTAGACCCTGTTGTAGGACGAGAAAAAGAAATTGAACGCGTTGCACAAATTTTAAGTAGAAGGAAAAAGAATAATCCGGTGTTAATTGGCGAACCGGGCGTTGGTAAAACTGCAATAGCTGAAGGGCTTGCTCTTCGGATAATTCAGAAAAAAGTTCCAAGAACTTTGCAGGAAAAGCGTGTTGTTACGTTGGATTTAGCCGGACTTGTTGCCGGTACAAAATACCGCGGACAGTTTGAAGAAAGAATGAAAGCGCTCATGAACGAGCTTGAAAAAGCTAAAGATGTAATTCTCTTTATTGACGAATTGCATACTATTGTTGGCGCCGGCGGAGCTTCCGGTTCGCTTGATGCTTCCAACATGTTTAAACCTGCTCTTTCACGCGGCGATATACAATGTATTGGCGCAACAACATTAGATGAATATAGAAAATTTATTGAGACTGACGGCGCTTTAGACAGACGTTTCCAAAAAATTATGGTTGAACCACCAAGCGTTGAACAAACCATTCAAATTCTTTTTAATATTAAATTTAAATATGAAGAACATCATCACGTAAAATATAGCGACCAAGGAATTGAAGCCGCTGTAAAACTTAGCGAACGATATATTACCGATCGTCATTTACCCGATAAAGCTATTGATGTGCTTGATGAAGCCGGTTCACGTGTGCATATGGGAAATTTTGAAGTGCCGAAAGAAATTCTTATGCTGGAAGATGAAATCGCTAAAATTAGACTAGAAAAAACTCAAGTTGTTAAAAAACAAGATTATGAAGAAGCCGCTCGACTCCGCGATGATGAAAGAAGAATTCAATCTGATTTAGAAATTGCAAAACGCGAATGGGAAGCTAAAACCAAAGATATAGTTTACGATGTCTCTGAAGATGATATTGCAACAGTTGTTGCAATGATGACTGGCATTCCTGTTACACGCGTGGCACAGACTGAATCTGATAAACTTCTCAATATGGAAGAGGCTTTGAAACGAACTATCGTTGGGCAAGATGAAGCAGTTACTAAGTTGACAAAATCTATTAGAAGAGCTCGAGCAGGATTGAAAAATCCAAAACGTCCGATCGGTAGTTTTATTTTTCTTGGTCCCACCGGTGTTGGTAAAACAGAATTGTGTAAAGTGCTTGCAAAATATTTATTCGATTCAGAAACTGCGCTAATTAAATTAGATATGAGCGAATACATGGAAAAATTTGCCGTTTCGCGTTTAGTGGGCGCGCCTCCCGGATATGTGGGTTATGAAGAAGGTGGTCAATTAACTGAAAAAGTTAGACGCAAACCATATTCTGTTGTATTATTTGATGAAATTGAAAAAGCTCACCCAGATATTTTTTCAATTCTTCTGCAAGTGTTAGATGAAGGTATTTTAACAGACAGCTTAGGCAGAAAAGTTGATTTTAAGAATACTATTATTATTATGACTTCAAACATTGGAGCAAGAGATATTAAAGCAATTGGGTCTTTTGGGTTTTCAAATATTCCTGGAGGCGAAAACCAATATGCAAATATGAAAAACACGGTTGAAGATGCCATGAAAAAGTTATTCAATCCCGAGTTCTTAAACCGACTTGATGAAACAATTGTTTTTCGTAGTCTTGAAAAAGAAGATATTCTTAAAATTATCGAAATCGAAATAAAAGATTTACTAACTAATATTCATAACAACAAGATGGAAATTGTCTTGGAATCTTCTGCAAAAGAATTTATTGCAGAAAAAGGATTTGACCCCAAATTTGGTGCGCGTCCATTGAGAAGAGCTATCCAACAATACATAGAAGACCCATTAGCCGAAGAAATACTTAGAGGTTCTTTTAAAGAAGGGAGCAGAATTATTTCCAGACATGTTGAAAAGAGTGAACAGTTAATCTTTATTGAAGATGAAGATGTTCCAGATGAATTGAATGCCGAAGAAGAAAGTGTTTAGATTTCAATCGCGGTTATTCCGCTATTTTGAAGAGTGTATAATAAATCTTGAAGGTCACTAAGACCTTCAAGATTACGGTATTAGCGCAAGATTAATTGAACTAAAATTTAGGTCCCATTCCATCGCATCCGTTTGGATGATGCTTCATTTGTCCCATTCTCTCATTTCTTTTTCCATGAATACCCATAGCGCCATTCATTGGTTTTTTATTCCAAATTTCTTTTTGTTGCGCATCCAAGATTTCATAAACATCCATTTGATGATTGATTCTTGCTAAATCAATAATATCTCTTTGTTTTATTATTTTTTCTTCAAGCGCAACTAAAGTTTTTCGATCATAGCTGCCTTTATTCATTAATTCTTTCTTTTCTAAATGAAGCTTCGCCATATCGGCAGCAAGGTCAATCATTTGTTTTTGGTGAGCGGTTCGTAATGTTTCAATTTTCTTTTCTTGCTCAACAGTTAAATTTAACTTTTCAGCAATTTTAGCTTTTCGATTACCCATTCCACGCTCAGGCTGTGCGTATAACCCAACCGTAAACACAAACACTAAAACCGGGATGAAAAATTTCATGAGTGATTTCATTTTGAGATTCCTTATATTTTTTTTGAAATAATTATTTATTCGCTGCTTTGACAGCGGAAAAGTATTCTTGGTTTAAAGGTGAGCAATATTAAACCTTGCCTCTGCTAATTGTGTCTAAAAGTATAAATAGTTGATATGCCGGAAGAAATTTCTGATTTTGATTTAGTCCGCCGCTTTCTTAACGGCGATGAATATTCGTTCAACTTGCTTGCGCGTAAATACCAAACCAAGATTTATTGGCACGCAAGAAAAATGACAGGGAATCATTTAGACGCCGATGAAATTGTTCAAGAAGTTTTACTTGTTCTTTATGAAAAATTAAAAAACTTTAATTTTGAATCTTCTTTGTTTACGTGGATTTACAGAATAACTATTACAAGAAGTATAAATTATCTTAAGAGACAAAAGTTGCGAAAATTTGTTTCGTTCGATGCGCCGGAGAATATTGGTTTATCAACCGAAGAAGATTTGGTTAAAACAGTTGAAGACAAAGAAAAATTAAAAAAATTAGATTCTGTTTTACAGCAATTGCCGGAAAAACAGCGAGAAGTTTTTATTCTTCGTCATTTTGAAGAACTAACTTATGAGGAAATTGCCAATCTTACCGGAAAAAGCATCGGTGGTTTGAAGGCAAATTATTTTCATGCTTTTGATAAAGTAATTAAATTAATGAGAAACGAAAATGGATAAGAAAGTATTTGATTTGTACGATGAGCAGTTTCTTTCAAAGGAAAACAGCGATAAAAAGCTCATCGTTTCCGATGATGGACTTAAACAATTTAATGAGTTGAAACACGCCTCAGAGCGTCTTAACGAACTTTCTTCTGTAACAATAAATGAACAATATTTTTCTACCATCATTCCAAGATTGCGTGAAAAACAGACGAAACAACGGTTTCAATTTTCTTTTAAAAAATTAGTTTACACAAGTGCGGTTGCATTATCAACAGTCATCGTTATGTTTTATTCGTTTGCCTATGTACAGCAAGCAGGTTCAGCGCAGCCCGAAAAATATTCGGCAGCCAATATTTCATCTTATTCAGAAGATTCTTATGTCGTTTCTTCTGACCAATTTTCTGAAAGTCTTGTTAACGATAAAAACATTGAACAAGAAATTGACAAAACACTTGCTCTATCTCTTTCTGGGGCAAATACAGAGGCAAGTCCCGCTTTGATAAAAAATGAAAATGATTATGAGAATGTAATTTCTCAGTTGGATGCCGAAACGCTTGAACAAGTTTATGCTGAGCTTCAAAATACAAAAATTCTATAGGTACTAAATATGAAAAAATATGTCATCATCGTGCTTTCAATGGTTATGTTAAACTCACCGGCATTTTTTGCTCAAATGCACCACATGGGAGATAAAAAAGGGCATGGCAGAGAAAAAATTGATCAGTTGGAAAAAATTAAGCTAATTGAAGAACTTAATATGTCTGATGAAGTGAGCGGCAAGTTTTTCTCTAAAAGGCGTGAGTTCCGCGAGAAAGGGAGACGGTTAAACTCTAAAATTGACAGCCTATGTCAAGTGGTAAGAGAAAAAACTTCGCTTGAAGATAGTAAAATACCAGACGCTGAATGGGGAAAACTAATTGACGAATTTGTTTTAGCCGAAAGGAAAATACAGAATAACAAAGCAGAGTTCATGAATTCGATACAAAGAATTCTTTCGCCAATGCAAGTAGCTAAGTTTTTAGCGTTTGAGAGAAGATTCCGTGAAGAAGTACAAGGAATTCTTTTGCGCGGACGAAAAATGCCTATGCCTGAGTAACTATTTCATCTCAAATTTTGGATTTCTTCCGATTACGATGTAATTTTGGACACATTTTTTTTGCGGAAGTGGTGAAATTGGTAGACACGCTACTTTGAGGGGGTAGTGCTCGTAAGGGCGTAGGGGTTCAAGTCCCCTCTTCCGCACTCTTTTTCTTACTTACCCTATTTTGTAAAAAAACTTCATTTCCACCGCTTACTTCTCCTTTTGAAGAGATGTTGTATGTTTCTTGTTAAAAGTATTTCCATTCCTTTGTTTCTCTTTTAGAGAAAAACTATATTTTAGATGGAAATAATAAACATTATGAATTGATGCGCCCTACAAAAGCAGTTATAAATCTTGCTCGCCTGAAAGCGAATTATTTAGCAATCAGAAAAAAAACAAAAACAAAAATCCTTGCCGTAGTAAAGGCTGATGCATACGGGCATGGTTTTGCAGAAGTAGTTGGGGCATTAAATTCATTAAAAGATAAGCCTGAGTATTTTGGCGTTGCGCTTACCGAAGAAGGAATTGTATTAAGAAAAATAAAAGTAAAGCAGCCAATTCTTATCTTTGAACCAGTAAATGAGTTTAACGTGGATGAAATAATTACTTATGATTTGATACCGACAGTATATTCGGCGGCTCAAATTAAGCTGATAGAAAAAAGACTTGCACAGCATGATAGCGTTCGAAAAAGAAAAATAGATGGTGAGTTTAAAGTACACGTTAAGATAGATACGGGGATGGGAAGAATTGGAGTCCGCTTTGACGAAGCAATTCATCTTATAAAACAGATTGCTTCGAATGAGAAATTTAAGATAGACGGAGTTTATTCCCATTTCTCAACTTCAGATGAAAAAGATAAGACTTTTTCAAAACTTCAGTTGAAAAGATTTACCGATATTATTACCGAACTGAAAAAACATAATATTCAGCCAAATGTAATTCATATAGCAAACAGCGGCGCTTTATTAACAATGCCTGAAGCCAATTTCGATTTGGTTCGCCCTGGAATATCTTTATATGGTTATAAACCTTCTCAAGCTTTAGTCAGTGATATAAAACTTAAACCGGTGATGTCATTAATTTCAAAAGTTACTGCTTGCAGATGGTTTGAAAAAGGTGAATTTGTAAGTTATGGGAAACTTTATGAAGTTAAACAGAGAACGCAAATTGTTTCGCTTCCTATCGGTTATGCAGATGGGGTGAATCGGAATTTATCAAACAACATGTCTTGTATAATTAAAGATAAAATTTATCCTCAAGTTGGTAGAATAACTATGGATCGAATCATGTTTGATGTAGGCGATTCAAAAATTAACATAGGCGATAAAGCAATTTTGATAGGGCAAAGTAAACATTATAAAATAGATGCTTGGGATTGGAGTAAAACGTTGGGTACAATCCCGTACGAAATTACTTGCAACATTTCCAAACGCGTGCCGAAAGTCTATATCGATAATGGAAATTAAAAAACAATATATTATTCAAACCATCAGTGTAGCTGCAAATAATTTACGGTTAAGCAGCGAAAAAATTGAAGTGCTTGGCTTATTGAAAGAAACAATAAATAATTCGGGTGATTTAGATACATTAATCTTCAGTATGAAAAAAATTACGCAGTTTTCAAAGCTGGCAATAAAACTGCATGAAATAGTAAACTATTTAAAGATGAATAAGATTGATTTTCTTAAGCTCTCGGATAAATTTAAGGAACATTCGCAGCTTGTAGTTAAAGATTTAAATTTAACGCTCGATACAATGACGCCGAGCTCTTATAAAGAAATAACAAAAAAGTTAGATGAATTTACTAAGCAAACAATTAGTGAAGAACCAAAAGAAGATTTTTTAACCATAGATTTAACAGGCAGGAAAAATTCGTTTACTGAAAAAACAACAAACGAAAAACGAAAAGAGTCTTTTATTTTAGAAGTTGAAGATCATGATGACCAGTTATTCTTTCAAAACTTTGAAGCCACAATTTTGAATCCGGTTAAAGAGATTGAGGCAACGCTAAAGAATTTAGGCGACGGAGAAGTAAAAGCTACTGAATTAAGAAAATACGAATCAGTTATGAGGGTAAATGCCACACTATCAGAAAAATTTGGCACAGAAATAACAACAGAGATGCACAAAATTTTAGCAAACGCATTTCGAATGATTCAACTAAAAGAACTGCAACCCGGTAAAGAGTTGATAGAAGCGATGAGATCATGTTTAATAGTTATCGTAGCATTGGTAAGGAACAAAGATATTGATATTACTTACTACTTAAATAGAGCCGAAGAGTTCGGAAAAAAATTACAAACATTAAAAATGAGGAATAGTAAATGAATTTATTCGCCGTAATAATGGCAGGCGGTGTTGGCTCACGCTTTTGGCCGCGAAGCCGGGAAAAATCACCTAAACAATTGTTGAAGATTTTCGGTGAAAAAACTATGATCCAAAATACAGTTGATAGGCTGCAAGGCTTAATTGAGAATAAAAATATTTTTGTGGTAACAAATAAAATTCAGAAAGAAGAAATCTGTAAACAATTAGCCGATATTCCGGTTGAAAATATTCTCGAAGAACCGTTCGGGCGAAATACCGCCGCAGCTATTGGGTTAGCATCGGTATTGATACAGAAACAAAATCCTGACGCTGTAATTATTGTTCTTCCGGCAGACCATATCATTCGAGAGAAAGATATTTTTCAAGAAACGCTTCAGAGAACTGCTGCGTACGCTCATAAAAATAGAGGATTACTAACCATCGGAATTCCTCCTACGCGCCCAGAAACCGGATATGGCTATATTCAAATTGAAGAGAATGCTTTAGAAGAAAATATTTTTAGAGTTCTTACCTTTGCCGAAAAACCAAATTATGAAACAGCATTAAATTTTGTTGAATGCGGAGATTTTCTTTGGAACAGCGGGATGTTCGTCTGGAGAGTGGATGAAATTCTAAATGAAATTACACTGCACATGCCGGAATTAGCCGAAGCCCTAAAAAAAATTGCCGCAGCAGTTGGAACTGCTTCCTTTGAAAAAACATTATTGGATGAATACGGACAGCTTAGAAGTATTTCAATTGATTACGGTATCATGGAAAAATCTCACAAAGTATTTTTAACTAAAGGTAAATTTACCTGGAGCGATGTAGGAAGCTGGGAAGAAGTTCATCAGCTTTCCGATAAAGATAAAAACGATAATGCTTTGGTTGGCACTGTTTATACTGACAAGACAAGCGATTCATATATTTATTCTCCGGGAAAGTTTGCGGCGGTGATAGGTCTTGATAATATTATCGTAATTAATACTGAAGACGCATTACTTGTTTGCAAAAGGGAAGAAGCGCAAGAAGTTAAAAAAGTAGTTGATTTTATTAAATTAAATAAGCTAAACGATTATTTATAAATGAAAAAAATTATCACCGAAGCCGAAGTTGTTTTAAGCTTTAAGAGCGGAGGGAAAATTCTTTCTATTGGCGAAAAAGATATTATCACGCCATTGGCAAAGGATAAAATAAAAGAATTAGGAATCACTATTATTAAAAAAGTGATAAGCGATAGTATTGAAGTTTTGCCTCGGCAAACTTTACCTTCGACTCAATTTAAAAATACGGTTGTACTCGGCAGTGATCACACGGGGTTTTTAGTTAAAAGCGTTTTAGCCAAAATTCTTACAGAAAAAGGTTTTACCATACAAGACGTTGGAACGTTCGATGAAGCTTCGTGCGATTATCCTGATTACGCATTTGCCGCAGCAAAAAAAGTTAAAAGCGGCGAAGCTGATTTTGGAATTCTTGTAGATGCTACCGGAATTCCTTCGGCGATAACAGCCAATAAAATAAAAGGTATTCGCGCCGCAACATGTTATAATGAGTTTACGGCAAAAAGCGCACGCGAACATAATAATGCAAATATTTTAGTTCTCGGAGCAAAAGCTCTTGGGGAAGAAACTATTAAAAGCATTTTAGAAATTTGGCTTGTAACAAAATTTGGCGGCGCAAGGCACCAGCGGCGGCTTGATAAAATAACAGAAATTGAAAAACTTAATCTTTAACACCGGAGTTTGCATGAAGAATATTTTTATCATATTCTTTTTTTTCTTTG
>Ga0172371_10010740_pt1 | contig 12328 bp, 12 predicted proteins | sample Lak12m_FD_114543 | JGI IMG/M metagenome (GOLD analysis project Ga0172371, IMG submission 114543) | Freshwater microbial communities from Kabuno Bay, South-Kivu, Congo - kab_022012_12m | ecosystem: Environmental > Aquatic > Freshwater > Lake | place: Democratic Republic of the Congo: South-Kivu... | reverse complement strand
TTCAAATTTACGAAAAGACCCACCTGCAACTGCCGCCTGATACATGGGAAAATCTATTAAACGATGTCCTCAATGAATTGCTGGGGTTCGGCCCGATTCAACCGCTGCTCGATGACCCAGGGATCAGCGAAGTGATGGTTAACGGCCCCAAGCAAATCTATGTAGAACGCAACGGTAAAGTCGTCCGCACAGAGGTTAATTTTGAAAATAATGACCATGTGCTGCGCGTGATCCACCGCATTGTGGATCCGCTCGGTCGCCGGGTGGACGAAGACCATCCAACTGTGGACGCCCGCCTGCCAGATGGCTCGCGGGTCAACGCAGTCATCCCACCCGTCGCCATCGATGGGCCAGCGCTGACCATTCGGAAATTCGGAAATCAACGCCCGGATATCGAAATGCTCATAAAATATGGATCGCTGACAAAACCCATGGCCGAGTTTCTGCAAGCCTGCGTCGTCGCACGCCTGAATATCGTGATCTCCGGCGGAACCGGTTCGGGCAAGACCACCCTGTTAAACGCGCTATCCAGTTTCATCCCGCAAGATGAGCGGATTGTGACCATCGAGGACGCTGCGGAGTTGCGCCTGCAACAAGAACACGTCGTCCGCATGGAGACGAAACCAGCTAAAGAGGATGGCTCAGGCGGTGTGACGATCCGCGACCTGGTGCGCAATTCTTTACGCATGCGACCCGAGCGGATTGTGGTGGGAGAAGTGCGCGGCGGCGAAGCCCTGGATATGCTCCAGGCGATGAACACCGGTCACGATGGCTCTTTGACCACCTTGCACGCCAATAACCCGCGCGACGCCATCTCGCGCCTGGAAACGATGACCCTGATGGCCGGCCTTGATTTGCCGATCCGCGTGGTGCGCGAGCAAATTGCCTCGGCCATTGATTTAATCGTCCAGCAAACTCGCCTGAGAGATGGGGCGCGCAAAGTCACGCAAATCACCGAAGTATCCGGACTGGAAGGCGAAACCATTGTGATGAGCGACATCTTTAAGTTCGATCAAACAGGCGCAAGCGCCGAAGGCACGATCATCGGAGATCTGAAACCGACCGGCATCCGTCCGCTGTTTGCCAACCGGTTAGAAGTTGCCGGTTTCAAACTCAAACCCGAGGTGTTTGGCGCCAATGTGGCTGAAATTCTCAACGCAGGACGTCATACCTCCCGATTTAAATAAGCGGGTATAATCTCCCAGGGTGATTCCATTCGACATCCCTAGATGAGGAATATCTATGAGTATAGAAACCACTGCCATGACATTGAGGGCAAAAATTATCGGAGCCTTGATCCGCGATGTCCGCCTGGCGAATCAGAAATCCATTGAAGAATGCGCCGAAATGGTGGGGGTTTCCGCGCAAGATTTTGAGGCCTATGAATTGGGCAGTAAGGCGATTTCCTTGCCAGAGCTTGAAGCAGTCGCCTATTCATTAGAAATCCCCATTGATCATTTCTGGGAGCGCGACACGCTGGCTGCCGGTGCGGGAGAAAAACGTCTCCCTAATCTCATCCCCCTGGTCCGCATCCGCCACCGCATGGTAGGCGCCATGCTGCGCCAGGCGCGCCTGGAAGCCCGCATTTCACTGGATGAACTGGCTGAACAGATCGGCGTTGAAACCTCCCAGATGGAGGCTTACGAATTGGGACTGGAGCCGCTGCCGCTGCCGTTGCTTGAATACTTGAGCGGACTGCTGAACCGTTCCATTCGGGAATTTCACGACCAGAAGGGTTTGGTGGGAGTATGGAATGCCCAACAACGCGCCCTGCGCGATTTCCTCGCTTTGCCCCCCGATATCCAATCTTTTATTACCAGGCCGACCAACCGGCCCTACCTGGATCTGGCAGTCCGCCTGAGCGAGATGACTGTAGACAAATTGCGCGCAGTGGCTGAAGGATTATTGGAAATCACCTATTAATCCACCTGGCTGCTTAACATTCCTTTCCTTTTGCCCCTATTCAGCTTGGAGATGAAGATGAGCGAATTGGTTTCCCCCGAAAAATTGGCCAAAGAAGGCAAAACAGCTTACCAAAATGGGGATTACCTGGCCGCAGCCCAGGCATTCGAAGCCGCCCAACAGAGCTATGCCAGCCTGGGCGACCGGCTAAACGCGGCTGAAATGTCAAACAATAGCTCTGTAGCTTACCTCCAGGCTGGCGAAGGAGAGGCTGCCTTGAAGGCAGTCGAAGGCAGCCCGGAGATCTTTGCCGAAGCGGGCGACCTGCGCCGCCAGGGCATGGCGCTTGGCAACCTGGCTTCCGCGCTGGAAGCGCTGGACCGCTCCGAAGAAGCCCTGGCGGCTTACCAGCAATCTGCGAGTATCTTAGAGCAGGCTGGCGAAGACCAGCTACGCGCCAACGTGATGCACTCGCTATCCATGCTCCAGTTCCGCCTGGGCAAACAGCTCCAGGCGCTGGCCTCGATGCACAACGGTCTGGAAGGCGTTAAGCATCCAAGTCCCCGCCAAAGTCTGCTCAAGAAATTGGTCGCCATTCCAGTCAACATGCTCACCAAAACTAAGAAGCCCGCCAAAGATTAGCCCAGTTTTATGAACAATCCCAGCCAGGCCAGCGCCCGCACTGCCGACCCCAAAGACCTCTCCAGGCTAGCCAACCTGGTTCATTTTGAGGCGTATGTCCATCGCCACCTGGATTATCGTCCGCCCCTGGATTGGATGGGATATCCCCCCTTCCTGGTGTTGGAACAAAACGCGAGGATTGAGGCTGCCTTAGCCTGTCCGCCAGATCCGCCCGCCATCGCCTGGATCCGTCTCTTTGCTGCCACTGCTCATATTCCAGTCGCTGCCGCCTGGGATGTGTTATGGACAGAAGCACGCGCTTGCCTGCTGGAGAATGAAAGCATTCAGTGCGCGGCTGCCATCCCATTGTATGGCTGGTTCGAAGGATTGTTAAAAAGGGAGAATTTTAAAAAGACGTACTCGATCGTCATGCTCAATTGGGACAACGCCGAGCTCCCTGAGCCGCCTCCCAATCCAGCAGTTGCCATTCGTGCGATGACCCTGGACGATCTGGCAGAGGTCGAAGCCATTGACACAGCCTCGTTTTCACTCACCTGGCAGAACTCGCGCGCGTACCTGGAAATCGCCTTCAAGTTAGCCGCTGTTGCGAGCGTAGCGGAATATCGCGGTCAATTAGTTGGCTATCAGATCAGCACCGGCACGCCGGTAGGAGGTCACCTGGCTCGCCTGGCTGTCCTACCGGAATGGCAAGGGAACGGCATCGGTTATGCGCTCCTGTATGATTTGCTCAACCGCTTCGTCGGGCGTGGCGCGCACACGGTGACCGTGAATACCCAAAAAGATAACCTGGCTTCTTTGGCTTTATATCAAAAATCGGGGTTTCGATTGACCGGCGAAGAATATCCAATCTACCAGCTCGAGCTGGCTAAACTGCGAAATTCCAGCGCAACCGACCATTTCAAACCGCGCTGACCAACCTTACAATCCAACTCAATTCCTCATTCAATCATGCGTAAAGGATACATTCTATGAAACACTTTGAGACCTCCTGGATAGCAAAAGACGGCTTGGAAACCTATTCTCAGGGCTGGGAGCCCGAACAAGCTCCTCAAGCCGTTGTTTGCCTGGTGCATGGGCTGGGTGAACATAGCGGTCGCTACCGCCACGTGGCGGAACATCTGACAGCCGCCGGCTTTGCTCTGCTGACGATGGATTTACGCGGCCACGGTAAATCGGCCGGAGCGCGCGGGCACATCGCTTCTGCTGACAATTTCCTGGATGACATTGACCGGCTCTTAAAAGAGGCTGCCGACCGCTATCCTGGAAAAACGCGGTTTCTATACGGTCACAGCCTGGGCGGCGCCCTGGTCTTGTTCTATACGCTCAAGCGCCAGCCGGCGGTGGCGGGTGTAATTTCCACCAGCCCCGGTTTACACACCGCCTTGCACGAACAGAAAGCCAAGGTCGCGCTCTCGAAGATACTGGCCGCCTTCTTCCCGAAACTGAGCATGCCAAGCGGTTTAAATGCAGCGGAAATTTCCCGCGATCCCGAAGTGGTGCGCGTATATGTCAATGACCCATTGGTACACGACCGCGCCTCTTTAGCCTTTGCCAAAACAATGTTGGACGTCACAACCTGGACCTTCCAACACGCTGCCGAATTCAAGCCCCCCTTGCTGCTCATGCATGGTACGGCGGATCATATCGCCTTCGCCCAAGGCAGCCAGGATTTCGCCAGGTTGGCCCCAGGCGACTGCACACTCAAATTATGGGAAGGTCTATCCCACGAAACGCATAACGAACCAGAGCAGGAACAGGTCTTGGCCTTCCTGACCGCCTGGCTGCAGAGCAAGCTATAAATCCCACGGGCTGCCAATTAGCCTCTGGACAAACTTGCCTCATCGTGGCAAAATTCGCCGCGCATTCAATTTAACTATAGAGGTATCTTAATGAGTAAGAAACAGAGTGAAACGATCAGTAAGCGTCAGGCCCGAAAAGAAGAACTGCGCCAAAAAGAGCGCCAGCAAAAGATAATTGTCATCGGCGCGCTGGTTTTGATCGTAATAGTCTTCGCGGCTATCATTTACGTCTCCACCCAAAAGGCAGCCGGTGGGCCGATTCTTTCCATCAAGCTTAGGGAATACAAGAACGCCCAAGGCACTGCGTTGGGCGATCCGAACGCGAAAGTGAAGATGGATGTCTTTGAGGATTATCAATGTATCCATTGCAAAGATTATACCGAAAATGTAGAGACGCAGGTTATTGCCGGGCTGGTGGATACGGGTCGAGTTTATTACGTCTTTCACCAGTACCCGTTCATGGATAGCCCAAACGCCGACCAGGGCTCGCGCCGCGCCGCGCTGGCTAGCGAGTGTGCAGCCGAGCAGAACGATTTTTGGAATTTCAAAGCGATCGTTTTTGCCAATTACACTGGTGTAGATGGCGAATTCAGCGCCACGCGGCTGGAGTCTTTCGCGAAGTCCATCAAACTGGATGAAACTCAGTTCAAGACCTGCCTGAGCGAGGAAAAATATCAGGCAAAACTGGATGAAGGGCTGAGCCTGGGTGAAAGAATGGGCGTGAAGGGCACGCCAAGCATTTTCGTCAACGGCGTTGCGACGATTCCCAGCTTTGCCGATATATCCGCTGCCGTCCAGAAGGCCGAAGCAGGCGGTTAACCCTCCTGCGCCAGCGTGGGCGTCGCTTTCCCCCAGCTTTCATTCTCGAATAATTCCAGCACAAAGCAAAGGGACGAAAGCCGATTCAGATAGCGCAGCGCCTCGATATTCTCGATCACTTTCGCATGCGCCAGCCCGGCCGCCTGCCGTTCCGCGCGCCGGACGATAGTGCGCGCCAGCGCCAGCGCCGCGCCCGCCGGCGAATCGCCCGGCACAATAAAGTCCTTTGGCAGGCTGACGCGGGCGCTGAATTGATCCACCTGCTCCTCCAGCCAGTTCACCCGCTCGGCTGAAAGCTTACGAAAACGCGCCGCATTTTCGGGCGAAGCTGCCACCTCAGCCATCAGCGTATATAAATCGCGTTGGACAACCAGGATTATCCCGGCGCTATCCGTCCCCTGGCAGGCTGCCCGCGCCACGCCCAGGGCAGCGCTGGCCTCATCTAGCGCCCCAACCGCCTCTGGAATGGGGTGGTTTTTCGGCACACGCCCTTCCTTAAGCAGCCCCGTGTAACCGTCATCGCCTTTACGAGTATAAAAACTATTCATCAGGCGATTATAACCCGGACTTACCCAAATTAGGATGTGATACAATTTGCGGGTGTCCAGTTTTTTGGCATACTGTTTGAAATCGTCTACAGGAGAATTACTATGCAAATTCGTTGTTACCATTGTCAGAAACCTTATGCGCTCAGTAAGGACGCAGTCCATGCAGCCCTGGAACTGACCTCTGCAGAAAACCTCAGCCACTTCGACGCCCCCTGCCCGCATTGCCGGCGCGTGAACCGCGTCTCGCGCAAAGAGTTGCAGCGCGCCGCGCCCGAATGGAAACCAGCCAGCCCTGAAAAACCAGCCGAATCATAAAACGCGAGCCGCCATGAAGATTTACGATGTCTCACTGCCCATCACCAGCGGACTGCCCACCTGGCCGAGCGACCCTAAAATTATCATTGATCGCTTCTCCAAAATCGAGGCCGGGGCGGAGGCAAATGTCACCCAGATCAGCATGTGCGTGCATGTAGGCACGCATGTTGATGCGCCCTTCCATTATATTGATGAAAATGCTGCGACCGTTGACCGGCTGCCGCTCACCCAGCTCACCGGGCGCGCTTATGTACTGCGGATTCCCGATGAAGCAAATGTCATCAACGCGGATGTGCTGAAACGGGCCGATATTCCCCCTCGCACCCGGCGCCTGTTGTTTAAGACCCGTAATTCCGCGCTTTGGGCGCGCCCGGAAACCAGCTTTCAAACTGATTTTGTTGCCATCGACGCGGATGGCGCACAATATCTGGCCGAGTTGGGCATAAAACTGGTGGGGGTTGATTATCTTTCGGTAGCGCCATACCATGAGCAGGCGCAGACCCATCGCATTCTGCTACAGGCAGGCATCGTCATCGTCGAAGGGCTGGACCTTTCGGAGGTCTCGCCGGGACGTTATGCGATGTATTGTTTGCCCTTGAAAATTGCCGGCGCAGACGGCGCGCCGGCACGCGTCATACTGATCGGTGTATAACGCCGGTGGCCGCCTCCAGCCTGTTGCTCATAGATATTGATGGGCTGCGCCCGGATGTGTTCTCCACCGCCTTGCTGAGCGGCCAGTTGCCCGGTTTTGAAAATTTATTCGGCGGCCCCAGGCTGGAACGCGGCTTGTTCCAGCCTGTTTTGTCAACCGCCCCAAGCATCACCTTCACTTCGCAAGCCAGCCTGTTTACCGGCGCTCATCCCGCCCAACATGGCATTCCAGGCAATCAGTTTTTCAATCGCTTTGGCGAAGATAACCACAGCCAGGCCCGACATTATGCCTTCGATGTCGGCGATTTGCTGGCCGTGGAGGATGCCGTGCAGGTGTTCAGCGAAGGCCTGGCCTCCAGTTGCTTAAAAGCCCCCACCGTCTATGAAAAATTGGCGTCATCCGGGTGGAAGACAATTGTGGCTGGACATATGTACGCCCAGGGTGCAGACTCCTGGCTAAAACCTTCTTTCGTTGAACTGGCTCGGTTTATCAAGGGCAAAAACCTGTTCGGAATCAGCCCGGCGGAATTCGACCGACAAACATCGAATAGCTTGCTGGCCGCCATCGAGCAACATGGCCTGCCAGATCTGACTACGTTGTACTTTCTTGGGCTGGATCATGAAAGCCATCTCAGCGGCCCGCAAACGCAAGCGGAATATTTGCGCCAGACGCTTGACCCGCTGATCAGCCAGTTCTGGCTCAATCTTCAAGAATGGCGCACAATGACCGGCAAAGACCTGCCCTTGTGCGCAGTTTTCTCGGATCATGGTCACATCGCCACCCCAAATGATGATCAACATTCGCTGCGTATGGCATTCCCATTTGACCGCGAACTGGGTGAGTTTTTCGATGCGCTCGGTCTGGATGTCCTGGATATCCCCGGTGAGAGTTTAAACTGTGACGCGGTGGTAGGCAGCAACGGCGGCCTGGCGCATGTCTACCTGCGCGACCGAAAATCCAAACAATGGGCTCAGCCGCCGGATTTTCAACACGAGGCGCTGCCAACCGGTCTGGCATTCTGGCAGGCGCATGCTTATGGCCGTTATGCCCCAGAGCTACAAAATTCGCTGGCCGGTGTGCTGGTACGGGATGTCGAACAGGACGGCTGGGAAGCGCCTTACCAGGCGCTCACGCCTCAAGGTTTACGCCTCTCGTTGACAGACTGGTTCAACACTCAACCCGCCCAGGAATACGCCGATCCGGTCAATCGGTTGAATAACCTGACCGGCCCGCTTTGCGGTGATATCCTGCTGATCAGCAACTACGCACAGGGTTACTATTTTTCCGGTCCAGCCTGCGGCATGCACGGCGGTCTGCATCCGGATGATTCCTACGCAACCCTGGCATACGGATGGCCTGGCGCATCCGAACCAGCCTGGCTGGAGGCAAAGACCGCCATACAACAGGCTATCCTGGCGCGCTGCCAGGCGGAAAACAACCGCCAACCTTCTACCACCGACCTGCTGACCGGTCTAATGGCCGGGATAATAGAGTAGCCCATCTCCAGGAGCACAACCCATGACAATCCAGATCGCCAGTTCAGCCTTCGCTGAAGGCAACTTGATCCCAGGCAAATACACCTGCGATGGCGAAGACCTTTCCCCACCCTTGAGTTGGGGCGGCCTCCCTGCGCAAACTCAAAGCCTGGTTCTGATTGCTGATGATCCAGACGCGCCTGTGGGCGTTTGGGTACACTGGGTCGTTTATAATATGCCGCCCGACCTCAACGGGCTGGCAGAGGGACTGTCTAAAAACTCCACCCTGCCCGGCGTCGGCGTGCAGGGCATGACCGACTTCGGCCAACCCGGCTATGGCGGGCCCTGCCCACCCAAAGGCAAACCGCATCGCTACTTCTTCCGCCTGTATGCGCTAGATAGCCGGCTTGATCTCCCGCCTGGCGCAAAGCGGGCGGAGGTTGACCGCGCCCTGCACGGGCATATCCTGGCGGTTGGACAATTGATCGGGGTCTATCAACGTTGAACGGCAGCGTGCGCAGTCAGGCCAGCGCCCCCGGGATAGGCAGCGTATAGCCCCCATCCACCTGGATAACCTGGCCGCGGATCATATTGGCTTCTGCGGAACACAAGAACGTCACCACCCCGGCGATATCTTCCGGCGTAATCAAACGCCCGGCCGGCGTGCAGTTAATAGCGCGCTGGATAATGTCAACATCCTCCCGCACGGCTGCGAAATGCCTCAAAGCATCCGTCAACACCATCCCTGGCGAAACAGCGTTGACGACAATATTCAATGGCGCAAGTTCAACCGCCAGGTAGCGCGTCACCGCTTCCAAAGCGGCTTTGCTGGCCCCAACCACCACATAATCGGGCAAGACGCGCTGAGAACCGGGGCTGGTGATATTAACGATTGCCCCGCCGCCGCGCGCCGCCATCAATGGCGCAGCCCGCTGGGCGGCGAATAAAGCCGAGCGTGCGTTGATATTCATCGTCCAGTCCCAGCCCCTGGGTTTTTGCTGCAAAGCGGGACGGTTGTACCCCGAAGCGGCATTACAGACCAAGATATCCAGACCGCCCACTTGTTCGACCACGAAACGAAACAGTTGCTCTAATTCATCCAGGTCGCCGATGTCGGCTTTACACAGCCAGGCGCGCCGGCCCAGGGCGTGAATTTCATCCACCGTCGCCTGGGCCGGCTGGCGGTTGCGGAAGAAATTCACCACCACATCGGCGCCCAGGCTGGCGAAACGTAACGCCAGGGCGCGGCCAATGCCGCGCCCTGAACCCGTAATAAGAACGATCTTATTCTGAAAAGGGTAGCTTATAGACATACCCCGATTATACATGCATTATTCGATGAAAATCTCGACATGTTCGCCATCCTCGTCGTCCACCACGTCAATGATTTTCCCGCCCAGGCCTTCTTCGCGCAGGATTCGGGTCATTTCATTCAAATTATAGTCGGCTACCTCGGGCGCGAACTTCGCCCCTATGCGCATCCCCCAATCCATCAAGCTGAGCGGGATGTTGACCGTAGCTTTGCTGCGCCCGCTCTCCAGATCGGTGACCCGCACGCGAAACCATTGCGCACCGCCCGAGCTGGCGCGCGGCTGTGCTTTGGCAGATTTCTGTCCCTGGGCTAATGTCTCTAACAGGTTGATGCCTTCCGACGCGTTAAGCTTGCCTTCTTCGACCATCCGCAGCACGCGCAATCGTTCTTCTTCCAGATTTGTTGCTTTGGGTTCCATTTCAGCCTCCTTCAAAGCTGGTTTTGAAAAATCCATTCCAATGCTTCTTACTATTAATATTATACATCTTAATATTAATTATGTCAATATAATATTGAATATTTTATACACAAATTTTCAATTTTTCGAAACTCATTTTTAAATTCTTCGCAATTCGGATTAAAACAAAAGTGCGTGAAGCGTATTATTCCGCTTCACGCACCGTGATTCTAAACTGGTAAACCAGAAGGATCAGATCGTCATAGGAACAGGCGTGCTGTTCTTCTTCGGGTAGGGGGGAGGAAACAGGCTTTCAAATTCATCGCGCGTGATAGTCTCAAGTTCCAGCAAGCGCTTGGCGACCACGTCCAACCGGTCGCGGTACTCGGTCAAAAGCTGTTTGGCGGTTTCGTGCGCCTCATTGACAATCTTGCGCACTTCGCAGTCAATCTCTTCGGCTACCGCGTCGGAATAATCGCGTTGCTCAGAAATTTCGCGCCCCAGAAAGATCAATTCTTCTTTCTGGCCGTAAGTCAGCGGGCCAAGCTGATCGCTCATGCCCAAACGGGTGACCATCGTACGCGCCAAACGCGTCACACGCTCCAGGTCGTTCGCCGCGCCAGAGGTGATATCATCGAAAACCAGTTCTTCAGCCGCGCGCCCGCCCAACAAACCGATCATATCGGCCATGAGTTTCTTACGCGCCAAGAGCGTACGGTCTTCTTCCGGCAAAGATAGCGTATAGCCGCCCGCCATGCCGCGCGCGATAATCGAGACTTTATGCACCGGGTCGGCCTGCGGCAAGGCATTCATCACCACAGCATGCCCGGCTTCGTGGTACGCCACAATCCGTTTTTCGTCCTCGCTGATCAGGCGGCTCTTTCGCTCGGGGCCGGCGATCACACGCTCGATGGCTTCCTCTAGCTCCGGTTGGGCGATCAACTTCTGGTTGCGTCGCGCTGCCAGGATGGCAGCCTCATTGACCAGGTTTTCCAGGTCTGCGCCGACGAAGCCAGGGGTAGAACGCGCCAATATATTCAGATCCACATCCGGCGCCAACGGCTTGCCTTTGGTATGCACTTTCAAGATCGCTTCACGCCCGCGCATATCGGGGCGGTCTAACACCACCCGCCGGTCAAAACGACCGGGGCGCAGCAAAGCCGGATCCAGGATATCGGGTCGGTTGGTGGCCGCCATGATGATCACGTTGGTATCGGTGTCGAAACCGTCCATTTCAACCAACATCTGGTTGAGCGTCTGCTCGCGCTCGTCGTGACTGCCGCCCAAACCGGCGCCGCGCTGGCGACCGACTGCGTCAATCTCATCCACAAACACGATACAAGGAGAGTGACGCTTGGCCTGGTCGAACAGATCACGCACCCGGCTGGCGCCTACGCCTACGAACATCTCAACAAATTCAGACCCGGAAATGGAAAAGAATGGCACGCCAGCTTCGCCAGAGACGGCTTTCGCCAGCAAGGTCTTGCCCGTCCCCGGAGGGCCGACCAGCAAGACGCCTTTCGGAATCCGCGCCCCCAGCGAGATGAACTTCTCCGGTTCACGCAGGAATTCCACCACCTCTCTCAGCTCCTCTTTGGCTTCTTCCACCCCAGCCACGTCCTGAAAGGTCACCGAAGGTTGGTCGCCGGTGAACATACGGGCGCGCGATTTGCCAAACGAGAGCGCAGCATTGTTGCTGCCCTGCGCCTGTCGGAAAACGAACCAAAAGACCGCTCCCAGCACCACAAAGGGCAGGATATAGCCCAAAATTGTCATCACGCTCAGCCAGGGGCTGGGCGGCTGAATTTCGAGTTTAATCTTGTCCGATTGCAACATTTCCGTGGTCGCGCCCAGCTCTTTAAGCTGTTGGACGAGCGTGGAAGTCTCCTCTTTATGCGACTTTTGCTGCGAGCCGTCGCTATAAGTCACGGTCAGGTCATTGTCGTTTTCCTGAATCTTGGACACCTGACCTGCCTGAATATCCGCAGCGACCTGGTTGATAGTCAGCACATCATTAGCAGGCGAGCGCTGTTGATAGTTAATCACCACCAACGAAATAATGGCAACAAACAGCAACAGGTAAATAATTGTCGAACGGTTGCGGGTTGGGTTCACTTCACCTCCAAATCAGATAAAACGCCGCATATTAATCAGGCGCATTATACCAATCTCTACCCCTGGCTGGTAGAAACAAGACCCCCAAAGGACAATTTCTAACAACGTTCTAACGTTGCTCGCTCAACGCGAGAGCTTTTTCGAGCTTCTTGATTTTCTCTTTCAGTTTCTGAGGCGTAAAGATCGCAGATCACACTGGTGTACGGCGCACGACTCAAACATCTGGTTGCGCAAATCCCGTTCTGCTACCCCAATCGGCTTCAGCGCCGTCTCTGCTGCCCGCAGCAGCAGCTCAATGTACCGCGTTACATCCAGCCGGTTATGCTGAGGGGTTGGCAAACAATCCCAAGCT
>Ga0172371_10010736_pt1 | contig 12331 bp, 3 predicted proteins | sample Lak12m_FD_114543 | JGI IMG/M metagenome (GOLD analysis project Ga0172371, IMG submission 114543) | Freshwater microbial communities from Kabuno Bay, South-Kivu, Congo - kab_022012_12m | ecosystem: Environmental > Aquatic > Freshwater > Lake | place: Democratic Republic of the Congo: South-Kivu... | reverse complement strand
GTCGCCGAGAGCCGTACCCGTCGTGACCGTATAGGTCGAGACGTTCGTACCGTCGAACTTGGCAAGAATCAAGGACTGGGTCCCGCCGCTCGCGGTTGCGAGGAACGCGGCATAGGCGATGCCTGACTGGTCATACGAAGAACCGGACAGGCTGGCCGGCCCGAGCGTCGTGCCCGACACCGCATACAGGTTCTGTGGCCCGGTCCACGACGAGCCGTTCCGGTAGTATGCCTCCTGAACCGGCGGCAGCATACCCACGCCCGGCTTCCGCATCACCACCCAGCGCTTGCCGCTTGAGTCCTCGGCAATCGCCGGGTATTCCCGGCCCGAGGCTACCACGTCCCGGTGCCAGGTGTCGCCATTTGCCGACCAGGCGAACACTACCGCGTTATCCAAGTCGGAATACACACTGAATAGAGAGTCTAAGCCGTTCTTACGCAATAACTTAGCACCATTGTTGCTCTTCGTGGCATCCGACGTAGCGTTAGACACGTCCAGGCTACAGCAAACGTACCTGGTTTCACCCGTGTCGAACACCCCCGAGTCCACCTCGAAGACAACTCCGGCGGTGTACAAGACATGAGCACGAACTTCCGAGATACTGGGCGATATGGAACTCGATTCCGCCACACAGTGCGGGTGATATGCGTCGGTATCGTTATCGACGAACGTCTGTTCCTCGCCCCGGACGTAACCCTTGATCAGCCATGTGCCGCTGGCGTCCTTTTCCTGCCAGCAGGACACGCCTAGACCTCCATACACTGGGTTGGACTTCTCATAAGCGCCGGTGTCGCCGGGTGTTGCCATTGTGGACCAGTTGCCGAACGCGGTAGTGGCAAGGTCACAGGTAGCACGCTGGATGGCGTAATTGGAGCCGTTGTTGCGGCTCCAGACTACGTTGAGCGCGCTGCCATTGTCATCGAAGCGGCTCATGGCATGATAGCCATTCGCGGTCACGAGATTCGGGCTTGACCATGCGGGCGGACGGCCCGAAGTGCCAGGCCCATAGTCCGGCAGCAGCGAGGCGAATACGGTGTCGGTGCCGTGCTGCCAAGTGACGGCAAGTGAATCACTTAGATACACACTGATGCAGGGCAGGCTGTCTTTCAAGTTGGCGACGCTGGCTATCGTGTCGAGGACCACCTCAGAGCTGCAAACCCTTGCGAACATCGTCTGTGTCGTACCCTGAACTGTGTCGTAAACGCAGAAAACAAGGGCACTTACGTAGCAGCCGTTTGCCTGTTGTGGATAACTGACAATCGACGGCTGCCCCGGCACGGCCGAACTCGAACCCGCGAAAACCGCCTTGTAGCTGCCATCCCCCAACATGCACCAAGTTGTATCGTCGCGAACGTACGATATCCAGCGATTGCCGGCTCCGTCGACCGCCAATGCTGGCAGGTCACCCGGCCCGACCAAGAAGGGTTCGAGTATGCCGTCGAATGTGCCTGCAACCACGTGTGGCCGCACCACTGCGGCATACTGCACGGAGCCATCGGCCCCTCTGGCGAGCAGCCGGCCGGGTGGCGCGTGCTGGATGTTTATCGGTGCGAAGTCATCCACAAACTCCCGAACGCCAAAACGCAGGCTGACACCACGCTTGATGCTACCGTTCTCTGGCACGTTGAAGACGTTAGCCACCGCCGTCGGCAGCATCGCTACGGACGGGCGTAAATCCTGACTTTGGGCATAGTATGGCGAGATGTTCCCGAAGCCGATCCACGTGAGCTTACCCTCTGCGTATTGAGCGAAGTTGTAGCACTCATATGAGTGGCTCTTGTAAGACCTATTGCTCACCAGCAGAAGGCCCGGCTTGCCGTCAACGGAGGCGGCAGTCACGTTGCTCTGTGAGTAGGTGGCCCCGACAGGTCCGTCTACCTCGGCTTCGACGCTCCAGCTGCTGTTTCCGTAGTCGTTGGAGAACCGATAGACGATCTTGTTTGACTGATTGTGCCAGCATACGAATACGAACTGGCCAACTGCGGCGATGCAGGGATGCGGATGGGCGCCGAGGCCCAAGAACGTGGGATTGGTGTAGGGCCAAGATTGGCCGCTGTTCGTCGACCTCAGGAAGAAGACGGTATCTGGGTCCGGATAGCCGGTCTTCTCGTATGCCGCATACACGTTGTTTGAACTGACGCCTGCGGCCAGCGACGGCGCTACAACTGAATCATCCGCAAGCTGTCTTTCAGTAAGGGGTATGTAGTTGTTCTGGTTGACCCAGCCGTCTCCGCCGTTCGTCGAGTAGTTGCCGAGAATCCACCAGTCGTGCCCGCCGTTGTCGTAGTTATCCGTGAAAGCAGCGACCATCTTCTCGTTGTCGCCGCCCGGGAAGCACACGCCTGCTAGCCAGTGATGATAGTTATCGTGATGTGTGTCGGTGAATCTGTTCGAATTGTGAGGATTCTGCGACGTCAGGTTGTCCGTCTTGGACTTGCAGCCGTTTATGTACCCGCCCGAGTTGTCGTACTCCGAGCACATCCAGAGCTTCTTGACGTTGTTGGCCGCAACGCAGGGGTTGCCGGGCCTGTCGTCCTTCTCTGGGTCGGTGCTCTTCTGCCAGATCAGACTCGGGAAGTTGGTTGCACGGCTGCCGCCCGACCACTCAAGTGCAACGACGCTGTCCGGCGCGTAGCCTGGGGCGCGGACGTCTACGGCGACGCTGGTCCAGTTGTAGCTCCCCAGACTGCCCATGGCGACGGCGTGCGCACCGTTGCAGCTTGTGAGCCGCAGGTCAGACGTGAGATCATAGAAGTAGTCGTGTGGCTCATACCAGCGCCAGGCGTTGAACCCCAAGCCCGCGGCGGTCGTGGTCAGCACGACTAAGGCGCAGATTGCACCAACTGCTGTTCGTTTCATTTCATTCACTCCTTTGACTTCGGACTTCTGTCTGTTACGCTCTATGCCGAAGGGCAGCAACAGGACGTAAGTCCTGAACCTGAATGTCTTGCCGGACTCCAGGGCTGCCCTCTTCAATTCTCTACATGCCGGACCGCCCCGCTGGTTTGGGGGCGCCTCCTTTCTTGAGAGTCTGCTTCACCTTCATCGCGTTATGATGACCTTGCGGTCTACTCCCTGTTCACCGTTGCACACGAAGTAGACGCCTGGAGGAATGGCGCGCACATCGTTCTCCCCGGGCCGGAGTTCCTTGACTCTTCGGCCGGAAACATCCAGCAACTCACCGGTCGACGTTCGCCGGCAGCCGCTGGCTGGCTCGAACAGCAGCACCTCACGAAGGACACTCGCCCCGGTATGCATGACTTCTCGCTCATCGTCAATCGTTTCTTCTACCGCTGGCGGCACGTCCGGGTAGACCAGTATCACATCCTGGCAGCCGACATAGATACAGTCCCGCTCAGGGTTCGCGGCAACGCTTAGCGGAGGGTCTGACAAGTGAGTGTACTTTGCAGCCAGGCTGTCCAACTGTGTGTCGTAGATGCTCACCGAACTATCGGCCCAGCATGAACAGAACAAGTATCTGCCGGTGTGGTCAAAACAACCACCCAAGTAGTCCATGCTGGCCGCCATGCGAGCCGTAACCGTGTCACTAGTCGCATCTATCGCAAGTACGCTGTCATCCACGAACCAGTAGAGCTTCCGGGTCGAGTCGGAGTAGGCAAGAAACATCGTGTTGGCACCGAAGTAAGGCCAATCAATCGTCCGCAGGAGTAAGAAGGGATCAGTACTCCAGACCTCCAGCCGACCAGGGTACCTGCGGACCGCGTAGAGCTTCTCGCCGTCGCCGGTGTGCTCGGCCGCGTACACACCCCCGATCGGCACGTAACCCGTAATACTGTCTGTCCAGCTATCTATGAGGGCAAGGCTCTCCCTCAGGAAACAGAGCATGCGACCATTGTCCAGGTAGTCGAACCGCGCGAGGAGGTCATCGATTGCTATCGTGTGCGATACGGAATCACCGCCGCAGTCGACCACGGCGATGTATCCGCGCCAATCATCGTAGGAGTAGACCTTGTTCCCATCCGGACACCAGAATGGGCGAGAATCCGTGCTGCCGCCAAAGTCAATGTCTTTGACGTAGCTGTCTCTAGCACCATCGAACACGCCGACGCCCTTCCGGGAGGCGAAGTAGAACTTATTACCTGTCCGGTTGTGCGTCATCGCATAGTAGCCATACGCACCAGTCAAGAACGTCCTCTTGTTCACGCGGTTCGTCTCTTCGTTTATCACTCCCACTCCCCCAACGTTGCTGCCCCAACGATAGTAGAGTTTGCTCGTCACGGGATTGTGGCACATGACATAAGTCCACCCACGGAGAGGCACGGCGCCAACCGCATTTGTCGTGCCATCCTCGAACACTAGGAACGCCAGCACCGCGGCGACGTCTCCCCAACCCTTGCTAGCACACATTGTCCTGCCCCTAACCGGGTCCCACTCGAGCGTACTTCCATAGATCTCCGTACCGACCACGGAGGCGATCTCAAAGGTCGCGCAGTCGATCTCGACGAGACCGCCCCACTTGGAAAGGGAGTAGAGCCTGTCATGCGCAGTGTCACAGGCTATGGCCATACTCGGATAGTCCCAGATGGAGCAGGCCCGAAGCCATGTGTCGCCCGAGCAATCGTACTCGTATATGTCTTCCTCGCCGATGACTGCATACAGGCGGTCGGTGGCTTCGTTGCACACCAGACGAGGCAAGAAGCTTCTCCCCGGCATCGCGGCCACCACCGAATCCGTCGCGGTGAAAACAACATGCAGCGATTCGCGGCCCGAGTGTTGCTTCGGCACCACGTAGAGCTTGTGCCGCCGCGCGTTGACACACAACCCACCCTCCTTCTGAAGCGAGGAAATGGACGTAACGACGGAATCCGTTTGACATGAAACTGCAAGCACGGCATCGTCCAGCGCCACGAACAACTTGTCGAAAGTCGGGTCATAGGCCATAGCGGTCAGGCTGTCGCCGAGATGAAGCACTCCGAGGACAGAGTCGCTGGCGCCGCTAATCACCGAGACCGTGCCGAAAACGGTATCGCCGCAATACAGCTTATCGCTCCCGCTGCTGTAACAGAGGAGCTTCGGATGCGGGTCGACCTGGATTGTGCGGACGATGTTGTTGGTCGCGCAGTCGATAACGCCGATGCGGCCTTGCTGCGGGTACGAGCAATACAGCTTGTTGTGCTGGCTGACAAGGAGTGCGCTGCCGACGGGCGTACCGGTATTGATGCGCTTGATGCGCTGGAAGGTGTTCCCGTCCACCACGATGATGTCCGACGACTCGCTCGCGACGTAGATGTTGTCGGTCGAACTGCCGAGCGCCAGATGGTACGGCGGCCGCAGCGGCCCCAGCGAATCCGGCAGGAGGATGGTATCGGGAACCGTTGGAGTCCATGCAAAGCTCACGCCAATCCCCAACGCCAGCGCGAATGCCAGCAACGGTCCCGCACCGCGGCGGGGCGAGGCTGAGGTCGGTCCTAACCGTCGTTTGTTGCCGACTGCCATAGGTTCACTCCTCTGCTTGCAGAACCAGATGAATCGGCGTCGCGGGCACCCTGCTCGGCAGATACCAGTCTGCCATGTCCGTGCGTCGTCTTCATTATAGAGATGCGACCGGAGAGTGTCAACGACAAATGTCAGTCATGCTGGAATCAGCCGAAATCCCGTGATAGAGGCAGACGCTATATACCCCCCCCCCCTTGCATTCGTCAATCTTGACACACTCCGCAATCCCAGGCCCCGGAATTCCCCCTCGGCGGGTTTGCCTATGCCGCCGGCCGCGGCATTCTCGTCTTCATGATTCGGGCATTTGCCAGGGCACTTCCCCTATTCCCCCGTGATTGTGCGAGGCCGAGCTTGAGTAGTGTTTTCCCCGGCGCGTGGCCGCGCTAGCGCGTGAGGACGACCTTCCGGACGACGCCCGGTCTTTCGTCTTCGGTCTTCGGTCCTCTGATGAAGTACACCCCCGGCGCCAGCGCCCGCACATCGTTCGCGCCAGGCAACAGGTCAAGCACCTTCCTTCCACTGATGTCCATCAGGAAGTTTGAGCTTGGGCTTGCGCTCTTCGGGAGGAACAGCACGCCGCGGACGATGGTTGGCATGGTTCCGCTCTGCGTGAACGCCGACGCGCTGGCGAAGCCCGCGAGGGATGTGTCACGGACCACGAGGATCGCCTGTCCATCCTGGTCGACGACGTACATCTTGCGGTGCTGGGGAACCCACGTGATGTCTCCGGGTGAATCTCCCGCGTCCATCAACCCGAGGAACTGATTGGTCCTGCCGTCAACGAGTGAGAGGCAATGACCGTCGGGACTCGTGACATACACGCGTTCGGCAACCGTATCGAACGCAATACCGCCCGGCCCTCTCGCAAGCCGCAGCGTAGCCCTCAGGCTCCAGTCCCGGCAGTCTATCACCGCCAGATCGGATTTGGCAAGGAAACAGTACAGCTTGTTGAGACCCGGGCTCAACTCAAGTCCCCAGGTATAGTCAGGCAGCCGAATGGTGTCCGTCACCTGCCTTGCCGCGCCGTCGACCACAACGAGGTTTGCGTCCGGCCCCTTGGCGACCACGGCGTCCCGGGACGGGACATAGCATAGCAGATCCCCTGAGGAAGTGTTGGCGTGGGTCCGTACTGCGCCAATCACCGTGTCGGCTGCGCAGTCAATCGCACTGATGAACGCAGAATCCCCATGGTTTGCCGCGCAGTAGACGCGGTTCGAGTCCGGGTTGCAGGCCAAAGCGGTGGGGTAACCTCCTACCTGCACGCGGGCCACTATGCTATCGCCGGCGCAGTCCACAACGAGAATGGTCGTATCTTCGAACATGCCGTACCAGTAGATACGGTCCATTGCCGGATTGTAGACCATCGTGGCTGTCATGTCGGTCTGTACGGGCAGCGCCGCCTCGAAGCTATCACCGGCGCAGTCGACAACAACTAGCCCGCTGCCGCTGTTTAGGTCGGCAGTGTAGTACAGTTTGTTGGAAACCGAGCAATAGACGGGTGGGCCCAGTTCAGTCCCGGGCGTGAAGATCCTGCGCTCCAGGCTATCGGTTGCGCAGTTGATGACCGCTATCAGCCCGCTCTCCTCGTCGCTCACATAGAGCTTGTCAGACGGCTCGACGTAGCATCCCAGGCTCGGGTCTGGGTACATCTGGATTGCGCCAATGACGTCCAGGGCCGCCGCATCCACCACGTACAGGTCACTGGAAGACCGGCCGCGGACGTAGAGGCGGTTCTGCTGGGGCGCGTAACCGGCCGGATTCTCCAGATAGTACATGTTGACGCCTAGCTTTACCATTCCGTCTATAGTGTCGCCGGTGCCCGAAATCGCCGAGAAGGACCGACCGTAATCGGGGAAACAGAAGACGCGGTTATCGACCGAGTCGAACAGGAAGAACACCGGAGCACCTTCGTCGAGGCCGAACGAGGTGACAACGGAATCGCCATCGCAGTCGATGATGTCGATGCTGGGACTGTCGGCGCCGCCGACATAGAGCTTGTTTGAAACCGGGTTGTAGCACAGAGCAAGCGGCCCGCCGCTGACTTCTATCAGTTTCAGCAGAGTATCGGGCCCGGGGTCGAAGACCGCGACTTCGTCAACGTCGTAGGACGAGCAATAGAGCCTGTTGCTGACCGGACTCCAGGCCAAAGCCGTGGGTTCATCGCCGGCGGAAAGCAGCTTGAGCAGGCTGTCGCCGACTCCGTCTATGACCGCAACGGAATTTGCCTCGAATGATGCGAAGTAAACCTTGTTGCCGATCGAAACGCAGCCCATCGACTGGTACTCATACCAGCCCGATCCCACCCAGATGCAAGCTGTCACGAGGTCGGTGCTGCAGTCCACCACGGTCACCGAGTCATTATCGCCGCCAGTACGGCAGTAGAGCTTGTTCACGACGGAGTTGTAGCTCAGCGCCGAAGGACCGGACCCGACCTCAATCCGAGAAATGACCTGGTGCGTTGATGGGTTGACTGCCACCGCCGAGTCATAGCAACCGAAGTAGACCTTATCGTCCCGTGAATCGTAGGCGAGGAGCGAAAAGGAACGTACCTCGATCCGAGCCACCCGCGCGTTGGTCGCCGCGTCAACAACGATGACGCCGCGCTCCTCCTCATCCGCGACGTATACCCAGTTGCGGCCGGGTACGCAGTAGACAGCCCTCGGCCATATGCTGCCAAACGAGTCCGATAGCGCAATCGTCTTCTCTAACCACTGGGCATCGACTGCCGACAGGCAGCAGCAGATGGCCAACAGCATGACCAGGGGTCGTACGGCCCGATTGTGTGAAGAGATAGTTCGGACCAAAGAGCGTTGAACACTCACAGGCATCATTCTGCACCTCCGACTGGACGTAACCCATGCAGACTGGCGCCGAGCGGACTGCCACGACACTCTAAAGGGGTCGGTCGTGGCCTGGCGTCGCCAGGCAAATTCTAACCTTGGCAGGTCCCTTGTCAATAGCTTGACGCACCTGGCATTCGCGCGGATATCAGAGCGGCCCCGGAGGGCCGGGGCCGCCTCGGGCTGCGATTGCTGTTAGCGGGTGACTACCGCTTTCTGCGTCTGGTCGCCAAGTTTGAGGAAGTAGATGCCGCGCTCGACGCCCCGCGGCCGCCAGGAAAACGCGCCCGCCGTGCCGGCCGGATTCACCGTGGTCGCGTCCACCGTCCGGCCGCTCGCGTCGTAGAGCGTCAGGTCCAACGGCTGAATTCGCGGCCGGCTGTAACGGATGTTGAGCACGCCGCTTGATACGCTCGGCACGAGCTGGAAACCGCTGACGGCTACCGGCTTACGGCTTTCGGCTACGGCTTCAGGCGGGTAGTACCAGTTGGCCGCAGTGTCAGAGTTGGTTGCCATCTGGGCGACCGTCCGGCCGCCAACGATGACAAACGCCACAATCTGGCTGTCGGCCGGGGCAATCGTAAACGGGCCGATGCTCGACATCGCCTCCCAGTCTGCCGGCGATGTGCCGGTCGCGGAGCGGAGCGTGCCGTCCATGAACCGGGACTTCTCCGACTTGGTGAAGCCGTCGCTCAAGTAGGTCGCCTGGTTGATGCAGTTGGCCCAGCCGCCGGTCGCCGGCGGGTAGATGGGCCGCACTCCAAGCGCCAGTGTCTCGCCCGAAATCGCCGATTTGACGTATGCGAGAATCCGCGCCGAATCGGTGCCGGCGTAGTCGGTGCCGTCGTTCGCGTTCCAGCCCATGGTCCGAAAGTCACAGGCCGCGGCCGCGTAGAGGTTCGACACCGCCGAATCCCCCTGGTTGTAGATACAGTACTCGATGACGGCGAAGTCCTTGTGTGCGAGGTCGGCACTGACGAAGCTGCGCTGGCGGATACGCAGAGCCCTGGGATTGGGGTGGTTCGAGTCATCGAACTCGCAGCGGTACTCCTGGGTACCCAGTTCGGGCGGATAGACAATCCGCAAGGACTCGACCGTGGCGAAGTCCTGCGGGGTTTCCCGCCACGGCACACCGTAGAAGTTGTCCGCGACCCAGGTCGTGTCGGTCCCGAGCATGAACGAGCCGTGCATCAGGGCCGAGGACGACCACGCGCGGGACTTCGGGTAGATGAACCCGAGCCCCTCGCCGCGCCACTGGGTCGTGCCGATGCCGCCGTTCGCGGTCACCGAGAGCACGAAGTCCGCCGTATCATGTACCGCGGTGATTCCCGACCGCGCCCGCTCGAGCCCGACCGTCAGCACGATATCCGAGCCCCAGAAGCCCTTGCCGCTCGTCGTGAACAGCTTCAGTTCGGCGCGATGGCAGTGCGGGCAGTCGCGACTCACCGAAACCTGGTAGGCGCTGCCCTGCGCCGTGTCTCCCACCGCGATATCGCCGTAGCTTGCGCTGCCGGTGACGACGCTCACGTAGGGCGAGTTCGAAACGAGCGTCCCCGACACGCCGCTGGCGGCGGCATCGCCCCGGTTCCGGACGACGACGTAGAGATCGGCCTGCTCGTGCGGGTCGAGGCGGCCGTTGGCGTCGTCCACCCGGCAGTGGTCGTACACGACGAGCGGACTTTCGGCCCCGCCGCCGACCGCGACGGACTTCTCAAACCATCGTCCGTCCTGAGCAATGGCCGTGAACCGGAGAGATGAGCCGCTGTCGAGCGCGGGGATGGCAAGCGCTGCGACTCCGGCCGAGGTTGTGACTGCCCGGGCTACGAGTTCTCCGTTATTGGTCAGCGCAACGCGAGCGCCGGCGGCCTGCTCGCCCGCGACGTAGCTCACCTCGGCCGTGAGCGTCTGCGGAGAGGCCGAGATGGTGTCCGGAAAGTCGGCCGCAACCTCGCGCGGTACGCAGCGCCACATTCGCATCGTCGGGTCGCCCTGGAACGTCCAGTCGTACAGCGACCAGCGGTAGGAAAGCTGCGAGAACGAAGCGTTGCGCCAGAAGTCTTTGGCCAGGTTGTACGCCTCACCCTGGTTGAATCCCTTCACGTAGTTGTTGTAAAACTCCATGCAGAGCTGCTCGCTCGGCCCCATCAGCGGCGGAGCGCCCCAGCCGAAGCGCGCATTGAGCGCGGTCGAAACCGCGCCGTTTGAATCGGTGAGGAGCAGCTCGCCCAGCCCGTCGGTCTCGTCGAAATTGCCGCAGTCGCAGGCCATCGAATTGCAGATGAACGGCTTCGCCGCGTTGGTGAGCTGGCTGATGTTCGAGGTTGTGAACGTCGAGCCGAACATCGTCGTTGCGCCGTGCCCGGCGAAATGCCAGAGGTGCCGGCCGGCGTTGATGTTCGCCACGACGGTGGCGGGCGGCATGGAGAGCATCGAATCGACTTCCCACGGGGACATCGCCGACAGCGCCAGCGCGATGTTCCTGTTTACGATGCGGCCGTAGTAGTCGATGCTCGACCAGAGGTCCTCGAACGGCAGGAGTACGTCGTCGAGATAGGCAGTGTCGGGCGCAAGCTCATAGGTGGTATCCTTCGCGAAGAAGTGGGAGAACTGGGTCGCGTCGTCCACGCCGATTCGCGAGACGATAATGTCGCCGAAGAGGTCAACCGAATCACCAACCATCTCGCCGTAACGGTGGTTGCCGTTGGCATCCCAGGTGCCGTCGAGGTCGGCAAAATACAGGTCGGCCGGCACGTCATACGGGTCGTATTCGAGGTAGGCGTAGCGGAACGGGCAGATTGTCACGTCGCCGCCGAGCACCACGTACTTAAGCCCGTTCTGGGCGAACTTCTCCTTCAGCATATTGCGCACCTTCTCGGCATTGTCGTAGCCCGCATAGTGCGCGTAAATCGACTCGGTCGGCATGATGACAGTGCAGAAGCCCTTGCGCATGAAGTACGAGCGCAGTGTCTCAAACGCGGGCTTCATCGCGGTCGAGGTGACGATGACCGCATCAATTTCGGTTCCGAGCTTCGCGGTTGTCCGCGGCGCCATCGCGGGTGCGTCTTTGGAGTTGACCACGATCGCCTCGACCGCTCGCTCGGCCTGTTGGAGCTGGTTTGCGGTCAGCGCCGGCGCAGCCACTGCGCCTTCGCGATAGCTCACCGTAAGCTCGACGTGGGAAAGGAGCGTGAGTTTGCCGGAAGCGGCAAGATACTCGAACGGGCACAGCGTGAACCCGGCAATCCTGAATCCCGCCTTGGAGCCGGCCGGGACCTGGGTCAGCGGCGACGCCGGGTAAGGTACCCGGCTTGCGTACACCGAGGCGACCGGCGCCACGAAGGGCACCTGGACACTCGCGCTTGCCGGCCGCGGCGGCTGGACTGGGTACAGAGTGATTCCCTCACCCAATTCGGTCCGCTCGACCCTTGTGATTGTAACGCCGGCGAGCTCCGCGCCCGCCGGAATCAGCACGTTTCCCGAGTAGACCGGCAGCAGCGGACTGCCCGGCTGGGTAGTGTGGAGAATCGCAAGCCCGGCCCGGTCGGAAGCAAGCGACGCTACGATGTACCCGTCTTTCTGAATCAGGGCCACGTCGCTCGGGCGAGTGTCAATTGTGACTGTGATAGTGCCGGCAAAAGCCGAGCACGCAGCCAATAGCAGCACGGTCAGCAAACGCAAGGGGCCTCCTCTATTAATCGATGATGGACGTTCAGGATTGACGAGCAAGAGGACGAATTATCGCCCTCGCTGGCGCGGGAGTCAAGCAAACGCATTGTCCCAAGGTTTCGCCCTGGCCCGGTGACCGTTCGGGGAAGGAACGTCGCCATTGACCGGGGAGCGGGCCGGGCTTACGCTTGTGCCGTGAGTCGCCGCTGGCTGTTTCCATTCCTGGCCTTGGCCGGCCCGGCCGCGGCCGGCTACTTGATAACGACGCCCGAATCGTTGATGACCAACAGCGCCGACTATCTCGTCGTCACCCACCCTGACTTCACCGATGCGCTCTATCCGCTGTGCGCCCTACGGGAGAGCCTGGG
>Ga0172371_10010735_pt1 | contig 12332 bp, 10 predicted proteins | sample Lak12m_FD_114543 | JGI IMG/M metagenome (GOLD analysis project Ga0172371, IMG submission 114543) | Freshwater microbial communities from Kabuno Bay, South-Kivu, Congo - kab_022012_12m | ecosystem: Environmental > Aquatic > Freshwater > Lake | place: Democratic Republic of the Congo: South-Kivu... | reverse complement strand
CGGGGCTGCGGCCAAGGGCGTGACAGAGGTCGGTGGGGCGGTGGTCGGAGGCGCGGCCGAAGTGGGGGGTGCGGTTGCAGGTGGAGCCGTGGCAGCGGGTGAAGCCGTGGTTGGCGGCGCAGCCGCCGTCGGAGGCGCGGTAGTCGGAGGTGCATCTTCCGCCGTCAAGGGTATCGGCAAACTTGTCGGCATCGGCGGCGACGAGAAGGACGCGAAACCCGGCGAGGGTGACGCGAAAGCAGCGGTCGATGAGAAGACCGCGGAACCAAAACCCGTGCCTGAACCGCAGCCAGCGAAGTAATCAAGTTCCCCGGACGTTGCCGATAGAAACCGGTCCTTGCTTACCTTGTGTCCGGAGGAACGGCTCGCCCGGGATTGCGGTAGACGACGCCTTTCATCAGTTCCCTGATCTGCGCGGTATCTGCAACTTCAAGCAGCCCGAAGCACAGGAAAGACTGGGCCTCGTCGAACTTCATGGGCCAATCCATGATGTAACGGAGCGTTTTGACCGGGTTGTAGTCGGTGTATGAGGCAAACAGGCCCGGTTCAATTGCGGCAGCCACCAGCATGACAAAACACGTGTTCCACCCCGTGCCGATCATGTGGACCTTGCGTGTCTTCGCTTTCCGCGCAGCCATGCGAGCCAATGCCAGGACCTGGGCAACCTGCTCGCCGAGATACCTGCGACCGACCGTATCTATCATTGAAAGCTGTATAGCCGTTGAAACGCATTCACCGACTCCGAGAATGTCAGCGAAGTAGCGTGAACCGGCGGGTTCGACGGGGAGGGGAGGTGGGACCGAGCGTCCGGCATCATTGACGATGACCACCGGTGGTTCTCCGTGTTTGCCGTTCTGAACCGTCAGGGGAACCCGCCACGGACCTACGCGGACTGCCGTCAGAGATCCATCGTCTGTCTGCTGTGATGCTGTGGCCTTGGCCGTGTATCGCGGCAACCTGATGACTTCAGCGAGTTTCGCCCTGAGCGCCTTGCGCTGCCCGGCCGTCGCGGGAACGCCATGTGAGTGGCACAGTCGGTTGGCGCGTTCGAGAGCCAGTCCCATCATCGTGCGTTGATCGGGTGGCAGGCCGACCCACAGTCTGTCTTCTGTGAGGACATCCGTCGGTTTGTGGATATCCTGTTCCGGGGTACTCAAGCCGAAATGCCTGTTGAGGAACCTATAGCACTGGGAACGATTGTCCGGGCCATAGTTGTGTGTACCGGGCACAAAGTTGTTATAGGTCTGGAATTTGTCCAGTGCGCCCATCGCCGCGTATGTCGGGCATACTGCGTCGTAGATCAACGGTCGCGTACGGTTCGTCACAAAGCAGCAATCGTCCTTGTCGTTGAGGATGAGCAGGGCGGGCCGCGGAGCCAGCATCGCCGTCATGGTGTTGAAATCGAGAACCGTTGTAAGGTCCACCGGCATCTGTTCCTGGTCGCCCATGTCTGCCGGGCACCTTATGCGGCCGCGGATCGTGGTGTAACCGGCCACGGGAATGCTGACAGTCACGCGCGGATCCAGTGATGAGATCACGATGGTCTGCCAGCCGCCGCCGGACAGGCCTGTTACGCAGACACGACGGGGATCGGCGTGCGGACGAGCAAGGAGCACGTCCAGCGCCTTCTGCAAGGCAAGGTAGAACAACCCGACTCCGGCCATCCCGGTAAGGTTGAGATGAGCAACTGTGTTGTGCTCGCAATCTGCCTCCAACTCGCTCATGCCGATGAACTCGATGCTCATCGCGATCATTCCGCGCCGTACCAGGTTGACGCAGCGGATCTGTTTTGGCTCTTCCGCCTTGCCACCCCGGTTGTGCCCGTTCGGGCACAGAACGACAGGCACGCGCCCCTCTACCCTGACCGGTTCGTAGATGAGGGCTGGTATCCAGTATCGAGGATAGGCTTCGAAACGCAGTTTGCGGATCCGGTAGCACGGGTCGGGGTTGATAACTTCCCCCCATACCACGCGTGGTTTGGCCTTGATGACACGTTCGGGTATCCCGCGCAGGTAGACTTTCTTGAGAGCTTCGTGCTGCAACTTCGGGATTTCCCGTTTCCATGCCATAGCATTCACGGGTGCCTTAAAGAAGGGGATCATGGAGTCCAGGAATGCCTCCAGCGGACGGTTCGGATTTTCGCCAAGGGCCTTCTCTTTCAGCAGAACATCAATGCTCATGTTTCTCCTTCGTACAGGTGTTTGCGAAATGTGGGGGCATCAGGCGTGCAGCGAGTCCCAGGCCTTTCTGACCGCACGGACCATGGCCTCAAGCATTCCTGCAGGAACAGAAGAGGTAAGCACCCCACTAGTGGATCCCGTGCCATCGGCCCCGGCAAGAATCACTGCGGCAGCGTCTTCCGGAGTTCGGATTCCAGCGCTGTTGAAGACAAGAATCTGCGGATTGACGCTGCGAACCTTCTTGAGCGTGTGTGCGATGAAATCCTTCTTCTCGCTGGCAACGGATTTTGTTCCCCCGATCAGGTCGGAGGGTTCCGCCAGGATGATGTCGGGACCGAGATTTGCCTGCGCTGCCGCTTCTTCGGGCGAATCGGCGCAGACAATCGTCAGCAGGCCGACCTCCTTCGCCCGCTGGATGGCTCGTGCCATGTGATTCATGGTCACGGGTCTTTCTGCGTGGTTCAGGAGCACCGCGTGGGCCCCGGCTTCCTTGACAGCCTCCGCAAGCACGCAGCCGCTTCCCCGGCCGGGAAGTACGGGATCAAGGTGAGGGCAGCATACAAGAACGTGCTGTGTTGCCTCCGCCACTGCGCGGATGTCTACGATCTGGGGAGTGTATATCAGCGTCACACCCGTATCGCGGGATATCCTGTCGGCAACCTTTGCCAGTTCGACGGCTTTTCGGCCGTGGAGATATCCCTTCAGGCCGAGCTCAAAAAGAGGTCCTCTCAGGGCGCCGGTGTGCGACATATCATTCCCCCAGGATCTGGAAGTGAACTGTCCGCGGCCTTGCCCTGACGGTGTCGAAGTCTATGAAGTACACAACGCCAAACTGCCCCAGTTCGAGCTTTCCATCGACTATGGGTATGCTTTCAGAACGGCCTATGAGGCAGGAACGCAGGTGGCCGTCGGTGTTGAGGCTCCACACTGGTTCCTCGTTGAGGTTCTTTGAAGCGTGTGCAATGTGCTCGGGACCGGGGTGGAGGTATTGGCCCTCATGCCGGCACCCGGGTATGAGCTTCTCGAATATGTTCAACAGGTCCTGGAAGATGAATTTCGTCCCGTGGTAGGTCTTGTCATGCGATTCCTCCTGGATCATCACGCTGCATGTTGTGTGCGGGGAATACACTACGGCAATACCGTTGCGAACGTGTGAATCGGTCACTGCCTGCTTTACGGCGGCGGTTACGTCGTGACACGTGACGTTAAGGTCGCTCTGGACTTTGAGTGTTTTGTGAAAGACGGCCATGTTCAGTGTCTCCCTTCAGCATGCTCTGTTGGTGTTCATTTCACATATCCAGCCGTTGCAGGCAAGTGAAAAGCCGACCCGGGGGACTGCGCGGCGGCTACATGGAACAGACGGACCTGACCGTGCACTGTAGCCACGCCGCTCTGTCGGCGTGTCTGGGTGGGTCGAATGGCCACCTCTACCGACGGACACGCCTTCGCTTGGCGTTGCGGCGTGCACGTGCCCATGCGCCCAGCGATGTCAGGAGCTCGTCCGTGGTTACGTCGTAGCCGAGAAATCCAAGCCCCTTTGCGCCACCGTCAAGGGCAGCCTGCGCCAGGACGGGGACCTCCTCCGGCCTTGTGGCGCCGTACAGCCTGAGGTGAGTCAGAACCTTTGTCTTTCCCTCTGCCGCGTCGACGGCACGGGCAGTCTCGAACCGCACCACGTCCGGGTCCCAGTGTACCACGCAGTGAATCTCATCCAGGACGTCCCTGTAGAGCTTGTAGCTCTGTATGGTCAACCAGGCGCGCGGCGAGGTCATGTCGTGACCGATATGCATCGGCGGGACAAACGCGGCCTGGAAAACGATCTTCGGCCGTGCTTTGCGCGCCACCTTTCCGATTTCGCGGGTGAACTCAACTGCGGTCTTGAACCTGAACTCGAGCATGCGCCGGATAAGTGGTTCCTCCAGCATCAGCAGTGGAATCTCGGTGTCGCCGAGCAACTGGTTACCGAGCGCAGCCACCACGTGGGGTGGTATGCGGACGGAACGGTCGGCAATCTCCCTTGCGCGGGCCTGGACTTCCCCCAGGTCCAATCCGTGTTTCCGTGCCTCGGCACGGCAATGACGGCAGAAGCAGAAACTGCCAACCGTGCGCAGTGGCGGGTCAAACATGCCGGAGAAGGCGTGTTGTTCAAGCATGGTCTGGGGGATCTTGTCCAGCATCAGCGCGTCCACTTCGTAGCGGCTGACGATATCGCGCACCATGGCCAGGCGGTATGCGCGTACCTCGGGGTTGTTGTAGCACATGAAGAGGCGGTCCGGTGACCCGTAGAGATTCGTCACTGCAAGATCCGGTCGTGCCTGCACGAGGCGTTCTCCGGCGCACATTGGCACAAGGGTGCTGAACGCAATACCCTCTGTGCGGCAGGCGCGTGACAAATCCGCAACGCAATCGGTATTGCCGGCGTCAAGGCTGCGTTCCGGTTTCACGGACGAATCGCGGTACGCGGCGGGGTCCGGCCGGTAGAACACACGATCGGCTTCCAGGCTGTAAATGGCCTTGTCGAGATACCTGCGCTGGATAAGGCGGTAGCCGTGGTAAAGGCTCGTGAAGAAGATGAGACCGTTGGCGCCAGCACGCCTGATGCCTGCCGCCACCTGTTTCGCGGTCTCGCCGTGTGTTGTCGGTCCAAAGACGGTCAGCCAGATGTCCATGGTTCTTCCTCCACATTTTTCGCGGCACCTTACAGATTCCATGCTGTGGAAACACGACTATTCTACATGCCGACACGCGCGATCGGCAGGCCATGTGCTTGCCCAAACCCCGGTTGCCGAAGCCGTGGGGTGAAATGTGGAGTCATAACATACTGCGCGCCAGTGTGTTGGAAAAAGTCCACACGGCCAGACTTTTTTTGAAAGAACAACAGTTACGACGACGTGCGGTGGCGGATCGTCGCCTTGAAGGGTTACAGCTTCGCAGCGCTGGAAGGTAGCCACAGCGCAGACGCAGCGGACCGAAAGGGGTCAGTCCCACAAATAGCAAATAAGGCCGGTGCCGTACTGCGTCAGCGCGATCTGGCGGGCGAGTTGCAGGGAATTACGGGTCATGTTCTCGTGTGATTGCTGATGATCTTCTCGCGTAGTCCGGAACCACACTGGGGGGAATCGGAAATGGCGGTTTTTCGGTCAGTGGCACTATTCACAGGCGTTCACCCCTGATTCACCCCGTATTCATGGGGTATTCATGTCGCCAAATTCGGCGTAAGCTGCCACTGGTCAAAGGTTTGACCCTGGGGTGTTCATATTCTTGGGGAAAGGTAGTATATAGGAAAACCGTGTTTGGTAACTGTAGTGCGTGAAAGTGTAGTTCCGAGGGAATGGGCTGAACAAAGTAGATGAAAATTGAGCGTTGTTCGGCTATAGTAGCATCATGAATCAACGCATTGTCATAGACCCGAAAGTCTGTCACGGAAAGCCCTGTGTCAGAGGCACGCGGATCATGGTCAGCAACATACTCAGCCTGCTGGCGGGAGGATATGATGTTGACCGAATCCTGCGGAACTACCCCGAGCTGACGCAGGAAGATATACTGGCGACTCTGGAGTACGCGGGGGAAGTGGTGCGGGACGAAGAGATCCTTCTCCCTGCATGAAGAGCCGATGCGTATCTTCTGCGATCAGAATATCCTGACCGAGACGGTAACCTTCCTCCGGTCCCTGGGGCATGATGTCACCAGCACGAGAGAGTGTGGGCTTTCGTGCGCGGGTGATGCAGAAGTATTGGATGAGGCCGTACGACAAGACAGGGTTCTCCTCACGTACAATGCTGATTTCAGCGACATCCGGAGCTTTCCGGTCGGGACCCACTCGGGCATCATGCGGTTGCGGGTGCTGGAACAGACGGCGGAGTGTCTCCACCCGATCCTCGAGCGTGCTTTGCAGCAGTTGGAGAAGAGAGACGTCTCGGGGAAACTGGTGACTCTGAGTCGGTCAAGCGTACGCATACGAGCCGAGTAACTGCGTGTCCGGCGTGAGGTGGCTTATGATACACGAACATGAGAGAGTGGTTCTGAAGCGAGACATTCCGGAAGAAGGTCTCCGGGCCGGGGATGTCGGTGTAGTGGTCCATATCCACCGGAACGGGATGGCGTTTGAGGTCGAGTTTCTCACGTTGAGTGGCGATACGGCAGCAGTAGTGACAGTAAAGAAACAACTGGTTCGGGCCGTTCGCGAAAAGGAAATCACCCACGCCCGCGAGTATGCAGTGGCCTGAGGAGCGCCTCCCTGGGTAACTGAGGGGTGGTCCTGTATAAAGTGTGACCTCATGACTCCCGGCAGCACAAATTCCGCTTACAGCCCGAAACCTCACTACTGGGTTTTGGGAAATGAAGATCCGGGCCGGGATCCTTCTGGTCCAAATTCACTGGACGGTCCGTGACAGTGAAACTATTATCCCCAGTCGATAGTTTGGCTGGTCGCGTATTCATGTTCATAACAGGAGGAGGGCGCATATGAGGCGGTTGTTGTGCATAGTTGGTCTGGTGGTGGCGCTGTCGGGGACGGCGATGGCTGCAATCGAGGCAGGGATGAAGGAAATAGCTGTGCAGTTCTCGTTCCAGGAAATGAAGGCTGACGAAGATAATGCCCTCGGCACGTACAGCGCCATCGGGCAACTCACGCTGAACTACTTCATGGCCTCCCACTGGTCCTTCGGTCTGCAGACCATGCTGAACGTGAATGCCAGCGAAACAACCAAGCCCGACGGGACAAAAGGCGATATGGACCCGAGCGGCACGGCCTTCCTCATGGCGCGCACGGACTTGTACCTGGGCGGCGCAGAGTGGTCGACCATTCCCTACATCGGCGGACATGGCGGCTATTCGATGTACGCCTTCAAGAGCGGTGATACCGACACGGAGTGGAGCAGCGAGATGGCCTATGGCGGGCAGGGCGGTTTGAAGATATTCGCGTCGGAGAGGATATCGTGGAATATTGAGGGGGATCTGACGATCTTCGAGGCGGGCGAGAGCAGCATGGATGACGACATGAAAGCGCTCGGTATCGAGCCGGAGAAAACGAAGCTGAGAATTACCAGCCTGTTGCTGGGCTTCTCGTACTACTTCTGAGATAACTGACGAACCAGCGCGGGAGGCAGATGGAAATCTGCCTCCCGTTGCATTTAAGACACCCGTGCCGGATGAGGTCTCTCCAGGGCGGGACAATTCAGTTGGAGACGGGAGAAACCGCCGACCAACGTCGATGGACGCCGATTGTGGAACAGAGGTGGAATCCCTTTCCCGACTCACCGCTTGGTGAGTCGGGAAGAAGAATTCGGCCGCTCCCAACATCTGCGTGCCGCCGCGTTTATCTGCGGTTACATTCCTTTCTGAATTGCATCGTTCCGGCCAGGGAAGGGCGGTGACATGGAGGGCCGGACAAGACCTCCGTCACCAAGGTGCTACGGTGGAAATGCCTTTTACGTGCCACGGGCATCTGGTACCGTGAAAACAATGGATATGGGGCGGTGATGGGGGAGCAATCAATGAAACTTGGCAGCATCTTCGTTGCTGGTCTTTCCGGGCTTCTGTTCGTCATGAACGCGGTCGGCGAAGAACGGGTTGTCTACCGCTCGGCGGTGATGCGCAATGGTCCCGGTGCCTACTACGAGGCAGTTATCAGCGTTCCTGAGAACAGTAAAGTTGATACCGGTGAAGTGAAGCCAGCCTGGGTGCATTCGGTATGGAACGCCGACAAGGGTTGGTTGCCTGAGAAATCGTTCCAGAAACCCAAATCCGGCCTCGACTATGGCGGCCTGCTCGAAGGCGAAAAGGGCGTTGTTGTCTCGTCCGTGGATATTGCCGCCGCCACCAAGGGTATGATAACCACCAAGTTCCAGGACAAGTACAAGGTCGATTTCTCCGCTGCAGACCAGTTGGATTCCATCAAAGTGAATATCGAGACAGTCCGGACCATCCTGTCCGACCTGCAGAAGAGTTCACAGGAAATCCAGTACTCGCGCCTGCCAAGACAGTCGTTCAAGAATAACGTCATCCTCAGACCCGATGCAGAAACGCTCCTGGGACGGGCGCTTGTCGCGCACGTGGCTACAAACGGACTGGATATGTCACCTGTGGCCGGGTACGTGAATGCAGTTGCCGCCGCAGTGGGCGCCAGGACAGAGCGATACGACCTGGCCTACCGCGTAGGCCTGCTGCGCGAGACGGGAGTCAACGGCTTTGGTTTGCCGGGTGGTTATGTGCTTGTTTCGGACGGGCTTCTTGCCGAGGTACACGATGAGGCTGAGCTTGCCTGCGTGCTCGGTCATGAAATGGCGCATGCCAGCCTCTTCCACGGGCTGAGGGAGTTCACCAAGCGAGGCAAACAGCGGCGTGCCGACTCGGTTTTTGACGAGCTTGATTCAATATCCGGTGGTAGCAGTGACGAAGAGATCGAAGCCGACCTGGATCGCCTGGCAAAGACCTCCTACCTGAAGGTCATCGGTGGCCGGGCGCGTGAAGACGAGATGGAGGCGGATCTTTTCGGAGTGGCGTTCGCTGCTTCAGCCGGCTATGACCCGAAAGCCATGCTGGACGTGTTGCATCGGATCTCGGGAGAAGGTGCCGATGCATTCCGGCACCATCCATCCGTCCAGGACAGGATTGCAGCCCTGGAGGCCGCCATTGCCAAATACGACATGACTGGCCCGGGGAAGCAGCGTTTTGCGGATCGCTTCAAGGCTCAAATGGCGGCAGCAACGCCGCCCAAATAGGCAGGCGGGTGCGGCCCGGACACGGACATTCCACCAGTGATCATTTGCCAGTCACCAGTATTTCATGGGCGGGAGACGATCTCCGGGAGCATCGGCAGTCGTGCGACTGTTCTATTGCGCGTCTGCATGCATGTTGCCATTGCCTGCGTCCTGTTGCCGGCCTGTGGATGTGCCGTTCTCTCGCCGGCAAGAGCGCCGACGATGGAATGGTCATGCCCTGCATGGTTTTCCGCCCCGCGCGGGCCGGAGCAACTTGAAGCGCCTGTCAGCTTTGACACAGGCCTTCCAAGGCATCTCAGGTCCTACCAGTCCAGGCACAGGCTGCCCGGTTGGCTGGTGTACGGCGTCGTCCGCTGCCTGGGATCGGACGAGTTCCTTGCGCAGGGCGTTTGCCGGACGTTCCGGATACATGACGAAGCAGGCGAGAACCAGGTCGTGGTCGACAACACATGGTACGATGTGTCGCCGCCCAGGGTCGAAGAGGCCCTTGCCGGGATCGCAGCCGACAGTGCCGAGGGGGCTACGGAACGGGACAGGCAGAATGTGATTGGCCGGTACGTGAAACGGCGGTACGGGAGTTATGTTCTGTTTTCAATGAATCCGGGTGACATTGTCCAATACACGGGCAATCTTCTACAGCAGTCGGGGGAATCCGAGGACCGCATGGAGAAGTTTGTGCGGGGCCAGACAGACAGGATCCCGCAGCCGGGATGGAAAGAAACTCCCCGGGAATACCAGGTGACAGGTGCCGGTGTTTTCCGCTATGGAGATCCGGTTGGCTCGTTCCGCAAGACGGAGGAGGATGCCATCCTGGAGCTTGCCAAGTGCCTTGTGTTGAAACTGAGCCATATGGAGAAGACGTACACCTCTGAACGCAGGGAAAGCGGCATCGACGAAGTGATGGAAGAGACAAGCCGTGAAGAGGTCCACCTCCGGATGCGGGGCCTGCGTGTGCTCCGTCGTGCGGTCGATCTTGAACAGGGAACGTGCCTGGTTACCGTGAGCGTGCCGCGCAGCGGTGTAGCCAGGAATTGAACGGGGTTGGTTGAATGGAAAAACACAAGCATCAGCGTTTTCATATTCGTTCTGTCGAGGAGTTGCGGCGGTCCATCGACGACATGTCGTTGCACATCCCGGTCGCGGAGGATCTGTCCGTCCTTGCCGACAGGGTCACGTTGGGGGGACGGGTGGTACCCAACAGGTTTGCCGTTCAGCCGATGGAGGGGTTTGATTCCACGGCCGATGGTGCGCCGGGCCCGTTGTCCTTCCGGCGCTACGCCCGGTATGCCGAGGGAGGCTTCGGCCTTATATGGATGGAAGCCACTGCCGTGCTACGGGAGGCACGCTCCAACCCCGGTCAGTTGTACCTGCACAAGGGCAATGCCGGTGAGTTCCACCGCCTGGTTGAGGCAACCAGGGCTGCCGCGAGGAAAACACATGGCCGCGACCTTGTCATCGTTCTGCAGTTGACGCACTCCGGTCGGTACAGCAAACCGGATGGCATCCCGCGACCCATAATAGCGCACAGGAGCCCCATCCTGGATCCGAAGCATGATCTGCCGTCCGATTACCCGGTTGTGACGGACGAGTATCTTGACCGTCTCCAGGATACGTATGTTGCGGCCGCGCAGATGGCCGCAGAGGCAGGATTTGACGGCATTGATATCAAGAGCTGCCACCGTTACCTGGTTTCTGAACTGCATGCTTCGTTCACGCGGGACGGACGGTACGGAGGCTCGTTCGAGAACCGAACCCGTCTCCTGCGCGAGACACTCATGCGGGTAAAGGCGGAGGTGCCGGGTATCTTCCTTGCGACGCGCCTTAACGCCTATGATGCAATAAGCTATCCATACGGGTTCGGGGTTGATGAAGATGACTACCGGCTGCCCGACCTCACGGAACCAATCCAGCTTGTCGACCACCTGAAGGAGATCGGTATTGCCGTCCTGAATATTTCCATAGGGAATCCGTACTTCAACCCGCACTACGGCCGGCCGTTTGATTTTCCCATCCATGGTATTCCGCCTCCGGATGATCATCCGCTGGAAGGGATTGACCGGTTCCTGAGCATCACGCGAGCCGTGCAGGAGACGTACAGGGATTTGCCGGTTGTCGGTTCCGGCTACAGCTGGTTGCGGCATTTCATGCCCCAGGTTGCGTCCGGCGTTATCCGCGGCGGCGGGGCGACGCTGTTCGGTATCGGGCGCGGTGCCTTTGCATATCCCGATTGTGTGCGGGATATCCTTGATAGGGGCGCCATGGATCCGTCCAGGTGTTGTGTCGCGTGTTCGGGATGCACGCAGATCATGCGCGACGGCGGCATGACCGGTTGTGTTGTGAGGGACAGCGAGATCTACGCCCCGCAATACCGAATGGGCCGCCGTTTCTCTGTTGACCGTCTCCGCGAGGAGGCGCGGCGGTGCCGCGAATGTGAAAATGCCACCTGTGTCCAGGGCTGTCCGGCGCACGTTCGCGTGCCGGCGTTCATCAAGGCTTTTGCGGAGGGGGATATTGCCAGAGCATACGACATTCTCCGGGAAAGCAACGTATTGCCCGAGATGTGCGCGCATGTCTGTCCTGCCGAAGCACAGTGCGAGGGCCACTGCCTCGAGAAACTGTTCTGTGGTCTTCCTGTTTCAATCAGGGATATCCAGATGGTGACCTGCCGTCTTGCAAGGCGGGCGGGACTGGTCGGTGTGCGGATGCCGGGAAAGCCTACAGGTCGGAAGATAGCCGTTGTCGGCGGCGGGCCGGGCGGCATTGCCTGTGCAATAAGGCTTCTCGAACGTGGCCATATGGTGACCGTGTACGAGAAGGGAAAGAGGCTCGGTGGAACGCCGGACAGCATCATACCGGCTGAACGGTATCGCGACGCCGAAACGGAAACTGACGCGATCCTGAGACCGGCGATGGAAGCGGGGTGCCTGGGCGTGGAGTACGGTGTTGCCCTTGGTGAACAGGTCTCGTTGGAGGCGTTGCGGAAGCAGTTCGACGCGGTCGTGCTGACGCCGGGGCTGGGGAAGGGCGCACGCCTTGGGTCGGCCCCGGAGGGTGTCCTGGATGCCATGGCCTTCCTGCGTCAGGTCAAATCCGGCACAATCAGGAGCATGCCGCCAGCCGTCGCTGTCCTGGGAGGGGGTAACACTGCCATGGATGCGGCTGTTGCAGCGCGGCATGCGGGGGCGCGAGATGTCTACCTGCTGTACCGTCGTTCGTTTGCCGAGATGCCTGCCTGGCCGGCGGAAAGGGACCATTTCCTACAGAGCGGGGGACACTGTCTTATTCTTACCCAGCCCACGGACTATGAGATCGACGAGAACGGAAAGCTCGCGGGTGTACGGATTGTGCGGACTACGCTGGGTGAACCCGACAGTTCGGGGCGCCGGCGCCCCGAGCCGGTGGCGGGCAGCGAGACCGTGCTGAAGGTCGG
>Ga0172371_10010734_pt1 | contig 12332 bp, 7 predicted proteins | sample Lak12m_FD_114543 | JGI IMG/M metagenome (GOLD analysis project Ga0172371, IMG submission 114543) | Freshwater microbial communities from Kabuno Bay, South-Kivu, Congo - kab_022012_12m | ecosystem: Environmental > Aquatic > Freshwater > Lake | place: Democratic Republic of the Congo: South-Kivu... | reverse complement strand
TGCAGTACCGGGGAGATGACGGCGTGGTGTGCGACAACGGCGACGTGCTCTTCCCCGGCGACCCGCCCATCGAGTATACCATCAAAACCGACATCGTCTGCCTGAGCGAAGCACGCGCGCAATGGTGGACGCGAGACAACGAGACCGGCACACCATCGTGGGAGAATCAGCGGCCCGATATCCAATATCAGGACGTACTGTGCTGGCCATAATATTTTAGATTCAGGATTTTGGATTGGTAGAGCCGGTTTTGAGGCCGGCTCTGCCGTAGTAATGGCGTATTCCTATCCAACATTGCTCGTATTATCAGGGTAAAATGGGGTGGGGAGGACAGCCATGAATACCGCGATCAAGGTGCTCTTCGCCATCCTGGTGGTGCTGCTGCTGCTGGCAATCGGCGGCCTGGCGCTGAAAATCTTCTTCTCTGTCGCCTGGTTCCTGCTGCGGCTGGCCGTCGGGGCGCTGGTGGTGCTGTTCATCATCTGGGCGATCGATCGGGTGATGCATGGGAGACAGGCGTGATGAGCGAGAATAATTAAAAGCGCTGCCCACCTTGCACAATGTCTCTCGCATGAAATCGGCTGATCAGGACCTGGTCAGTGAAACGATACAGATAATTGAGTGGGCCGATGCCGCCTCTTATTCGCAATAAGATAGTGGCAGCTTAATCTTTCACCCTAGGCGCCGCAGATTACTTTTTCAGGAACTCGGCCGGGATCTTCTTGGGCAGGCGGACCGTCAGTGTTTTCTCCTCGCCGCCGCGCTGAACTTTCACCTTGAGAGTCTTGTTGAGATTCTCCTGCAGGGTCAGCAGAAATCCCTGCATCGACTCGAACGGTTTACCATTGACGGCGAGGATGCGGTCTTCGTCTCGGAAGCCGAGTCGATAGGCGAATCCTTCTTTATTAGCCTCGAAGATCAAGCTGGGATCGACAACGTAGAACCGAATACCGGGATAATAAGTCGCGCGATCTGGACTGACGCCGAGGTAGATGGCAAAATCGGTATATAATTGCATCTTTGCCGCGGACTCGGCCAGCAGTTGATAATATTCAGCAGGCACCCGCTTTATCCTCATCTTGAGGATCGCCAGGCCTTGGGCCCATAGATTATTGGGATCGCCTTGCCATGAATCGTTGCGCTGCGCAATAATTACCGCCTGGTTGAGACAGTTGGCGCCCTCCTGCATCGCGATCACTTGATCGAGAATGAATAGCCGGGCGTCATCACGCTTCCCCGTCATCCGTGCGCCTTTCAGTTTCGCAATGGTGGTAAGTAGCTGTTCCATGGCAATATATACTTCATTGGTCATGCTCGGGATACCATGACTGGTGCGTCGCTCAAACAACGAATACGCATAGAAGAAGGTTTCCATCGTATACAGGGTTTCCACGAGGATCTGGTCCGCTTCCTCATCGGTGACCACTTTGCTGTCGGTGATGACGGGATCCGGTTTCACCTGATCAAAGGGGCGCGTCGGCAGTGTGGCGTCCAACCCGCGCACGTAGGATATCGGCACGGCGAAGTTCAGGTTCTGGCCGTCGATTACAGTCCAGGAGACCACCCCAAGCACTTCTCCGGCGACATTGACCAGCGGGCCGCCGCTGTTTCCCGGCGAGATAGCGCAGGTGAATTGATATTGTTTGATGCCATCGAGGGTGCGTACCTGGCTTATCATCCCATCACTGATGGTGAACTCAAGGCCTTTCGGAGCGCCGATCGCATAAGCTTTATTGCCGACCGCCGGCTCGACGGCGGCCAACGACAACAGCGGCCGGTCGGCAACTTTGATGCGAATGAGACAGACATCGCGCTTCTCGTCTTTATCAATCAAGCCGGACACATCAAACTCTTCTCCGGATGAAAATCTGGCTGTCGCCCGTATTGCGCCGTTCATCACGTGCCAGGCAGTGACACCGATGCCATCTTTAATCGACAGAAAACCCGTGCCACCGCAGGCTCCGTCGGCCGTTTCCACATAGAGCGTGAAGGTTGATTGCAGCACCTTTTGATACAGATCCTCCGGCTTCATCTCCTCCGCCGGCACGGGTAAGGGGAAGCAGGAGAACAGCAAAAGCAACAGGGAAATAAGCAGCGGGAGACGCAACACTGTTTGAAACATGTCCTGCATTCCTTTCAAACTGTTAGATAAAGTTACTATTCATTTCTATAGACAAACAAATATACCTTTTGTCTTGTAAATATTTATTCAGACTATCGATAGCCAATCAGATATACAACCGACTTCTACTAGTGAGCAACGCCGTACAATGATGGGGAAGGGAAAGCCAGGACCTCCGTTGAATGTAAGCACCGGGAAGCGAGGGCATGATGCAACGGATTCATGTCGAGGGGCGCAAAACGGTGCCGCTGCTGCTGTATGCGCTGTCCACCTGCGGGTGGTGCAAGAAGACGAAGGGGCTGCTGAACGAGCTGGGCGTCGCCTACGAGTATATCGACCTGGACGGGCTGGACGGCGAGGCGAAGGAGCGCATGCGGGCCGAGGTGCGGCAGTGGAACCCGAACTGCTCGCTGCCGACGCTGGTGGTGGACAACCGAACCTGCGTTGTGGGCTTCCAGGAGGAGCGCATCCGGGAGTTGGTGACGCCATGAGCATGATCGACCCCGTCGCTATCGACGCCGCGCTGGCGCAGATCACCGCGGACGCGGAGGCCGGCGGCTACCATATCAATCCGGACACCCCTTTCACGCGCGACCTGATCGAGGGGCTGCTGGTCAACGATGAGCGTTACGGCTACCGCGCCTGCCCCTGCCGGTTGGCGGACGGCGAACGGGCGAAGGACCTGGACCTGATCTGCCCGTGCGATTACCGTGATCCCGACCTGGAGGATTTCGGCGCATGCTACTGCGCGCTTTACGTTTCGGCGGAGATCGCGCGGGGCGAGGGGCAGGCGGCGCCCATCCCCGACCGCCGCCCGGTCGAGCCACCCGCGCCGGCACCGGAGCCGCCCGCTCCCGCCGCGAGCCTGGCGTACCCGGTATGGCGCTGCAAGGTGTGCGGTTACTTGTGCGCCCGCAATGCGCCTCCGGCACAATGCCCGATCTGCAAGGTGACGAAGGACCGGTTCGAGCGGTTTATGTGATCTGAGATATTACTGAGACATTACCATGATATGCTCTATAAATGGCTGCATGGCGGCAATGAATGCGATAACTAGCCATATCAACATACAAAGTGCAACGAAGGCGTTGATCAGGTATGCGTTCACTGTATCTTTGATCCGGAACTCTTTCAGTATAAAGATGACAGCCATCGGTGCCAGTACGAAAGAGGAAAAGGCTATACCTATCGGATTAGTGATGATCTCGCTGAATGAGATATATAGCCTGGTAATATCAGGCATATTGAGTTCAAATGTACTAAACAGCTCATAAAATAGCGGCATGATCATCGCCAGGAAGAGCAGTGAGAGGACACCGAGAACAAAGGAGACGACAAGCAGAACGATACCAAGCCTTTTCACCCGTATCGGCACAACAGCATCACGGCGCCTGTTAATAAAAACCAAGATCAATGTGGCGATACTGCCGATGATACCGAACAGCATCACGCCGATGAGTACCCACGAACAGTTAGAATAGAATTGCGACTTTGCCCACAATGCCGTCTCCTCGGCAACCGTCATATGCGCGGATCGCGGCAGGGAGATGAGATACTGCATTAGAGCGGTGTAGTAAAATTCCGTGGCAATAACCGTGGTGGCGAGTATTGCCGTACCCAACAGAAAGCACGCGTTGGCGGAAACAGATCTCGAAACGTTAAACGACGGCCGGTCCGTAGAAGCGTTGATCGTCATGGGCATATCCTCCTGATAGATGTCTACCCCTAGATTCGCAGGCATCCCGCGCCTGCCTTTGATTGGTAAGCTTCCCTACCCGAGCAGGCGCGGGACGCCTGCGAGCCCAGGATTAGGCGGCATATTGCACCTCCGACCTGGAAACCACCTCATCGCGGAAGTAGCGGCTCAGGTCCTCCGGAGTGCGCAGGTCAACCTTCCGCCCCAGCATTTCGGAGAGTTCGATTTCCATGCCCGCGATGCCCAGCAGACTCGGGATATGCTCCTGCTCGAACCAGACCAGGATATCTACATCGCTATCAGGCCGGAAATCGTCGCGCAACACCGAACCGAAGAGGGCCAGCTTGATGATGTGATATTTCCGGCAGAATTGCGCGATGCGCTCGCGGTCTATTGTGATTTGTGCGGGCATTGAGTACACTCTCCATGAACCGGGGTTCCGGCTTAATTATAACACGTACTGTCGCTTTCTAATATCGATAACAACAGGACGGAAACCATACCGGGACTGTCCCCCCCCACGTTGATAGGCTTACCTATCGCATATGGCGGCTGCGCCGCAACCAAAGACAAAATCTGAACTTGGTGGCAATAAATCGACTATTAATAATATATGAGGGGGGGACAGTCCCGTGGTGTTACTGCCGGGCGTGATATTTGCCTGACGGGCGCTGGTCACCCGGGCACGGGACAGTCCCTGAGCTATTTCAAATACTCCTCCCATGCCTCGTCGATATTGCCCAGGCGGGCGTTGAAGGTGCGCTCGAGGACGGTGGTGACGTAGGGTTTGAGGCCGTCGGGCAGCTCTTTGCGTTTGGCGAAGAGCGCTCTGGCGAACTCCGGGTCGGCCTGGAGGCCGGCGGCGGTGGTGATGGTCCACCAGTCTCCGGCTTTCACCACCTCGCCGATGCGGGTGACGAGGGCTTTAGCCAGACGGGGGTCGGCGCGGAGGCCGGCGAGGGCGAGCAGGGCATTGGCGTCCGCGGGCATTGCCTGCAGCGCGGTGCCGAGGAGGGCGTCATCCTTCGCAACGATGGCGGCCAGCGCATCGCGGTGGCGCGTGTCGCCGCCGGTGTAGCTCTCTTTCCATAATGCCAGCGCGCGGGGCGGGTCGGCGTAGCCGAGCACGGGCGCCGCCTCGCTGTAGACGCGGCGGTCGAGATCCGCGTCGGCCAGGTCAAACATCGCCGTGCCGAAGGTTTTCAGTTTATCGTCCAGCTTGCCGGCGCCGCGCGCCGCGGCCAGGTAGAGGGCCGCGCCGCGCATGGCCTGTTGGCGGACGTGCGGCTGGGAGCTGGCGCTCATTTGCGCCTGCGCCAGTTGCGGGAAGCGGGGGTCGTTCAATTGCGCCAGCGCGTAGAGCATGTCGCCGAGCGCGTGGGCATCCGTCTCCTTCGCGATCCGCGCGACTAACGGGTCGGCAGCCTGAACGTAACCCAGCCGGCCCAGCGACTCCGCCGCCTGGCGGCGCACCATGTAGTGCTCGTGGGCGAGCAGCGGGACAAGCCCATCGGCCATCTTCCATTCGGGGTAGAAGCCGGCATACCAGGCGCCGGTGGAGATGTCCTCCCAATTCGCCCGCCCGAGCAGGTCCACCGTCTTCAGCCGCATTTGCTCGATGCGGTCGTCTTTCGGCGCAAGTTTATCGCGCACCAGGATCATATTTTCGCGCGGCAGCCCGGCCAGGGTGAAGGAGGCGCGGCCATCCTTATATTCGAAGGGCAGGTCGGTCAGCTTCATTTCCGCATTATACGCCTGCACGCTGGCGGGGCGCCGGGCCTCCTTCAGGCTGAACTGTAAATTTTTCGCCGACGCGCCCTGTAGGTTGTAGAGCACGATGACGGTGCCGTTCTCGTTGGTGAGGGGAGAGGCCATTATGCCGGGCTGATCCACGGTCAGCTCGCGGTCAACCTTCTTCTCTTTCAACGGCAGCACCAGCGGCTCGCGGGCGATGTCGCTCCAGATGTCGTGCACGCCGGGCGGGCGGACGGCATGGCTGCCGTAGTTGTGCCCGGCACGGAAGGCCACGTAGACCACGCGGCCCTTGCCCACCGCCTTCTCCAGCCAGGCGGGACGACCGTCGCCGAAGGTAGCGCGCTGCGTGGCGCCGTCCCAGGTGATCTTATCCACGCCGGAAGCCGGAACCGTCTCCTTGTGGATCGCCGTTTCGCCCGCGGCGGGAGTCATCGTCCAGTTGCGCGGATCCTTGTCCTGGACCGGATCGGCAAAGGTGCGTGAAAGGCCGAAGGCGCGCTGCAGGAAGTCGGAGGGTTCGTTATATTCGTTCTTCGTGAAAGCGTCGGCTTGCGTCCAGAGCAGGCCGCCATTTTTCACGAAGGCCTCGATCTTCGCCTGCGCCGGCGCGGAGACATAGGGGTCGAGCACGTAAAGCGCGTCATAGTGGTCGAGCGCATCTTCCCGCGCTAACTGGTCCTCGTTCACCAGGTAGGGCTTGTAATATTCGTGCGAAAGGGCGAGGAAGGCCGGGCGCTTGTCGGTGAAGGCCGTCTGCCCGCCCCAATACTCGGAGGACATGGAGAACAGCTCCGCCACGCGGCTGCCGCGCATGACGCCGGTGGCGATGACGTCGTCCACCAGCGAGCAGTGGTCGGCGATGGAGGCAACTGCCGCATAACAATCAGGGCTTTCCGACCAGTACCACTCCGTCATGTTGTATTCCGGTCCCCAGGCCCAGTAGCTCTGGTACTTCACGTTGTTGGCGATCTGCGTGAAGGCGCGGATCTCGTTCGGCCACATGCAGTGCATCATCGGCAGGGAGAGGGGCGGCTTGCCGAAATTCTCGCCGTATTGCCGCGCGCCGCCGTTGAAGGGCGCCACCGAGAAGGCCACCGACTCGTGGCTGTCCCAGCGCCAGCCGCTCATCGACATGGCGTCGCTCACCCCCGGCATCAAGTCCGGATATTGCGCGAGCTGGAACATGTCCATCGGCATGGCGCTGGGGAAGTTCAGCGAGTGACCGCTCAAGCCGGTGAAGGGCAATATATCTTTGTTGGGCGCGGCGGCGCGGGCGGCTTCGGCGGACAGCGCAAAGAGCCTGGGTGTCAGGTAGCCGGAATATTTGCGGCTCCAGTAATACAGCCGCTTCTCCTCGGGCGTCTTCGCCAGCTCCTTCACCGTCATCAGCGAAACCTCGTCCCAGGTTTTCTTCCCGAACAGCTCCGGCGCCACCCCGTATCCCCGCAGCCACTTGCGGAAGCCGGCCTGCGCCTCCGGCTCGCCGCCGGTGAACTGCCAGTCCTCCTTCACGAACTGCTCGAGCGGTTTAGCCGTCGTCCACGGCTCCACCTCTTCGTCGTCGAAGATATCCAGGCCGCCGCCGTCCAGATTGGGATCGGCCATCTCCGGCTCGGTGAAGTTATGCTCGTCCTTGCGCGGGCTGCGCAGCACCAGCTCGGTAAGGGTCTTCTCGGGACCGTAAATGGCGAAGCCGGCGGGGGAGGGCACTTTGTCGAAGTAATAGAGCAGCTTGCCGTTCAACAGTATGGCGGCGGTTGTGCCGTCCAGGATGACCTTGAACGGGGTGGGGGTGGTATTGCTGATGACGGCTTCCGGCTTCTTCATGATGGAGACGGGCTTGCCGTCGCGGGACAACCGCATATTCATATCCGACCAGGGAATATTGCCCAGCCACCAGTCCACGTAGTCCCGCTGCTTGCCGTCCGCGCCGACGCCGACTACCTTGAAGCCGACGCCCCCGCCGTTTTTGACGACCTTGCCCTCCAGCACGCAATCGGCGTAATCCATCCGCTTCGTCACCAGCTCGCTGCCGCCCACATGGTCCACCCATTTCGGTCCGTCCTGCTCCTTGCCGTAAAAGCGCCAGAGCGGGGCGCTCATCGCCAGCGTGCCGAATTCGCCGGGTTCGTCGGCAAGCTGGGTGATCACGGTCTGCTCGTCCAGCTCCCGGCCCATATTCCGGTAAAACGCCGCGGCCGCTTCGCGCGTCTTCACATCGTCGAAGGGCAGCAGCTCAGGCATGCCGTTGCCCCCCTGCGCCTTGAAATCGAAGCGCCGCTGCAGATCCGCCTCATGCGGCCCGCCGCCCATGTTCACGCCCAGCAGGCGAGCGGCCTTTTCCGCGTAATCGCCGGGGATGCCGTTAGCCCCGCCGTTGGGCTGCAGGTAGATCGGGCCGCGGATGGGAGGGAACAGGCGGCCCGCGGAGCCGGCCAGCGCGTATTCGTAATGCTCGCGGGCGTGGTCGCGGAAGGTGCGCAGTTTATCAAGATACGTGCGGAAATCGGTAAGGAGGGAGATATGGGTACCTTCCGGCTCGTTCCAATCGAACTCGCGCAGCACCTGATCGCCGTGCGGGTAGACGGCGAACTGGGTGGCGCCGCGCGCGCCGGGAGGCACGTTGATGATCAGGTGCCCAACCCCGCCGCCGAAGCCGGGCGCGTGCTCCAGATCCTGCAGGCAATACCAGGCGGTGTAGCCGGTCTGCTTGATAGGCTCACCGGGCTTATCGAGCATGCGGTCGGGAGTGAAGTAGCCGGTGCTGGTGCCGAAATACGGGTTGGCATGGATGCGCATGTCGGCGGACAGGTTCAGCCCGGCGCGGGGCGCCACATCCACGCGGAAACGGATATAGCTGGCGGGCGGAATATCGATGTCGCCCCCGAAGGGGTAAGTAATCTCCGTCGAGGTGGTCAGCAGCGCGGCGTTCAGGCTGCCCGGTCCGCCGCTGACGCGCAGCGTGTATTTGCCGGGCGCCAGCTCGACTTCGCCCGCTTTCCACCAGTAATACGGCGCGCGGGGATTTATTTTTTCGATACGGTCGGCATTGATCCAGCGCAGCTCCGGGTTGGCCTCCTCGGTAATATCGTCGAGGAAGCCGCCGATGTCGCCGCCGCCGTCGAGAAGGTCGTCGCCGGGGTCCTTGCCGCCCTCCGGGTTGCGCACGACCGCCGCGTTGCGATAAGCTTCGAAAGCCTCCTCGCCGCCTTTTCCCGGCTCGCCGGCGCCGTCGTTAACCTCGCTTTTGAGCAGCACCTTCGTCCCCGCGGCCAGCTCTACCGTCAGGGGCAACTGCGGCCTGCCCTCGGCGACGCGCACCCAGAGCCGGTACTTGCCGGGAAACTTCACCGCCAGCGCGCCGGCAACCGGCCCGTCCACCTTCACGGCAGCGCCGAAATACTCGCCCGCGATCTTCTCGACCGGCGCCGGCTTGCCCGCGGCATCGGTAAAGCCGGAGGGCGGCACGATCACCAGGTGGCTGCCTTCGTGCGGGTTCGGCTCATACATCCACGCCGCCGCGGATAAGCACAGGCACAGCGACATCACAATAAGGCAAAGGCAGCGGACCAGGGACGGTATACGCATAGTTTCCTCCAAAACAGGAAAGGCATGCTGAATAGATGGAAGGTCGGAAGAATGGAAGAATGAAAAAAGCGGCGATTTTACGTTATGCAAACTTCGGTCTTCGGTCATCCATTCATCCTGCCATCAACTAACCATTCATTCGGCGCACGCCGGCAGTATTATACAACGCCATCAAGCTTGCAGGATATAGACACACGCGCGGGGGAGAAGGTTGCGGGCCGGCGCGGAAAATACGCTGCCAGCCTTCACGAAGAAGGCGGTGGTCCTGCATGGAACCCGCGATAAAGGAGGATGCGGCCAGCGCGCGGGAAGCCGGGTTGCCGCTAAGTCCGGGAAATATCCATCCTCTTGCAGGTAACGATCCCGAAGAGGCGAAATGAACGGGTAACCGTTATTTCACCTCGGGAGGGTTGATATGCATCGCACACTCACCGGACTCATCATGCTGTTGCTGCTGGGCGCGCTGACCGTCATCGGCGGCGGTTCCCTCAACGGCGCACCGTGGTGGACGCCGCCGGCGGCGCCCATTACCGAACTGGACTCCGTCTTCGGACCTAACGCCGGGCTCCGCTGGGACATCACCGGGGGCACGGCGGGGGAGCAGTATACCATCGAAAACGATCCCCTGCTGGGTCGCCAGGTGATGGTATGCGGCAAGACACCGATGACCGTGCAATCGCGCGGCAGTTACAGCAACGTGGAGATCAATTACCTGGCGCGGGTGGTGACCACCGAGAAGTCTGCCACCGAAGCCGTCGGATTCACGCTGCTCGATGCCGACCCGGCCAAGAGCACGATTATCAATCTGACAGGCTATTATAATGGCAATCTGGTGATCGCCATCTACCCGAATGCGCTGGCCAAACCCGCGACCGTCGCGCAGACTTACGACCTGCGCGCCTACGACACCATCATGCCCACCTGGCCTGACGCGGTGCGCGAGCCGATCGAAAAAGATATGAGCGCGCTGCCCCTCGCCCAGGATAAGTGGATGCGCGTCCGCTATCAACTCTCCGACGCTGCCACGCGCATCTGGGTGGACGGCCGGCTGCTGGTGAACCAGGCCAAATATCCGCAGACCCGTGGCCAGATCAAGGTATCGCTGCCGGCGGGGTCGCGGTTGGCGGAGCTATCTATCCGCTCGCTGCCCGCCGCCGGGCCGCTGTATGAGCCCATCGCGCTGGACGGTTACGCGCGCGACCGCGGCCTGTTTGGATCGGAGATGGCCGCCGATGCGCTGCCCTTCGGCAAAACGGTGGAGGTAGGAGGCGTGCCGTTCCGCTTTGCCGACCGCCAGGGCAAGGCTCCCGATCATATCGACGTGGGGCACAGCCTGGTGCGCGAAGGTCCGCAAGCCGGCTATTTCCCCAGCTACGGCCCCCGCTACAGCGGCTGCTTCACGGTGGACCCGGCGCGCATCCAGTTGCGCATTCCCAACGCGCGCTACGATTCAATTTATGTGGTAGCCGGCTTCGACGGCGACCAGAACAACGTGCCGGTGCTGTCCGCGCTGTTCTACCGCCCGAATGCCGGTTTCGCGCAATCTTTCGAAACCCAGGTGCCGGCCTTCACCGCGAAGGCGGCGGCAACGGGAACACCGCTGCCGGTGACGCTGGCAAACGGCAAAAAGCTGAACCTGTGGCTGGTGAAGATACCGCTCGACCCGGCCAAGTTGAACAGCTTTTCCGATCTGGAGATGCTGGAGCTGGAACTGACCAAAGAGGTAAAGCAATACCGCAGCTATCCCGACCCGTTCCTGTACGGCTGGCACGGCGCGGGACGGCTTAGCGGCGTGCATGTCTACGGGCTTACGCTGAAAAAGACGGCGGTTGATTTATCACTCGAGCCGACCGCTTTCGGCCACGTGTGGACCGCCCCCGCCGTGCCGGGCTATACCGTAAAATTGACCAATAACGCGGCGGCGGAGAAAACCGTGACGGTGACCGCCCGCTCGACCAGTTATGACAAAGACGAAGTGACGGCGGCGCAGGAGAAGACCGTGACGCTGAAGGCCGGGCAGACGCAGCCGGTTTCCTTCACCTTCCCGGTGAAGAAGAACGGCATTCACGAGCTGAGCGTAACGTTGAAAGACGGCAACGGCGTCTGGACAGAGGAGCGCAACTTCTGCCGGCTGGCGAAGGACACCCGCGCGCCGTTCTGGACAAAAGGCGAAGGTCCGATGTTCGGCTTTTGGGCTTATGGGTCAGGTCACTACGGTCCATCCGGGATGGATACCAATAAGGTGATGAAGCTGGCCGGCGCGCGAGGTTGCATCACCAGCAGGGCCGACCCGAATACTCCGGACGGTAAATTCCTCATTGACAACAAGTGGGCGCTGGCCGGCAATGCCTGGCCCATTTCGCCACAGTGGGATTGGGCGGGAACAGATCCGCTCGACATGGCCAAATACAACGATTACAAGCAGAAGGCGGTCGGGTTGCTGCGCGAGGCACAGGGCGACGACCCGGACTTCGTCACCTTCTTCCCCGAGCCGCACATCTCGCGCGATCTGACCGCTGGCGCCTGCCCGCCGGATTATTACGGCGAGGAATACAAGCTCACGGCAGAAGAAAAGCAAAACCTGCGGGTATTCTACAACACCTCGAAGGCGGCGGCGGAGGGCGTGCGCGCGGCGTGGCCGAATACGAAGGTCCTTATCCCCTGGGGCGATCCGCTCTTCTCGGTGGCACTGCTGCGCGAGGGTTTCCCGAAAAACCTGATCGACGGCAGCGCGCTCGATATGATCGGTTTCGAGCGCCTGCCCGAGCAGCAGCTCGCGCAGATGAGCACCCACCGGCTGTATATCCTGAGGAACGAATACAAAAAGGTCGGTATCGACAATCCGCTGCTTTTCTACAATGAAGGCATCTTCACGCCAACCGAGCCGGGCGCGTTGACCTGGCAGGAACAGGCGGAGCGTTATCACCGCTGGACCCTGCTCTCGCTGGCCTATGGCATCGAGCGTTTTTACTCCGGCTGGTTCGCCTTCGATTGCGGCGACTATTACGGGGCGGAGCACTACGGCGGCTGCGGCATCCAGCGGCGCATTCCGTATCTCGATCCCAAGCCGGCCTACGCGCATTACGCGACGATGACGCGCATGCTGGAGCGGTCGAAATTCGACTCCTGGCTTCCCACCGGCTCCAACACCGCCTACTGCCTGAAGTTCAC
>Ga0172371_10010733_pt1 | contig 12332 bp, 12 predicted proteins | sample Lak12m_FD_114543 | JGI IMG/M metagenome (GOLD analysis project Ga0172371, IMG submission 114543) | Freshwater microbial communities from Kabuno Bay, South-Kivu, Congo - kab_022012_12m | ecosystem: Environmental > Aquatic > Freshwater > Lake | place: Democratic Republic of the Congo: South-Kivu... | reverse complement strand
TTATCAGTCTTCGCGCCGTGCAAACCCCATTTTACCTCAGTCGCTGGCTGTTTTTACAAAAAACAGCTAAAGAACCTGCTCAACCAGGCCGAACCAACCAAAGCCAGGCTGATCGGGAGACAGCTTCGCGACCTGGAAGAGCATATTCTGTATCTGCTCATCTAAAAGCGCGAACCCGGGCGCGTTTCCTGGCTGGTTAAACGCCAGTAGATGCGCCCGGCAATGGCAGCGGCAATCGCTCGCTCCAAAGCCTGTAACCGGTGTGGAACTCTCTGGCAGGCTGGCAATCGCCTGGCGCCACAAGCATTCCAGGCTTTTGGCAGTCTGTGGCCGACCTGTTTCTACAACATAGCCCAATGCACGTACCTCAGCGGCTGCGCGCAGGTAGTCAATATGCCAGTGCATTGGGCGCGTTTTGGCTGGCGACAGATGCCGATTGATGCGAGCGCGCAAACCGCCCGGGCCATGCGCGCTGCCAAAGTAAAGATATCCGCCAGCCGGAAAAGTGAATTGACCCAGGCTGGCGATCTGTAAACGGGTCGTTTGTGCAAGATGAAGCTCCAGAATATAACTGCCCGGATCAGGCGGTAAGGCGGTCTTCAGCGACATTCATAAACCATTGCATTTCCGGCAATTTCTACCAACTCTTGAACCAGCCTGGGCAATTATAAATCGCGCTCATTGAATTGCCGGATTGCTAATCCAAGCGCCACGCCAATATACAAGACCGCGTAGAAGATCATCGCCAACGACGGATAAATAGTGGCCGAAAATGGCGAAACGCCAAATACTGCCGCCAGCGGAGATTGCATCTCGTGCGCGGCGCGTTTCCAAAGCGCCTCGCTCGGCATGACCAGGCTGGTAATGACCCCGATATTCATTGCTACCTGTCCAGCAGTCTGGTCGCGAAAGAAGCTGCCGATCTGTTCGATCCAGCCGCCGATAAAAGCAATCCCATACATCCCAAACACCAACACACCATTCGCCAGAGTGGACAGACGTGCACCGCCCAACAAAGACAGGCTGAGTAACGCCAGGTTGTTTAACCAGATCAAAGCCAGCCCCCGCCATGGGTGCGGAGCTAAATAGCCGGATCGCAAATAGATAAAAGTCATCACCCCGCCGCCCATCAACGCCAGGTACAGGGTAATCATCCCGACAAAGCCCAGCCATTTTCCGGCTACCACTTCCCAACGCCGGATGGGTTTTGCAACCAGGGTATGAATGGCGCCGCTGCTGATCTCGCCCGACAGTGTATCCACCGAGGTCAGCACGGTCATGATGGCGGTCAGGAAATTAACAACGTACATTCCAGCCATCAGCAGGAAATTGCGGATTTCGTTGATTTGAATCAGTTGCTGATTTGAAAAGTCCTTTTCAAATTCGACTGTAATGTAATGAAAACCCAGCCCAAAAACTGCCAGGAATATCAAACCGAGAATTAACGCTGCCAACAAGATCTTACGCCGGGAGGCTTCCCGAAAAGTGAGCAGGGCGATGGTAAAGACACTCATAATCCGCCATCCGTACCGATAATTTGAATAAATAAATCCTCCAGGGAGACGTGCTGCGGGCGCACTGCAAAGATTTGCGCGCCTTGCTCAACCAGGTAGCGGTTGATTGCTGGCAAGTCTTCCTCTTGAGCCAGGGTCAACGAAAGATGCTCGCCGTCCAGGCGCACGTTATGCCCCCAATGTTCCAATCCTACCAGGCTCTCAGGCTGAAGATCGCGCAGGCGAATTTCGACGCTCAATTCACCCCGCGTCAGTTCCTGTAACGCGCTGACCCGAATCACCTCGCCCTGCTTGATAAAGGCCACCCGGTCGCAGGTAATCTCCACTTCGCTGAGCAAGTGAGAGTTCAAAAAGACGGTAGCCCCGCGCTGGCGCAGGTCGCGGATGATGTCGCGCACCAGCCGCCGTCCAACCGGGTCCAGACCCGAGGTAGGCTCATCCAGAAAGATCAAATCCGGCTGGTTGAGCAGCGCCTGCGCCAGTCCAATACGCTGCAACATGCCTTTTGAAAATTCACGCAGCTTTTTTTCAGCGTGCGGCGTTAATCCTACCAGATCAAGCAGTTCCGGGATGCGTTGGCGGGTCAGCTCGCGCGGCATATGGTACAGGTCAGCATGCAACTGTAAGAATTCATGGGCTTTCAGCCAATCGTGGAAACGGAAATGCTCGGGCAGAAAGCCGATCCGCCGCCGTACCTGCGGGTCGTTCAATGCTGCGCCGAACAGGCGTCCCTCGCCGCTGGTGAGAGCGGTCAGAGTCAACAGCATCTTGACCGAGGTGGTTTTGCCTGCCCCATTCGGGCCGAGAAAACCAAACACCTCGCCCCTTTCGACTTTCAGCGTCAGGTCTCGCACGGCGATTTTATCGCCAAAAGCTTTATGCAGGCTGCGAGTCTCGATTGCCGGTATAGAATTTGACATGTTTCGCTCGTTTTGCTCGAAACGCGTATCCAGGCGAGCATGGTACTCGCCTGGATACGTTATACCCGATGTTGATAGGTCTGTCTACTGGATGGTTTGAGCAATTTGCAATGCTTCTGCCTTGCCGCCCGGTCCGCTCAATCCATAAATGACGCCATCTTTGATCCACAGCAACAGATAGCGTTCAGACCAGCCTTTTTCCAGCACCAGCGTCGCCGGGATGCCGTTGATTTCGACTGGCTGGTAATCCGCGCCATCACGCGGTAGCGGGATCACAAAAGTGGTGGTCCAATCCACACTGCTGGCAAAGCTGGCCGCTTCTCGCTGGCTCATTCCCAATACCTGCAGGTAAGCCTCGCCAACCTGGTTCAAGTCTATATCGGGAGGGGCGGAAATCTGTGGGCTGGGTACCTGCGCCAGGGTAGTGCAATTGTTGTCCCGCGTTGCTACTGGCGGCGACTCGTCCGGATCAATCGTCGCCGGCTCCACGCTAGAGCTACAATCACCGAACTGAGCCACCGCGCTGGCAGGGATTTCCATGCGCACCAATGCGCCATCCAGATTATCGGGTAATTGGATGTCGTCGCGATTGAGATCCCTTAGTACCCCGCGCACCAGTTCCAGGTTAACTGTGAGGGTCAGATCGGTTTTTGGCTGCACCAGGTAGCTCTGCTTGCCCTCCAGTCCGGCCGGCAGACGTACAGGAAAGCCAGTCAGTTGGCTGGCTTCTGATGCGCTGGCGACCTCTTTCAATTCGCCTTGCTTTTCCACTTTTACGTTGTTCGACAGGATATATTCCAGTTGAGAAGAGGATTCAAGCTTTTCCGACAAATTCGCCGGATCAACCTGGACAACGCGGATTTGCTCGGCGCGAAAAAGCGCCAGGAAGCTGTTGGCCAGGGCGCGCACAGGCGCAAAGCTCAGCGCGAATGCCAGCGCGACCAGGACGCCAATGGTTGCCCAGGCCAAGCGCGGCAGATGCAAAAATGTCTTTGATTTCATAACAGGTTTCTCCTTTTCAAATCGTTCTGCCAGCCGTAGCCGAGCCGCTGGCAGCGGGGTGTTGAGCTTGGGATCAAGCGCGGCATCCAACATGGAAAGCCGGTCCATTAAACGCTGCGAGCGGGCGCTCATTTGGTCCGCCCGCGCCTGGCAATTCGTGCAACTAGCCAGGTGCGTCTCGATCTTTCTGCGCTGGTCGGCAGGCAATTCATGATCAGAATATGCCCGGAGGTCGCCATCGTGCGGGTGAGATTGTTTCAGTCGCATCGCATACTCTCCTGAACGCCAGTTTCACTGCCTACCGGCGTCTAATCCGACAGTCTCTTATAGGCTTGTTCAAATTCCTGTTCGGCGCGCGCCAGCATCGTACCAATTGAGCCAGGGGCGACCTCTAACGCCGCCGCGATCTCGGCATAGCTCAACTCGGAATAGCGCAAGATCAATACCTGCGCCGAACGCGGTTTGATGGACCGTAAGGTCTCTCGCACCCGCTGGCGTTCAGCTTGTTGCTCCAGGCTGCTCGCCGGGTCGTCCGGTTGGGCGGAATGTAGAACCAGGTCGCCCGCCTCGCTTTCATAAAGCTGGCGGCGCTTGCGAGCGCGCAGAGCGTTAAGACCCAGGTTGGTTGCCACCCGGTACAGCCAGCCGGACAGATTATTGGCGTCAGCCGGAGGATGGCGATAGAGTTGCATCAGCGCTTCCAACGCCAGGTCTTCCGCCTCGGACCAATCGCCGGTCAACCGGTACACCATCCGGCACAGCGGCGCCCAGTGCTGCTCGAAAGCCGCCTCAAAATCGAGCCGCGATTGCGGAATGGAATTGCGCGAAAGCATCATGAAAGAGGCAGATCTCTGGGCGGTGTGATCCATCAATTAAATAAAACCGCTCGTTGAACGGTTGTGACAGGATTATATGGTCATTTGGAGATAAAACCAGGACATAACATCCAACAGTGTGTTGGATTATTATGTCCTGTGTAGCGACTGGCGTTGAAGAAGCGCAAAGACTCAGTTCGCTCATTGGGTCGAAGGTCTGAGCGCTTAAGAAGACGGCTTTCGTGGTAAAAAGGTGTGGATCAGGCTCATTACCAGATAGATTGCGGAGATTACCAGCGAGGCCCAGATGACCCAGGCGGGAATCTTGGGATACAGGATAATCGCTGCCGCGCCCAAGGCGCCCCAGGTATAGGCCAATACCTGGTTCAGAGTTCTATCGCGCGTCGTACGCGAGGGATAAATATATTTAATTGGGACAAAGACCAGCACAACACAAATCAGGAAGATCGCCAGGTTAAACCAGGGATTCCATTGCAAAAGAAACAGGTAAATCGCCAGGATATTCCAGTAATCCGGGAAGCCCTTGAAGTAATGATCGTCGGTCTTGGCGTCGCTCTGGGAGAACTGGTAAGCCGACGACAGCAGGATCAGGCAGGCGACCAGCAAACCGGTTTGCGGCGGAACCAATTGCACTTCGATCAAGAAATAAGCCGGCACAAAGGCATAGTTCAAGTAATCTATGATATTGTCGAGCAACGCGCCATCCAGCCCCGCAGCGTACTCTTTGGTATGCAGGAAGCGCGCCAGAAAACCGTCGAATCCATCCACGATCAGCGACAGCGCCACCCAAAGGAAAAGCAACTTCCACTGGCGCTGCTGGATAGCCAGGATTGACAGCAAGCCCCAGACCGCGCCGGTGGCGGTGAAGGCATGTACTCCCCAGGCAAGCGTTTTCTGGAGAGTTGAAGGTGGTGGAAGCATTGGAGTGGTCATTTTTTATTGTTTTCCTGTCTTTTTAAGATAGCTTGCTGAGGCCAATTTTCATCCATTGCCCGACAAACCAGAATTCACTGGTTACAACTTCGGCCGGCAGTTCACCCAGGTGCAATTCTTCGGCGAGCGTCTCGCTCAAAACGATCTGCCAATGCGCCTGGATCGCTCCGACCAACTCAGGCGTCGCATTAAGGTATAGCCGGATGCGCTCGGCAATCTCACACTCAGCCTGGGCTCTGATTTCCTGGACGCGGCGGATGAATGCATACGCCAATCCTTCGCGCGCCAGTTCAGGCGTTACCCCGGTCTGCAACGTCGCCTGGTAGCCTCCATCGGCTGTTCCCAGGTCGCCAGAAGCTGCAAGGCGCACCCGTTTAACATTCAGTTCGTCAGCCAAGAGATCCGCAAAGCGTTCAATGACTTGCCCCTCTGCCGGCTTTTCCACCGCAAAGGCGATTTCCGCCAGCGGTTGGCTTTCCTTGATGCCTGCCTGGTTACGCGCGGTCTGACCAAGCGCGGCCAGCCGCCTGACCAGGCTTACGTCCTGGTTGAGCAATTCGTCAATCAACTCCGGGTGATAGGCCGGCCAGTTGCATAGATGGACAGATTCAGGCGCGCTAAGGTCGAAGGCGCGTCTCAGGTTCTGATATAGCGCCTCGCTCAAAAAGGGTGTAAAAGGCGCAAGCAACTGGCTCAGTGTTACCAGCGCATGGTAGAGTGTGGAATAAGCGGCGCCTTTATCTTGATCTAACTCGCTCGTCCAGAAGCGACGCCGGGCGCGCCTCAAGTACCATTGCAACAAATGATCAACGAAACGCTGGAGCGCGCCGGCAGCCGCGTTCACATCGTAACAATCTAACGTCTCGGTCGCTTGTTTGACTAAAGCGTTCAACTCCGAGAACAACCAGCGGTCGAGGTCGTCGCTCATCTCACTCTGCCCAATATCGGCGTCATGGCTAGTGGGCTGCCAGCGATCCTGATTGGCATGGGCGACAAAAAATGAATAGACTTCCCATAGCGGTTGGGCAAGATGTTGCACCGCCTCACTGACTTGTTCACCCGAAAATTGTCGCGCCTGTTCAGGCAATGCAGCTATGTACTGATACCAGCGGAAGGCGTCCGCGCCATAGCCATTGAACGTATCCCATGGGTCAAGCCGGTTGCCATTCTCTTTAGAAACTTTATCCCCTTTTGCATACAACTCCGGCCTCAAGCAAAGCGCATTTTTGAAGGCGACATGATTGTGCAACAGAGCGCTGATGGTATGCAACGAATAGAACCAACCATGCGCCTGGTCAACCGCCTCGCACACAAAATCCGCCGGGTATTGGGCGCGGAAGGTCTCCTTGTTTTCAAAGGGATAATGCCATTGGGCGTAGGGCATAGCGCCGCCTTCGAAAGCAACATCCAGCAGTTCAGGGATGCGCTGCATCTCGCCCCGACAATCCGGACAGGCGAACTTAACCTGGTCAATGAACGGGGAGTGCAGGTCCAGGCCAGCCAGGTCGCGCCCGGCCCATCTCGCCAGCTCGGCGACTGAGCCGGCCGCTAATTGTCGACGGCATTTCACACATTCCCAGATCGGCAGCGGTACGCCCCAGTACCGCTCGCGCCCGATCAGCCAATCGCCGGTATGCTCAAACCCGTCGCCGGAACAACCGTTCTGAAGCGCTCCCCCCGTCCAGTTAATGGATTGGCTCAAGGCAACCAATCGCTCCTTGAACTGGCGGGTGCGTAAATACCAGGCGCCGCGCGCCAGCGAAAGCAGCGGTGTGTTGCAATAACAGCAGGAGGGGCATGAGTGAGTGAACGAATCCGCGCGCAAGAGCAAGCCGCGCGCGCTCAGGTCTTCGATGATGTACGGGTCGGCGTCCTTAAAGAACTTCCCGCTCCACGGGCGCACTTCGGGGATAAAGACGCCATCCTCGGCAATGGTCGTCAAAACGGGCAGGTCATCTTCCAGCGCCGCCTGTAAATCCTGCGCTCCGAAGGCCGGGGCGACTTGCCTCAGCCCGCTGCCTTGCTCGACGATGACCGAATCGCGCAAGATCACGCGATAGGCAGGCTTATCGGAATGCAGAAATTTAAACAGCGGTTGGTAACGCTTGCCCCTCAGCTTCTTGCCTTTGAAGGCGTCCACTACCGCGATGGGCGCGTCCCCAAAAACATTTCCCAAGGCGGCTTTCGCCAGGATCAACCGCTCCGAACCGCCTTCCGGCAAGCCGCGCCGGACGGTCACGTATTCCGCATTCGGATGCGCCGCGACCGCTACATTGCCAGGCAGGCTCCACGGCGCGCTGCTCCACACCAGCAGCGAAGTCCCTGGCTCATCAACCAACGGCAGCCGCACGAACACCGCCGGGCTGACCTGCTCCTGATAACCTTGCGCAACCTCATGCTCCGCCAGCGGCGTGGTGCAACGCGGACAGTAAGAGACAATCTGATAATTCTGGTAAAGCAGCCCTCGTTCCCAGAAAGTCTTCAAAATCCACCACACCGACTCGATATAGTCATTGGCGCAGGCGACAAAAGCCTCCTGCATATCCAGCCAGTATGCGATTCGGTCGTTGAAACGCTCCCACTCTTGAATGAATTGGAAAGCCGATTTGCGGCATAGGGCGTTGAAACGTTCCACCCCATAAGCTTTGATTTGGCTTTTGCTGGTCAGTCCCAACTGCTTTTCGACGCCCAGCTCCACTGGCAAGCCATGAGGCTGCCACCCACCGCGCCGGCTGACGTGATAACCGCGCATCTGCTTATAACGCAAGAAAAGGTCCTGAAAAGCGCCCCCTCGCGCGTGACCCAGGTCGGGCTTACGATTGGCGGTTGGCGGGCTTTCATAGAACACAAACTCCGCGCCGCCTGCCCGTTGTTCGCTCGCTTTGGCGAAGATGCGGTGCAGCTTCCAGAAATTGAGGATTTGCTCCTCGAGTAGAGTGGCGTTGAGCTTGGACGGAACCGGCTTGAACACACAGACCTCAGGGCTGGCGCAATTGTACACGATTATCGGATTTAAGGCGAAATATACTCCACGCGCTTAAGATGCAAAAAGGCTGCCCTTTTCAGCGCAGCCTTTTGTTATCTGACTACCGATCGCTTTTAGCATACTTCGTTAACAATGTCCGTTTACGACATCGCCAAACAAAGGAAACCGCCATCTGGTTCAATCACAAAACAAGCATTCCTCGCCGGTCAAATCTTCTGTTGGCTCTCGTCTGGATTCTAAACGTGATCTGTCTTTCTCCACCACCTCGGGTTAGGCAGCGGCAAAGCCTGGGACCCCAGGCCGGGGAAGGGATCCTGGTCGAGCAATTCGGCGTAGATATAGCGTCCCAACACGCGCGCCGAGGCGATGGTCGGGGCAGCCAGCACCACGCCCAGCACGCCAGCTACCAGCGCGCCGGTGACAATGCCCAGGATAATCACCAGCGGCGGCAATTGTACACGCCGCCCGACAATGCGCGGGATCAGGTAGTTCAGGTCGAACTGCTGGTAGAACATATGCAACCCGGCGATGATCAGCGCAAAGACCCAATTCGGAATCGGCAGCCAGGTGGAACCGATCAACAACGCCAGCAAGATCGCGGTGGTCATCCAGATGCCGTGACCCAGGCTGGGCAGGAACTCCAGCAGCCCGGCCAGCGCGCCCATTGCCAACGCGTAGGGCAACCCCAGGATGATGCCAATCACCGAAAAGAGCGCGCCGACCACCAATGCCAGAGTGACCTGGCCGAGCAGAAAGGAGCGCCAGATCAGGTCAATCTCGCCGCGCAGACGCAAGAAATCTTCACGATAAGCTGGCGGGGCTAAGGCTTCCGACCAACGGTTCAACCGGGGCGCGTCTTTGACCAGGTAAAATGAGATGACGACAATGAAGATAGCCCACACCAGCGACGAGATGGCTTCAAATACGAAGCGCAATCCCTGGCTGAAAACCGGTTCCAGGATGCCTTGTAAGGAGACAAGGACGCTCTGAAAGCTGGCTTTGGGGTCAATCGTGTAACCGGCGATTGTCGCCTGGTTACCCATGAAAGCCTCGATATCCTGGACAAAACGCTGGACTTTCGTATCCAGTTCAGCAGCCTCTCTCGATAGCGGTGGAATGACTACCAACAGGATGCCAACCAAAATAACCAGCATAGCCAGGTAAGCCAGCAAAGTCGCCGGACCACGCCGCAAACGTAATCGGCGCTGCATCCAGGCGACCAGGGGCATCAAACTATAAGCCAACAACGCCGCCAGGATCAACGGTGTGATGGCGGCGCGAAAATGGTACAGCAAAAAAACGCCCAACCCCAAAAGCAGGAGCAGGACGGTCAGTTTTGTATTGGGAGACCAGCGAGGCCTGGGTTCTGGCATATCCCCATAACGCCGGCTTTCCGCCCGGCTTAGCGCAAGAAAATGGACAGAACAACCAGAACGATGAAAAAGCTGCCGGCCAGGAAGCCAATACGCTTCAGGTCTTTGATCGTCGCGCTGTAATCGGGCTTAAAATCGGCGTCGCCAGAGCGGCTGGCCGCCAGTGCAGGCGAGAAAGCGGAAGCTGCGCCGTTGGCAGACATAGCCGGCGCGGCGACCGATGATACTTTACGAATCTGTTTCTTTGTCTTTTTCGGCATGGTCTTACTCCTTAATTTATTGATAAATTCAAACCGTCAGATTTTTCAGTTGTAAGAAAAATCCAAAAGGTCTCTTTCAGGTCTGCAAACGTGCAATCACCACGATCCGTTGGGTATCCTTCAGGTAAGGATAACACGAGATCAGCGTTACGGTGGGTTGGCTCGTGGCGTCCATCACTTCCACCGCGTTGGGCGTCACGATCTTGGTGTCCACGACGATGTAGGTGTAAGCGCGCCGGCTGGTATAGACAATCACCAGGTCGCCCGGGTTCAGGCGATCCAGATCGCGGAAAAGCTCGCCAAAGATGTCGTTGTGCGCCGAGAACACCAGGTTGGCGCGCTCGCCAGGGTTGCCGCTGCCGGCATGTTGCCCGACGCCCTTTTTTAGCTGCTCCCACCCATCGCCCTGCACGATCGGCGCGTCCAGCTTGAGCGCCGGGATCTGGATGCGAACCGCTTGCGCCGGGCCGGGAGTGGGCAGCGGCGCATTGAACAGCGATTGCACCAGCGGGCGCAGGTGTTCAGGGATCTCTGCATCATTGAAGCGCGCCCCGCCGGGCGAATTCGGCGGCGTGTGACCTGAAGGCAACACCACCGCTGCAATCAACGGTGTTGGCGTCAGCGTGGGTTGCTCAATGGCCGAGACCACTTCTTGGTTCAACTCCTTCAGCACGTTCAGCCCGCTATATACAATGTAAATGAACCCGATAAACGCGCTGATCTCGATCAAGAGCAGAAAGCCATCCAGCACGCGCTTGATGATCTTCGGCGCTCGCGAGGGCGGGATTTCATCCGCAATCTCCTCCGTGCGCCAGCTTTCTAACGATGGCTTATCCAGGTCAGAAGCCAGCAACACCACGCGCCCACTGCGCCGGTAGCGCTCCAGGCGTGATTGCCGGGCCGCGCGGCGCTTTTCAACTAAGAGCCAGCGCAGTTCATCGGCGCTTAGATCCTGGGGCGACTTCTGCTTCGGCACGGCGATGAATTATACCCTATTTTTTCGTCCGGTCAGCCCCGGGATCAACATCGGCGTCGTGCGCTGGTAATCCAGATAGACCTGACCGAACTGGCGCACCAGCTTACGCTCCTCGAAAATCGCGCCAATCAGCAGATAAACGCTCATTCCAGCAAATAGCGCCAGCAGATTGAGGCTCATCTGTGGCGAAAACCAGATGAAGACCAGCCCGGCGGTATAGAGCGGGTGACGCACGTAGCGATACAGCCCGCTGGTCGTCAACGCAGCTTGTTGTGGTTCAGCCAGGCCAAATAGCTGACGGATGCCAGTAAATTCCAACGCGCCGGTCTGCAACAATCCAATGAATAATAACAGGGCCGCCAACGCCTGGATAGCCAGCGCCAGCCACAACCAGGGCGCTGGCAGGCGGTATAACTGCCGGTCAGGTAGCATAGCCGTCAGCGCCATGAGCGGCAGGAAGCTGAGCGCGGCAAAGCCATTGTAAGCCAGGCGATAAAAACGTTCCATCGCCCTTTCTCCCAACCATTGTCGCCCCAATTCTTTGGCTTGCAAGGAGGCCAGCCAGGAATGCGCCAATCCATAGAGTGCGCAGTAGAACAGGATACAGACCAGTGAAAGCAAGTTCACGTTATATTTCCTTGGGGCGCCACAGGTTGACTAGCTTACCCTCCCGGCAGTTCGCCAAGTCGCGCCAGCGTTCGATGGGCAGTTCGATCTGCGCCACAGCGGCGGTGGGCATCGGCTGATATTCGCCGGCCAGCGCCTCGATCAGTTCTTCCATCGCCGGGTTATGCCCCACCAGCAGCGCGCATTGGCACGAATCCGGCAGCCCGCCCAATGCCTGCAAGTATGGACCAGCTTCAAAGGCATACAATTCTTCACGCAACTCGACCTGCCCCTCATAACCGCAGGCCTCAAGCGCCAGTTCGGCGGTGGCGCGGGCGCGTAACGCCGGAGAGCCAAGCGCCAGGTCGGGCGACAACCCTTGCTGGCGCAACAGCGCGCCCATGCGTGGCGCGTCTGCACGGCCGCGCGCATTGAGCGGCCGCTCACGGTCAGGCAGATTCTCATCCTTCCAACTTGATTTAGCGTGGCGTAATAACAGCACTGTTTTCATCGGGAATACTCGATCGCTGGCGGTAAGGAACACCGCCGACAGAGGCATTTGGTTTAGGCTGCACTATAAGCCGGGATTTCGCGCGCCTGCCCGCCCACCTGCACAAGATAATAAGGGAACCAGGCAACGCCGAACAGTTCGACGTTGACATCCTTCTTGAGCGCGGCGATGGTAATCTCCTCGCTCTGGCTGGCAATCTCGCCCCAGCGTTTTTCGATCTCGGCCAGCGCCTGATCCTTTTCCTTCTCCAGGTCTGCAATTTGCGCCTGCAAATCCTCAATTGCCCGCTCGGATTCTTTGACATCTGCCGATGCGTCAGACGCCATGCGCTGTTTACTCAAGGTGCCGGAGAGTTTCCTGCCGCTCTTGCGCCCGCCCAGAAAACCAAAAACCGTCTCCGCAGCGCTGCCGATGG
>Ga0172371_10010732_pt1 | contig 12332 bp, 9 predicted proteins | sample Lak12m_FD_114543 | JGI IMG/M metagenome (GOLD analysis project Ga0172371, IMG submission 114543) | Freshwater microbial communities from Kabuno Bay, South-Kivu, Congo - kab_022012_12m | ecosystem: Environmental > Aquatic > Freshwater > Lake | place: Democratic Republic of the Congo: South-Kivu... | reverse complement strand
CTTGCGCAACTGTGGGCAGCGCTCGGTAGCGTTGCGATGCATCTCAAACCCGGATACCCAAGACCTGAGTCTGGCATTAATTGCAGCCGTGCGCGGTAAAGATCCATATTCTATACGCGCGGCTTGTCTTGATTTCAGCCAAGAACTGGAGGCAGCGTTTCCGCAGGATTATTTCCTCTCTCCCGCGATAGATCATCAGGAATTCCAGAAGTTAAGTGGTTGGGAGTTAATTTATCATGCTGAGGCGCCAAACTCCATCGTCGAAATCGAGCGCAGTCAAGTTTTTATAGTCGACACACCGGCTGTATCTGCATTAACTGGTGAATGGTTGCCTTCCAAACATGGCAATGAACTGATTTGGCGCGCACTGGCTACCAGTCCGACTCAGATCATGTTGACCATTCTAATACAGCCCACATTGCTGCTGGATAGTGAACGGAGTCTGATTACCGAATTAGCCATACTTACGCGCCAACGCGCCACGGCTTGCTCATTGGAAGGCCCTCGTCGTGAAGCTGAATGGATGGCTGGCGTATACGAACGACGCAGCCAACAGATGCAATATCCTTATTTACTCCAGATCCACCTTGTGGCTGTTAACGGTGTGCCGCCATTTACAGTTCGACTCGTGGGAGGTGCGACAACCCTGCCGGATGATGCCTCTGAAGCAACGCCCGGCTTCCGTAGTATTGCTTTAAAGCACCCAACGGCATTTCAAAGGCACAAACTGCTTGCACTTGAGCCGATCTACAGTCAATTCGGATTCGGTATCAATAGCCCTCGACTACGGATTGTGGCGTCGCTAGAAGAAGTTAGCGCGGTTCTGCGATTGCCGTATATTTCTGATTTCGGGTTGCCTGGCGTTTCTTTTACCCCAGAAAATACTTGATATGACATAATCTACGTCAATACGGGATAAAGGACTTCACCTGGGATAAACTTGGGTTGACCAAAACTCAAATCAAACCAGGAGAAGTCCCTTGCAAAGTTTAGCGGTATGCCTGCCTGTGTCGCTGCACAGGCATCTCCTTCATCGATTCGACTTCCTTAGATGTTTGTCTCAATCAACGCATCGCCTCCCACAAAGTCTTTGCCGGTCTGGCCGAGCGAGGCAAAACCTCTACCGGCTGGTTCTTTGGCTTCAAACTGCACCTGATCATCAATGATCGAGGCGAATTGCTCAATGTGCTGGTGACACCGGGCAATGTTGATGATCGAAAACCCGTTCCCCAACTCGTGAGCAAACTGTTTGGAAAAGTTTTTGGCGACAAAGGCTATATCTCTCAACCGCTGTATGAGTTACTTCGCCAAACGATTGGCGTCCAGTTCGTTACCAAACTCAGATCAAACTCCAAGAACCGTTTGCCGATGCCGTTGACGGATCGGATATTGTTGAGAAAACGGGCTATTGTCGAAATGGTTATCGATCAACTCAAGAACATTTCGCAGATTGAACACTCTCGCCATCGCAGTGTAACAAATTTCATGGTCAATTTGCTGTGCGGTTTGATCGCGTATGCTCATCGACCGAAGAAACCATCCTTAGGTAGGGAAGCACTTGCTTTTTTGTCTGCCTAGCCCGTATTGACGTTTCATTAACAATTCAATGGACAGGGGTCGTAGAGCCGCCATTTGATTACCGAACACCGTCTGAATAACACAATTGGGCTATCACCTGAAATGGGAACCTCCTGATAGATCATTCCTGTCGTGAGGTAAGGCAAGTAAAATCCTCTAGATATTCTCTCGGTTTATTCTTACCATCTCAAGCCTACCGCCTTGGCGATTGATCTCAAATCTGGAATCGTGTCTCAGTTTATCCACTCCGATGGTTAACTTGAATGGGTAGAGCTCGGGTAAATGGATCAGATCGTTAAATGGTATCCCATCAGATGGATGAGCATAAAGCGCACTGGTCAATAACCAGCTCTGTAGTTGTTCAAAGGAAGAGAAACAACGTTGCTGAATTCTATATTCCTTTATCTGCTCCGTTTTGGCAAGTGCGCCCCAATCAGTCAGTGAAGCAATAATTCGCTCTACGGATCGATCCAATGCTCCAAGATGCCCATAATCGCCAGCAATTCGATCCTTAATCATCTTCCGGGTGATTATTTCTTCAGTCCGACTGATCTGGCCAATGGCTGACACACACTTCCTAAAGAACGGGTAGCAAACCAGAGTCATCCCGTAATGAAGCCAGACCCGCTCTTCCGAGGAGGAAAGTAACGGGAAAATCGTCAAGGCCTCCTGGTGGATATGCGGTGCGCTCTTTTGCGTCTTCACCCAAATTGCTGAAAGCACATCAATCGTTTTTCGCTGGGCATCCACACCGTTAACTGTTCCTGAGATTGTATCAGCCAATCGCTGCCGGATAGCAAGTGGTTCGATATTCTGAATACACAAGGATGCTGTTACATCCAGCCAATCCAATAAGATCGTGCGGCTGAACCCGATACCTTTATCCATTAAGTACTCGCTTTCGTGATTTGAATAAGTGGAACAATAGCTTCATCGATCGAGATGCCGCCGTGGGTGACAACTACTTCCCCACTTGGAGCAAAGGCGCCTCGTCCCGCTGGCATTAGGGCCGCCATCTGATTGGGCAAAATGCCATCGTTTTCCCATAGAATGGTATCTGGGAAAGCGTTTTGAACCCGCAAAGCCGCCAGACGGTCCAAATAGATACGTGCTCGTTTTCCCCTTGTCTGCGCCAGCAACCCTTCAGAAGGCAGCCCAAATCCGGTCGATTCTACATGCCCGTGATCACTGGTAATAAACACGGAATAGCCACAGTCAATATATGAATCGATCAGTTTTTCGATTGGAATGGAATTTTGATCATGAGCCGGGTCAAGCCACAATCTCAGCGATGACTGCTGATCGGAAGCGCCGAGGGTGGCATTGTGCGCTAATTTGTCGGGGGTATCTTCGATCAAACACCAGAAACCTATCTGTGGATCTTGCAGCTCTGGAAGTTGATCACTCCCTCTGTCAAAAGAAAGTGACAATAGTTTACAGGCATTAGCCGCTATTCTTTCTCTTGACCAGAACAATTCCCAGGCGCGAGATTCCGAGGCGCAATGATCCATATCATTTGCGAAATCTGCCGGACGTAGACCTGAAATTAATGCATATCTAGAAATGGATGTGATCGTTGGAACCTGGGCAAGCAAGGCTTCTGTTTTTATCTCCCAGTTTGCATGCCGGTATATCCACACAGGCTTAATCACTTGCCAATCTGTCATAGATAATCCATCCAGGATTAGCAGGACAATCCGTTCTATTTGGCCTAAATTGCGTAGATGGGCTAGATAATGGGCTACATGATGGACATGATGCGGCTTGGGTAGGCGTTGCGTACCGAGTGGAGTGTAGTTGTTCTTCAGCCAGGCCGTGAAGATCTTATCAATCACGCGAATTAGCTTTCGGAATGCCTCTTTCTGTGTTTGTTTGAGGTCTAAATCGGTTTGACTATATAAACTACACAGCTCTGCCCAATCTTGAGCAAATCGATTCCACAAAGCCCAACCCGTTTGAGCCGGTAGACCAGACTCCATGGCGTTCAAGCGATTGTCTATGGTGTCTAAAAGAAATGTGAAGCGGTGTAGCCGAGCATCCGTTAGGGTAACACCGGGTTGAGCCCAGGCAGGCAGCCCTTTGCGGTCGGGCATTTCAATCGGTTTCAGAACCCCTTGGCGTAGAAGCGCTGGCGTCAGGTCTTGCAGTCGTGGATCACAGTCAAAAGCCAGCAGGTATTCTGCCCCAGCATCAGCCAATTGCTTGCCAGATATAGTCTCTTCAATCGATATTTTCCACTGCTGCTGGATAAAATTCGAGAAAGTTTGCGCATCACGAATGAGTGCATCCAGCTCCCACCTACCATATACGCCATAGCGTTTTAACCGCTCAACCAACCTTGCCCGCAGCACTTCCGGAAGAGCGCTTTGACCCTGGTGATAATCGTTCAACCAGGCCACCAGGGCGTCTGGTTGGCTGAGTGCGTCCGGGTCGGCATTGAAGACCTCGCGCAGCAAGTAATCAATGGTTTTTTGTCGGCTCAGGAGTTCTGCCGGCGGCGGGCAAGCCCCTAGCTTCTCTACTTGATCTGGACTGAGAGTCTGTAGCACCGGGTAAGCCAGGTTGGGAAAATACTGGTGCAGCGAAAGCGTTAGCCGGTAAGCAGGCTGATAGATATCATAAGGCAGATCTTCCAGAGCGCCGATTGTGATCACCAGTACCGGTTGCTGTGGGGTGAATGGGCGTGCTTCCTCCAACCGGTGTCGCAAGAACACCGGGTCATTTTCTTGGATTACCTGAAATCCCCGCTGTGCCAATTCGGACATCACAGCTTCGCCTGCCAGCAGCCGGTCAGGGTCGCTGGCCAGGATAAGCGGGTGGATACCTGGTGGAAAAAGAGACAAGATTTTCTGGAGCATTCCTACTCGCTCATATTCTTGACACTATCCTACTCGACCGGTCCCATTACACACAGGACATACCAAACCTTTTGGACCAGCTACGGATTTTATTGCAATACTTTCAGATAACTTCCGGAAAATCTCTTCTCTGCCTTTATCGGTTCTAATGGCAATCACTACAACTACCTCGCTGGTTGGTTGTCCCTTACTCGTAATATTGAAAGAGATTTGATCCGACAGTCTATCCGACTTAACCAAATCTTGAGCAATTATTTTCGCTTGTGTTGTATCCATTTCTATCCTACCTTTACTTTATAGGTTGCAATTGATCTTTTTTCGCATGTTCGGTCTTTAAGAGCTCATAAAGCCGAATTGCCGCAGGGGAGGCATAAAGCATTTGTCGACCATTCTTTGAGATATTTTCGGGCGGATTCTTACAATCCATAATGTTGTCATACATCTCAATATAGAGATGGCTATACATTCGCCGGATAATGTTCTCATCAATAAGTTGTCCTTCCCAGGAGATGGCAATCAACTCAAGTATATTTACCGCTTTGATTACATCTATCCAGACAGGCTTTTGTGGATCAATTTCATTTAGCCCCTGGAGTTGTATCCACAAAGGGAGTAGAAATTGCCGTTGTTCAAGAAGCATTTGTTTCTTTTGTAATCTGACAGTTTGATAGATTGCTATTGCTGCGATCAATGCGCTTATCGAAGTTACAATAGCCTCAATTATTATCCATGTTTCCATGAAAACTCCCGATGATTCTATTTCTTTCTCAACAATGCGCTGTCATAATACATCAGCAAATCCGGGTCCTCACGCAGCACATCCTCCGGCAAGCGTTCAGCGACCTTGATAAGGTTGGGGTAGTCCTGGCGCTTGAAGCAGTCGGCAAAGCCAGCACGGACGGCTTCGGTGCGGAACTGGCGCAGACGGCCAGCGCTAGCGGCATACTCATTAAATTCTTTCAGCAAGGAGCGGTGGCGCACTCGATCCAGGTCGGAGGCTTTATTGTGATCGGGTACATACCACCTGCCATTCTCGTCCTGCAGGAAGTTTTGCTCCAGGATTTCGATCAGCTCCAGCGCTTTTTCGTGTTTGGAGCGGTGCATGGTCTGGTTGAACTTGTTGGTCAGGTCGCCGCGAGTTTGCGGCTCTCCGCCGGCACGCGGGTCAAGCTGTAGGCGCAGCCAGGTGATGGCGGTTTTTTCATCCGTCATGATTAGCTGGGGCTGGGTGGGTTTACCAGAATCGAGCATGGCCCGGTCGTATTCCGCCACCTGTTCGGGCAGGAAGTACATGCCGTCGCGACGGGTGAAGCGCTGTTCCAGCCCGGCGTAGAATTCCGGTGCGGAGATAGGCACCAACACTCCGCGCTGAACATGAAAGGCAACCATTCGGTCATATAACAGGTAAGCCTGTCGCTCAGCATTAATAATGGCGGTACCATTCGATTCGTTAACTACAGGCAGCTTACCTAAATGGTAGCGTGCAAATTCCCAAGCCCCATCTTCCGTACCGGCATTCAGTTTGAAACGTTTTTCCAGATCGCCGTTAGGTTTGTATGCAGAGATAACTAAATCTTGCTTAACTGCTGATGCATAAGAAAGCTGTTTGGTTGTTCCTTTTATTTTGTCTAGAGTTCGAACATCAGCTATGACGAAACCTGCTCTCAGAATTGCTTCCTGGATTGAATTCCAAACAGCATTTTGGGAGTTATGAAATTCAATTGTCATCCAACGCCCAGGTTTGAGAATTCTATAGAATTTATCAAAACAGGCTTGCATCAATCCCTGATATTCAGCCAACCCTTTTTCTTGGATATTATTTATGATGGCTTCAGGTTGGTTATTGGTAAATACCCTTAGCCAGGCTTCCCAATGGAAATTTAACTCCGAATACATCAAATTCCCACCAAAAGGTGGATCTATAAAAATATAGTCCAAGGTATTTTCAATGGCCAAAGTTCGGTTTGCAGAAGTAGTATCTATGGACCAGCTTTGATTTCTTTGAGGGTTATTCTGTTTAAAGGTAGTGCGAAGTAAGTTGGTAATTCTATCAATAATCGATTTAATAAAATAGTCTTCTTCAGATAACGTAGGAATATATAGAGTCCCAGACAAAATGCCTACGTGGCGATTTCCATACTCAGGCATGTATCTATTTCTTTTAGAAGCTCGGGCAAGGCAATCCAATAAAACGCTTTGAAATAGAAACCGAAAACGAGAATTTTGAAAAGCGGTCCAAGTTTTTCCAAGGGCCAACAAATTTCGTCGGGTGTAAAAATGATGAATGTGAGTTACACCTGCATGGTAGCCAGCCCGCCAAGTATCTCCCCATTCTTTGCCTTTAAACATCACAGGAAAAATTGGAATTGGATTTGAAGTTTCGCTTTCCTCTACTCTGCCAATTAATTCAAGGTCATATTCATCCGGTCGCTTTTCTGAGAGTTTTTTACCTGCCTTGTAATTTATCAACACCGGCACCTGTTTGGACTGGCGAATGGTTTGTTTCAATTCGCGGTCAAAATGAGTTTCAAAGGCGCGTTCGGCACGCAATGCACCGCTACCTTTGGTTGGGTTCTTAGTCAATAAAGTGGAGCAGCTCGGACAGTTCCAGGCTTTCTTTGTACTTCTGGCTTCTTGATCGACTGCCACATCCCAAAAGACCATTTCATACCCGCATGTAGGACATACATAAACATCAGACCAGACAGTGTAATTGATCTTGCCCTTGACACGGTTGGGGGCGTCGCAGTTGGGGTGCCAGGTTTCATACATCCACCTACATTCCTGTTCCACTTCTCGTAAAATACATTTGGCTTCACGCTCAAAAGCAGTTGCATCCACCGGGGTGTTGTAGTTGTAAGCAATAAAGGTGGCGGCGGGTGAGAGGTCGTTCAGCACGGCCTTGCGTGTCCCCAGGCGCGAGATCGCTTTGTTTCCTTCCCAAACCACACCCTGGTCATCCACTTGATAGCCCAATTCCTGGACCGCTTTCCTGTCGCCACAGAGTTGGGCGGCGACACCAGTCATGCCCGTGCCGCAAAAACCGTCAAAGACGATGTCGCCTGGATCGGTGTAGTGCAGGATATAGCGCATGATGGCTTTGTGTGGAACCTTGGTATGGTAGGAGTGGGCATTATAGATTGGGTGGTTCTTGCCCTCGGAAACATCCGCTGCAAAAGGTTCACGCTGGTAGCTTTCCTCCTTCAGCCCCAGTTTCTCGCGGGTTTCTTCACGTTCCTGTTGCCATTGTTCGATAATTTCCGGCAGGAAGGGGTTCGGACAAGCGGTGTAATAGGGCGGATCCGAGAGCGCCAGGATATCTTCATCCGATCCGATGGGGAAGCCCTCGATAGCGCGAAATAGCGGGTCTTTCAAATACTCGGCCAGTCGCCGGCGGTATTCCTCGCGTTTCGCCTGGGCTTCAGCAGAAATCTCACTAATTGGCTGCGGTAAAAGTTCGGGTTGTTGTTCTGTCATGGAAACGCCTCATATAGGTCGTTTATGCCGGAGTGATCATGGTAAAGGAATGGAGGAAGCCGGGTGCAAGGATTGATTGCAGTCTGGCTGTTGACAAAGGTTGACAGCCTGCTATAATCATCAGTGAGCGGTATCGTAAAGCCTGGTGACCCCGGTCACTCGTAGAGTGTCCTAGCTGCTGCTGAGATGCAGCAGGTGAAATTGAAATCAAGGCCCAGGGTGAGCCGCTCATGACGTCCCCCATTACGGGGGATTTTTCTTTAATGCTCATTTCGACCAATCTTTTTCCCTTACTACTTCCTCATAAACCATTCTTGGAGAAATGATGTGATAAAAGCTGGTATTATCGCGTTCGTATTTCTGAAATAAAGCCCACGCAACTGCATCAACAGCTTGAAGCTCTTTACGACTGGTTGAATTTTCCTGTCGGATTAGAACTACTTTCTGTGGTAAGTCCTGGTTTGCGGCTTTAATCCCTCTCCGGATCAAACTTGGGCCATATTTCTTCAATGCCCGTCGAACCGGTAATTCAATAGTCCGAGGTTGTCCCGTATTCAAGAGAGCCACAACCAAAAAATGCGTGCCCCCCGGAACGCCAACTGTTCCCGATTCATCGATGAAAGCAAAATGCATCAGATCCGTCATAAATTACCGATCCAGGGTTAGACGTGTATTGCCTGCATCATGACCGCGCATCTGCTGATCTAAAAACTGCCTGAAGCGATTTTGTAGTTCTTCGCGGGTGCAGGGCAATCCTCCCGTCTTGAGCGCTTGCAGCAACGTATCCACAGGAAGAGTCACAGCCTGTATTCCGCGCAAGGCTTGAATGGCTGCCGGTACAAAGTTCAGCGGCAGGGTTTCCGCATCATCGCTTTGGTTCAAAAATTCTTCAATCGGCTTGCACTCGGATGGCGACATGGCCTCCAGACTATGTTGAGCGGTTTCACTGGATAGGTTCGTTTGCAGCGCTTTGCGCCAGTTTTCAAGCAGGTCGCTCAACTTATCATCCAGGAGTCGCACCAGTGCATCCGAATTGGGCGCTCCCTGGTGCTGGGCGGGGCGTAAGTGACAGAATGGGCAGGTCGGCGAATCAGCGATCGCACCTTCATGGAACTCACGGCACGAAAGGAGCCCGGTGAGCTGCCCTTTCCAAAATTCGAAATCACCGCTGCGCGTCAATAACTCAATGCCGGAGAGGTTGCGCAACGATTCAAAGCGAATATCGCGATACAAGCGCTGCCGTAAGTCGTCGCCGCTGGCAGTCAGCACCAATTTGCGATGCAGATCGCTGTAAATAGTGATATATTCCTGCTTGAGGTTGGTCAATTCGCGCAAAGCCGTTTGTTGATCAAAGCTTTCTGTCCCCTTGCCAAAACGCCGGATCGAATTCAGGGTTTGCTTGCGCACCTGGTGAGCACGCTGCGTCCAGGTATGGTCTTCGAGGAGGTTCGCCTGGGCTTCAGCCAGATAAGTGGTATACGGCTGAAGCTGGCTGATGGCATCCAGAAGCTGGCGGGCGCGTTGTACGATCCCGCGGTATTCCAAATAATCCTGGATTTGACCAGGGGTATAGCGCAGGTTGCGCAGTTTTCCCACCGTGGTGTATTTATTCAGTTCTTCCAAAAATTGTTTATATCCACGCAAGCCAGGAAGGAGGTCGGTCACCGAAAGGGAAAATTCGGGCGCATCACTGCCAACCACAGTTCCTGCTTCCACCACAAAAGTCAACCTGTCGGTAAATATTGGGGTGTTCCATAACTGAGCGCCTTGCTCCAGCCGATTTTGCAGGACCACCACCTGTTCCAATTCAGAATGTACCAGGCGCTGTAATTCTGCGATGGCAGTCTCACGAGTATTCTCGTCACGCACTAGTCCTGGTTGCAATCCCAGACCTTCAAAGATCATCGTCCATAGGTTGATTGGAAGGCTGCGTGGTCGTTTGTAAAACCGGAAATTGATAAGATCGGTCATCGACCGGGTCAGGGCGCGTTCCAGTGTACTGGCATCCAGTTCCTCACGCCCATCCAGGTTGAGAACGATATCTCCGTTAAAGACCAGCGCCAGCAGTATTACAGATACCCATTCCGGCTCCAATTGATATTTGAGATCTTTTTCTACTGGCTGCAACCCGCCGGCAACAATTTCGATGACCTCGCCGCGATTAATGACTTGTCCTTCGGGTTTGTCATTAAGTGTTTTCAAAAAATAGCTGGTATAAGGGGAAGCATAAGGGCGAATATTATTCTGGCTGTCGAGAATCCCTAATCCCTCTAGAACACCAGAGCCGAGATTGGATCCACGACCGCATAACCGGCGAATGGCTTCCATGGCGCTGTTTGCCCGGGCAACCTCGGTCACTGGTTGGCTCAAGCGTTGAAACTTTGGATAATCAGGATAACGATCCTCAAACTCAGGCGCAAACAAATGCGAGCCAACCAACCGAATCAATTCCTCCAAATTTTGGCTGGCGGTACTGCGCATGCGGGTAAGCACAGTTTGAATGGGTTCATCCACGCCCTGGTAAACAATATGCAATTTCTCAATCATGTGCTCTTGCAGCCAACGCATCAAAACGTGGAAATATATTTCAGCTTTGTCGGCATATTCCACCCGGTATTCAGTGGATTCGTTTGACATTGCCATTGCCCCAGCGTAAAGACGGATTTTTGTTTCAAAGTCATTATCTAAACCGCTAAGGTAAAAAATGGTTTCGTCCGGAAGTTTTTCATCATTCCAGGAGCGATCCATAAACGGCGGCAGGAAGTAGAGATAGAAATCACGCGGTGGTTGGGCTGTGGTGCGCTCATCCGGCGGACCGAAGAATAAATAACCGGGACGGGTGACTTTGTGGTCAGACCAGGGCAGCTCATAAAACCAGATACTGTAACCAGTTAAATAAGTGGTATCGCTCAAGTTAAGCGACTGCCGAAGCGCATTGTAGAAGTAGGTGTTCAAGTCAGTTTTATCCATGAATTCGCCCCGTTCATGGATTTTCTGGTCAAAATCAACGACCTTCTTCAAGTCCAGATAATATTGGCCGTTTTCCGAGTTATAGGACAGGAACTGACCCTGAACCGTCTTCATCATCTCTTTGAGCGCCACCTGAACCTGATCGAGCAAAAATTCAGCGGTGTTCATCTCTGCTGGCAGGCGTTGGTAGAGACACAACCCATCGCGCAAACCCTCTGCAGTCACACCCAGTGGAATAAAGATATCCCTGGTTGTCAAACGCTGCACACTAAGGGCGCGAATAATGCGAATGGCCATGTCCTTAAGGTTGGGACGGGTGAATGCATTTTGAATCAACCCCTCCAAAATATTGCTCTTCTCAATCACACGGGCGATATCATCTATGCTACGCAAGCTGGGATCATCTTGAATTAGCTTCCAATAGTGGTCATACGAGATCAAGCCGGGTTGGTCAAGCGGCAATTTCTGATCCAAGACCGAGCGAATTGCGGTGCTGAAAGTCTTCAAAACCTGGCGTTTTTCCGCAATGGCAAGGTCTTCAAAGGTCTCTACATAAACCGGATGAATTGGGAATAGATCCACAAATTCGTCCATGCGCTCGGCCATGGATTTGTACAGGGGCGCAAATTTACGTAAATATTCAGCAATCTGGGCCTTTTGTGCATCGGTTTTCTTAAGCAGGCGTTGTGAAACGACAAAGGTAATATCTTCGCGCGCGATATTGATTTGCTCAAAACGGTCTTTGACCCGGCGAAGCTGCTCTGCTACAAAACTAAAATGGGGGGTTTCAAACAGGGTTTCCTGCAAGCCGCCCATGAACCGGAATGGGCAAGAGGCTGCAACCTCTCCCAATTCTCTTAGAAAGCCCAGGTCCAGGATCAAGGCGCGTTGTTCGCGGGTGCGTAAATAATCCAGAAGCTCATCTACTACCAACAGGATCCCCATTCCTGGGAATTTTTCCTGAAAACTTGCCACGGCCTGGATGATGAGCGTTTTATTGTTGGTCACCTGATTTGCGGGTGGAAAAACAACAGTGATACCCCAGGATTCTAAGGCAGCTCGCAACTCATCCAACAAGATATCCCGCAACCCACGGGTCACACTTCCAATTTCGACACGTGCTACTTTGAACATGCCCGCAAAGGGAACGGCAGCTTCCATGACTTTGGTATTGGTAAGCTGTTCTCTTAATTCTTTTCTTTCTGCCACAGCCGAAATGACAGACATCAAGTGGCTTTTACCCGTGCCATAATTCCCAACGATCAATATTCCCTTGTTATCTTGAGGTCGATCAAACCGTAGTTGGGGAAATACCATATCCACCAGCTTAGGAACGAGAATTAAACAAGAGTCCGATGTGGAAGGGCACGATAGTTCCAACGTGGTAGAACAGTGTCAAACACGATACGCATGTTGGTTTTGAAATCTTCTGCCACTTTGCGTCCGGTT
>Ga0172371_10010731_pt1 | contig 12332 bp, 8 predicted proteins | sample Lak12m_FD_114543 | JGI IMG/M metagenome (GOLD analysis project Ga0172371, IMG submission 114543) | Freshwater microbial communities from Kabuno Bay, South-Kivu, Congo - kab_022012_12m | ecosystem: Environmental > Aquatic > Freshwater > Lake | place: Democratic Republic of the Congo: South-Kivu... | reverse complement strand
GGCCTCCAGCGGGAGCCGCATGAAGTCCGCCTGAGGGTCATCAACCCTACGGATAAAGCGAAAATCCGGCTCCAGGACGCCGTCCTATACGCCGAAAAAAACTTAAGGAGGTAGCGCCCATGGCTAAGATCTATTACGTCGGGGACTGGGCGGTCATGACCGGACCGGTCTTCGCCGAGACGCCTTTTTTCCACTCCCCCAAGGGCCTCGATATCTTCAACTATGGGAAATGGCTCAAGGAAGCCCTGGAATCCGGCGGAACGCACTCGGTGAATTCCGTCCCGAGCTGGGAGTTCTACAACAATCTGGGGCCGGGGGACTACGAGAAGGTCCTCGACGCGTACGACGTCCTCATCTTCAGCGACGTGGACGCCAAGCTCTTCCAGCTCGCCCCGAATTTTTTCGACAGGTCGAAATTCGGCCGTAAGGCGCTGACGTTCCCCGACCGCCTCCGCCTAACGAAGGACGCCGTGGCCGCCGGCAAGGGGCTCATGCTGCTCGGCGGCTGGTATTCCTTCACGGGAGAGATGGGCAAGGGAGGCTGGGGGCGGACGCTCCTCAAGGACCTTTTACCCGTCGCGTGTCTTGATTACGAAGACCTCATCGAGAGCACGGAAGGCTTTTCGGCTCGGGCGACGGCCGATGGAAAGCGCTTCGCCAAAGGATTGGGTCTTTCCTCCATGCCCCCGCTCCTCGGCTACAATAAGACGAAGCCGACCCGGGAAGGGTCGATCCTTCTCGAAGTCAAGGAGACGGGCGACCCGCTGTTGGCGGTCCGCGATTTCGGGAAAGGCCGCGTTCTAGCCTACACATCCGATCCTGCACCGCACTGGGGCTGCAATTTCGTCTATTGGGACAAATATAATGAATTCTGGCTCCGCTGCCTGGACCTCGTTATCAAGAAATGAATCATCCCCCGCACTTCGATAAGCGCAGGTTGGCAAGCAACGGAATGGAGAGGGATGCCGTGAATTGTCATCCCGAGCGGAGCGAAGGACCTCATCCGCATGCTTGACTTGCGCGTCGGTTTCGGCGAGCGGGTCATCACCCCGCCGCTCGGCGTAGACCTCTGCGGCTACGGATTCTACCTCGACCGCAAGGTCGAAGCCGTCCTCGACGACCTCAAGGTCAGGGCTCTCTATCTTTCGGGCGGGACGACATCGCTGTTGCTTGTCGCCTGCGACCTCATCGGATTCACGGTCGAATTTTCCGACCGGCTCAGGGCCGAGATGGCGAAAATACTCGGCTTGCCGTCTTCGCATGTGCTCCTGGCCTGCACCCACACCCACTCCGGGCCGGCAACGCAGGCTCTGCCGGGATTGGGAGATGTGGACGGCGCCTACATGAAAAGCGTCGAAACGCGGATCGTCGAAGCCGCCGAAGAGGCGGCCGCGAATCCCGAGGAGGGGGAATGCCGTTCGGCGTTCGAAGCCGTCGAGCCGATCGGCTACAACCGCCGGGCCAAGGATTTCCGCGATATCGACCCCTGGCTCAAGGCGGCCGCCTTTCAAACCAAATCAAAAAAAATCTATCTCCTCAATTACGCCTGCCACGCCGTCGTCCTCGGTCCCGGCAAGTGCGTTTCCGCCGACTGGCCGGGCGCCTGGGTCCGCGAGGTCGAGAGGGCCGGAGTCAGGGCCGTCTTCTTCCAAGGCTTCTGCGGCGATATCGACCCCGTCACCCAGGCCAATCGATGGGGACAGGGTACGCCCGAAGACCTGCTCCTCTACGGTGACCTCTTGAAGCGCCGCTTGGACAAGGCCGGGGCATACGCCGAAGGCGAGGCCGGGCCGGCTCTGGCCGCCGTCGAAAAACGAATCCGGGTTCCGCTGCGCATCTGGGGAAAAGGGGAAATCGAGCGCGAAGCCGCGGCGTTCAAGAAAAAATACGCTCAATTTCCCGGAGCGGCGCGGTTCGCCGCCGAATGGAAGAAGGAGGCGCTGGCCGGTTATCGAGCGCGGCTGAAGAACCCTTTCGTCGAGAATGTTCCCGTCCAGGCCCTGGCGGTCGGGCGGCTGAAGATGCTCGCCCTTCCCGGAGAAATCTTCTGCGGCATCGGCCTCAAGCTGCAAAAAGCCCTCGGCCCCTTCGTCCCTATCGGCTACGCCAACGGGAGCATCGGCTACGTCCCGTCCCGCCGGGCCTATCGAGACCCCGCGGATTACGCCTGCTATTGCGCGCCGATGTTCTACCAGGGATTCCCCTTCACGCCGGACATCGAGGGCATCATCCTCCGCGCGAGCCGAGGGGTCTTAAAAGAGGTTACGTCTCCTCACGCGTAGTGTGCCCCCGGCATTACCGATTCGTCTATCCTGAGCAAAGCCAATTGGCCGGTTATCAAGGAAGCCTGAAGGAGCGTCTCTATCGCTCGACGATTTCGTATTGATAATAGGTGACGCCCCGCTCTCGATCGAGGAGATAGAGGCGGTCCCCATAGATCCAGATGCCATCGACGAAATGGGTGAGAGGGATCGCCCCGAGGAGGATTCCCTCACGGTCGAATACCTCCAACTGGTACATGTCGGTCGTCCGGAGATCGGTGTTCCCCTCCCGCTTGATGGTCACACCCTCCCTCGTTCCGTATTGAGAAACGCGGATGACCTCCTCGGGCTTGATCTGCCGCCGATAGGTCACGACCCAGATCCGGCCGGCCCCGTCGGCCGCGATCCCGCGGGAGCAGGAGTTCATTTTTGGCGACGTGTATCTGGTCGAGCTCGATGTCTTTTCGAATTTGCCTTTTTCAATGATCTTCGTCTCGAAATTCAGGGGGCGGTCGGCCCTCCATCTGAGCTTTACATCCGGAGAATACTGCTCGATCCGGTTCTGATAGATAAAAGAGACGAGGATCGCGCCATCGCGGCCAATGGCCGCCTGCAATGAGTTCCCGATCTGGTTTGTGACGGATTCTCCAAAATTTTGAGCGGCACAGAATTCGTCAACGACGGTTTCTTTCTTATCGAGGATCTTGAGGAGCATCTTTGACTCATCGGGCTTCGGGCCGGGGACCTGCTCGTGGACGAGGTAGCGGTCATCGTTCAAACACAAGAGCCGGTCCATCGTTCCCCGAAGAAGGCGGGTCGTATCGAGCAGGCGACCCATCTTCGAGAAGACGAGAATTCTCCTCTGGCTGCCGTCCAGGGCATGGAGTCGCTCCGTCGGATCAATACTCAAGGATCTGACAGAGCCGAATTCGCCGGGTCCTTGGCCCTTTCGGCCGATCGACATCTTGAAATTTCCGTCATTGTCGAACCTTTGAATCCGGAAATTTCCGGCGTCCGCGATGTAGATGCTTCCTTCCTGATCCTCGACCAGGTCGCCGGGTCCGTTAAAGGCCAGGTTTTCATCGGCGGCGTCGACATCCCCGATTTTTCGGATCAGCTTGAGCTCGACCTTGGCCGCCGGGCCCCAAAGCCCGCCTCTAGCGTTATGGACGAGGCGGGCCCCGTCTTTCGTCTCGACATTTTGGCTGCTGAGGAAAGCTGGGATCATTAATAGGCATAAAAATAGAAGGCAAGCTTTCTTCACTTCGCCCCCTTCTTTCGCCAAGGCAAGAACGCTAGGATCATTTCACGCTTGGCCCGAATTCCGTCCGGGCTCCGCTCTATGAGGCCGAGCTTTTCGATATCGGCCAGATCCCTCGCCAACGTCCTGCCGGTCTTGGATGCATAAGCTTTGGCAATTCGCGGCGTCAATTCGCCGAGTTTGCCGACGGGGACAGGCTCGGATCGCACGGACAGATCGAGCACGAGGTCTCGCTGACGTCGATCGGCGATTCGCTTTCGATCTCGGAAGATCCAATGGACATAATTCGTCCAGGAAACCATCCGTTGTTGCTCTCTTACGATCAGAAGTTGTTCGCGTAATCCGTCCACAAATCCCTGGACGGCATATTCGATGAACGGCAGGATATCCCCTCCAGATTTGCTCGCATAATCGAGCTGTTGGTAATACTTGGCGCGAGTCTGATTATAGTGATTGCTCAGGAGATGGCAGGCGGGTTGGGGAATTCCGGCCTCCAAAAGGATGGCAAATTCCGTCAGCCGCGCCGTCCGTCCATTGCCATCTCCGAAAGGATGGATCCAAGCTAAATAGATGTGGGCGACAATAGCTTTTAAAACGGCATAGATGGTCTCCATCCCGGCCATCCTATTCGTGTCCGGAATCTGAAAATCCGGCCCGTTAAGCCACTCGCACAGACGGTCCAATAAAGCTCCGCAATCCTCCGCCGGCGCGCCCCGATAAGCGCTTCCAACGACGACCGGATACGTGCGGATTTCTCCGGCGATGACGCCCTCACCGAGGTCCAATCCCGCGAGGATTTGTTTGTTGAATTCCTTAATCCGGGTTGAGTCCAAGACATAGCCACCGCTTTCTGAAGAAAATTCTGTGGCCAGCTGATTGCAGGCGCTTACGATGTTATCCACTTCCCGGCCTAGATACTCCTTCGACGGCGGAAGATCGAGCTTACCTTGGATGCGTTTTAAAACTTCGTCTACTGTCAGAGTGTTTCCCTCAATCGCCGTCGAGGCCGCCGCGCCTTTGGCTAAATAAAGTTGATGTAATCGGTTCGCCGTCTCAGGCTGAAGAGGAATCCCGGCGATATGTTCACACTTCGAAGCTGCCTCGCCCAAAAACATCCAGAGAGCGGGCCGAGCCCGCTCCATATTGAGGCGGAATGTCAGCCACGGATGAGTCGTTAAATATGTCATTATATATGTCCTAGCTTGTGTCAATTATATTTAATTATTTATCAATATATTATATAACATATGCCTCATTTCATGTCAATAGATATGTCCACATTGCTATTAGTAAATTAATCAGCCAGAACGACAGATTAAGCGTCTTTCTGAGGCTATTCCGCCTTAATCCGAAAGGCGGCGAAGTCGTGGCTCTTGATCCGCAGCCTCAAGGGATACAGCTCTTTGCCTTGTTTTCTCGTCTCGGCGCCCGTCTTCAGGTCGGTCACGACGTAGTCCCGGCCGGGGTCGAGGTTCAGGGCGAAGATCGCGACGTCCATCGGCCGCGCTTCGTAGTTCATGACCGCAGCGGCCGGCTCGCCGTTCCCCGACGTCATGGCCACGTCCATGTCGCCCGCGATCCCCTCGATGTCGAAGGGCCGCGCCAGGCCGTGGCGGGCCAGAGCAAAATCCAGGACGTCGCGGACGAGATCGGGCATCGACTGCGCCGCCTCTGTGATCGACAGAGGGACCGTCACCACGGCGCCTTTGCCGAAGGCATTGACGAGGACGGCCGCCGACCCGTCCTCGAACACGGCCGGGCTTTTCGCCCCGGCCGGCTTCCAGGCGGTCGGCGCCGAAGAACCCACCCTGAATCGCCTTCCCGCTTTGACGCGGGTGAAAAGCGCTTCATCCAGCTCGAGGTAATAATGGCGGTCCGATTTCGATTCCTTCCCCCCGACGAGCGCGACCCTGTCAAATCCGTCCCCGAACGGGATCCGCGGGCCGAAGAGCAGGGCCGTCCCTCCCCGTTCGACGAAGGCCTTGAGCAACAAGCTGTCCGTATCCTGCATCCCGGAGATATCCGGCAGAACGAGGACGTATTTCCCGGCCAGTAGGAATTCGAGCTGCTCCTCGTTCATGTGGAAGGGATAATAGGGAAGGATCTCCTCGTTCCGGGGAGGAATGAAAGGAAGGATCTCGGCCGCGAGGCCCAGCCGCCGGAACGCGTCGAGGGCCGGGAGAAAGCATTCCGTCCAGCGGTCCACCCACCAGTCGTTATAGGGGAGGTAGATCGCGATCCGGCCGGGCTCGACGGCGATTTCGCCGGCGATCAGGTTGAACGCCCGGAGTCCTCTGACAACGGCGGGCGCCGTTGTCTTGACCGCCTCGACCGTCTTGCCCATGGTGTGGACATTGTGGTGATAAGTGAAGAGGGTGATCCCGTCGGGCCCATAACAGGACGCGGCGCTCAGGATCTGGTCGAAGGCGTCCTCGGGACCGGCCAAGTATTTTCCTTCAAAGCTGCGCTCCATATAGCCGAAGAGCTCGACGTGGGACAGGGCGACCTTTTTTTTCTGGAGCATGGCCCCGGCGGAGAGAGCGGCGAAGTCCCTCGTTCTCCGCAGGGGGAACATCTTCCGGTTGTCCGGGCGGTAGGAAGCCATCACCGCGCCCTGGTAGATGACGACGTCGAGGCTGTCGATAGCCGCCAGGTAACCGGCCAGCAGAGGGTCGTCGACATACGGAGCGCAGCCGGACAGCAATCCCTTGTTCAGGGCCTTGACGGCGTCGGCGAACTCCCGGACATGCGCCGCGAAATACGTCCCGCTCCCTTCCTGATAATCATAGAAGCCGAGGAGCGAGGGATGCCGGCCGTAGAGTCCCCAAAGCTCCCGCATGACCGCCTTCATGCTGTCCATGTGCTGGGCGTGGGGCATGGGCGTCGTCATATCCCAGACGACCGTGATCATGGCCGGGAGCCCGAGCCGGTCGCCCAAGCCGAGGGCCAGCCCGACCCGGTCGTCGGCGGAACCGGCCGAGGCCGCTACCGCGCAGACCTTCGACGGATACCAGGCTTTTTTGTTGATGATGTCATGGACGATGAGCATGTTGCCGCCCACGTCCATGAAATTCCGCATGTACGCTTCCGCGTCGGCCGCAACGCCTTCGGCGGGCATGGCGCTGGCGATCATGAAATCCCCCACGACCTTGCCGACGATGAAGCCGGCCTTGCCCGCGGCCGCCGCCGGCGCTTTTTTGTCCGCGACCGTGATCGCATAGAATCCCTGCGCCGTCCCGGCGGCCAGCCGGATCTCGCCCTTGAACAGCCCGAGCTCCCGGCTGGTCAGCGTGAGCGCGAAGCTTTGCGCTCCCTTGGTCGGGACGAGGAGGACGGCCTCCAAGTCGACCTCGTCGACAGAGGAGGCCGGCTGGACGACGGCGCTGACCTGAACGGCATCGCCGGGCCGCGGCCGGGCTTTGTCCACCGAAACTTCGATCCGCTGGCCATCCGCGGGGCTTGTTCCCCGGCAGGATAGGGCGAGAACGAGGGAGACGACGAGGAGGACAAGAGTCGCTTTCCGCGCTGGATACGGTCGAACCATCAATGTCCTCCTTAACTTTCGCGGCGACGGCAGGATTCTATTTGAACGAGGAGAGGATCTTCTGAAAGGCGGACTTTTTCATCATGGACTTCATCTCCGTGAACTGCTTCAACAGCTGGTTGACCTCGTGAACCGGCCGGCCGCTGCCCCGCGCGATGCGCTGGCGGCGGCTCCCGCTGATGATCTTCGGGTCGAGCCGCTCCGCGGGGGTCATGGAATTGATGATGGCTTCGTAGTGGAGCACCTTGCGGTCGTCGACCTGGGCCTGGCCGAGGTTCTTGAACGGCCCGACGTTCGGCAGGTGGCCGAGCAGGCCTTGGAGCGAGCCCATCTTCTTGAGCTGGCCGATCTGTTTCTTGAAGTCCTCGAGGGTGAACTCCTGGCGGCGGATCTTGCGGGCAAGCTCCTCGGCGTCCTGGACGTCCGCTTCCTGCTCGGCCTTTTCGATGAGGCTGAGGATATCGCCCATGCCCAGGATGCGGGAGGCCATCCGGTCGGGATGGAAGACCTCGAGCTTGTCGAACTTCTCCCCGACGCCGACGAACTTGATGGGTGTGCCCGTCACCGTGACGATGGACAGCGCCGCGCCGCCCCGCGCGTCGCCGTCGAGCTTGGTCAGGATGATCGAGGTCAGCCCGATCCGCTCGGCGAAGGCCTGGGCGCTCTTGACGGCGTCCTGGCCGGTCATCGCGTCGCCGACGTAGATGACCTCGACCGGGTTCAGGATGTCCTTGACCAGGCGCAGCTCCTCCATCAGCTCGTCGTCAACGTGGAGCCGGCCGGCGGTATCGATGATGAGGAGGTCGAAGCCGCGGTTGCGGGTTTCCTTCAGCAGCTCGCGCAGGGCGTCTTTGGGCGAAGTCATCTCGTCCGCAGACATTTCGTAGAAGGGCAAGCCGAGCGAGCCGGCGATCATCTTCAGCTGGTCCTGGGCCGCCGCCCGTTTCAGGTCGAAGGAGACGAGGAGAGGATTTCTGCCGCGGCCGCTGGCCCACTTGGCCAGCTTGCCGCAGGTCGTCGTCTTGCCGCTGCCCTGGAGGCCGACGAGCATGAAGATCGACGGCGGCGCGCTCGAGAACGTCAGGGGCTTGTCCGTCGTCCCGAGGATCGAGGTCAATTCATCCCGGACGATCTTGATCACCTGCTGGCCGGGCGTGAGGCTGTCGAGGACTTCCTGATGGAGCGCCTTTTCCTTGATCCGCGCCTCGAAGTCCTTGACGACCTTATAATTGACGTCGGCTTCGAGGAAGGCCATCCGGATCATCTTCAGGGCCTCGCCCATGTTCTTCTCGGTGACTTTGCCCTCTCCTTTGAGGAACTTCATCACCTTTTGAAGACGGTCCGACAATTGGTCAAACATCGACGGCCATGATAAGGGAAAGGGAGGGGCCAGTCAATGAAGACGGGTATACATACCGGCCGACGCCAAATCTCGTTCTGTATCGAAGGACGCCGTTTTTAGCGTACCTGTAATCCTGCGGATTTCCTTGGCCGGAATATGTACCCAATCGCACCTAGATTGCATTTTCGCCATGACGATGCTAGACTTGCGGACCATGCGGGGCGGAAAAGGTTTGGCCGGAATCGTCCTGTTATCGCTCTGCTCCGCCCTCTGGGCTCTCGAACCTCCCGAGAAAGGGCAGGTCGAGCGATACGCCCTGGACGGTTCTCTCTATTGGCGCATCCGGAACGCCCGCGCCCTTGGCAATCACCTCGCCGCGCCCGGCCTCGTCGCCGGCCTTAGAGCCCGGCTCGAACGGCTGCGCCCGGAAGGACGGCCGAACGGGAAATGGACCGCCGAGCGGGCCTCCGGTCTCCCGGCGGGCACGGCCAACACGCTCCCGAGCAAAGGTGCGGTCAAAGTTCTCGCTCTTCTCATTTCGTTTTCCGATTATCCCTTCGTCAACGCGAAAGGGCCGATCGCCTCGAAATTGTTCGGCGACGGCGACGGCGGCTGGCCGTACGAAAGCCTCCGCAATTTCTACCGCCGCTCCTCCTACAATCAGCTCGAGATCCAGGGCGACGTCCTGGGCTGGTATACGCCGGCCTATACCAGGGCGAGCATGCCCATGACGACGGCGGCCCGCCAGGCGCTGATCAAAGAAGCCTTGGCGTACTACGACGGCCAGGGACACGATTTTTCCCAGTACGACAACGACGGGAACGGAAAAGTCGATTACGTCATCGTCGTCTGGACCGGGCCGAACAACGGCTGGGCCAATTTCTGGTGGGGCTACCAGACGACGTTTCTGGATGCGTCCTTCGCCCTCGACGGCAAGAGCTTCAACGGCACGCGGTACTCCTGGCAGTGGGAGTCGAGGAACTGGCCGGGGCCGTACGACCAGAGCGTCGTCATCCACGAGACGGGCCACGCCCTCGGGCTTCCCGATTACTACGATTACGACGCGGCGGTCGGGCCGAAAGGCGGCCTCGGCGGCTTGGATATGATGGACGCCAGCCGCGGCGACCACAACGCCTTCAGCAAGATGCTGCTCGAATGGATCACCCCGGAGGTCGTCACTTACGGAACGCGGCTTGCGGCCCTGCGCGCTTCGGGGGCCGCTCCCGACGCCCTTCTCGTCATGCCCGAATTCTCCCGGGCCCAGCCGTTCGACGAGTTCTTCCTCGTCCAGAACCGCCACCGCGTCGAAAACGACGCGAACCTTCCCGGCGACGGCCTCCTCCTCTGGCACGTGGACGCCAGGCTGAACGGCGGGTCGTTCAGGTACAACAACTCCACGTCCGACCACAAGCTCCTCCGGCTGATGGAAGCCGACGGCAAGGAACAGATCGAAGCGGGATATTCGGCGACGGCGGCGGATTACTACGGCCCGGGGAAGACGTTCGGGCCGGCCGCAGTCCCCAACAGCGACCGCTACGACGGCTCGACCTCGGGCGTGTCGGTCACCGGCATAAGCCCGGCGGGTGCGTCCATGACGCTCACCGCGGACGTCCATTACGCCCTCTATCCCCCGCAGGGATTCGCGGTCCGGCGCGTGCTCGACGACTTCATCTTTTTCCAGCTGTACGACAACCAGCTGTCCTGGGAATTGAATCCCAAGAACCATACGGCGCCGGCAAAATACCTGCTCTACCGGAAGCTCAAGAATGCCGGAGACGTCTACATCCTGCTCGGCGAGCTGCCGGGCGACGCCCGTTCGTTCGTCCACGGCCGTCTGAAAAAGGACGAGCTCTTCGACTATCGCCTGATCCTCGTCGACGCGAACGGGGCGATGAGCGATCCCGCGGACATCGGCAATTGAGAAAGAAAATTTCGGCCGCGATCCTCGCCGTCCTAGCCCTCTCGTCATGGGCTGGGGCCGTCACCCTTCGTCCGGGGCTGTGGTACGGACCCCAGAAGATCCGCGACGCCCGGGTCGCAGCCGTCTACGGGGAGCAGGAAGTCACCCTGCCCTATCTCGAAGTCCGGTTCTGGAAAGGCCTGCTGGCCGGCGCCGGATACGAATTCGGCTACGAGCGCAACGGAAAAATCGGGCTCGACCGGCTGGACTCGACGCTACGCTTGAGCGGGCTCGACCTCTTCCTCGGCTACGAACATCGCTGGGGCCGATTCGGGCTCTTCGGCAAGGTCGGCCTCGGCCTGTATTCTTACGCGCAAACGATCCCGGGGCTCGACGTGGCCGGCTTCGCCGTGGACCACAAAAAGACGACGGTGACACTCAGCGGGGGGATGACGTTCTACCCTGTTTCCGCCTTCTTTCTGGCCGCCGAGGTCCGCTACGTTCCCCTGAACGTCAAGCCGTTCGAGTCCGAGGTGGACCTCGGAGGAGTCCGGTTCATGGGCGGGATCGGCCTGGCCTTCGATATCATTTAATTGAGAATCTCCCTTTAAAAAATATTATAATTAGGATGATCGGCAGCGTTCTAAAACATTCGACTCCGGCTTGTTGAGATGGCCACGGCTCACATCGCTTCGCGATCGGGCCTCGCATTGACCGACCGCTTCTGCCCCCTCAATTGTGAGGGGGTAGGGGGTTTAATAGAATAAAATGGAAGTGTTTATTCAGGCTGGGACGAAGAATTGAAATTACTCAAGATCGGCATTTCGGGCGTCCGCGGCATCGTCGGCGACTCCATCACTCCCAAGCTCGTCATGGATTTCGCCGCGGCCTTCGGGACGCGCGTCGGCGGACGGCCCGTCCTCGTCGGCCGCGACACGCGGATTTCCGGCCCGTTACTCCATTCCGCCGCCCTGGCGGCGCTCATCTCGACCGGCTGCGACGTCCTGGACCTGGGTGTCTGCCCGACCCCGATCCTCCAATACATGGTCCCCCGGCTGAAGGCCGGAGGCGGCGTGTCCATCACCGCCGGCCACAACGACATCCAGTGGAACGCCCTCGCTTTCATCAACGAGGACGGCATGGCCCTGAATCCGTTCCAGGGTGCCGAGGTCCTGGACATCTATCACCTCGGCAAGTTCGACAAAGTCTCGACGGACCGCCTCGGCCGGCTCCGGGATGTGGCTCTCTACGCCGACGAATATTTCGACGGCCTGCGGGCGTTTCTCGACGGCGGCCGGGGCCCCGGCCGCCGCACTCGCCCGGGGAAACAAGCCACGGGCGAGGGGCGAGCCAATGGCCCGCTCCTTGGCGGCGAAGCCATCGCCAAAGCCCGGCCGAAGGTCGTCATCGACGCCTGCAACGGCGCCGGCGCTCCCTTTCTGGAAGCCATGGCCCGCGCCCTGGGCTTCGAGCTCATCCCGGTCAACCACGAGCCCAACGGCTTTTTCCCCCATGATCCCGAACCGAGGCCCCGCAACGCCCAGCAGGTCGTCGCCGTAATCAAAGCGGTCGGGGCCGACGCCGGCTTTCTCCTGAACAGCGACGTCAGCCGCGTCTCCTGCGTCACCGAGACGGGAGAGAGCCTATCCGAGGAGTTCACCTTTCCCCTGGTGACCGCCGAATACCTGAAAGACCGCTGCGGTCCGGTCGTGACCAATCTCTCGACCTCGCGGATGGTCGAGGATGTAGCCCGGGAGCGCGGCTGCCCGCTCCTGCGGACCAAGGTCGGACAATCCTATGCCGTGCAGGCCCTCGTCCAGGAGGAGGGCGTGCTGGCCGGGGAGGGCAGCGGCGGCGTCGCCCTGGCCGCCTTCCAGCCCGCGTTCGACGGGTTCGCGACAATGGGCTATATCCTCCAGACCATGGCCGTCCGGGGCCGGACGATCTCCCGCCTCGCCGGCGAGCTCCCCCGCTATCACATCGTCAAGGAAAAGATCTACTGTCCGCCGGCGCGGATCCATTCC
>Ga0172371_10010727_pt1 | contig 12334 bp, 11 predicted proteins | sample Lak12m_FD_114543 | JGI IMG/M metagenome (GOLD analysis project Ga0172371, IMG submission 114543) | Freshwater microbial communities from Kabuno Bay, South-Kivu, Congo - kab_022012_12m | ecosystem: Environmental > Aquatic > Freshwater > Lake | place: Democratic Republic of the Congo: South-Kivu... | reverse complement strand
CTTGCCGGCGGGGTAGCTCCGGAGCGAAGTCAGGTCCTCCGTTCGAAGCGGAGGAGGTGCCCCGCCGGTTTCACCGGCTCGAAGGCGCACTGGTATGACGCTCGTTCGGGATCAACAGGCCATCGCCGCTCTCTCCAACGCGGAGAGGGCGGGGATGACCGTTACAGCCGAGATTGAAAGAAACCTGATTTCCGATTCGCCTGTTGAGTCTGCTCCGCTTTCGGAGCCTAAATGCTTACTCCACCGCGACCCGCGGTGCAGGATCAGCCTCAAGAGAAGCCCTTGGAATGGCCCCCACCGCAAGACCCGCCGACATCCTTGCCCGAGCCACAGCTCGAGAATGACGAAAGGATCTTCTGAGGCTCGGGATACCCGCAGACCGGGCACTTGATTCCGCCCTCCTCAGAGGCGAAGACCAGCCTTTCGAATTCTTTTCCGCATTTGCAGCACTTGAACTCGTATATGGGCATGGCCGTCCCCTCAGTGACAACTGCAGGATCCGTCGGCAAGTTCGGCCATGGGCCCGAACATTCCGGATCTGATGCTGAGGCCGCCCGATTCCTTGATGATGTGCAAAGCAAAAGGATCTACCACGAGCGGGATCTCGTCCACTCGATAAGTTTCGTCGCCTTCCTTGGGCTCATCCAGAGCCAACCCCATGCTGGGGCCGCCTCAACCGTAGCCGCCGAAGAAGACCCTTACAGCCTTCTTGTCGGCGAGCTTTTCTTGAAAATAGGTGCGGGATTTTTCGTCAATAGTGATCATTTGTTACCCCTTGTATGGTGAATGGACAGAGTTCAGACGCTCTGTAATATATTCATATATTCTCATATAGTCAAGGCCATTGTGAACCGTCCCCCGATCCGGCCTGCCATGAGGCAGCAGACTCTTCGGCCTCGGGGGAACTGTTTCACCGGACTTGGGTTCAACAGGACAAAATAGAGAGCCGGGAGGGCAACCTTTTTCGGATGGGGTGGCTTCGGAGGAGCCTTCCGGACCGGAAGGCTTGCTGAAGTAGGCCTTGAGTCAGGAGCAGCCGGAGAAAGCCAGAACGGCCGAAAGTAGCAAGATGTTCAGCAAGAGCCTCATGAACTTCGCTCACAAATAACGATCATAAAAAGACTCGTCAGAATAATTTGTCAATGATGATTTTGAGCTTTCCCAATTCTTCTCCCAGGGAAGGAGGTCGCCCTCGTCCACAATCGGAACACTGGCTCCCAGGCTTAGTTTTAGGGCCAGGAGCCGCTCCCATGTAAGGAAGGCGCGCTCCACCCGTCAAGGCAAGTTTCCGGACTTCTGCTTCGAGCTTGGACGTGATTTCCTTTTCGCCAATAAGTATGGTTTCACCGGCGATTATGAGCGGCACCGAAAACTTTTCCTGTGAATGAATGGACTCCATGGCCGTAAAGAGCGCGTAATCCTTTTCCTTGTCAATGTCAAACGTCCTTACACGGATAGGGTACTTCCCCCTGAGCGCGGACGTCAACTCCTTTACCTGCTCGCAATGGGGACACGTGCTCGAAGAGAAAAATACCAGCCAGACGGTGTTCTTCTTTTTCTTCTGTTTGCCGGCGGCCGAGGCTGTTTGCGCGGACTCGGAGAGTCCAAGGATGGCAAGTATGGCCAGCAGGACCACAAAGGTGAAACAGCGGCCGGTTCGAGGAACAGTCATGGCTTGAGGGGTTTAATCTTAGGCGGAATGGGGTAAAATATATCCACGTGCCGGTGAGTCCTGAATCCGCAGGCCTCCCGCTGAATGAGAAGCCATCTAAGTGCGTTCTCGGCCTTGTCCACCAGGACGTTATACTCACGGATGGATTCGTTGACCAATGTGATGGCGGGCGCTTCACAGCCATTCCCGGACTCGTGGAATTTTGCCAGCATGGCCCGCGCTCGCTCTCCCGCTGTCTGAGCCTGCTCCAGCAGTTCCTCTAGCCTCAGTCCGGTGCTGCCCAGGGCCTCGGCCATTTCTTTGACGATGTCAATTTCCTGTTCGCCAGGATCCCTGAACAATCCCATAGGAAAACTCCGTGGGACACTGATAGCATAGAGTATTAGAGAAGACAAGGTCGGCCCACGGCAAACAGACACAAGAGAAAGCGTTGTATTTTTGGAATAAAGATAAAATTACTTTCTAAACTACTTGACTTTTTCGGCGTAACCTACTATGTTCCAACCACTTTCCGCTACCGAGCTTCGGCAGCGCCCAAATCGTCCAGTAATTGCGACAATCCTTACCCCCCAAGTGAGGAGGTCTCCCATGTTTCGGAAGTTTTCCATTGCCGCCCCGGCTCTGATAATCACGGCGGCTCTCTTGTTCGCTTGGCCGGTTGCGGACCCAACCCACGCGTACCGTATCTGCACTTTCAAAGGCACGGTCGTTGATCACGGTTGGCGAACCATGAGCGTCAAGTCCAACGGCCAGTGCGCGGAAGTCAACGTGGGCTGGCGAACCAAGTACATTCCAAACCGCCGGCCTTGTCTGGGCGAGCAGATCGCTGTGGATTTCGTCCTGGAGGACGGGTACATGAAGGCCACCAAGGTGGTGAGCCTGTCGCCTTTGCCGTCGTCGGTGCAGTGTTATCCGCCGCCTCCTCCCGGAACCACCCAGTGCCGGACCGTAGGCGGAGACGAGGCCGCTGTTCCTGACAGCTGCGTTCCATCACGGGCGATATGTTCCAGCAAGCCACCGGCTCACGTGTCTGACCCGTCCTGGTCTCCAGGAAAAAAGGAGCCGGCGCCCAAGCTGGAGAAGCCCCCGATCAGAAAGCCGGAGGCTGACAAGAAGACGGGCAAGGAAGCGGCGGTGAAGCCCCCGGAGAAGAAGGAAGAGCCCAAGGAGGCTCCTGCTGAGGACAAGAAATATAAAATCATGAGCGGCGAGGTAGTTGCTTCTTCACCCAAGAGCCTTTCCCTTCGGGTGGTGGATGAAGGAGAGACCGCCGAGGTGATAAGCGTGAGAGTCGGGCTCAAGACCAAGTTCATACCTTTTCGAAGGCCTGCTGTGGGCGAGAAGGTGAAGGTGGAGTACCGGCAGGAAAACGGCGACAAATTCGGTTACACTGTTCAGGTCTTGCAGTAAACCCTCCTCAGGATTGCCGGTTAGGGACGGTTGAGGCGTGCAGGTAGGGTAACCCGCTCAAGGGTTACCCTCGTCGCGTTCCGGGGGGATAATCTCTTTTTTGGAAAGGGCCCTTACCCTGATATCCCTCTGAATGCGAGACAGAAACGCTTCGTACAGGCTTTGCAGTTCGGTGGTGTCTTCTGAGCTGGCCTGTTCGTATCCCACAAGAAAATAGTACATTGCGCGGTCGAAAAAGAGGGCCGTCCTGTTGTTCAGGGCCACGATGGATCTCACGTCGAAGGGTTGGCCTGCGAAGTTGCTCTCCTGGAAGAAAAGCCAAATATGTCTCTTGAGCAGAATGAGTACTCGAACCATTTCCGCGAAGCTCAGCCCGTCTTCGAAACACCTCATTCCGAGATGCACGTAGCGGTCCGCGATAAACTCGACAGCCGTCTTGCGATCAACGTTCTTTGTGAACTCCGCGAGTATGTTGTCTGCCAGTTCTACCAACATTTCCCTTCCGAGTTGATACTGGGAGAGGAGTTCGCGCTTGTGGAAGGCGTCTTCCAGGAAGCTCTCTCTGATCTGCTCGTGGAACTTCTCAATGAACTTTGCGAATTGCAGCTCGAACGTCCGTGAATCCATGGCAGCCTCCGTGTTCTGGAGTGTTGGGAGGGTCAGTCGCGCGGTTGCGAATCGTTATGTGCATTCGCTTTCTGACAGTAAACTCTCCAGTCCCTCACGACAACTCTTTCCCCGAGGGAGAGGGCTGAGGTGAGGGGGGCTGGGTTTACTCTATATAAGGCGAACCCGTAGTACGAGAGTAGCTTCCCGGGCTATCCTTGTCAACGGGCGTTCCGGGCCCCGCGGGAGCATGGTCCTGTTTGTGGATCAACTGCTCATTCCGGGGGAGTCGCGGCCGTGCGCTTCCGTCAACGTGACAGCCTTGTTTTTCGCAACTGCTCGATCTTCTTTCTGGCTTTTTCAGCTTCTTCGGCCTTGCCCACGCCTTCGTAGAACTCCGCGAGATTGCCCAGGGCCGTCGCTGCTGGAGCACTTATTTCTCCGTAGCTTTTTTCCGTTATTTCCTGTGCCCTGAGAAGCAGAGTTTCAGCTTCGTCGAAAGACCCAAGGCCTGCCAGCGCCGCGGCCAGATTGTTGAGAGACGCTGCGAGGTGAGGGTGATAGGGCCCGAAGGCCTTCTCTGCTATTGCCAGCGCTCGCCTGTAAAGTGGTTCCGCGTCCGCGTACCGGCAAAGGCCTTCAAACATCCCTGCCAGATTGTTCAGGAGCATCCCGACCTCAGGGTGGTCCATGCCAAGGCTCTTCTCTTGGATTGCGATAGCGCGCTCATACAGCGGCTTGGCCGCGGGGTATCTTTCCAGGGCTCGGTTTGCCGCTGCCAGGTTGTTCAGGCACGTGGCCAGGGAGGGGTGCTCCCGCCCCAGGGCTTTCTCCATTATATTAAGGGCACGCCTGAAGAGGGCCTCGGCCTTGACGTAGTCTTGCTGCTCGAAATACGCGCCGGCCATACTGTTGAGCGACATGGCTACTTCGGGATGATCTTTGCCCAGGGCCTTCTCTCGGATTTCCAAAGCCCTTTTCCAGAGGGGCTCCGCGTCGGACAGTTTTCCGGAGGCCCGGTTAATCTCTGCAAGATTATTCAAGGATCTTGCCACCCTGGCATCGTCGGGGCCGAAGGTTTTCTCCGCCTCATCCAGAGCGGCTTTGGCCGCTTCCATAGCCTCAGGGAGTCTACCGCCCTTAAATAGCTCGAGGGTTTTTCTGTTCAGTTCTTCCCACATCTTGAATCTCCTCGGAAGGATAGTCCATCTATAGTCTCCTGACCCACCGGTGTTTTGTGGGGTGAACCAAACGTACGCACATGGGGATAGCGTGTCAATGCAAAGCATGGCGTTATGCCATGTCACGTTCGAACGAGTGACCGTGTTTTGCCGGCGGGGCACCTCCGGAGCGAAGTCAGGTCCGCTGTTCGGAGCGGAGGAGGTGCCCCGCCGGCTCCAATGGCTCGAAAGCGTCGTGGTATTAGGTGCGGCCGGGAGTTCACGCGGTTGAACCGTCCATATTCTCCACTGATTTGATAAGCAATTTTTTTTCTTGAGATATTACACCATAAGATGTAATTGTCTTAACTGGCAACCAACTACCGGAACCCGCTGCCATACCTCCCCGAAAGAGGCTCAATGGTGCTCCCGGGGGAGATTCGCCGCCGTACCGTTGGAGACCGGATTCCGCAACGGACTCCGGTTAGCGACCGCTTGTCCTGCAAGAACCAAGGAGGGTTAGATCAATATGGCCAATCTTCTAGTTGACGAGCGCGATGTCAAGTTCGTGCTCTATGAACAGCTCAAGGTAGAAGAACTTTGTGAATCGGAGAGATACACGGAATTCTCCAAAGAAATGTTCGACATGGTCCTGGAAGCTGCCACGAAACTGGCCGAGAAGGAAATCGCACCAACTAACGCCGATGGTGACGCTAAGGGCGTCATCCTTGAAAATGGACAGGTGCGCGTTCCCGAATCGTTCCACTCGGCGTACAAGCATTACTGCGAAGGCGGATGGTCTTCTCTGGCCGTTGATCAGAATTGCGGAGGTCAGGGATTCCCAACCGTCATGTACTGCACGACTACGGAGCAGTTCATCGCGGCAAACCAGGCCTTCATGATGTATTTGGGTCTCACCATAGGTTCCGCGCGCCTCATCGAGAAATACGGCACTGAAGAGCAACAGCGCACCTATATGGACAAGATGTATACCGGCGAGTGGGCCGGAACCATGTGCCTCACCGAACCCCAGGCCGGCAGCGACGTAGGCGCGCTACGAACCAAGGCGGTGAAGAGACCCGACGGCACTTATGCCATCTTCGGCAACAAGATCTTTATCTCCGCGGGTGACCACGACCTCACCGAAAACATTATCCACATGGTCCTGGCCCGGGTTGAGGGCGCTCCTGCGGGGACCAAGGGCATTAGCATCTTCATCGTGCCCAAGAAGCGCATCGAGAACGGAGATCTGGTGGACAACGACGTGATCCCCATCGCTGTTGAGAAGAAAATGGGTATTCACGCTTCCGCTACCTGCGCGCTGAGCTTCGGCGAAAAGGAAAACTGCATCGGCTGGCTGCTGGGATCGGAAAACCAGGGCATGAGAATCATGTTCGACATGATGAACGAAGCCCGTCTGGCCGTCGGGCTGCAGGGACTGGCTCAGGCCAGCGCGGCTTACATGCAAGCTCTGAGATACGCGAAGGAACGCTATCAGGGTTCCCACATCACCATGATGAAGGACGCAAGTGCGCCCAAGGTGCCGATCATCGAGCATCCAGATGTCCGGCGCATGTTGATGTGGATGAAGAGCGTCACCGAAGGTATCCGGGCCCTCCTCTACTTTGCGGGCTACTGCGAAGACAGGGTGCTCATAGCCAAGTCCGAGGAAGATAAGGCTAAGTATCAGGGATTCCTGGATATCCTTATCCCGATCTGCAAGGCATGGAGTTCCGACATGGGCTTCAGGGTCACCGAGATGGCCGTTCAGGTCCACGGTGGTTACGGCTATTGCCGGGAGTACCCTGTCGAGCAGTTCATGCGGGACTGCAAGATCGCGTCCATATACGAGGGGACCAACGGAATCCAGGCGCTTGACCTGGTAGGCCGCAAGCTGGGTTTCCAGCAGGGCGCGCTCTTCAGAAGCATCGTCGCTGAGACGGGTAACCTGGTCAAAACGGCCAAGAACAATTACCGCCTGAAAGACATAGTGGGACCCTTTGACGAGGCTCGGAAGCAACTGATAGAGGTCACCCGGTACTTCGGCCTCAAGAGTATCACCGAGGACTTCATGGTCCCGATCCTCTACGCCACCCCTTATCTGGAACTGTTCGGCGATGTGGCGGTAGGGTTCATGCTCCTCTGGCAGGCCATAATAGCGGATCGTCGCCTGGAAGAGCTGTACAGCGACGCAAAGGCCGACACGCCGGAGAAGAAGGCGGACCTGGTCAAGACCAACCGCAGCGCGGCGTTCTACAGAGGGAAAGTGGCATCAGCCCAGTTCTTTGCCAACTCGATTCTGTCGCTGGCCAGGGGTAAGGCAAAGGCGATCATGACCGGCGAGCGGTCAGCCATTGATCTTCCTGAGGAATCATTCGCATTATTCTAAATCCTGATCGGAGTCTCACATATGAAAGCAAGAAAAGTTGTTCTGGTTGACGCAATTAGGACCGCTTTCGGGAAAGCCGGTGAAAAAGGCATTTTCTGGAATACCCGGGCCGACGACATGGTGGTCAAGGTTATCCGGGAATTGCTGAGACGCAACCCCAAGGTCAAACCCGAGCTCATCGGAGAAAACGCCTGGGGCGTCTTCTGCCAGGAGAAGGACCAGGGGTTGACTCTGGGACGGACGTCCGTGATCCTGGCCGGTCTCCCGGAGACGGTGGCGGGTTTTTCCATTGACCGCATGTGCGCGGGAGGCATGAGCGCCATTACAGCGGCGGCCGGCGAGATAGCTCTCGGCGGGTGCGACGCTGCAATAGCCGGCGGGGTGGAACACATGGGTCATCACCCTATGGGTGCAACGGCAGACCCAAATCCCCGTTTCTTGACGGACAAGTTGGTGGACGCGAGCGCTATGGTCATGGGCGAGACCGCTGAAAACCTCCACGACATGTTTCCTGAAATCACAAAGGAAATGACCGACGAATACGCGATACACTCCCAGGCCAAGGCCGACAAGGCGATCAAATCGGGGAAGATTGGCGAGATGATCGTCCCCATGGTGGTTTATACAAAGAAAGGTTGGGTCGTGGCCAACAAAGACGAACAGCCTCGACCGGAAACTACCCTTGAGGGGCTCGGCAGGTTGAAAACTCCTTTCCGAGTCATGGGTAAGGTCTCGGCGGGCAATTCGTCCGGTCTGAACGACGGAGCCGCGGGCGCGATTCTCATGACCGCCGATCTTGCTGAAGAGCTGGGGATTGAGCCCAAGATGGAGCTGGTGTCTTTCTCTTTCTCAGGTGTCAAACCGGAGATCATGGGAGTCGGACCAATACCGGCCACTCACCGGGCGCTCAGGGTCGCGGGTCTTACCATGGACGAAATCGGCCTGGTGGAACTCAACGAGGCGTTCGCAGTGCAGGCGGTGGCCTTCCTGAAGGAGTTCGGCCTCAAGTTCCCCGACGATCCCAGGCTCAACATATACGGCGGTGCGATTGCCTTCGGCCATCCTCTGGCGTCATCGGGGGTAAGGCTGGCCTGCCACTTGATGCACGGGTTCGCGGAGCATCCCGAGGTCAAATATGGACTCATGACCATGTGCGTCGGTCTTGGTCAGGGCGGAACGGTAATCTGGAAGAACCTGCAGCGTAACGGCAAGAAAGATCTCAAAGAAGAGAAAAAGGACAAGGAAGAAAAGAAAGAAAAGAAGAAGCACAAGGACGAGGACTGACCGCCGATCCGGCATCCGGGAGACCGAATCGGGCGCCGGGATGCCTGGGCTCCAGTGCCCGGTTAGAAAACTCAGTCCAAACGGCACCTTGACAGGGTAGCTTGCACGAAAGGAATCGTCATGGCTGAAGCACCGACTTTATTCCATGTGACATACTATAATTCGAGAGTTGGCAAGATCGCGATCGTCACCATGGACAATGGTGAAGACTACAAAAAACCCAACACCTTTGACGATAAGGCCCTGGCGTCTCTTCAGGAAGCCATGAACAAAGTCGCGGCCGACAAGGAAGTCAAAGGCATGATGCTCTGCGGCAAACATTACATCTTTGCCGCGGGCGCGGACCTGATGCAGGTCCCATTCATAAACACCTTCGAGCAGGGTCGGATGATCGGCGCGGCGGGTCACGCGGCCATGAAGCGGATCATGGACCTTAAGGTCCCCACACTGGCGGCCATCAACGGAGCCGCGCTCGGCGGCGGCCTGGAGATCGGACTCTACTGCGATTATCGGACTGTGTCCAAAGGAGTGCCCGCAATTGGTTTCCCCGAGTGTTTTCTCGGCCTGGTGCCGGGATGGGGTGGTTCGACATTGACCCCTCGCCTCATCGGACCCGAGAAGGCTCTGGAGCTCATCGTCTACAATCCCATGAACCAGAACCGGCTCATTGACGGGACGAAAGCCTTCCAGTTGGGACTCGCGGATCGGCTCTTCGAGTCCGTGGAATTTTTCGACGAATCCCTGGCGCTGCTGGAAAGGATCATCGAGGGCACGGAGAAGATAGAGCGTCCGGCTCCGGATGTCTCAAAGCTGAAGATGCACCTCGACGCTGCAAGGAACTTCGTTGATATGAAGGTTCACGGCGCTGCTCCGGCTCCTTACAGGGCAATACAACTGATAGAGGGCGCCTGCGATCCTGGCAGAAGCGTTGAAGAATGCTTCGCGGACGAGGACAAGGCCCTCGGAGACCTCATCAAGACCCGCCAGTGCAAGGCGGGCGTCTATAGTTTCGATCTCGTGCAGCGGCGTGCCAAGAAGCCGGCGGGACGGCCCAAGGACGTGAAAGGCCGCTCCATCAAGAAGATCGGCGTCATAGGTGCGGGCCTCATGGCCTCGCAGCTTGCGATCCTGTTCCTGAGACGCTACGGCGTGCCCGTGGTGATGAAAGACATCAAACAGGAATTCCTGGACAAAGGCGTGGGCTACGTCAACGGCGAATTGGCGGCCCTGGTGAGCAAGGGCAGACTGTCCAAGCCCAAGGCCGATCACCTGGCCCACATCCTGATCCCGACCCTGGACTGGAAGGATTTCGCAGATTGCGATTTCGTCATCGAAGCCGTCTTCGAGGAAATGCCCATTAAACAGAAAGTCTTCGCCGAGGCCGAAGAAGTCATCTCTCCCACATGCGTTCTCGCGACCAACACATCCAGCCTCTCCATAACCGAGATGGCCTCCAAGTTGAACCATCCCGAGCGAGTGGTGGGTTTCCACTTCTTCAACCCAGTGGCAATACTTCCGCTTCTGGAGATAATCAAGGGCGAGAAAACCGACGACGTGACTCTCGCCACAGCCTTCGAGTGTGCGAAAAAAATCAACAAGACCGCCATATTGGTAAAGGATTCGCCGGCGTTTCTGGTGAACCGCCTGCTCACCAAGCTCTTGAGCGATTGCTTCACCATAGTGGACGAAGGCGCGGACTTTGAGCAGGTAGATGAAGCCGCACTGATGCTCGGTCTTCCCATGGCCCCATTCGATCTTCTGGCGCTGGTCGGCCCCGCGGTTGCCAATCACGTCCTCGAGACTTGCAACAAGTCATGGCCTGACAGGTTCCCCGTCAACGAGCACATGCGGAAACTGGTGGGAGCCAAGGTCCCTTGTATCTTCCAGGGCATGGGGCCCGGCAAGAAACTCGATCCGAGAGTCGCGGAAATCTGGGCGGATAAGGGAGACAAGGAGTTCGTCAAAGAAGAGATACTCGACAGACTACTCACCAGCCTCACGCTGGAAATTGACCTTATCCTCAAGGAAAAGGTCGTATCCGACCCCAAAGACATTGACACAGCAATGATCATGGGTGCAGGATGGCCGTTCTTCAACGGAGGCATAACACTCTACCTCGATGTGGTGGGCTATACGCCCAAAGTGTTGCAGAAGGTCTTCTTCAGCATCTGAAGGTAGGGAGCACCAAAGGCTCCGACTTGAGGAACTTCTTGTAGAAATGTTTCCGGTGAGGGATACTGTGCAAAACGGTCCCTCACCGACCCCTTCCCGGACTCTCAATCGGGGGCACTATATTCGGCGTGCCTGAGCTACACATGAAACACAAAGTCCTCATAATGAGATGCGACGACTACGATCCTGCAAAGATCGCTTCGTTACTCAAGGAGGGCATGGAAGAACTGGGGGTCAGGCCCCGCGGCAAGACTATTCTGAAGCCCAATTGCGTCATAGCTCACCCTGACGTTTTCCCCCACGCGTTTACCAGGACCGAGTTCCTGGAAGGCGCGATCATGGCAGCCAAAGAAAAAGGCGAGGCAATCTCCGACCTGTCTGTGGCCGAACGCAGCGGAATCACGCTGCCTACCAGGTTCTGCTTCAGAAAAGCGGGCTATAACTCGGTCATCCGAAAGCAAGGCATCAGAGCGTGCTACCTGGACGAAAGCAAACAGGTGCCCGTCCGTCTCAAGGATCCCGCAAGCCTCCGTGACTTGATTTTTGTCCCCAAACCCATCGCGGAATGCGATTTCCTGATCAATCTTCCAAAGTTCAAGGCCCATCCCTGGACGCTGATGACCCTGAGCCTCAAGAACTTCATCGGATTACAGGATGACCGGCACAGGCTGGTGGACCACAACAGCTTCCTGGAACACAAGATCGCAGACCTCCAGGAGGTTGTCCAGCCCGGATTTATCGCGATTGACGCTATCATCGCCGGCCAGAAGATGATGCTGACTCCTACGCCTTTCCACATGGGTGCGATCGTAATGGGGACCAACTCGTGTGCGGTGGACGCTGTTTGCTGCCGGATGGTTCACGTGGAGCCGCGCGATCTTATACATCTGCGGCTGGCATCAGAACGCGGCTACGGCCCGATGAACCTTGACGAGATCCAGGTGGCAGGGGACTTTCCTCTGGATGAGGTGCAACAACGGACGAAAGGATTCCAGCTTTTCCGGGAGCGGATTGATGACTACTTCGGCGGGGAGGGAAACCTCCGGTGCATCGCGGGAAAATTCCCCGAGGCACATTCTGAGGACTACTGCTGGGGTGGCTGCCCCGGGGCTCTTCAGGAGGCCGTGCACATCTTCAAACAGTATCATCCCGACATTCTTCATCGCATGAAAAAGGTGAGATACGTGGTGGGAAAGCTTGAAGGCCCCCTTGAGCTGGATCCAGATGAAAAGGTGATCTTCGCTGGTGACTGCACGAGCTGGGAAGGGACCATCGACGGCGAGAAGGTCGAAATCAAGGGCTGTTACAAGAGGACGGGGGATGTGGACGCGCGCAAGACCAAGACAAACGACATGATTCTGAAGATCCTCGCCCCCCTATGGCACTGCCTGACCAACGGATCCAGGCGATACATCCACGCGAAGGGATGTCCGCTGTCCGTTGGGGCTCACGTGAATTACCTAGCCTCAATGGCAAGAATCCCGAACGTGAACTTTGACCCCCGCAACGTGATGGGCGTGAACATCGCTTACTGGGAGATGCGATTCCACCGCCTGATTAACCGCATATTCGGGTGAAATCACAGCTCGTGGCCGACGGCTTCTTCTACCTGAGCACCATCAGCAAGTACATTGACGAGAT
>Ga0172371_10010725_pt1 | contig 12335 bp, 11 predicted proteins | sample Lak12m_FD_114543 | JGI IMG/M metagenome (GOLD analysis project Ga0172371, IMG submission 114543) | Freshwater microbial communities from Kabuno Bay, South-Kivu, Congo - kab_022012_12m | ecosystem: Environmental > Aquatic > Freshwater > Lake | place: Democratic Republic of the Congo: South-Kivu... | reverse complement strand
CCAGCTTGGCCGATAACAGTGGCGATTGGACGCTATCAGCCCTGAATAGCCACCGGAAAAACGTGAAACCGGCCGCCAGTGACATCAGATTGTTGGGCTGGCGGCCAAATCGGGAACGACTGGATTCTTGTTGTTCTTCTCGATTCTTCCGCTTATTCGCCTGAGTTGCTCAAGTCATTGCCGAAAAAAAGGCTGGCCGGCGAGATAGTCCGTTCCGAAGCCGAGGCCGGACGCTGGCTTGAAGAAAACCAGGCCAAGGGAATCATTCTCTTTATCTCTTCTTTTTCCTCCCGTGCTTCGAGCCTCGATTTTCTTCAAGAATATGCCCCGCAACTTCCGGTGATCGTGGCCGCGAGTCAGTCATCGGTTAACGATGCAGTGATGGCCTTGCAGGTTGGGGCGGTGGATTACCTCGATGTCCCGGTAAACGAAAAACGTTTTGACGCTGCTCTGGCAAAGGCCGGAATCGGTGAGCCGGACGCTGGTTCTTCTCCCGTCAATGGGGGCGCGGCAAGAGGCTGTGCCGCCATCGTCGGCGACAGCAGCCCGATGCGCCAGGTTTTTATCCTGATTGAAAAAATCTGCGACACGGACACCACCGTGCTTGTCCGGGGGGAATCCGGCACCGGCAAGGAGCTCATCGCCCAGGCTCTCCATTATGAAGGCTCTCGCGGCGCCGGCCCATTTGTCCCGGTAAATTGCGGCGCCATTCCCGGCGAACTTCTTGAGTCCGAGCTGTTCGGGCACGAAAAAGGAGCCTTCACCCATGCGATCCGTACCAGGCTGGGCCGTTTCGAGCTGGCTGACGGGGGCACGGTTTTCCTGGATGAAATCTCCGAGATGAGCCCGATGCTTCAGGTCAAACTGCTGCGGGTTCTCCAGGAAAAGGAGTTCGAGCGGATCGGCGGCACGAAAACCATCCGTTCCGACTTTCGGGTGGTGGCCGCCACCAATCGCGATCTCGAGGAAGAGGTCAAGGCCGGCCGTTTCAGGGAAGACCTCTATTATCGCCTCAATGTGATCCCCATCGAAGCACCGCCTTTAAGGGAGCGGGTCCAGGATATCCCCTTGCTGGCCGCGCATTTTGTGGACAGATTCAACCGGCCCCGCAAAAGAAAGATCAAGGGGGTAAGCGATGAGGTTATGGCCAGGTTTATGCGTTACCCCTGGCCGGGCAATGTCCGTGAACTTGAGAATGTCATCGAACGCATGGTAATTCTGGCCGCGGACAGTACTCTTTCGCTCGCCGATTTGCCGGAGCGTCTGCTCGGGACGGCAGGGATGCCGGCAGAACCGGTCGGGGGCGCGGTTGCCCAGTACGAAACCCTGCCGGATCATGGTTTTTACCTGGCCGAGGTCCTGGCGGATTTTGAAAGGCGCCTGATCGTGCAGGCCCTTGAACAGACGGACTGGGTTAAGAACAGAGCAGCCAAAATTTTGAATGTGAACCGGACCACCTTGATCGAAAAGATGAAACGATTCAAGCTGGTTTCGGCTTCTGCCGAGATGTAGCTTGTGCGGTTAGTCATTTTCGGCATTGAGCAGGGTAGTTACGATTTTTCCACCTTAAACCCGGTCCCTACGAAATAGATGATAATAGCCCCTCCATCAAGGTGTCATCCTTCTGTCCCGGCTTTAATCGTCGTTTCCCTCGTTTTTTGCCTTCTGGTCTCATTCGCCGGGTTGGCTACGTTTAGCGAGGCGGCGCCTCCGGCCGCTTCCGGGGAGTCTCCTGCCGGGCTCTGGCAGAAGGCAGACAAGGCGGTAAAAGCTGGGGATGCGGCAAATGCCGCCGCTTTGTTTCAGAAATATTTTGAGAAATACCGTGGCGCCGAGCAGGCTGAAGAGGCTCTTTGGCAGGCGGCCCGGCATGCCAGGCAGGTGGCGGTAAACGGTAAATCCCCGGACTGGGAGAAAGCCCGCGATCTTTTTCGTCGCTACGGAGTCGAGTTCCCTAAATCGCCTCGGGCTGCCGAGGCTTATTTCGAGGTGGGCCATGCCCATTATCGGCTGCGCCTTTACCGGGAAGCGCTCATTTATTTCAAGCTCTTTTTCAAACGTTATCCCGGCGCTCCCCAGGTTCTCAACGATCGGGTCCGTCTTGCCCAGGCGGACGCCCTTATGGCCACGGGAAAGAAAACGCAAGCCCGGGAAATTTATCAAAGCGTCTCCGAGTCCGGCAGCGACGAGCTCAAGGCCCGGGCGCTCATGGGGCTTGCCGAGATCATGGCCGACGGCCAGGACCCGTTGGGCGCCCTGAAAGTTTTTGCCGTGATCTTTGAAAAATATCCAGATTATCATTATCGGGAACCGGAGCTGCTGCGGCGGCTCGGCCTCGTTTATGTTCGGCTTGCTCAGGAGGAAGAGGCCCGCAAGTCCCTTTTCCATTACCTCAATCTGGCCGAGAAAGCCCAGGACCGGCAGGAAGTCCTCTTTGCCCTTGGTGAGAGTTTCCTGCGGGACGGCAATGGCCAGACGGCCCTGAAGCTTTACGAGCGGGTGCTGGAGGATGACGTCGGCGACGAGCGGCTTGCAAGTCTGGCCCGATTCCGGAGGGCCGAGTATATGGACAGCCAGGAGAGAAAGCAGGTCAAAGGTTTGCCCGCCGCCGATCTTGCCGATCCGGAGGGAGACGAGCCTTTCTTGCGGGTAATCACCGCCTACCCCGCCGACCCGGTTACACAGGACGCTCGCAAGGGCATGTTCAATAGATATCTGGCCCGGAAAGATGACAAGGGGGCCACGGAAATGGGGCTCAGCTACCTGCGTAATTACAAGCAAGGGGGGATTACCGGGGAACGGGAGAAGTTCGCCGGCCGGGTCCTTATCTATCTTGGCGAAGGTTTTTTGGCCCGCAAGGAATACGACAAGCTTTACCAGCTCTATGCCGGCGAGTACCGTCACGTTCATGGCCTGGAGAACGGCCGTTTCCTCTACCTGGTGGGCCAGGCCCTTGAGGCGCTTTCCCTGCTCGATCAGGCAGGTGTCGTTTATTACAAGGCCCAGGGACTGTCCCAGGGCGATGAGGACAAGGCCGATCTTTACAGCCGCAGGGCCGGGGTTTATCTCCTGCAGAAGAATTACCCGGCCGCGGAAAGGGTGATCCGCTATGCCCAGGGTATTTACCGGGACAGCGAATACCAGGGCGAGTTCGACTACTTGGCCGGAAGGCTCGGTGAGGCAAGGGGCAGGAAGAAAGAGGCCCTTGCTTTTTATGTCAAGGCAACCGAGGCGTTGCCGGTTCCAGCGAAAATCAGGGTATACGTCGAAGCCCGTTTGCGGATGCTGGTCGCTTCAGGGGGTTATTCCGAAGGGCTGGATTTTCTTACCCTCGCCCGGCAGAAGCAATGGCTCACCGCCGAGATCGCCCAGGGTTGGTACAGGCAATTGGGCGAAGGGCTTGCCGGGCAGGATGCCAAGGCGGCCATCGCCGCCGGGCTGGCCGGGGTGGAGCCGGAGATGCCTAAGGACACCAGGGCGGCGCAACAGATCAATCTGCTGCTCGGTGATCTGTTGCGTAAAGCGTTGGAGGCGGACAAGGCCCGGGGGCATCTGCAAAAGGCCCAGTCCGGTCCGGATGAACTGCTGAAAAAGAAAGCGGCCAGCATCATGAATCAGCTTGAGATTGATTCGCGAAAAAAGCCGGGCAGGTTCGGCCGATGATCGTAAGCCTGGAACCATGTTGTCCGGCGTGGTGGCGCTGATGGGGCAAACGGTTTTCGAGACCCCGGAGCATTTGCGCCAATTTTTCTTCGCCATGCTGGAAAGCCTGCCCGGCGGCATCCTCCTCGCCGACCGGCAAGGAAATATGCTGGCGGCCAACGGCAGGGCCGCGGCCCTGCTTGGCATCGCCGGTTCTCCATTGCAGAGCAGAACCTGCTGGGACCTGTTGCGCCGGCTTACCGGCCCTGATGCGGATATTGCCTCTCTCCGGGTTTCCGGGGGGCGTTTGCTCTGTGAACTCGCCGCCTCCGGCCCTGATGCGGAAAAGCGTTATATCCTCGTCAGCCGCAATGATCTGCAAAGTCCGTTTCTCGAAGTGGCCGGTTTTTTCCTTTCCCTCGATGATGTGACCATGCCGGCCATGCTCGGGATGCACGTGGACCGGAGCAGGCGTTTCGCGGCCATGCGGGACATGGCCGAGGCCATGAGCCAGGAATTGAAGAATCCCCTGGGCAGTCTCGAACTTTACGCCTCGATTCTGAAACGGGAGCTGGCGGAAGACCCCGATAATGAGCGGATTGCCTCCCGGATGCTGGGAGCGGTGCGCACCATGCATCATCTGCTTGATAATTTCGTGACCTTTTCCGGCGCGCCGCAGCCGCGGATGGAAGAACTGCATCTGGCAAAAGCTCTGGCCAACAGCCTGGAAACTCTCCGTGAACTGGCTGAAGAGCGTGGTATATTCATGGAGACTCGCATGGAGGCAGGTCAGGCAAAGATCATTGGTGATCAGGCTCTGCTCGGCCAAATGGTGCTTAATCTTGGTCTTAACGCCGTGGAAAGCATGTCGGCCGGCGGCAGATTTGTTTTTGCCCTGCGCAAGCTGCGGGCATCCACCGGGCATGGCCCCCTTGTTGAAATAATGGTCAGCGATCAGGGCGAGGGGATTGCCCGGGAAAATCTGGCCAGGATTTTCGACCCGTTTTTTTCCACCAGGGGCATGAACCGCGGCTTGGGGCTGGCCAACAGCCATGCCATTGCCGAGGCCCATGGCTGGTTGATCAGAGTGGAAAGCGAGCCGGGGCAGGGCACCATTATCAGAGTGCTGCTGCCGGCATAACAGGAATGAAGACGGGACCGATGTCTGAGCAGACGCGCAAAATATTAATCGTTGATGACGAACAGAACATGCGGGTTGCGTTGTTTGAAGCGTTGAGCCGTAACGGCCATGAGGTGGCGGTGGCGGAAAACGGCGCCATGGCTCTGGAGCTCGTTTCACGGCAGGTCCCGGATCTGGTCATTACCGACATCAAGATGCCCGGCATGGACGGCCTTGAACTGTTGCGCCGGATCAAGGGCGCGCACCCCGAACTGCCGGTGGTGATCATGACCGGTTTTGCCACGGTGGACACGGCGGTTGCCGCCATGAAGCAGGGGGCTCTCGATTACCTGCTCAAGCCTTTCCCGGTTGAGGTCATTGAAGAGACGGTGGCCAGGGTGTTCGCCCTTGACCGCCGTCTGCCTCAAACTGCCGGCCTTCGCTCAGGCCAGCAGGCTGCTGATGTGACTGTCGCGCAAAAACCCTTGATCGGCCGGAATCCCAAGCTGATGCAGCTCATGGCCCGGGCGAGGAGCGTGGCCTCCAGCAAGGCTACCGTGCTGATCCTGGGCGAGTCCGGCACCGGCAAGGAAGTTTTTGCCCGATTCATCCATCAGGAAAGCGACCGGCGGCAGGGGCCTTTTGTGGCTTTGAACTGCGCGGCGTTGCCGGAGGGACTTCTGGAGAGCGAGCTTTTCGGCCATGAGAAAGGGGCTTTCACCGGGGCCATCTCCGCCAAGAAAGGCAAATTCGAGCTGGCCGACGGCGGCACCCTGCTGTTGGACGAGATTGGCGAAATCCCCCTGCATCTTCAGGCCAAGCTGTTGAGGGTTCTTCAGGAGGAAGAGGTTGACCGCCTGGGTGGCCGGGCGCCATGCAAGGTGGATGTGCATGTGCTGGCCACCACCAACCGCGATCTGGAAGAGGCGGTCCGGGAGGGTACCTTCCGGCAGGACCTCTATTATCGCCTCAATGTCATCCCCTTGCGCCTGCCTCCCCTGCGGGAACGCCGGGAGGATCTTGCGCCGCTGGTCGAGTTTTTTGTCCGCAAATATGCGCTCCAGTATAGCCGGCCGGAGAAAAGGCCTTCCGCCCCGGTCTGGGCCAGGTTTGCCGGATATGATTGGCCGGGCAATGTCCGGGAGCTTGAGAACCTGGTTGAGCGGGCCATGCTTCTTTCCCAGGGTCCGGAGCTGGAACTGTGGGATTTCTGGGATGATGTGGAACCACCGGCAGAGCTTGTCCGGGCCGCTGACCCATGTGCCGGGCCTCTGACGGCCGGCAGTTCCGCGGTGGCGGCCGCCAATACTTCCGCTGCTCAAGGGGCAGGGGGGCAGACCCTGTGGGAGGTCGAGCGTCAAATGATCATCCAGGCCCTTAAGGCAAACGACAATAATCGGACACACGCGGCCGGAATTCTTGGGATAAGTGTCCGCACTCTGCGCAACAAACTTCACGAATACCGTTCTCTCGGCATGCTCGAGTAAAGGCATGGTAAGTCCCATCTGCAACTCTAAGTCAAAATTCTTTTCTCTTGATATTCAAGCAGGTTAGCTGTTGGCGCCTCTGCATCTCCTGTTCGCTTTGGCCTTTCTTTAGCCGGCTGATAAGCTCTTTGGCGCGTATTCCCTCATTTTTTGTCCGGCGGGAGAATGAAGGTTTTGTGCTCGTGGCATCTGTTTTGCATCAAAATCAGGTATCATGTTCATGGCAAAGGAGAGCAAGATGCCCATCAATAAATTATTCGACGGAAATATCGAGGTGATGCGCAAGGCGCTTTCGTTGCGCCATGAGCGTCAGGGACTTATTCAATCCAATGTGGCCAACTATGAGACTCCGGGTTATGCGGAGCAGGATTTCAACTTCGCCAGGGTCATGCAGAGCGCGATGAGCGGCCAGGGCGAGTTGGCCAGAACCGACCAGAAACACCTGAAGCTTGATGCCGTCGAGTCAGGAAAAGCCAAGGAGTTCATCAGCGAGAAAAGGCCGGTTGACCTGGACCTGGAAATGGTCAAGATGGCCGAGAACCAGCTGATGTTTCAGGCTATTGCCCAGGCGATCGGGAAAAAGTTCGAAACAATGCGTTACGCCATTGACGAGGGAGGCAAATAAGCCATGGATAATCTGACGGCCATGCAGATCAGCGCTTCGGCGCTCAAGGCGGAGCGGACCAGGCTGAACATCGCGGCCATGAATCTGGCCAATGCCAACACCACCCGAACCATGGAGGGCGGGCCGTACAAGGCCAAATCCGTGGTTTTCGCGGCCAAACCCCTTGAGGGGGTCAACTTTCAAGATGCCCTTAATTCCAGCACGGAAAGGCTGCGCAAGGTCGAGGTGGTGAGAGTGGTGGAAGACCAGGCTCCGTTCAAGGAGGTTTATGATCCCAGCCACCCTGACGCCGACGCTAACGGCATCGTCCGCTTTCCCAATGTGAATGTGGCCGAACAGATGGTGGACATGATGAGCGCCAGGCGTTCCTATGAGGCAAATGTCACCGCCCTTGATGCCGTCAAAAGTATGGCGCTCAAGGCCCTTGAGATTGGTCGCTAAGCGCTAAAGGAGATTGAGCGATGAATACGATAAACATGCAACCGGTCGGCATAGCCGGGTCATCATCCCCTAATCCTGCCAAAACGGCGAGCGCCGCCGGCGCAGGTTTTTCCGAGATCATGAGCCGTTCCCTTGCCGAGGCCAACAGTCAGAGCCTGGAGGCCGATCAGCTGGTGAAAGGCCTTGCCGCGGGTGAACATGCCAACATCCACGAGACCATGATCGCCATGGGGAAAGCGGGCATATCTTTCCGGATGGTTACCAGAGTGCAGCAGAAGGTCATAGAGGCCTACCGCGAGATCATGAGGATGCAGATTTAGAGCTTATCCACAAATAAGCTCTTAGCCTCCCGCTTATTTGACAGATCGAGGAAACAAACATGGCCACCCCCAAAGAAATTCTTGAGCAGATTCTTTCCATTGTCAAAGGCTTGAGCCTGACCCAGAAGATAGCCGGGGTCGTTCTCGTTGCCGTAGTGGTGGGCGGCCTTGTCGCGCTTACTTCCGCGGGCAAGGAAACTTCATACAAGGTTCTTTTCTCCGGCATGACCCAGGAGGATGCCGGCGAGGTCGTAACCAAACTCAAGGAGCAACGGATTACCTACAAGCTGTCCGATGACGGCGGCGCCATCATGGTGCCGGCTTCCCAGGTTTACGAGGTGCGCCTCAGCCTGGCCGGCGAGGGGCTGCCAAGGGGCGGCGGGGTTGGTTTTGAGATTTTCAATCAAACCGGTTTCGGGCAGACTGATTTCGTGCAGCGCCTCAACTACCAGCGGGCCCTCCAGGGCGAGCTGGCCAGAACCATCAGGAATTTTCAGCAGGTCCTTGAGGCCAGGGTGCATATCGCCACTCCCAAGGAATCGGTGTTCATCGAGGATGAGAAGCCGCCCACCGCTTCGATCAGCGTTAAGCTGCGCGGCCGGGAAAAGCTCAGTCCGCATGAGATTCAAAGTATCGTCAATCTGGTGGCCAGCGCGGTGCCGGGCTTGAGTTCCGACAATATCACCCTGGTTGATACCAGCGGCAGGCTGCTTTATCGCAGGCAGGGCGAGGGCGAAGGGGTACTCACCGGCAACCAGCTTGAGTATCAGATGAAGATCGAGGATGCCACGCGGCAGAAAGTGGAGAGCATGCTGGAGGAGGTGGTCGGGGTCAACAAGGCCCGGGCCCGGGTGACCGCGGAGATAGACTTCAGCAAGATGGAGCGGACCGAGGAGAACTTTGATCCCGAGGCCCAGGTGGTGCGCAGTGAACAGATGCTCAGCGAAGGCAGCCAGGCCGGCGGCGCCGAGCCGGGGGGAATTCCCGGCGTCAAGGGCGAACTGGCCACCTTTGCCGGCGCGGGCGAAGGCGGAGCAAGCGCCTCCGGCATCAATCGCAGCAATGTCACCAGGAACTACGAGATCAGCAAGCAGGTCAAGCATGTCCAGGACAAAGGCGGGGCGATCAAGAGGCTGTCCATCGCGGTAATGATTGACGGCGCCTACGAGAAGAGCGTTGACAAGGATGGGAAGGCCACCCTAAAATACCAGCCCCGCAGCCCGGAAGAGATGAAGAATCTGGATAAGCTGGTGAAAAACGCCATCGGTTACAACGAAGAACGCGGTGATCAGGTTGAGGTCGCAAGCCTCCCCTTTGCCTTGTCGTCCGTGCCCGAGGCTGAGCCGGATGCTCTGGAAAAATGGCGGGAAATGGCGGAATGGCTGGCCATGCCCCTGGTTTATCTGCTGGTCGCGCTCCTGGTCCTTTTCCTGGTCGTCAAGCCGCTCCTGGCCTTTCTTACCACCAGGCAGCCCTCTTCCGGCGGGACCATAAGGGTATCATCCGCAACCGGCGAGTATGCCGGTGTCCCCGGGCAGGCCGTGCCCGAGGAGGACCTTGCCTTTGCCCCCAGGGGTCTGACTGACCAGGAAAGAATTTACCGTCTTGCCCAGAGCGATCCCGACCGGGCTGCTGATTTGGTTCGCCGCTGGCTGCGCGAAGAGGCATAGTCCATGGCTAAAGTAGATAAAAGAGGTGGAGAGGGGCTTACCGGCCCGGAGAAGGCCGCGGTGTTTCTTCTCACCGTGGGCGAGGATTTTGCCGCCCAGGTCTTCAAGCGTCTTGAACCCGAGGATATAAAGCAAGTTGGCCGGCAGATGGCCAGGATTGACAAGGTTGACAAGGAAGACCTCAACGCCCTGGTAAATGAATTCAAGTCCGACACCGGCGACGCGGATATCTTTCTTTCCGGCAACGATATGCTTGAAAGAGCCTTGAAAAGGGCGCTTTCAAGCGACAAGGCTTCCGCGATCCTCGAAGAGATCCGTTCCGACTGGAAACTCACCCTTTTTCAGAAAGCGCGCAAGCTCGAGCCTAAGATTCTGGTCAATTTTCTCCGCAACGAGCATCCCCAAACCGTGGCCCTGGTGCTTTCCGTGCTTGAACCTACCCAGGCGGCCCAGATTCTCATGGAGTTCGCCGAGGAAGTCCAGGTGGAAGTCATGATGCGCATGGCCGAGCTGGACAAGGTAAGCCCTGAGATTCTCGTTGATATTGACCGGGTTCTCCAGGAAGAACTGCTTTCCGTCGAGGGCATGGAAGGCCAGCGTCTGGGCGGGGTGGAGGCGGTGGCCGAGATTCTGAACAACGCCGACCGGGCCCTGGAAGCCACCATCCTTGAAGGCATCGAGGAACAGCGCGAGAACCTGGCCGACGAGATCCGCAAGCTGATGTTCGTCTTTGAAGACCTCATGGGCGTGGATGACCGCGGGATTCAGACGATTCTCAAAGAGGTCAGCACCGATGACCTCAAACTGGCTCTCAAGATGTCCTCGGAAGATCTCAAGAACAAGATTTTCGGCTGCATGTCCTCCCGGGCCGTGGAAATGCTCAAGGAAGACATGGAAATCATGGGGCCGACCAGGGTCAAGGACGTGGAGGCGGCCCAGCAGGCGATAATCAAGGTTGTCAAGCGGCTGGAGCAGGAAGGCAAGATCCAGCTCTCAAGCGGCGGCGGAGGCGAGGACGAATTTGTCTAAGATTATCAAGCTGCGCAAGGATGTCGCGGTGCAGACCGCGCCAAGCCTGGATACGGAGGGGTTTCTCTCCTTCGAGGATTTCTGGCAGGCAGACCCGGCGGCCAGGGAGGTCGCCAGGCGCCGTTCGCCCAAGGAGGCGGCCATGGAAGAGGCGACCGGAATCGTGCGGCAGGCCGCGGACCAGGCGGAAAGCATCCGGCAGGAAGCATGGGCCAGGGGCGAGGAGGAGGGCAGGGCCGCCGGCTTGGCCAGGTATGAGAAACAGCTTGCCGAGCTGGCCGCGCTTTTTGCCGCTCTGGAAGGCCAGCGGGCTGCGTTGTTGCTTCAAAATGAAGAGGAAATGTTTGCCCTGATCACCACCATGGTTGACCGGCTGGTAGAGCACGAAGTATCCACCGGTCCCCAAGTTGTCCAGGCCTGCCTGAAAAAAGCCATGGAATTCGTGGTGGAAAATTCCTCGGTTCAGGTTCATCTTAATCCTGATGAACTGACCAGGCTCAAGGAGATGGAGCGGGGAAATCCGACTCTTTTGCCTGGCAATAACCGGGTGATGTTGGTCGAGGATGCCGGGGTTGCGCCGGGCGGCTGTTTACTGAAGACCGATTTCGGCGAGATAGACGCGACCTTGGAGACCCGCAAGGCCAGGCTCTATGAGGCGGTTTTTCAGGCCTTTACCGCAGCAAATGACGGTTATAATTAGGATGCCGACGTGAACCTTTCCCGCTGCCTTGAAGCTGCCCGAAATACATCGCTGGTGAGCGTCGGCGGCCGGGTGAACCAGGTTATCGGCATGGTCCTCGAAAGCCTTGGCCCCGGGATTCCGGTGGGCAGCATTTGCGAGGTTTCGGTCTTCAAGGGCGCAGGGACGGTGATGGCCGAGGTGGTCGGCTTCAAGGAGGACCGGGTTCTCCTCATGCCGCTCGGCGAAATGCGAGGGGTGGAGCCGGGCAGCGCCATCCGGCTGGTTGACGGCCAGGCCGGGGTGCCGGTGGCCGAGTCGCTTCTCGGGCGGATCATTGACGGACTCGGCAACCCCATGGACGGCAAGGGTCCGCTCAAGGCGACCGCCCTTTACCCTCTTTATGCGGAGCCCCTTAACCCCATGACCCGTGAGCGCATCCTCGAGCCGGTGGATGTCGGGGTGCGGGCGATCAACGGCCTGTTGACCCTGGGCAAGGGGCAGCGCATCGGGATTCTCGCCGGCTCCGGGGTGGGGAAAAGCACTCTTCTTGGCATGATCGCCAGGCATACGGCCGCCGACATCAGCGTCATTGCCCTGGTCGGCGAGCGGGGCCGGGAGCTCAAGGACTTCATCGAGCGCGATCTCGGACCCGAAGGCCTGGCCCGCTCGGTGGTGGTGGTGGCCACTTCCGATCAGCCCCCCCTGGTGCGGATGCGCGGGGCATACCTTGCCACGGCCATTGCCGAGTTCTTCCGGGATCAGAACCGGGATGTCATCCTGATGATGGATTCCGTCACCCGTTTCGCCATGTCCAGCCGGGAGGTCGGTCTGGCCATCGGCGAGCCTCCAACTTCCCGCGGCTATACCCCATCGGTGTTCGCCCAGCTTCCCAAGCTGCTCGAGCGGGCCGGGACCTGCGCGGGCAAGGGGAGCATCACCGGAATCTATACCGTTCTGGTGGAGGGCGACGACATGAACGAGCCCATTGCCGACGCTATCCGCTCCATCGTGGACGGCCATATCATCCTGAGCCGGGATCTGGCCGGCCAGGGGCATTATCCGGCCATCGAGGTCATGGGCAGCGTCAGCCGCTGCATGGGCGATGTGGCGTCTAAAGAACAAGTGAGCGCGGCCCGGAGGTTTCTCGAAGTCATGGCCACCTACCGCCGTTCCGAAGATTTGATCAATATCGGCGCCCAGTAGTGTCCCAACGTTTAATCAAATAAAAACAGTTGGTTACAGTTGTTGTCTTGGTTGCCTTTGTAATCTGAATCTGTAAGTGCCTGTAATAATGGCATTCGTTCGAATATGGTTACGCT
>Ga0172371_10010724_pt1 | contig 12335 bp, 6 predicted proteins | sample Lak12m_FD_114543 | JGI IMG/M metagenome (GOLD analysis project Ga0172371, IMG submission 114543) | Freshwater microbial communities from Kabuno Bay, South-Kivu, Congo - kab_022012_12m | ecosystem: Environmental > Aquatic > Freshwater > Lake | place: Democratic Republic of the Congo: South-Kivu... | reverse complement strand
TACTCGTTGGTGGGGTCCGAATCGCCGGGCCCTGCAGGCGGATTCACCTCGGTCACCGTTCCGTTGGAAACGGAAACGAGCACGCCCTCCATCGCCTCGGCCAGCGACCCACCGGTCCCGACGTCCGACGCCAGCGCCGCGACGGGCGTCGGCACCGGCGTTCCGGTATCGAGGATCTCCACCAGGTCAACCTGGTCGATCTCCAACTGGCCCCACCAATACTTCACGTTGCCGTACACACGGACGAGGTCCCCTTCGGCAGGTATCTCCAGCCCCATCGGATTCGTCGCAGGCACGTAAATGAAAATTCCGCTGTAGTTGTGCCCAAGCACAGGATCGTGAGACGACTCCGGCACCTGGATCCAGAAACGAGGCGACGCCACCGCTGTGACCACGCCGTCGATGAAGACCGCGTCTCCCCACGAGACCTCGTTCTGCTTCACCGCATAGATCGTGCTGGGGCAAGCGGAGTTGCCCGGGTTCGGGTACTCGGGACAACCGTCACACACGTCGCCCACGCCGTCCGTGTCTCCATCTTCCTGCAAGTCATTCCAGTCGTAAGGGCAGTTGTCGAACGCGTTCTGTATCCCGTCCTTGTCTTTGTCCAACGGATTAGGCGGCGTGCACTCCGAGGTGTCCGGATCCAGCGGACACGGATCACACATGTCCCCTGCCCCGTCCTTGTCGTGGTCGGCCTGCGTTTCTCCGTCAACGAGGCGCGGCGGGTCGAATACCTCGGGACACAGATCCTCATTGCTCTTGATCCCGTCGCCGTCCGGATCTTCGGATGTGGTCTCTCCCGAATACTCGCCCGGCCGCATCGGCACGCAAGTGGTCTCGCCATCGGGGTCCCCGCAGAAAAACAGCCCGTAGTTGCCCGCGTTCGCCGCGGCCAGCGTCTCCATGCTGAGCCCCGTCTCCCGCATCACGCACGCTGCCTTGCTCACCCCGCATACTCCGCCGGGAATCTCCTCGCACCCCGGCGCCTGCCCGAACGGCAGAGCGGCCACGACCGCGGCGTCGCCGTACAAGGGCAGCCCGCCCCGAAGCACCAGCACCGTGTCCTGCACCCCGGCGTGGATCAGGGCATCGTACACGTTGTCCTCGCCCTTCGAGTCGTAGACCGCGACGTCCGCCACGTAGCCGGCAGCCAGGTGCCCGATAGCTTCGCTCATCGCAAGGATGTCCGCATTCCATGCGGTCGCCATGAGCCAGAGCTGCCTGTCCGAGAACTCGTTGCCGAAGTGCGTGTGGTCCAGGTAGGACGCGCACTGAAGCTCTCTCAAGATGTTAATGGATCCAGACACGGTCCAATCCGTGCCAATGCCGACGCGCACCCCCATGTGGTGATACATGACCACCGGCGTCGTGTTACCATACAGCGAGATGTTGCTGCGAGGCGACCAGAGCACCGATGCTCCGTTCGACGCAAGCTCTTCCGCGTCGACGGCGAGCAGCCCCACGGCGTGGACGAACGCAGTGTTCTCCGCCGTCACATCCACGCCACCATTGTCAGTGCTGCTCAGGCACAAGAACTCGTTGCGCGCCTCCACGTCGATTCCCTCGGCAACGTGCGCGTGATAGCAGTCGTTCTCGTCGATGACCCAGGGCCCCTCGATGCCCGGGTAGTCGCACCCCGACTTGAGCAGCGTTCCGTCCTGGTCGCCCAGCGGGAACGTGTTGTAGTAGACCGCATCCTGGTCCAGCCCTTCCAGCCCGCTTTCCTTGTCCAGGTTGCGCATAAGCCCGTCCGCCTTGCCCGAGCCGGCCATCGAAGTAGTTCCGGCCATCACCTGCCTGAGCTCGGACCAGGTGACCAACTTGGAGTCGTTGTTGCCGCTCTCGTAGGGAAGCGGGTCGAAGCCGTGCGCTCCGGTCCTCCAGTCGTGCCTGTGCTCGTATCGAATGTCGCCCCACTCCCCGGGGGAGTTGTGGTTGTAGGTCAGATGATCGTGAGCATTGATGAGGCCGGGCGAAACCACCCCGTCCGCACACGTCACGATCGTGGCGCCCGCGTATTCGGTTTGAGCGGAGCAGTCGCACCCGACGCACAGTATCGTGCCCCCGTCCGAGATCAGCACCTCGCCGCCTTCGTATGTCGCGCTCGGAGCAAGCACGATTCCGCGTATCACCAAAGCGCCGCCGCTCCCCTGGGTCGAGCAAACGCCTCCCTCAGCGGGCGCCTCAAGCGCAGTCCCGCAATCGACGATGGGCACTTCGTCGCCGGGAGTAAGCGCATCCACGTCATCGTACACGTCTCCCTGGCCGATTTCGCCACCGTCCGCACCCTGGTCGCCGTACCCCGCGTCCCCGGAATCGCCTTCGTCTCCGGCGCCAACGTCCGCTGCGTCTGCATCAGGCGGAGCTTCTCCACCGTCCGCGTCCGGGCCGCCGTCGGGAGAACCCCAGTCGCCGCCCAAAGCTTCAGTGTCTCCACCGGCATCCTGTGAATCCGCGTCGAATGCCCCGTCCCTCGAACATGCCGTTGCGACGGCCAAGGTGCATGCTGCCAGTGCCAGAAGGTATCGTCTCATTGCCAACCTCGTTGGACGCCGCTTCACCGGGGCGAAGAGCCCACTGGGAAGTTGCTGCGGCAAGGGCATTCTACCCATGGTGGTAAATTGCGCCAGAAGGAAAGTTTGTCTTGCATTCCGAGGTTCTTGCCGTGATTATAGACCGCGCCCCGGATTGGTGCAGGAGGCTGCCCATGAGCCAGAAACCTCGATTCGTCTCATGTCCGGATGCGTTCTCGCCGCTCTTCCTTGAAGCCGAGAAGAACCTCATCAAGTTCTTCTCCGAATTCGAGCCCACCCCCCAGACCGGCCAGATCTCCATCAGCGGCGAACGCTACATCCTCGCCCGGGCAGCGACGTTCAGCGTTGAGCTGCGTCAGATCCTGGAGAAGGAATACGGCCGCGTGGCAGCGGAGAAGCTGGCGTACAACTTGGGGCGGGCAGCCGGGATCAAGGACGCGGAGTTCTTCATGGAACGGCTCAAGCTGGAGAAGGGGCCTGCTGCTCTTTCGGCAGGGCCGGTCCACTTCGCGTTCGTCGGATGGGCCTACGTGGACATCTTCCCGGAGTCCCGGCCGACGACGGACGAGAGCTACTACCTGATCTATGACCATCCCTACTCATTCGAAGCCGACTCATACATCAAGGAGAAACTCCGGTCGCCACGGCCCGTGTGCCAGATGAACGCAGGGTACTCCTCGGGGTGGTGCCAGGTAGCTTTCGGAGTCCAACTCGAGGCGCGTGAGGTGAGCTGCCGCGCCTGCGGTCACGACAAGTGCATCTTCGTAATGGGACACCCCAGCCGCATACACGAATACGTGGTGCTGGCCCAGGAGAAATACGGGATCGACTGAATGTGCGGAAGCGACGAATAGTGCAAGCGGCGAGGTACTGACCGGAGGCGGGGCGGGGCAAGGTGGAGACGGGAGAGCGGCAGACGTCGGTGACGGGAGAGCGGCAGACGTTGGAGAGGGTGCTGGACGCACTCGAGAAGGCCCGCTCCCACGAATATGCCCGCGTCCATTTCGGCAGTCTGACCGAGGGTGAGCCTCAAGTCGTCAGGCTGCTTGCGGGCGAGGTGGACGCTCTGGTCGGGAGATTCAACGCGGTGCTGTCTGCCGGCCGTCGAGCCAGAGCGCAGGTGTTGGCAAACGTGGACATCCTGGCAAGCTCGCTGGGCCGCATCGGCCTTGGAGATTTCGATGCGGCCATTGGGCACGGGTCGATGGGAGACCTCGACCTTCTCCGCATCGGCATCGAGGACATGGCTTCCCGGCTCAAGGATGCGAACCTCCGGCTGGAGAACAAGATCGCGGAGCTGCACCAGGCGCAGGTGGAGCTGAAGGCGCACCGGGACATGCTGGAGAGCCTGTCCATGGTGGACGGGCTTACGGGGGTGGACAACCGCCGCTCCTTCGACCAGCATCTTGACGTCGCGTGGAGGCAGGCCGCCCGCGACCGCGCTCCCCTCTCCATCGTCCTCGTGGATATCGACCACTTCAAGGCGTTCAACGACATGTACGGCCACCTGGAAGGGGGACGATTGTCTGAAGTCCGTAGCGACGGCCCTGAAGTCCTGCGTAGGCCGGCCAAGCGACCTGGTTGCGAGATACGGGGGCGAAGAGTTCGTGTACCTCCTGCCTGCGACTCCGAGGGCCGGGGCGGTGGTCGTAGCCGAGAAGGCGCGGTGCACGGTCCAGGCGCTCGGGCTGCCCCATGCCGGCTCCTGCACAGCCTCGTGCGTTACGATCTCCGGGGGAATCGACACGTGTATTCCGCTTTCGGGCCCAGACGCTGACGCTTCTGCCGCTGCCATCGAGAAGGGCGACGCTCTGGCGGTCCGGGGCTCCTGCCGCGAAATGCTCGCACGGGCGGATCGCGCCTTGTATTCAGCCAAGAGGGCGTCTCGCAACGTCGTCGTGTCCAGTGCGGATTGTTGACAGCCCGCTGCCCATGCGCTACTGGATGATTATGGGGTGTTTCTTCCCGGGCACGGGTGGCGGAAGGGCAAGATGATCAATCGAAGACGAGCCGAGCGAAGGTCGTTTGTCGAAGACGTGTATGCCTACGTCGAGGGCTCCCGGCTGGACACGCTGACTGCGAACATCAGCACCGGCGGCGCATTCTGCAGGACGACTGCGGACATCCCGGTAGGAGCTTCCGTCGCCATCGTCATCAAGAAGCAGGCCGAGGTCAAAGAGGCGATCTTCCTTGCCGGCCGCGTGACGCGGCGGCAGGCAGAACCCATCCCGGGAATCGGAGTGCGGTGGCTCAAGGCCACAACGCAGACGTCTGCTGCGGAGCTCCGGTGGTTCCTGGCCGGCGTGCTTGGCGTGCCCGAGCCCCACGTTCAACTCGAACGCGAGCCAGGAAGGTGGGAGATGCTGGCGGTCTACCGCTTTCCAGAGCACGCCCCGGGTGCGGACGAGGACGCCGACGTTCCCGGCCCGGAGCCGCCCCCGGATACCAGTGAGCCGGTCGCCCCACCGGAGCGGGCTTTCCCCCTGAACCTGGCCTCTGCCAGCTACCCGCGACAGCCCGACCCGGGCTCATTGACGGTCAGGATCACGCGGAATTCCCTCAGGGCGCCAGCTTCGATCAAGGCGGATCTGACCCTGGCCGGCAAGACACTGCCGGCCCGTATCAAGTACGTTTCCACGTCCGGGCTGTTCGTCGAGACCGACCGCACCGCGGACATGGGCGCCCCCGCTGTCGTATCTTTCCGCATCCCTGTTGATGACGGCTATGTGCCGGTGCAGTGCCACTCCCGCGTGCTGGCGTGCGAAGACTCCGTCGCAGAGGGCAAGGGCTTGGATCTTGAGGTTACCAGGCTGGACGAAGGGGCCCACCCGGGTGTCTTCAAGAAATACGTAAGGTGGCTTCACTTCCAGGTGCTCGCATCGGAGCAGGGGTAGACGCACGCCAAGGGGCCCGGCAGCGCACTAGACACCCGGGGCCGTCTTCTCCTCACAGATACCTATCGACAAGTCATCTTCGTTCGCAAGGATCTTCACCAGAACGGCCGTGACGTTGTCCTCTCCGCCCCGCTCGTTGGCCAGCTTCACCAGCCGCGAGCACGCGCTCACCGCGAACCGCTGCTCGGACAGCGTCCTGGTCAGCTCCTCGTCGCTCACGACTCCCGACAGCCCGTCCGAGCAAAGCAGGAAGAGGTCTCCGGCCCTGGGCTGCACGATGGTTGCGTCTACCTCCGGTTCCCGGCAGCCGGCGGTGCCCAAGGCGCGGGTGAGCACGTGCCTGAAGCGGGACGCCTCGAAGCTGACGGACGCGTCCCCTGCGTAACGCTGCTCCAACTCGGCGGCCACCGTGTGATCCGTGGTCCTCGCCTTCAACGCTCCGTCGCGGAACCAGTAGCAGCGGCTGTCACCAACGTGTGCGACGATGGCCCGCGACCCGGCCACGTGCAGCGCTGCCACTGTCGTCCCCATCCGCGGCACCGCAGTCGTCAGCGGCGACGCTGTCGCTGCCAGCTCACACAAGACTCCCTGCGCGAAGTTGACGGCCCCGACAAGCCGGCGCAACGACCACTGCACCGCATCCTCCTCCGGCAGGTCCGCGGCCCGACCAGCTTCCACCGTAAGCCTGAAGAACTTCTCCATCGAGCCGACCACCAGCGAGCTCGCCAGCTCACCGCACATGTGGCCGCCCATCCCGTCAGCGACCACGAAAAGGCCCAGATCCGGGAGCGCCGCAAAGGAGTCCTGATTGGAATCTCGTCGAAACCCCAGGTGACTCTGCGCTTCGCAACTGACCTTCATGCCGCCACCACCGACGCAACTGACGATCCGGCACAGGTTGTAACAATGCTCGGTCCTTGTCAAGATCCAGTCGGATTCAGGCGTATCAATTAGGATCTATTGGACACGCGGAACACGGGCGAACCAGGCGTCCACCTCGCTCTTCTTGAATCTCCAGAGCCTTCCAAACTTGTGGCCGGGCATCTTCTCCCGCGCAAGCCACTTGTATGCCGTGTCCTTCCTGATACCGAGGTAATCCGCCACCTCGGAGATCGTAAGCCACCGCTCGTCCACGTCCGGAGCGGGCAGTGCGGCCGTTCCCGAGGCTGTCGATTCTCCTCGCCGTTCGGCCTCGGACATACGGCCACGCGCCGAGGGCCCCGCGGGACGCTGCTCCCGCACTCGGGCCGCATCGTATGCCCTGACGGAGATCACGTTCCCGCAAACCGCGCCGGAATCGTCGCGCATCGCGGACGCAGAGACATCGCCGGAGATCGGCTCTCCGTCATTGCCGACGAACACAACCGTAAGCCCCGTCAGAGCTGCCTTGTAGTGGACCGTCCGAAGGGCGTCCGCTATGGCTTCCCTGCCTTCGACGCTCACGAAACGCAACAAGCGCTGGCCCACTACCGATCGGCGTCCGCTGCACTTCAGGAACCTCACGGCAGCAGCATTGCAGTCCGAGATGATGCCGCCGACGTCTATCACGATCAGCGGGTCGGGCACCGCCGCCAGCTCTCTGTTGACCAGCCTGTCGTGCTCGGCCAGTGCGTCATTGACCAGCTTCCGATCCGTAATGTCGAGGATGGTCCACACTGTCGAAAGCTCAACAACATCTGAGCCGCCGAATACAGACGCGGAGACCAGCGCGTCGAACGTGGACCGGTCGGAGCGTACAAGGACCGCCTCGAAATCCCTGACCTTGCCGACAGTCGCAAGGCGTCCGCTCAGCCGAGTCCACTTCTCCCCGTCGGAGAACAAGCGGACGACCGGCAGGCCCGCCAATTCCTCGGATTCGCAGCCCAGCAGCGCCGCGGCCAGAGGATTGGCACCGACGATCTTCTCTTCCCGGTCGGAGAACAGAATCCCCGTCTGGGCTGCGAGAAACGCCTCCTTCAAGAAATTGGCTCCCGCCACATTCTTCCTCCCAGCCCCCCCCATGTGCCCCTCCGACCATCCGTGCAGAGCGCTTCTCTACGGCTTCAGAACGGAGCACGATTCCAGCTCCGCCAACACCTCTTCCTCGGTGGACGGGACGTCGACCGTCTGGTTCTTTGCCCACAGGTAGAACAGGTCTGAGTAGTGCGGCGCGAACGCAGCGCCATCCTCTCCACCCGGTATCACCATGTGCGACTGGATCTTCCCGGCTTCCAGGACGAACACGTTGCGTATCGCGGCACCGCTTCCGAACGTGAACGAGGTGTCGGTGAACCCGGGGTTGGCCGCATCGACCGTGAAGTTGTCGCCCGGCCTCGGGTACCCGGCGGGGTACTGGCTCTCCGGAGGAATGTTCGCTTCCCCGCCAAGCGAATGTTTCAAGGTGATGGTGTGCAGCTTTCCCCACAGCCACTGCGACATGTCGTTGGTCCCGAAACCGCCCTTCTCCTTGGGACCGACTTCCTCGGGATCGGCCAGGAAAGCGATCGATTCCGACAGCGCCTTGACCATCGCATAGGTCCGAGTCTCGACTTTGGTATCGGTCGTCGTGTCGTCCCACAGCAGGCTGTCCTTGAGCGTCTCGTCGTAGGACGCCAGTGTTTCCGGATGCGCAAGCAGGTTTACGAGGAAGCGGCCATGAATCTGGAAGTCGAGACCGAGATCCTTTGTCTCGTCATCGCCGTCGTCGAACTTATCCGCCACCACGTGTTGGGACAGGAAGACCAGCCACGTGTTGAAGATGGCCGTCGCGACCGCATCGGCCTTGTCTGCCTCCGTGGCCCCATCGGCCATTCCGGAAGACGCGGCAAAGCTCCATGCGGCAAGAGCGTCCCGAGCGGCAAGCAGGTCCGCGTCCAGCAACGCCGCAAGGTCGGGATCGTAGTCGGGGTCATCGACGTCCATGGTCTCGGCCTTGGTCACGGCAGCCAGCAGCAGCGGCACAAGCGTCTTTCCAAGCGGAGACACGTGGTCCGCCTGGACGGCCTGGATGTCCGCTACGCTGAAGGGCACAGCAGCGGAGGCTTGCTCTCCCAGCAGGTCATGTATTCGCTGCGTCCTGAAACCTATGTCAAACAGGTACCCCTGGTACGTCTGATCATTAAAAGGATCTCCGTCCTGCGAGTAGCCCAGCGCATCGCCGTTGGCGGAAGCGATCCACCCCTGCTGCGGATCTTCGGCCTGGGGCATCTCGGCCAGCGGCACGTCGCCCGTCCATTCGCAATCCCCCTGCCCCGGCATGGGGAGGAACGGCGGAAAATCGACCGGAGGAGTCGCCAGGTGCGCCCGGATCGGAAGCCGCACGAATGCCGCATAAGCGATATGCCCCTGGTCGTCTGCGTAGATCCAATTCTGCCCACCGACTCCGAAGTTCTCCAGCGCCTTCCTGAACTCCTCCGGCGTGGCCATGGTCCCGAACTGCCTCACCATCTCCAGCTCGCCGCTGGGGTCGAACCCGGTCCACTTCCACGTGAGGGCAATACCCTTACCCTCGTTGTCGGTGCTCATCGAACCCGGGATCACCGGACCATGGTGCGGCACCTCCAGCACACCGATAGTGAGCACACAGCGCCCAGCCTTCTCTTCCACCGAGTAGTCCGTGCCCTTTACGAAGTCGTCGATCCAGTCCCCGCACCCATCCTTCGGCACAGCGTAATCGAACGTCTCGCTGCGGACCGTCATCTGCACCTGTCCGCCGTCGAACTCCACTGCCGTGGGATCTCCCGGGACCACGTTCTCCACGTACACGTCCGTGACGTCCGCGTAGTACACGGTGCCGCCCCAAGCAGCGTGCGCGTTGCGGCCGAGGATGATGCTGGGAATCCCCGGGAACGTCACGCCCATCAAATCCAGGTCGCCGCCCGCACGAGTCGTATTCAGGTGCACCTGCATGAACACGGGCGGATTGCGCAGCGACAGGTGCGTGTCGTTCGCGAGCATCGTTGCTCCGGACTCGGTAAGCGCTCCCGAGATCACCCAGTTGTTGCTTCCCGTGTCGTGAGCGCTTCCCGGCTCCCGGTACAGACCGACGGAGCGGAGTCCTTCGAGAATCCCCTTGAAGTAGCCCGGACGGAAACGCGAGTAGAACGGATGGGCCGCCGCACGGGCAAGATCGAATGGCTTCAGGCCCTTCCGGAACTCCGCGGGGACCGTGAGAGCGGCCGTTGCAGGCTCCATGCGCATGATGTCCGCGGCAATGCCCGCCAGTGGGGTCGCACCGAACTTCGCCTTCAGGAACTCGATACGCTCCATCGCGGCTATCTCGTCAAGGTTGCCGTCGAACGAGAGGTCCCAGCTCTGAAGACGCCCGATCGTAAGACAGTCCGCAGGCTCCCATGGCCCGACCTTGCCAAGGAAGGCCCATTCGATGGGCCCCGGCACCGTGCCCTTGCTCACGCCGTCAATGTAAGCGTTAACACCTGCGGTGAACGCCTCCAGCATCATCTTGAGCTCTGCGTTGTTTGCCTGGATATCCGTCCAGATCTCGTCCGCCACGTGCCGCAAACCGAGGATCCGCATATACACGTCGTTGGACAGGTCCACCTTGCCCGCCGCGGGAGACGACGACCACTTGCCCGCCGCGATCGACCGCATGGCGTGCATCTGCACGAACCTGTTCTGCGCCACGACGAATCCCTCTGCCATCCACAGGTCGTGGTCGGTCGAGGCGTACACGTGAGGAATTCCCCACTTGTCCACCACCACCTCAACGGGGCCATCCAGCCCCGGAAGCGCAAGCTCCTTGGATGCTTCCTTCTCGCCCAGGCATTTCTCTGGAGGATGCGTCTCATCGTCCGTCCCGGGATCCGTTCCCTGATCTACAGGCATCTCCGTGACCGCTACGTCACTCTTCTCTTCCGGCGCAGCGACGTCTCCCGGAACGACGTCTCCCGGAGCATCCACCCGCGGCACGTCGGAGACCTTGTCCGCGGCCACGTCTTTGTCTCCCCCTCCACCGCCTCCGCACCCGACGAGAATTACGGCAACCGACGCTACCAGAGATCCAAGCACCTTCTCCCACATGGCCTCCCCTCCCTACTTGGCAACCGGCGCGGCAGACACACCGTACTCGGTCACGAACCTCGGCTTGATCATATACACCAGCACCGGCAGGAGAATCAGCCCGCCGAGCATCGAAATGCACATCCACACTGCAAGCAGAATGCCCATGTCCGCCTGGAACTTCAGGAACGACCAGGCCCAGGGGATGATGCCCGCCACCATCGTGGTCGCGGTGAAGACGACGGCCTTTCCCGCGGTCGAAACCGCACGCCGAATGGCCGCGGCCAGGTCGTGCGACACCGCGTACTCCTCTTGTATCCGGCTGACGATGTAAAGCCCATAGTCGACACCCAGTCCGATTCCCAGCGTGACCACGGGAAGCGCGTTCACGTCAAGACCGATCTCCAGCGCACCCATCACCGCGTAAGTCACGTAGTTGGACACTATCAGCGGCACCAGGAAGAGGATGCCGGCCAGAAGCGACCAGTATGCCAGAGCGCAGCAGATGAACACCGTGGCAAACGCCAGGATGGTCACAAGGAAGTCCGCCCGCGTTATAATCTCGTTTACTGCTGCAAGCAGCCCGCCGTAACCGGAAGCCAGCAGGAACTCCGCCTCCTCCATCGGGTGCGCCTCGATGAACTTCTTGGCGTGATGCACGACTTTGCGAAGCGTCTTACCCTCGTGATCCTCCAGGTACAGCGTCAGCGTTGCACGCTTCGCGTCCTGCGTCACGTAGCGTGAGAGGTCCCCCGGCTCGGACGACGAGAAGATCATGCCCAGGAAGAACCCCGCGTCGCGGCGGTCCTTGGGGATAAGCTCCCACTTCGGGTCCCCCGCGTGCATCGCCGCAATCACGCTGGGCAGGAACCCCGCCACCGCCATGGACGAGCCGACCTCCGGAAGCGCTTCCATGTACCGCTGGAAGAACTCGATGTTCTGGAGCACCACGGGAGACTTGATCGGATTGCATTCCCTCGACACGCAGTCGATGTCCTTCCCGCACTTGCGGCCTCGGTCGGTCTTGCAGGTGCCTTCCTTCGTGTCGCACCCGAAGCACTCTTCGTCGTTGGTGCAGGAGAGAGTCGGGTCGTCATAGCACGTGCCCATGTCTTCCGCACAGCCGTGCTCCTCCAGCAACTCCTCCCTGGGAGGCTCCGGGCACTCCTTGCCTTCCACGATGACATTCAGCATCTCGGTGTTGCCGAACTTCTGAGCTATGTGGTCCGTGTCGGTGTTGTACTTGGAATCGGGCCACAGCATTGGCGTCCCGGGGTGCACGTCGCCGATGACCAGCTTGGACGCAAGCAGGTAGCCGACCACGCCGACGACTGCCGCAACTCCGAGCACAGCCCACCGCCCGCGGCCCACGCAGATCCCGCCGGTCCACTCCAGCAGCCGGTCCAGCGGGGTCTTGTGCGCTCCCGTCTTCTGCTTCGGCACAGGCAGGAACGAAAGCACCACCGGGTTCATCACAAGATCGCTGCCGATGAACGTGAGAATCCAGAAACCGCCCATCACCGCCAGCTTCTGCATCAGCGGAATCGAAGCGATCATCACCAGGAACACGCAGATCGCGTCCGCAACGATTGACACCATGGTCGGCGAGAACAGACCGGCAAACGTGTCCACGGCCGCGGTCTTCCGGTCCTTTCCCGCGACCAGCTCCTCCATGTATCTTTCGATTAGCTGGACCGAGTGACTCAGCCCTCGGGCCGATATCACGAAGGGAACGACGATCACCAGCGGATCGAAGTTGTAGCCGAGCCAGCCGATGAATCCGAGCCCCCAGACCGAAGACACCACCGCAGTCACAAGCGGGATCATGACGCCGCGGAAGTCCCTGAAGTAGACCAGCAGCGTGATCACGACCGCGGCCAGCGTGAGCAGTCCGGTCACCCGCTGGCCG